>SMUX01213643.1_pt1 | contig 10096 bp, 9 predicted proteins | sample 2456431 | NCBI WGS metagenome assembly SMUX01 (sample SAMN11095930, study PRJNA526329) | marine sediment metagenome | biome: Marine sediment; feature: Surficial sediment; material: Deep marine sediment; isolation source: Hadal surficial sediment | place: Pacific Ocean | collected 2014-11 | depth 0-1... | reverse complement strand
TCCAAAGATCAATTCATCCTCTTCTTGGGTATCTCCCAACGTATGATAATAGACCTTATGCCGGTCTGTTTTGGCAGAAAGTTCGCTACCCTTGGGTTTGTCATAGCTAGAGTAGTAGAAACCCTCATTTGCCAGCCAGGAAACACCGCTGAACTTCAGATCCCTAATGGTATCTTCTATGATCTCTTTTGTTTCGGCATTCATCACCAACACTTTTCTCCAGTCACTTCCTCCTTCGGAAATAGAATAGGCGGCTAATTTTCCATTTTCTGAAAAACTTATACTACCCAATGAAATAGTGCCATCTTCTTTAAATGTGTTCGGGTCCAGGAAAACTTCCGCGGAACCCGGGTCATCGCTGGTTTTATACCGATAGATCACATATTGATTTTGCAGGCCATCGTTTTTATAGAAATAGGTGTAATCACCTTCTTTAAAAGGAGATCCAACTTTCTCATAGTTCCACAAACTGGTCAATCTGTCCTTCAACTCTTTTCGAAATGGAATGGTGTCCAGATATGCAAAAGTTACCTCGTTTTGGACTTTTACCCAGTTCTCAGTCTCTTCGCTCATATCGTCTTCAAGCCAACGATAAGGATCATTGACACGGGTTCCAAAATAAGTGTCGACGGTATCCACTTTGTGTGTTTTATGGTAGGTCACGGAAATAGTTTCTTTATGGGGTTCTTCTTTGCAGGCAACAAGACTAAGAGCGCACAATATTGGAAGGATAAGTTTTTTCATAGTATGATTATTAACAGCTGTGAATGTAGTAAACTTGAATTAGCCATAGGTTTTAAATATGCGAGTGTTTTTATTCGATCAGGCCTGAAACATAGGGCGATACCATCTCCAGTATTTATAGATCAAAACAATATTGATCAGAACAATAATAATGGCTACCCAGATGTCTGAAATGTCTAAAAACAAATGAAACAACAAAATATTAAATGAAATAGGAGCCAAAAGGATAAGCGCAAAGGGCACCCATTTTTTTAACAATAACAACAATCCAATAACAACTTCAAGCAATGCCACAACATAGAATACATACCCTGTATTTTGTAATGATTCAATGAAATTGGCAGCCGCAGGTGGCATTTCAAACATCGGCATAAACCCTAAAAATTTATTTAAACCAAAAATGATAAGCCCTAAGGCCAGAATAAAACGAAGGATCGTAGTAAATGATGATTTCATAAGATGAGTTAGTTGATTGGACATTAAATATACTCAATAAATAAAACACCGTCCAGCTTGAAGGGGACGGTGTTTTTATAATTAATTTCCAAATTTATTCGGAAGAACGTATATTTATTTCTTTATGAAACGCTGTGTTTTAATTGTTGTGTTATCAAAAACACGAAGGATATAATTTCCTTGCGCCAGGCTTGAAACATCCACAAAATCTGAAGTAAGTCGGGCGTTCATCACTCTTTTCCCCGTCACATCGAATACAGTAAATATAGGGTCATCAAAATCTGTCAAGTTTCCTAAATTCAATATATCTTGAGTTGGGTTTGGATACAGAATTAAGTTGTTCACCAGGGTATCTTCCAGGCCTAAAGTAAAGCCTTCAATAATGGTAATGGTTTGGTTCACATCTTGGTTTTTTAATACGTCTATAGTCCCCGAAGGCCAATAAATAGTAATTGATAATATTTCCGGATCTGTACCTACACCAAAATGTGTGTTAAGACTACTCATGTATTGAAATCCTTCTCCACTTCTTATATCTCTTATTTGTGTTCCTGAAGCGGTTACTATCTCTACACGAGCCCCCAAACCATTGATATTGCTTTCCACACCAACGGTATTGAGCTTTAACCAGTTATTAGAGTTACCATTGTTATAGTAAAGATTTCCATTGGCAAATGCATCGATAAAACCGTCATCATTGAGATCTCCTAAACTCCCGTTGTTTCCGGGAAGGGCACCAGCCATAACGGTAAAGGTTAAATTTCCGTTGCCAAAAAGAATATTTCCGTTAGAAAGTATATCGGCATTGCCGTCGTTGTCAAAATCATAGGTTGCATTTTCAATTCCTGTTGCGTTGAAAGTTAAAAGTCCCGAACCGCTTATAACATCGGTAAAGGTTCCATCGCCATTATTGCGCATCAATCTATGAAATCCATCGTTGAAGTTACTAGCGCCTATCCACGCATCCATATCACCGTCATTGTCATAATCTGCCCAGGCAGAAGACCAAGTTTGCATATCGTCTTCAAGGCCTGCTGCGTTCCCGATCTCGGTATAGGTTCCATCGCCGTTGTTCTCATGCAATTCGTTTTGACGTCTTTCTAGTCCACCACCACATTTGGCTTGAAACATATCTACGTCACGGTCGTTATCAAAATCGATCCACACACTTCCGTAGTGACCACCACTAGGATAATCTCCAATACCTCCCTGTACAAAAATAAGGTTTCCATTTCCATCGTTTATATAATATACATTAGGCTCAACATCGTGACTAACAAAGGCATCCAAATGGCCATCATTATTGATGTCCACAAAGTTAGATCGTTGCGAGAATACATATTCCGGCCCCGAAATCTCAGTGTACTGTGTTCCGTTTGAATTCGCTCTCATAAATGTTACGCCACTTCCTCCACCGTATAACAGATCGGTATATCCATTGCGATCATAATCTGCGGCAGCCAGGCTCCAGGACGGACTATAATCTGCGGGAGTTGTTACTATGTTTACTTCGTTAAGTGATCCATCGGGTTGTTGATAGTAAATTTGAATATTCGTTGATGTAATAGAAACGACATCGTCCAAAAAGTCACCATTCATATCCACTAATGCCCGATTCGATCCCGTAGTGGAAATACTCTGGGAAGTAAATGTAATCTGTGCTTGAAGCAGCTGTGAGCAGGCTATAAGCAATCCGAGTAAAATAATTTTTTTCATAATAAATTCAATTTTAATTTAATTTGTTAATTGCAGTTTTGGGTTAAGGAATTGATCCATTCCTCAATTAATGCAACACTCTCTTCGTGTTGTATGGTTCTTCCAAGAAGCGGCATTCTGTATTGTTCTTTGTTGGTACTCATTCTGAAAAATAAAACAGAATTATCCGGATCTCCGGCGTCGACGATCTTTGCGCCTTCAAGTCCGGGTATAGTGGTATCCGGATCTATACAAATCCCTAGATTATCCGGATCCTCACTAAGATCAAAAGCAAAGCGAGGAGATCTGTAATCACAATGACCACTATCCGAGTGACAACTGGCACAATTTATATCTAAGTAAGATCGCACTCTTAAATTCAAAGATTCAGTTGGATCATCCCATCTTACCACTGTGTTTATAGTAGTTGGGACATTGCTTTCAAGATATCCCATTTCGATCCATTTTGTCAATAGATTGCTTTCGCCCTCGGGATAAGCATAGTTCGAATTGAGACTTTGAGGTTTCAAACCTATAGGCGCATTTTCAAAAAAAGACTTATGACATGTAAAACATTCAGAACTTGCAGGAATTCGATAGTTCACTGTTTTGCCGACTCCATTTTCTATCCATTCTATCAACACAAAACCACCGTCGCCGGTTGTGTCTAAAAAGGCTTCATTTTGTCCCTCATTCCAAATGTAGTTTGCAAAAATCCAGCCTTCGGTTTTTTTGATCAATAACCGGGTTTCTATAATTTGAGTGAGGTTGTCCGGCAGCACATTGTTATAAAAAAAGCCTTTTATTAAAACACTTCCCACAGGAAAATTAAGCAGATCCGCATCTCCCACATATTCTGCCTTTATACCGTTAGGCATCCAGACAAACCGCTTTTTGTGAGCGTAATCCGAAAATAATTGGCTAATAGGTTCATACGGCAGAACACCATACACAGGCTCCTGGTCCGCAATATTTCCGGCAAAGAAATTATAATCAGTAAGTTTTGGATAGGGGACTTGGGTGATGTCAAAATTCACCGGAGAGAACGGCAGCACGGTAATGGTTACGATCGCACTCGCACAGCTATCTCCCAAAGAATCACAAATAGTGTATTGAAAAGTGTCTTCCCCTGTAAAACTTATATCGGGCGTATAGCGAATTAGATCGTCCAAAACACTGGAAGTTCCGTTGTCGATTATCTGAACAGCACCGGTTTGCGGATTAGCTAATGTTAGCATACCATCCGAAGGAACATTAGAGTCGTTTGCAAAAATGGCAATATCAATGGTTCCATTTTGAAACACTTGTCCTGTATCTGCTCTTGTTGTTATGACCAAGGCCACATAATCATTGCCGCTATCGTCTTTATTACAAGAGATAACCACCAATAGCATGGACAAAACAATTAAAAATTTTGCGTAGGACTTATTCATTTCGAGGTGTTCTTCAGCAATTTTATAAACAAGGCGGATCATTACCGTGGTAAAAATCCCCTAAATGTAAGAAAAACTTTTATTTTATGCCTATTAACACACGCTTTATGGGAATTTTATGAGAAAAGTGAGCGATACGGTCCCAATTCCTGTGAATGAGTTGACCGTTTGCTACCGCTACAAATATAGCTGGACCAATATTAGGGAAATTCACAAAAGTCCTGATCCTATATGTAGAATAACTTGAAACATATTCATGAGAATTTTGCTTTCATAAACTCTTATGAGCGAAGTTTTTTACATCAGTGCATGATTCATCAAATATTCGGCAATTTGAATGGCGTTGGTCGCTGCACCTTTTCTAAGATTATCGCTTACTATCCACAAATTTAAAGTGTTAGGCTGTGTTTCATCACGACGAATTCGACCTACAAATACATCGTCTTTGTTCTGGGCATAAATAGGCATGGGATAGGTATTGGTTTCGGGATTGTCTTGCAAAGTGACCCCCGGAGTATCGTGTAATAATTTTCGAATATCACTCACGGCAAAGTCGTTGATAAACTCCACATTTACGGCTTCACTATGACCTCCGACGGTGGGTATTCGTACTGCGGTGGCTGAAACTGAAAATGTTCGATCATCCAATATTTTTTGTGGTTCCCGCGCTAATTTCATTTCTTCTTTGGTGTAACCATTCTCTTCGAATTCATCACAATGTGGCAATGCATTTTTATGGATCGGATATGGATAGGCCATTTCCCCACTTTGTCCGGCAATCTCGTTTTCAAGCTGCTGAACGGCTTTCACCCCCGTGCCGGAAACCGATTGATAAGTAGAAACCACTATACGCTTCATTTGATACTTTTTATGAAGCGGTGCCAAAGCCATCACAAGTTGTATGGTCGAACAATTAGGATTGGCGATTATTTTGTCTTCTTTCGTTAAAATAGCGGCATTTATTTCCGGAACTATCAGTTTTTTGGTCGGGTCCATACGCCAGGCGGACGAATTGTCTATAACGGTGGTTCCAGCGGCAGCGAATTTTGGCGCCCATTCCAATGAAACGTCACCACCGGCCGAGAAAATAGCGATGTCTGGTTTTGCATCAACCCCGGCTTGCAGCCCCAAAATTTTATGCGGCTTACCTCTAAAAACCAATTCAATCCCTACAGATCGTTCTGAAGCCACAGGAATCAGTTCTTTAATTGGAAAATTCCGTTCGTCGAGTAATTTCAACAATACGCTTCCAACCATCCCGGTGGCGCCAACGATGGCTATCTTTTTATCATGGCTATTTTTCATCAGGCGTATTCTTTTAAATTATCGAATTACAAAATTACAACGAAAAAAAAGACCATCCCGCTATGAGCGGGGTGGTTTTGTTAAAAATGTAGTAGTGTAGCGGTCGTTTTATCCTATTATTTTTTCAATAGATCAAGTATTTCAGTAAGCAAGTCATTGTCTGACGGACCGTCTAGAGCTTCTTCAGCAGGGGGTTTTTCTACAAATCACTCGTTTCACCCGTTGTGATATGGCGGTCAATAGTTCGTATGAAATACTGCCCATGGCTTCTGCTAATTCCACTGCCGTTTGATTTTCTCCAAGAATTATGACCTCGTCGCCTTCTTTGCAATCAACACCTGTAACATTCACCATCAACATATCCATACACACATTGCCAATGATAGGTACTTTTTCCCCGTGAATGAGTACGCTCCCTATTTCATTGCCCAATTGCCGCGAAATACCATCGGCATGACCCAAGGGGATCGTGGCGGTTTTTTCATGTCCTTTCGCGCGATAGGCTCGGTTGTAACCCACGGTCTCACCGGGCTCTATTTCGTGAATTTGTGAGATAACCGATTTTAAAGTAGCTACAGGCTTCAGATGCCTATCCTCTGCTTTGGAATTACCATATCCATATAAACCGATTCCCGTGCGGACCATATCAAAATTTGCCTCAGGATAATTGATGATAGCAGAGGTATTGCTTTGATGTAACAAAGGAGAATACCCCAGTTTTTGGATCACTTCTTCGGAAATACGTCTGAATTGATTTATCTGCTGAAGTGTAAATTCACGTTCCTGAATATCTTCACTCGCCGCCAAATGTGAGAAGAGAGATACTGCTTTAACCGTTTTTGTTCGGACTAAATTTTCCACGATCCAATCTATATCCGTATCCAAAAACCCAAGTCGGTTAAGACCTGTGTTGAATTTTATATGTACAGGATAGTTCTCTTGCGCTTTTTCTTCCGCAGCACTCACAAAGGCCTTAAAAATTCGGGTGCTATAAAGAGTGGGCTCCAGACATCGGTCGATGAGGATCTCAAAATTATCAGGTTGTGGATGCAGCACCAAAACAGGAGTTTCAATCCCTGCGTCACGTAACGCTACACCTTCATTTACATAGGCGACAGCGAAATAATCAACACCCAACCGGGCTAATTCTTCAGCTGCCTGAACAGCATCACTACCATAGCCAAAGGCTTTCACTATGGCCATAACTTTGGTCCCGGGATTCAGTTTAGAAGTAAGGTATCGATAATTATGAGCCAAGGCGTTTAGGTCGATTTCAAGGACTGTTTCCTTTGCGTTGCTACCTCCTGAAGTCATTATTGCGTTTGATTTTTGGAAGGGATTTGCTCCGGATCTTTTACCTCCATGGTTCGTACCTTTTCCCGAAGGAGGGCCTTATAAAATGCAGCGCGACTTAGCGGTTCGTAATCTTCGGTTTCGCCCAAAAGTACTAAATCGTCACTTTCGGATATCCGGTAACTATAATTGGCCAGATTTCCGGTACGGGTGCAAATAGCATGTACCTTGGTCACATATTCTGCCGTTGCCATCAATGCTGGCATGGGGCCAAAAGGGTTTCCTTTGAAGTCCATATCCAATCCGGCAACAATCACACGCATCCCCTGGTTTGCCAGGTCATTACAGACTTTTACGATCTCATCGTCAAAAAATTGAGCTTCGTCAATTCCAATCACGTCACAGCCATCTGCCAACCTTGGGATATCAGCAGCTGCCGGGACAGATGTAGAGCGAATTTCGTTACTATCGTGAGAAATAACTTTATCATTGTCATAACGATTATCAACAGAAGGTTTGAAGATCTCCACTTTTTGACGCGCAAATTTAGCACGCTTTAATCGTCGGATAAGTTCTTCCGTTTTCCCTGAAAACATCGAGCCGCAGATCACTTCGATCCATCCAAACTGCTCTTTTTGATTTACTGTATTTTCGAGAAACATAACTTACTTTTAGAATAAAATGCAATTCTTTGACGTTTACATAAAGGATGCGTAAATTTAACAAAACAAAAAATGAAGATGGCATTTTAATTTTAAAAAGTTATGAAAAAGCAATTGCAGTCTCGAATTAAAAGTCTTGCACAGCAAATACTTTCGGAGAGTAACAGCAGCGATACCCCAAAAATGAAGGAAACAGCTCGTAAATTGTACGAACTATTGGCGGTACTCGAATATTTGGAAGTTCAGCTATTGGGAAATGACGAGAATATGCCTTATAAAGAGTCACTGGACTCCAAAACTTACCGGGAGAATAATTGGTTCAAGGAACCCGAACCGGTTCCACAACCCGAGGACCAGGAAGAGTTGATCGAACCGGTGATGGAGAAAATAAAGGATCTCGTCGCACAAATGCCGGAAGAGTCTCAAAAAGTAGATGCGCTATTGGAAGAAGTACTTCCTAAGAAGACATATCACAAAAACGAGTTGGAACAATTTGCTTCCGACTTTCGGGAAATGCCAGTATTTGAACGAAAAGACGATGTGGCAACAAAGGTAAAAACAGATGCTTTAAAAAAAGCCGGATCTGAAGAAAACGAGAGTCCTACCAATAATGACGTGGATAGACCCAAATCTCTTAATGAGACACTGGCGAATGGTCTGAATATTGGCCTCAACGACCGTTTGGCATTCATTAAGCATCTTTTTGAAGGTAAGACGGAGGATTACACACGGATACTTTCACAAATTAATACCTATAGCACATTTGAGGAAGCTGAATCTTTTATCAAAGGAAAGGTAAAACCCGACTATAATAATTGGTTGGACAAAGAGGAATACTCCAAACGGTTTATGAAAATTATTGAAAAGAATTTTAGTTAATTTCGTCCGCCAGCCAAAATGAGACCCCCTGCGATTATTTACACCGATGAGACGGTGCCCGTATGTTTTGGCCATTATGGAAGAGAGGAGGTTGTATACTGAATTATGGGAAAACTCTATCTCGTACCTACACCTATTGGAAACCTCAAAGATATCACCCTGAGGGCCATCGAAGTATTAAAAGAGGCAGATTTGATCTTGGCCGAGGATACCCGTACAAGTGGAAAGCTCTTAAAGCATTTCGACATCACAACACCCATGAATTCACATCACATGCACAACGAACATAAAACTATCGATGGTGTTGTTCGAAGCATTAAAGCAGGCTCAACTGTTGCGTTGATAAGCGATGCCGGTACTCCGGCCATCAGCGACCCTGGATTTCTACTCACACGTGCTTGTGTTGAGGCCGGGATAGAGGTTGACTGTTTGCCGGGAGCCACCGCTTTTGTTCCGGCCTTAGTGAACAGTGGATTGCCCAATGATAAATTTGTTTTTGAAGGCTTTCTACCCGTGAAAAAAGGCCGCCAAACCCGATTGAAATTACTTACCGAAGAAACCCGCACCATTATTTTCTATGAATCTCCGTATAAACTCCTTAAAACATTGAACCAATTTGTGGATTGTTTCGGAAAAGAACGGAGGATCTCGGTGTCCCGGGAATTGAGCAAGTTACATGAGGAAACTATTCGAGGGACAGTTTCGGAGGTACTCAAACACTTTGAGGCCAAACCGCCTAAAGGAGAGTTGGTCATAGTGGTAGAAGGGAAAAAATGAAACAACTCCTCACAGAAGTACGAAACCGCGAATTTTGAATTGAACACCTGCAATTAAGCTCATGTTCTATTGTTGCGGTGATTAATTGATCTCACGAATAAATAATCTTTAAAAAACAGCAAGGTTTATCATATTTCTAAGAGCTAGCCTGGATAGAAAGACAGGCAATGTGTTCTAATATCTCATATCTTTTTTAACCGTGTTTTCCTTTATTCCAACCATGTTTTCCCAAGTATTGCTGTCCGCTTTCCACTGCGCCATCCTCGATAGAAGTTCCCATCGAATCGTTCCAGCGGTTGAGATAACCAAACAGGGCGATCACCCCCAGCATTTCTACTATTTCCCCTTCATTCCAATACGCATACAATCGTTGTTTGATTTCTTCATCAACACCATTTGGGACCTGAGAAGCCAATAATGAGAAATCCAGCGCAGCACGTTCAGCTTCACTAAATGAAGGGTGAGTTCTATATTCCCAAATGTTATCCAGTTGCTCCTGTTCGGCTCCATATCGCTCTGCGGCACGAATGGCGTGGGCCTGGCAATAACGGCAACCCGAGGAGTTACTGCTTACCCATGCGATCATTCTTTTTAAAGCTGAAGTCACCCGGCCTTCATTGGCCATAACTGCCTTGTTTAGGTTGATAAAAGCCTTGCTTATAGCGGGCCTGCGCTGCATGGTCAATATGCTATTGGGGCAAAAACCTAAAGTTTCAGTAAAAAATGAGGCGAGTTCCCGTGTTTCCGAATCGTGTTCAGCAGAAAGTGGAGTTACTAAGGGCATATGCTTGGTCTTAAAAATTTATCTGATTTCGAAAGTACGAATTACACCTAGCAATTTCCAACGAGAAT
>SMUX01134851.1_pt1 | contig 10096 bp, 9 predicted proteins | sample 2456431 | NCBI WGS metagenome assembly SMUX01 (sample SAMN11095930, study PRJNA526329) | marine sediment metagenome | biome: Marine sediment; feature: Surficial sediment; material: Deep marine sediment; isolation source: Hadal surficial sediment | place: Pacific Ocean | collected 2014-11 | depth 0-1... | reverse complement strand
TGCTGTGATCCTCCTTGACGGATTTGTCGAGGGGCTCGTATAGTTTGGGCTTTGGACTTTTAAGGGTTCTTGTGGGAAGGTACTGTCAATCGAAAGGGGACAGAGGCCAGTGAAAGAGGCTGATCACCGATTGCTCCAACCGCTTGAAGGCGAACCTTGGGAGATTGATCCTTACATCAATCAGGGTGGGTATGAAGCCTGGCAGACCTGTGTTCGGGAAAATACACCCGAGAAGGTGATCGCTCAGCTTAAGCAAGCTTCTCTGCGGGGCCGAGGGGGGGCGGGGTTTCCCACTGGTTTGAAGTGGGAAAAGGTGCTGCACCATCGCTCTCAGGAGCGGTACTTTGTGTGCAATGCGGGGGAGCATGAGCCGGGTACGTTCAAGGACCGATACCTTCTCAAGCATTATCCCCATCAATTGGTTGAAGGGTGTTTGATCGCGGCTCACACGGTTAAGGCGAAGGCTTCCTATATTTATCTTAATGCGGAGTTTGAGGAAGAGCGGGCCAACTTTGAGAAGGCTCTGCAGCAAGCGAGGGCGCGTGGATTTCTCGGTAAGAATATTTTGGGAACGGGGCTGGATTTGGACATCGAGATCTTCGAGGGCCATGGGAGCTACGTGGCTGGGGAAGAGACGGCTATGTTGGAATCCATGCAAGGCCGGCCGGCCATGCCGAAACAAAAACCTCCGTTCTATCCCACCGACTTTGGTCTTTATGGAAGGCCGACTTTGGTGAATAATGTTGAGACGCTGTCGAATGTGCCCCATATCCTCCGGAAGGGGGCTGACTGGTTTGCCCAAGTTGGGACCGAAAGAAGCCCGGGCACCATGCTGTTTTCTCTGAGCGGAGCGGTGAATCGACCCGGTGTGTATGAATTGCCTTTGGGGATGCCCATTCGGCACCTGATTGAAGAGTGTGGAGGTGGGGTGCCCAATGGGCGAAAGGTCAAAGCCGTGTTTCCTGGGGGCCCGTCGTTTTCTATGGTAGGTCCTGATCAATTGGACCTGCCCATGGATTTCGATTCCTTAAAGAAAGCTGGGACGGGATTGGGGTCAGCCGGGGTCATTGTCGTTGATGATGGAACCTGTATGGTCCAGCACACGCTCAAGCTTTCCAAATTTTTTAAAATGGAGAGCTGCGGGCAATGCCCGTCTTGCCGAATTGGAACGCAGAATCTCGAAGAGCTGGTGGCCAAGATTGAGGATGGGCGAGGGACCAAAAAGGACCTTGAAAAAATGCTGCAGATTTGTGGATTCGTGAAGGGAACCGGGTTCTGCACGCTGGTGACGGGTGCGTCCGTGTTGGTGCAAAATAGCCTTCACCTGTTTCGACAAGAATATGAAGAGCATGTGGCCCAGCGGCGCTGCCCCTTTACCCCAGCTTTGGCCGCCTCCGGCTAACTCTCCTGAGTAATTCCCATGCCCCACATCACGTTTATCCACCCAGAAGGCAAGAGCGGAGAGGTTCAGGAAAACCTGACATTGTTGGAAGCAGCGGATGTGCTCGGATTTCCGCTGAACCATGAGTGTGGGGGGAATGCCTCCTGCTCGACCTGCCGGGTTGAGGTCATGGTTGGGGGAGAGAACTTGTCGGAAATCGATTTTGAAGAGCAGGATATGTTGGATCGTGAGGCTCTCACGGAACCCTATTATCGCCTGGGATGTCAGGCCCGGATCCTGGGTGATGTGATGGTACAAGTTCGGGAGGAAAAGTGGGGGAACACCCAGGCTGCCACTGAGAAGGGCTCAAACACATCTGGAGGCTAGGTGGCATGAAAATATCCTCGACTCTGGGCAGGGATGGGTCCAAACTGAATGTTGTCTTTTGAGTGGGAGAGGGGTCATGGGTGGAGAGGCAAGTATCACCCGCCGGTATAAGTTTTGCGCTTCGCATCGATTACATGCGAAGGAGTTGCCGGATGACGTGAACCAGAAAATCTTTGGGAAATGTAACAACCCAAATGGGCATGGTCACAACTACACGGTGCTGGTGACCATCCGTGGTGGGATGGACCCCCTCACCGGGGCTATTACCGATGTTGAGGCTTTAGACCGGTTGGTTGGCAAGAAAATCGTCGAGCGGTTCGATCATCAGCATCTTAATTATGACCCGGCCTTCTTTGACGTGGTTCCCACAGGAGAAAACTTAGTCCGCTTGATTTGGGAGGAACTTGTTGAGGAAATTCCTCTGGGGCGGCTTGAAAAGGTTGGAGTCATTGAAACTCGGGACAATTTGTTCGAGTATGTCGGGGATGGTCCCCAGTAATATCTCAACAACATGAGGTAAGGCAGGGTGTCGGTGAAAACTTCTTCTGGAAGGACTCGCGAAGAGAACCGGAAAAGTTTGAGAAGGGGTCAGTTCGGTGACACCCTTGTGAACCGAGCTGGAACTGTGTCGAAGCAAGCCTCCGTTCTCCTCAAAAATAATGGCCGAGCACCCAATATCCAGCAAATCGTCAAGCATTTGCTCCGCCTCCTCGGTGAGGATCCAGACCGGAGTGGGCTTCGAGAGACACCGGAACGCGTCGCCGAGGCCCTCACGTTTTTTACGAAGGGGTATCAACAGGATATTGACCAACTCCTCAATGGGGCCTTGTTTCCGATGGAATATGATGAGATGGTCATCGTGAGAGATATTGATTTTTTTAGTCTGTGCGAACATCACCTCCTTCCATTCTTCGGCAAGTGCCACGTCGGGTATATTCCCAACAAGCGTGTGGTAGGGCTCAGCAAGATTCCCCGGGTTGTCGATGTCTTTAGCCGACGCCTTCAGGTTCAAGAACGGCTCACCGTTCAAATCGCCGAGACCTTGCAAACCAAGTTAAAACCCCACGGCGTTGGGGTTGTCATGGAGGCGCAACACCTCTGCATGATGATGCGGGGCGTGGAAAAGCAAAACACCCTGGCCGTAACCAGTGAAATGCTCGGAGTCTTCCGAAACCAGCAGCAAACTCGCGATGAGTTTCTCAGGTTGATTCGGTCGGGAAGGTCAGAGGTACGGTGAGATCCTGAAGGGCTTCCCCCGATACCCTCTTCACCATCATCCCAAGCGCTCCTTTCCTCCTTGCCAATTTTTCTCCTAGCCACATAAACCAAGCCACTTGGTTCGGTTGATCGCTGCAGAACTTGGTTCCGGGTTGTTGAACCCAAACCCTTGAACCAACTCCATCCACAGACTTTGAGTGGCGGTAAGGAGTGGACCCCTTTTCTCTGCCTATGGGGATTGGGGAATTGTTTTTAGGAAAGATTGAAGCACGGAGTTGAACGCCTCCGGCTGTTCCAAGTTGGAAGCATGTCCGGCGTTGGGAATAATTTCAAGACGGGAGTGAGGGATCTTCTCCGCCATGAATTTGGCCTCGGAGGGAGGTGTCGCGATATCATCTTGCCCCACGACGACCAAGGTGGGACAGGTCATGTCCTTCAATAGGGAAGTGGAGTCCGGTCGTTCAGCCATGGCCATGAGGTCACCGACGATTCCGGATATCTGATTTCGCATAATGATTCCCCGGAGTGTGTCTACCAAATCCGGTCGCTTTTCCAATGAAGCTTGGCTGAGCAGTTTCGGCAGCATCAAATCCGCGATGGCCTTGGCGCCTTTGGTGTAAGCGGTTTGGGCCATGGCAAATCGACCTGCCTTCCCTTCTTCCGTATCTGCCTGGGCTCGCGTGTCGGCTAAGACCAAGGCTTTCACCCGCTCCGGGTATTTGCGGTAAAGAGCAAACAACGTATACCCGCCCATGGAGAGGCCAACAAAGGTCGCTTGAGAGATGGTGAGATGATCGAGAAGGGCTTTGACGTCGTCGGCAAATTGCTCCAGGGTATAATGCCACATCGGGGCATCAGATTCCCCATGACCTCGCAGATCCACCGTAATGATTCGATGGTGCGTAGCCAGGGCTTGCACCTGAGGCTCCCACATGGCCCTGTTCAAGGGAAAGGCATGAATCAGGACCAACGGGGCCCCCTGGCCTTGATCAGAATACGCGAGATCAATACCGTTGATATGTACTTTCATAACGGCCTCCAGCCTCTGACTTTCTCAAAACTTGGAATCCCTGGATCCATTCTTTACAATCGGGGCGCTTTTACAGTGGAATAAGGCAGCGATAGGCTTAATTGCAGGAGCATAGGATCTTGTTATAGCATAGGTTGAAAATTTTGTAGCCTCAAGGGAATCTCCACTGTCATCATGTCTGTGAGCGACACCCTCCAACCCGATCTTTTCCCTTCCCCTAAAGAAACCACCGTGAGTGAAGCGCCTTTGGCCGAGCGGCTGCGGCCTCAAGAATTTTCAGAATTCGTGGGACAGGACAGCATTCTTGGGGAACACCAGCCACTCCGAAGAGCCATTGAGGCCGACCAAATCCCCTCTTTGATTTTATGGGGCCCACCGGGTTCGGGGAAGACGACCTTAGCCGGAATCATTGCTCGGAAAACCCAGGCCGCTTTTTGCCAATTTTCCGCGGTGGCCAGTGGAATCCCGGAGTTCCGATCGGTCATCAAGACCGCGAGGCTACGTCGTCACCTTTCGGGTCAACCCACCATTTTGTTTGTTGATGAAATCCACCGGTTTAACAAAGCCCAACAGGATGCCTTTCTGCCTTATGTGGAGCATGGGGAGATTACGCTCATCGGAGCGACGACTCAAAATCCATCATTTGAAGTCATCGCGCCTTTGCTCTCCCGTGCGATGGTGATCGTCCTTCAACCCCTTGATGACACCGCCATGGGCCGAATCATTGACCGCGCCTTATCCAATTCGGAACGTGGGTTGGGAAAGTTTGGGATAACCTTGACGCCAAAGGCCCGTACCTTTCTCGTTCAATTTGGAAATAGCGATGCCCGCGTCGCCTTAACAGCGCTGGAGTATGCTGTGAACCAAATTGCGGCTGAAGAGGAAGGTCTCAAGGTGATTGACCGGAAACATCTTGAGAGGATCCTTCCACACAAGGCCCTTCGATACGACAAAGACGGCGAGGAGCACTATAACCTGATTTCTGCCTATATCAAGAGCCTCAGGGACTCGGATGCCAATGGGGCTTTGTATTGGTTGGCAAGAATGCTAAAGGGTGGGGAAGATCCCAAATTCATTGCGAGGCGGATGGTCATCTTCGCCTCGGAGGATATTGGAAATGCGAACCCTCTCGCGGTGGTCGTCGCCACGGCGGTATTTCATGCTGTGGAGGTCGTAGGGCTTCCAGAGGCCCAGATCAACCTGGCCCATGGCACCACCTTCCTCGCCTCGTGTCCGAAGAGTAATGCTTCCTATGTGGGGCTCCTCGAAGCTATGGGCGATGCCACTACGATGGGAAACCTGGCGGTCCCCTTACACTTGCGCAATGCCGTCACCTCGTTGATGAAAGATCTGGGGTATGGGAAAGGCTACCGCTACGTGCATACTGATCCGAAGGCCCAGCTTGACCAAGGCCATCTTCCAGACGAATTGCAAGGCAGAATATATTACCGGCCTGACGGATCTGATCAAGGGGAGCCCAAAAGGAAGGAAAAGAAGGCAGAGCCCCAACAGAAAAAGAAAGCCAAAGAAAGGGTCACGGCAAAACCATTACAGCCTTCTGTTTCAGCTCCTCCAGGCGGGTAGACAGCTCAGACCACCGATTGGTCAGAATGTCCAACTCCTTTTTCCATTCCCCCTGCTCCTGGTAAAGAGTGTTCCATCGGGAAAAATCCTGGTACAGCTCGGGGTCACCCAGTTCGACAGTTCGTGTGTGAATTCGGGCTTCCAGTTCAGCTATCTCCCCTTCAGCTCGGGCGACTTGCTTTTCCATGCGCGCAATTGATTTAGACAAGTCCCTCCGTACGTTCTTGCTCGGTGGCGGGGATGCAAGTTGTACATCTGACTTGGTGTCCTTTTTCTTTTGACCCCGACCTGGGCCGGCTTTCGCGGCTTCTTCTTTAATGGACTCCAATTCTTGTGTGCGCTTCCACAAGTAATACTCGTAATCCCCGAAGTAGTCGCGTGCCTGACCGCCTTCGATTTCCACCACCCGGGTAGCGATCCGGCTGAGAAAGGTTGGATCGTGTGAGATGAAAACCATGGTTCCCGGGAAATTCGTCAGCGCATCGGTCAAGACATCGACGGAGGTGGGATCTAAGTGATTGGTGGGCTCGTCGAGCAACAAGGTATTGGCTGGTTCCACGAGCATGCGGGCCAGCGCCACCCGGTTTCGCTCGCCGCCGCTTAATGCTTTGATCGGTTTTTTTTGATCCGGGCCGGAAAATAAAAAAGTGCCGGCGAGTCCTCGTAAAAAATTCGTTTCGGCCTGTGGGGCAGCTTCCGCGAGCGAGTCGAGAATGGTGTGCTCGGGATTGAGGATGTCCGCTTGGTGTTGGGCAAAGTAATGCAGGGTGACCCCGTGGCCTTCAATTCGGGTTCCTTCCTCATGCTCTAGAACGCCGGCCAGGAGTTTCAACAACGTACTTTTCCCCGCGCCGTTTTCCCCGGTCAAGGCCACTCGTTGACCCCGCTCGACGGCAAAGTTCAGTGACTCGTACACGACATTGGACCCATACCGTTTGGTGACTTCCTGGAGTTCAAGGACCCGTTTTCCGCTGGGTGTGGGTTCGGGGAATCTGAACCGGATCCGTTTGACGTCTCGCTTGGTTTCGATGAGTTTAACCTTTTCCAGTTGTTTGATCCGCGACTGGACCTGCCGGGCTTTATTCGCCTGGTACCGGAAACGGTCGACGAACTTCTGCACCCGTGCCACCTCTTTCTCCTGACGCTGAGCGGCCGAGGCTTGCTGGGCATCTCGTTGGGTGCGCAATTTTTTAAACTGGCCGTAGTTTCCGCGATATTCCTGGATCTGGTGATCACGAATTTCCCAAATATGGGTGGCCAACCGATCCAGAAAACCCGTGTCGTGGCTGATCACCAGCATGGTCATTTTTGAAGACAAAAGAAATGCTTCCAACCAGGCTTGCGTTGGCTTGTCCAGGTGGTTGGTGGGCTCATCAAGCATCAACACATCGGGGTTGGAAAGGAGGAGATGGCCAAGAGCGATTCGCATGCGGTAGCCGCCTGAGAAGGTCTCGAGTGTGCGGTGCCAGTCAAGGTCGCTGAAGCCCAGACCCGAAAGAATACGTTTGGCTTCATACTCCGGATATTGATCTCGATGCACCGCGTGGAGGGCCGACTCATCAGGGGGAAACTGGAGTTCCTGGGACAGGTATCCAATTCGTAACCAGGGCCGTTGGCGAATGATTCCTTCATCAGGGGAATCCTCGCCGATGATCAGGCGCATCAAAGTGGTCTTCCCGGTTCCGTTGCGGCCGACCAGCCCCACGCGCGTGTCCGGCCGGAGATGCGCGGACGCCTGGGAAAAGAGTTGTTTCGTGGGATAGCGCTTGGTTATGTCCTCAATATGCACCATGGCCTGTGAGCAGGTAGGGACCCGAACCTCCTGAAATCGTGAAATTTGGGAGATTAGCGAATGAGAGGATACGGCCGGAAGCTAGGAGGCTGTCCGAGATTAGATTGATCTACTACGGTTGCGCCGGATGTGGCCAGATTCTCCGATCCTTTTCGTTCAATAGGCCCCACTATTCGCCTCAAACGATCGAAAAATCTGACTCAAACCGACACAACCTCGTGACGATCACTAATCTCGGACAGCCTCCTAGAGGCCGGCTGAGACCTTTCTACCTGCCCGTGTTTTGAGCCCATGATGCAAAAAGATGGATACGCTGTTTCCAGAATTATTCGCAATAGCCAGGCCTGGTTGGTCTCCTCGATCGGCAGCCACGAGTAAAGAAGTCAGCGCAAAGGGTCCTCTGGGAGTTCTATAGTTCCTGGGAGGGTACTGGAAGGTTCCGTCTCCCTTTCCAAACAGCACCGACACGCTCCCGGATTGACTGTTGACTACGGCAACGTCAGGAATTTTGTCGCCGTTAAAGTCCTGGGCCAGGCCCTGCATGGGCCCCGCATCACCACCAGAATCAATGCCCTCCTGAAAGGTCCCATCCCCATTCCCCAAAAACACCGTAATGGTATTCATCTGTCCATTGATGACGAGTAAGTCGAGGGACCCATCGGTATTAAAGTCGGCGAAGGAGACTGAAAGCGGCCGTTTGCCGGTCCGATAATCCGTAGGCTCGAGAAAGGTTCCGTCCCCTTGCCCCAGCCAAATGGAGACAGCGCTGCTCATCGGGCCACCATTGGTCACCGCCAGATCAAGGTAGCCGTCCCGATTCAAGTCTGCGGTAGCCACAGAGGTCGGTTTATCCCCATGGACATACAGTGGCCCAATCCGAAACCTTCCGTTCCCGGTGCCAAAAAGAATTTGGAGCTTGTCGTTTCGGAGGGCAACCGCCAAGTCCAGCTTCTGATCACCATTAAAGTCCCCACTGGCAATGGAAACTGGAGTCCGGTTAACCGGGTATTGGGCGCCTTTTTTGAATGTCCCATCCCCCTTGCCGAGGAAAATCACCACTTGGCTGCTTCCGGAACAGGCAAGGGCTAAGTCCAGGTGTTGGTCCATATTGAAATCTTCAACAGCTAGGTTTCGAGGTTCCCGGCACACCTGAATGGGAACTTGGTTTTGGAAGCTTCCGTCCCCATTGCCGAACAAGATGGAAAGCGAATTGGATGAAATATTACTGGTGATGAGATCCGTGAACCCATCCTGGTTAAAGTCACCCGTTTTTATCGCTGTTGGATTTTTGCCAACGGGGTAACTCTTAAAGAGATAGAGAAGGTCAGGAGGGACGTAGGGATCTTTTTGGGGACACCCAAGAATGAGGGTGAGAAGGCTTAGAAGGATGAGGCTACGGACCATAATTCCGTCGCGGTAAAAAGAAAAGACGAACGATTCCTCCGGAATCGGATGTAGGCCGAAGCACTTGGGAAAGCCGGTACCAGCAGCAACGACCCAGGATACTGGAAGGGCAAAAAAGTATACGAGTTTTCAAAGGACTTGTAAAACGACGCACCCCAGCTCGTCATTCAGGAAAGCGTTCCTCTTTGAGGATGAAGGGGATTCAGAGCGCCGAACCTCGCCTTTCCATGAATTTGAATTGGGCTGTTCGATGAGGTAATCCACGCATCATCGAAGAGCTATGGCACAGGCTTTGGTCCCGATTTCAGGAATTGACTGGAAGATCGTTGGACAAATGTGTTATAGAACGCGCTCCAGCGAGAGGAGGAGAAAATGTCAGAGGATAAGCCGGAGACCGTGAAAATTGAGCTGACCATGTACGGCGTTACCGAAGTTTTGAAATGGTGTGTTGACAAGAATAACGGGCGCATCCCAGGAGCCGATACGGAAGGCTTTAAGCAGATGCAGGCTGCTCTTGCGGAAAAACCCAAGTCTGGAGATTATTTCACCTTGGATAAGTTCTGGAAGTCAAAAAGAGTCTTCGACTTCACCAAGGAAGAGATTGCCGTCATCGACCGGTGCCTTTACGATATTCCAAATTTTGAAGGCAAGCAACTTCCCCAAATCCGCTATAGATTCTGGCCCACACAAGCCGCCTCCTAGCCACGCGTTGTCCCAATCACGTTCTCAGAAGAATGATGGGGAATACTCCCATCTGTTCTATGGGGAATGCCCTGAATGGGCCGACGTTAGCAGTCTTTTACCACCAGTGCCATTCCCCGGTTATTAGAACGTGAATGCCGAGAGCCAGATTGGTGATGGCATGTGCGATAATACACGGCCATAGACGACCGGTCCGATAGAGAAGTGCGTTATACGCGGCGCCGGCCATCATCCCCGCCAACCAGAGATTGTGCTCAAGCCCAAACAGCACGACGGTGAAAAGAAAGGACCCTGCGGTAAAGGTTCCCAGGCGAACTGACTCAAAGTTGGAATGAATAATGTAGCGAATGAGAAACGAGCGCCAGAATAGCTCTTCCATGATGGGAACAACGATTGACGCCCCAAAAATCCGAATGGCCACAAGGGCCAGCCCGATTGTTGGACCCGCTTGAAAGGGTTCATATCCACTCAACTCGCCCTGGATCGCCCACGGCCAGTCCATCCGAACCCACATGTAATACACCAGTAAGCCAACCCCGATGGCTTGGAATCCCTCTCCCCAACTAGCAAATATGGGGTTTTGGAGTTCACGAAACCG
>SMUX01331426.1_pt1 | contig 10103 bp, 11 predicted proteins | sample 2456431 | NCBI WGS metagenome assembly SMUX01 (sample SAMN11095930, study PRJNA526329) | marine sediment metagenome | biome: Marine sediment; feature: Surficial sediment; material: Deep marine sediment; isolation source: Hadal surficial sediment | place: Pacific Ocean | collected 2014-11 | depth... | reverse complement strand
GCAAACCAGTCCTTGTCTTGCGGCACCGACCAGCGCTCCAAGGCGTCGACCAAGCCCGGCAGTGGCATCTCGTGCGGATTGCCGAAAGCGAAGTCGCATACGTCCGGCTGCCCGTGGCTGGCCGTGTTGCGTCGATCGGTTGAGGTCGCGGTTCTATAACCGGCATCGGCGGGCCGCCACTGACCCAATTCTCGTTTGTGAGGTCACGACCCAGAACGCCACCCGCCAGTCTCAGGCACTGGGCACCTGCGCGAATCCGGGTGCGACCGGGTCTTCGTGGGGATGGGTTTCGACCGCTGCCACCCGTGCCATCGGCGGCCCCTGCCAACAGGCCGCGACCATCTCCGCGAGCGCCGCCGCCGGGCCTTGGAAGACCGCCTCGACGCTGCCGTCGCGGCGGTTGCGCACCCAGCCATGGAGGCCGCGGACGCGCGCCTGATCGACCATCCAGCCGCGGTACCAAACGCCCTGGACCCGGCCCGAGACCACCACCCGGACCCGTTCCGGCAGGTTCCCCTCCGCCGGTGTCACGGCCCGCGACCCTCAGTCCGCCGCCGAGCCCGGGTAGAGCGCGGCGAAGGCGGCCTCGACCGCGCGCCGGGTCCGGCGCTCCCAGACATCGCGCTTCATCCACTGGTCCTCGATGGTGATCACGGGATGGGCCGGGTCCTCGTGGACCAGGCGGTTGCGCAGGCCCCGCAGCCAGCGCAGGGTCTTGCGGTCGAGGCCCGGAACCCCGGCCTCGCGCGGCACGCCCAGCACCCTTGGCGGCGCTTGCGCATCGACGATGGCCGCGGCCAGCACGATGGCCGCCGAAAACGCTCCGGCGCAGAAGGCCGCCTGCAGGTCGATCATCAAGGCGCAAGCCTGCTCGCTGGGCGCCGGCGCGCCGGCCCGGGCGCGGGCGGCCTCGCGGTCCTCGAACCACAGGCGGCGCGCGTCCCAGACCGCTTCCTCGGGCCGCTCGAGTTGTTCCATGACGCGCCTCCTGACAAGCCACCCGAACGCAAGCGTCACGCGAACTCCAGGATCGGTTGATCGACCACCAGGCTGGCGCCCGGTTCCACGTGAATCCGGGCGATCGCACCGTCGCGCTCGGCGCGCAGCACGTTCTCCATCTTCATCGCCTCGATCACCGCCAGCACCTCGCCGGCCTTGACCTCCTGGCCGGCCGCGACCGCGAGCTTGACCAGCAGCCCGGGCATCGGCGAGAGCAGGGTGCGCGACAGGTCCGGCGCCTGCTTGGCCGGCATAAGCGCCGCCAGCTCCGCGACCCGGGGCCGCAACACCAGGACCTCGACCTCGACGCCGCCGTGGCTCAGGTGGAAGCCCGGCCCGCGCCGCTCGACCTGCACGATCACGGGCCGGCCGTCGATGCGGCCCCGGAACAACGCCATGCCGGGCCGCCAATCGCTGTCCACCACGCAGGCCTCGACGGCGCCGGTGACCCGGGTGCCGCCCGCGATCGGCGCCAGCGTGACCTGGTGGGCCTCGCCGTCGATGCGCACCACCCAGTCGTCGAGCCCAACGGACCCGGAGCCGCCCGACGCGCGCGCCGCGCTGCGTCGCTGGACCAGGGCGGCGACCGCGATCATCGCCGCGCGCGCCGCCGCCGGCGCCACCGCTTCCTGGAAGCCGTCCGGAAACTCCTCGGCGATGAAACCGGTGGTCAGGCGGCCGTCGCGGAAACGGTCCTTGGCCATGACCGCGGCCAGGAAGTTCATGTTGTGGCGGATGCCGCGGATGGTGAAGCCGTCGAGGGCTTCCTGCATGGCACGGATCGCGGCGTCGCGGGTGTCGCCATGGGTCACCACCTTGGCGATCATGGGATCGTAGAACATGGTGATCTCGGAGCCCTCGGTGACCCCGCTGTCGATGCGCAGGCGCGGCCCTGATTCGCTCTCGGGCGGTTCGCGGTAGCGGACCAGGCGGCCGGTCGAGGGCATGAAGCCGCGCAGCGGGTCCTCGGCATAGACCCGGCACTCCAACGCCCAGCCGGTGAGCGTGATGTCGTCCTGGTTCAGGCTCAGCGGCTCACCGGCGGCGATGCGGATCATCCAGGCCACCAGGTCGAGCCCGGTCACCATCTCGGTCACCGGATGCTCGACCTGAATTCTCGTATTCATTTCAATGAAATAGAAGTTTTTATTCTGATCTACAATGAATTCAACCGTGCCCGCCGAGCGATAGTCCACCGCTTCCGCCAAGGCCACCGCCTGGGCGCCCATGCGGGCGCGGGTCTCGGCATCGAGGAGCGGCGAGGGCGCCTCCTCGATGACCTTCTGGTGGCGCCGCTGGATCGAGCACTCGCGCTCGCCCAGGTGGATCACCTTGCCGTGGCCGTCGGCCAGCACTTGGATTTCGACGTGGCGCGGCTGCTCGATGAACTTCTCGATGAAGATGCGCTCGTCACCAAACGCCGTACGCGCCTCGTTGCGCGCGGAAGTAAAACCCTCGCGGGCCTCGCCGTCGTCGCGGGCCATGCGCATGCCCTTGCCGCCGCCCCCGGCCGAGGCCTTGATCATGACCGGATAGCCGATCCCGGCGGAGATGCGCGCCGCCTCGTCCTGGTCGGCGATCAGCTCCAGGTGTCCGGGCACGATGCTGACCCCGGCCGCGACCGCTAGGCGCTTGGATTCGATCTTGTCGCCCATGGCCCGGATCGCACGCGGGCCGGGTCCGATGAAGACCACGCCGGCCGCCTCCAGCGCGTCCACGAAGGCCGGGTTCTCGGCCAGGAAGCCGAAGCCCGGATGCACGGCTTGCGCGCCGGTCTGCTGGCAGGCGGCGACGATCTTGTCGATCGCCAGATAGCTCTCGGCGGCCGGCGCCGGACCGATGAGAACCGCCTCGTCGGCCAGCTCGACGTGCAGCGCGCCGGCGTCGGCCTCCGAATAGACCGCGACGGTCGCAATGCCCATGCGCCGGGCGCTGCGGATCACCCGGCAGGCGATCTCGCCGCGGTTGGCGATCAGGATCTTGTCGAACACCTGGCTTCGAGTCCCGTTATGCCCCTGTGGAACCTCGATTATGGCCCGGGGCCCCGGGCTTGACGAGGCTGTTTGTCCGACGCCCCCCCGCGCCGGAAGCCTTGGCGTCTCCCCCGGGCCTAAGCCGCCCTATGCGCGCTCACCTTGGATAGATCGACTCTTCGGCTTTCGTGCCAGAGATCGTGGGCCACCTGCATGTTGAGCCATAGCCGTGGCCCGTTGCCGCAGAATTTGCCAAGCCGCAGCGCCATCGCCGGCGTGACCGGCCTCTGCTCCCGAAGAATGTCGTACAGGGTCTGGCGCGACACACCCAGACGGCGCGCGGTCTCCGTCTTGGACAGACCCAGAGCCGGCAGGACGTCTTCCCTGAGAATCGCGCCGGGATGCGTCGGGGGCCGCTTGCGCCGCTCATCCGTCATTCCGTTTCTCCTAATGGTATTGCTCCAAGTCGACACCGACCGCGTCGTTCTCGTCCCAACCGAAGGTGACGCACCATGGGCCATTGACATGCACGCTGTAGCGCTTCGGTTTACCTCGCAGGCCATGGAAGTCGAAGCCGGGGATATTCATGTCCCGTGGCGTGCTGGCTTCGTTCAGCGCATCGAGGCGGCGCAGGCAGCGGCCCTTGAGATCGGGGCGTATCTTCGCCGAGCGCCCAGTCAACCAGAGCCTTTCGAGCGCCTTATTTCTGAATGAGCGAATCACTAATGTAATGTAGTGCATGACATTGTTGCGTCAAGCGCTGCATGGCGAAGTTGCGATTCAGCCTTCGGTGATCAGTGCATCGCAAAGTTGGGCGGTGACGCGCCCACACCGGTCCCGGGGCCCCGGGCTTGACCAGCCCGTTTAGATTTCGGGCGCCGGGACGGACCCCGGCTGCGCCGCAACTCGCGCCAGCCAGGCGCCGATGGCCGGGTATTGGCGCATCTCGAAGCCGCCTTCGTGGGCGACGTGGGTGTAGGCGTAAAGCGCGATATCGGCGATGGTGTAGCGCCCGGCGGCGAAAAAGTCGTTGGCGCCCAGGTGCTGCTCCATCAGCGTGAGCGCCGCGTTGCCGCGCTTCTGCTTCTCGGCCAGGATCGCGCCCTCGCGGCCCCGGCTCAACTCCGGGTGGCTGAGGATAAAGCGCGCCTCGGCGATCGAGGTCTCGTGGGCGTTCTGCTCGAAACAGATCCAGCGCAGCACCTGGGCGCGGCCGATGCGGTTCTCGGGCAGGAAGTCCGTGCCCTCGGCCAAGTACCACAGGATCGCGCCGGATTCGGCGAGCACGGTGCCGTCCTCCAGCTCCAGCGCCGGGATGCGGCCGGCCGGGTTCTTGGCCAGGAACGCCGGTTTGCGCGATTCGCCCTTGAAGATGTCGAGCTCGACCCGCTCGAACCGCATCCCCAGGTGGTTCAGCAACAGCACCACCTTGTAGCCGTTGCGCGATTCCTTGTTGTCGTAGAGCCGGAGCAACGCCCCTCCTCCCCTCTAAAGCGGCAAGTTGTCGTGCTTCTTCCAGGGGTTCTCGAGCTGCTTGTCGCGCAAGAGCGCGAGCGCGCTGCACAGCCTTCGCCGGGTGCCGTGGGGCATGATCACGTCGTCGATGAAGCCCCGGCTTGCCGCGATGAAGGGGTTGGCGAAGGCCTCGCGGTATTCCTCGGCGCGCTTCTCGATCTTCCCGGCGTCGCCCAGGTCCTTGCGGAAGATGATCTCGACCGCGCCCTTGGGGCCCATGACCGCGATCTCGGCGGTCGGCCAGGCGTAGTTCACGTCGCCGCGGATGTGCTTGGAGGACATGACGTCGTAGGCCCCGCCATAGGCCTTGCGGGTGATCACGGTCACCTTGGGCACCGTGGCCTCGGCGAAGGCGAACAGCAGCTTGGCGCCGTGCTTGATGATGCCGCCGTACTCCTGCGCGGTGCCGGGCAGGAAGCCGGGCACGTCGACGAAGGTCACGATCGGGATGTTGAAGCAATCGCAAAACCTGACGAAGCGCGCCGCCTTGATCGAGGACGCGATGTCCAGGCAGCCGGCCAGCACCATGGGCTGGTTGGCGACGATGCCCACCGTGTGCCCCTCCAGACGCGCCAGCCCGATCAGGATATTGCCGGCAAAGGCCGGCTGCAGCTCGAAGAAGTCGCCCTCGTCGACCACCTTCTCGATCAGCTCCTTCATGTCGTAGGGCTTGGCCGGGTCGGGCGGCACCAGGCTATCGAGCGAGGGTTCCTCGCGCTCGGCCGGGTCCTCGCAAAAGCGCGACGGCGGCGCCTTCACATTGGAGCCGGGCAGGAAGTCGATGAAGCGGCGGGTCTCGAGCAGCGCCTCGACGTCGTTCTCGAAGGCCAGGTCCGCGACCCCGGACTTGGTCGTATGGGTGAGCGCGCCGCCCAGCTCCTCGAGGGTGACCTCCTCGTGGGTCACGGTCTTGACCACGTCGGGGCCGGTCACGAACATATAGGAGCTGTCCTCGACCATGAAGATGAAGTCGGTCATGGCCGGCGAGTAGACCGCCCCGCCCGCGCACGGCCCCATGATCAGCGATATCTGCGGCACCACGCCCGAGGCCAGCACGTTGCGCTGGAACACCTCGGCGTAGCCGGCCAGCGAGGCCACGCCCTCCTGGATGCGCGCGCCGCCGGAATCGTTGATCCCGATCACCGGCGCGCCGATCAGCATGGCCTTGTCCATGATCTTGCAGATCTTCTCCGCATGGGGCTCGGAGAGCGAGCCGCCGAACACCGTGAAGTCCTGGCTGAACACCAATACCGGCCGGCCGTTGATGGTGCCATGGCCGGTCACCACGCCGTCGCCCGGGACCTTCTGGTCGGCCATGCCGAAGTCACCGCAGCGGTGCTCGACGAACATGTCCCACTCCTCGAAGGAGCCTTCGTCGAGCAGGACATCGAGGCGCTCGCGCGCGGTCAGCTTGCCCTTGCCGTGCTGGGCCTGGACCCGCTTTTCGCCGCCGCCGGCGCGCGCCGCCGCGCGCTTCTCCTCGAGCCGCCGGAGGATTTCCTGCATGCCCGCCCCCAAATCGTTGCCAACCAGCCTGCACAAGCTGATAGCACGGGGCGCGCGGCCACGCCAGGAACCCCCTTGACCCCGGGGCCGGGCTTTGATACTTAACCATATGGTTAAATATCAAAGCGACCCCTTGAGCGAGATTTTCGGCGCGCTGGCGGATCCGACCCGGCGCGCGATCCTGGCGCGCCTGGCGCTGGGCGAGACCTCGGTCGGGGAACTGGCCGAGCCCTTCGAGATGTCGTTGCCGGCGGTCTCCAAGCACTTGGGTGTCCTGGAGACCGCCGGGCTGGTCCAGCGCGAGAAGCAGGGCCGGGTGCGCCGCTGCCAGCTCGACGGCCGACCGCTCGAAGCGGCCGCGACGTGGATCGAGCCCTACCGGCAGTTCTGGGAAACGCGGCTCGATTCGCTCGCGCGCTATTTAGCGGAAACCCAAGCACAGCAAATTAAGGGAGGAGAGAAGGATGGCGGAGGCAAGCGTGACCGATAGGGTGGAAGAATTCGGCGAGGCGCTACGCTTGAGCCGCCGCTTCAAGGCGCCGCGCGAGGCGGTGTTCCGCGCGTTCACGGACCCGGTGGCGCTGGCCAAGTGGTTCGGTCCCGAGGGCGTGAGCGTCGGAAATGTCAAGGTCGACCTACGGCCCGGCGGCGCCTACAGCCTGACGTTCGACCAAGCGGACGGCGGCAGCCACGGCCTCTCCGGCGTCTACCGCGAGATATCGCCGCCGGAGCGGCTGGTGATGACCTGGGTCTGGGACCACGGCGACTTGGCTGGCCTCGAAACCCTGGTCACCATCGAACTCACCGAAGCGGGCGGCGAGACCGAACTCACCCTGACCCACGAGAAACTGCCGAGCCAAAACGCCCTCGACCTGCACCACCAGGGCTGGACCAGCAGCTTCATCTGCCTGGACCGGGTCATCGAGGAGGGCGGCCTGTCGTGACGGTTTCGTTCCCCGGCTCCTACAGCTGCGGCACCTCGCGCCGCGGCTTCTGCGCCGAGTGCGGTTCGCGGCTGTTCGGGGGGTCTTCCAACATGCCGGGGCTGGTGGCGGTGATGGCCGGCAGCATGGATGACCCCGGTTGGATCGAGCCGGGCATGAGTATCTTCACCGAACGCGCCCAGCCCTGGTCCCACATGGACCCGGCCCTACCCAAATTCCCGGGCAGGCCCGAACCGCCGGGAGGCTGATCGGTCCCGCAGCAACGCCGGGGACGCCGGCTTTTTAGCGAAACATGCTTTACGATGAACTGGCTACACGGCAGCGCCTGTCGTATAGCTGGGATCACACTTGTCCAAGAAATGGGCGGCGGGAATGCGTGTCTTGGACGCGATAAGGAAGTTATCGGCAGATTACGAAACTACCCATCTCGCCGGCGATGGACAGGTCCTCGCTCGCTTGTTTGGGGATGATGCAGTCATCATTCCACCCGACAAGCCCGCTATCGAAGGCCGCCAACGTATCGATGAGTTCTTCAGTGGCGTCACCGGGTCTGATCAGCCTCGCAGCAGCGCCAGGAACCGCGCCGCGGCCTCGAGGTCGGCCTTGATGGCGGCGCGGCGGCGGGCGGCTTCCGGGTCCTCGCCCCAGCGTTCGATCTGATAGCTCTCGTCGAGTTGGGCCGCGTCGAAGGCGACCGCGGCGTCGATCTTCCCCGCGACGAGGGCGAGCGCGATCACCAGCGAGCCGGCCGCGGTCACCGCCGCGCCGAGCGCGGTCAACTCGAAATCGTCCCAGGCGGCCGCGGCCCGGCGCAGCGCGGCCAGGGCCTCGGGCGGCTGTTCGATCGAGACCACGCCGGTGGTGACCGCGAGTGGCGCATCGAGGCTGCGCGCGGCCCAATCGAGCAGCGGCTGCCATCGCTCCCGTTGCCGCACGACCAGGTCCGCCGGCATTTCGGCGTGGTAGCAGACCAGGTCGTGGGCGCCGTAGCCCGCGAGCTCGTCGACGACCCGTTCGCGGCCGAGGCCGACCCGGTCGATGGCGGTCCAGGCCAGCCCGGTGAGGACCAGCGACCGGGACTCGACCTCCTCGCCCTGGGCCTGCCACTCCGCCGCGATGGCCTCGGCGAGCGCCTGAGTGGGCAGCGCCATCTCGGCCTTGGCCGGGGTCTTGACCGCTTTGCCGTCGAGCAGCACGCGAAAGCCGGCGCCGGCCCGCCCGGCCGCGCCCGGCGGCACGGCGGTCCAGGAGGCTCGCGCGTAGAAGCGCTTGAACTTGGCCGCCGTCATCGCGGCTCGGTCGACCGGATAACCACGCGGCCGCTCAATTGCCGAACAGGCTCTTCAGGCCCTTGGAGATGCCCTCGCCGACGCCTTCAAGCACGCCGCCGACGCCCTTTCCAACGCCCTCGAGCACGCCGCCGACGCCTTCGGTGACGCTCTCGGTCGCCGATTTCGGCTGGGGCTGGGCGGCCGCATCGCCAGGGGCCGGGGTCGGCCGTTCCAGGGCGGCCACGCAGGGATTCTGGCCGGTGGTCTCGGATTCGGCGATGATCATGGCGCCGGCGGCCAGGGGATTGATGAACAACCCGGCGATCTTGGCCACGCCGACCACGGTGCCGACCGGATCGGGGACGATCTTGGGCTCGGCCAGGGTGCCCTGGATCAGGAACGGCACCGCCAGGCTCATCAGGCTGGCCTGCTTGGCCTGGGGCGTGATCTTGAGATCGAGGGTCTCGTCGCGCAGGTCGATCTGGCCCGCGCCGCCCACGGTGGCGGCCGCGGTATCCAGCAGGATGACCTCACCGCGCGCCACGCCGCCCTTAATCGGCAGGCGCACGACGATGCAGTTGAGGCGCAGGTCGCTGCCGCCTTCGGCCCAGCCGGACAGCATCTGGGTCACGCCCGCGCCGGCCGCCTGCACCAGATCGTTGCTGATGCCGCCCTTGCCGCCGGTGACTTCGATCCGGCCGTCTAGGCTGGCCGCGATCGCGCGCAGGGAGGTGCCGGCGCCGCGCAGGTCGAGCTCCGCGTCCAGGCGGCCGGTGATCCCGTCGGTCACCTCGAGCGCCTTCAACAGACCACCATAGTCGATACCGCCGATGCTCAACTTGACCGCCAGCGCCGGCGCTTTTTTGCCCGCGTCCAGGCTCACGCTGCCGGTCACGGTGCCGCCCGAAAACCCGGCCGAGAACGGCTCGAGCACCAGCTTGCCGCCCTGAAGCGACAGCGAGGCCTCGAGCTCGGTGAAGGCGAGGCCGTTGGGAAGCACCAGGCGCTTGGCATTCAGTTTGATCTTGGCGTCGGCCGCCTTGAGTCCGTCGAACGGCAGCGGGTCTTCGGTGAAGACGTAGCGCTGCACACCGGCGGCCGAGGGCGCGGGCGCGGGCGCGCCGCCCCCTGGCACCAGGTCGCCCAGGTTCAGGTTGGCGGAGGTGAAGCTGCCGCTCAGCGCCGGCCGCGTGCCGCCGAGAGTCAGCGTCGCGTTGCCGGCGATGTCGCTGGCGCCGATCTTGGCGGTCAGGCCGGTCAGTTTGTAGTCCTTGCCGTCCTGGGTCACCTGGGCGCTCAAGTCGTAGGGCCCGAGCGCCGGCACCTCGGCGCCGGCGATCGCGCCGAGGTCGGCCAGGCTTTGTCCCCGCACCTGGATCTTCAGATCGAGGCCTTCACCGGTCAAGGGTTCGGCGATCTCGCCGTCGATGGCGAGGGTGGCGCCGCCAACCGCGAGGTTCAACCGCACCGGATAGGGCTTGGCGCCGATCAGGTCGCGGATCAGTCCCACCGCCCCGTCCGCCTTGAACGGCACGCCGTTGTAGGCGCCTTCGAGCGCGACCTCCAAGGGCACGGCGGCGGAGGTCCGCCGCAACGCCATCTTGGAAAAGCTCAGTCGGATCGACTCGCCGGTCTTGCCGTCGCGGTAGGTTACGACCGCGTCGCGCACGACCGCGATGTCGATGCTCGGCAGGACCATCTCACCGGACGCCGTCTCGTCCTTGGCCGCCCCGTCTTTGGCCGCCCCGTTTTTAGCCGCCCCTGGCATCTCCCAGTTGCCGCGGCCCTCGGCGTCGGTCTCGAGCAGGATGTCGGGCGCGACCACGACCAGGCGCTTGATCTGGATGTCGCCGGAAAACAGCGGCACCAGCGCCACTTCCAGCTCGAAGCGCTGG
>SMUX01216249.1_pt1 | contig 10105 bp, 11 predicted proteins | sample 2456431 | NCBI WGS metagenome assembly SMUX01 (sample SAMN11095930, study PRJNA526329) | marine sediment metagenome | biome: Marine sediment; feature: Surficial sediment; material: Deep marine sediment; isolation source: Hadal surficial sediment | place: Pacific Ocean | collected 2014-11 | depth... | reverse complement strand
CAGGAAGGCGGGCAGCGGCAGCAGCTTGTCGGCCCAGGCGCCGCCGGCCCCGCGCGAGACCGCGCGCCCGGTGCGCGGCGAGACATAGACCAGATCATCGGTCACCCCGGTGGCGCCACAAAGGGTCAGGTCGAGCCCGAAGCCCAGCGTCGCCAGCAGCGCCAGCTCCCAGTGGGCATAGCGCGCCGGCCAGTCCCATGTCCCCTCCGCCAATGCGTCGGCCAGTTCCACGGTCCGGTCGTAGATCGACCGGTTCGGCTCGCGCTCGGGCAGCAAGGTGACCAGCAGCGCGCAGATGGTGTTGAGCGCCGCCAGCGCGGTGCGGTCGGCCATGATCGCGGCGGCGCGCGAGCGCACCGGCTCGATCTGGAGATGCCCCAGATGCTCGGCCAGCCGCGCCCGCCATTCCAGCGCCAGCTGGGTGCCCGGCTGCAACACCGGCGCGAGCTTCGCGCCCGTGCCGCCCCGGACCAGCCCGGCATGGCGGCCATGCTCGCGGGTCAGGGTCTCGATGATCGCGCTCGATTCGCCGTGCGGACGCACCGCCAGCAGAATGCCCTCGTCGCGCCAGTCCATGTCTGCGCTCACTCCTCCAGGCCGGGGGCGTCGAGCATATGCCGCCCCCGGGGATCTTCAACCTCGACGACCCAGAGATCCGGGTCGTAGCCGCGCTGGCGGACCAGCGCCGCATCGACTTCCGACTCCTCGGCATCCTCGATCTGCGCCTGCCAGGCGATCCTGCCATCGAGACCGTAACCGCGGGTGAAGAACGACGCCCGGCCGTTCATCAGGGCGATCTTCACGGCGACCGCCCCGGCGATCGCGTCGCCCTTGCGCACCACATGGGCGTGGATGCCCTCCTGCGACAGGCGCATCAGATAGGCCGAGACCCAGATGCCGGTGGCCAACCTAGCCACGGCGCCGCCGCGCCCGACTGCTACGGCCCCCCTCCCTAACCCTCCCCTCAGCGGGGGGGTTAGGGAGGGGGGCCGTAACCATGGCAATCCTCACCACCGCTCAGCCCCCGTCGGAGAAGTCGAGCCCCATCTCGCGGTAGCGCGCGGGGTCGTCGAGCCAGCCGGGGCGGACCTTGACGGTGAGGAACAGGTGCACCGGGCGGCCGAGCAGCTTGCCGATCTCGGCCCGGGCCTCGACGCCGATCTGGCGGATCGTCTCGCCCTTGTGGCCGAGCACGATGCCCTTGTGGCCGTCGCGCGCGACATAGACGATCTGCGCGATCCGGACCGAGCCGTCCTTCTTCTCCTCCCAGCTCTCGGTCTCGACCGTCATCTGGTAGGGCAGTTCCTGGTGGAGGCGCAGGGTCAGCTTCTCGCGGGTGAGTTCGGCCGCGATCGTCCGCAGCGGCAGGTCGGCGATCTGGTCCTCCGGGTAGTGCCAGGGGCCGGTGGGCAGGCTCTCGGCCAGCCAGCGGCGCAGGTCGGCCACGCCATGCCCCTTCTCGGCCGAGATCATGAAGGTTCCGGCGAAGTCGCGTCGCTGGTTCAGATCGGCGGCCAGCGCCAGCAGGCGGTCGCGCCTGACCCGGTCGATCTTGTTGATCGCCAGCGCCACCGGCTTGCCCCCTGGCCCGCCCCCCCGGAGATGGCCGTCCAGCCCGGCGAGGATCGCCTCCACCCCCTCGGTCACGCCGCGTTGGGCCTCGACCATCAGCACGACGATGTCGGCGTCCTCGGCTCCGGCCCAGGCCGAGGCGACCATCGCCCGGTCGAGCCGGCGCCGCGGCTGGAACAGCCCCGGCGTGTCGACGAAGATGATCTGGGCCGGGCCCTCGATGGCGATGCCGCGGATCCGGCGGCGCGTGGTCTGCACCTTGTGGGTGACGATCGAGACCTTGGTCCCGACCATGGTGTTGACCAGGGTCGACTTGCCGACGTTCGGCTCGCCGATGACGGCGACGAAGCCGCACCGTGAGTCGGCGCCGGGGGGCTCGGATTCACTCATCTCCACCACCGGTCACGCCGAGCCGGGCCAGCAGCGCCGCGGCGGCGATCAGCTCGGCCTGTTTCTTCGAGCTTGCCTGGCCGCCGGCGGTCTCGCCGCTCTCCAGCCGCGCCTCGACGGTAAAGCGCGGCGCGTGGTCCGGGCCCTCGCGCCCGGTCACCGCGTAGGCGGGCGGGGCCATGCCGCGCCCCTGGGCCCATTCCTGCAGCCGATTCTTGGCATCCATCGGCGCCGTGTCGGGGGCCTCGATGCGCCCCTGCCAGCGGGCCAGGATGAAGTGCTGCGCCGCCGCCATGCCGCCGTCGAGAAAAAGCGCCGCGATCACCGCTTCCATGGCGTCGGCCAGGATTGCCTTCTTCTTGCGCCCGCCGCCGGTCGCCTCGGAGCGGCCGAGGCGGAGGAACTCGCCAAGCCCGATCTCGACGGCGATCTCGGCCACGGTCTCGCCCCGCACCAGCGCGTTGAAACGCAGCGCCAGGGCGCCCTCGGCATCGCCGGGATAGGCCGTCAGCAGCGCCTCGGCGACGATCAGGCCCAGCACCCGGTCGCCGAGGAACTCGAGGCGCTGGTTGTCGGGCCGGGCCGGCGAGGTGGCGGAGGGGTGGGTCACCGCCTGTTCCAGCAGCGCCGGATCACCGAAGCGGTGGCCGAGCATCGTGGCCAACGGGCCCAGGGCCACGCCGTTTGCACGGGCCGCCATCACTGCACCTCGCGGAAGAAACGGTCCCAGCGCGGGCTGAAGAACCGGGCCGAGCGGTCGAGCGAGGTATGGATCATCCAGACCCGGTGGCGCAGCTTGTGGATCGGCACCATGCCGTGCCGCTTGTCGCGGCTGTCGAGAGCGATGTCGCGGTTGTCGCCGATCACGAAGACATGGTCGCTCGGCACCACGAACATACCGGTGTGGTCGGCATTGTCCGGGCCGGACAGCGCCGCGACCCCGATCTTGCGCCGCGTGTTCAGGATAATTCCGCTGGTGCCGTCGGCAAGGGTCTCGCGCCACCGCTCCTGGCGGCACTCGCCGTCGACCTTGACCGGATCGTTTATGCAGAGCGGCATGCGCCCCCGCCGCCCCGGCGGCCGCTTGCGGATCACCCGGTCCTCGAGCCGCTCCAGCCCGGCCCGGCGGCCATCGATATAGAGCGCGCCGCCGCGCATCTGGATGCGCTCGCCGGGCAGGCCCATGACCCGCATGATGTAGTTCTCGCCGCGTTTTCGCGGATGCTCGTAGACGACCATGGTGCCGCGCGGCGGCGCCTGGCCGCGGGTCAGCGCCTCGGCCAGCACCCAGTCGCCCGGCAGCAGAGCCGGAGCCATGGTGTCGCTGCGGATCTGCATACTATCGCCGCCGGCGATCCGCATGGCGACCAGCGGGCCGAACAGAACCATCAGCGCGGTGGCGACGACAAGAGCCAGCAGGCCGCCTACGATCAGCCTGCCCCACGAGATGCGCCCGCCATGCCCCATGCTTACTCGACCGACTTGAAGAATCGGTCGCCGCGCCAATTCCAGAATTGCCAGAACGCCCCATCGGCCGAGAGCGCGATGACCTCCGCCCGGCCGATCAGGTTCTCGAACGGCACCATGCCGATCCCCCGTTTGATCCGACTATCGACCGAATTGTCGCGGTTGTCGCCCATGAAGAACAGATGTCCCTCGGGAACGAGGAATTCCTCGGTGTCGTCGGCGGTGGAATAGCGCGGCGCGTTGGTGTCGCCGACAATGCCGATGATGTTCAGCACCGAGTGCACCCTGCCCCCGGGCAGGGTTTCGCGCCAGTGCTCCTTGACGCAGGCGCCGCCTCTGGAGACCGGCTCGTTGATGCAGCGGGGTCGCCCCATCGGGCTGCCGCGCAGCACTTTCGGCTCGATGAAATCGCCGTCGCGCACGGTCGGCAGCGCCTGGCCGTTGATGTGCAGGATGCCGGCCCTGACCTGGATCCGGTCGCCGGGCAGGCCGATGACCCGCTTGACATAGTCGATGCAGTCGTCCGGCCCGCCGCGCCAGCCGCCAGTGAACGAGCGAACCAGCCCGACCACCATGCCGACCGGACCCTGCGTGCAGGCGTCCTTGCCGGGCCGCTTGAACACCACCACATCGCCGCGCTCGGGCATCGTCGCCCAGATCCGGCCCTCGAACCAGTCCGGCGCGAACGGCAGCGAGTAATGCGAGTAGCCATAGGCGAATTTCGACACGAACAGGTAGTCGCCGACCAGCAGCGTCGGTTTCATCGAGCCCGACGGGATCGAGAACGGCTGGTACAGCGTCGAGCGGAACACCATGGCGATGACGAGCGCCCAGAAGACGGTCTTCAGGGTGTCCCAGAAGCCGTCCTTCTTGGTCTCTGTTCGGGCCATGCGGCACACTTTCCAATCGGGCTCGTGTCAGGGGGCATTGGGTCAGGGGGGAGAAAGTCGGGGCTATGTGCCGCCCGATTCCGGCGAAGTCAAGGCCGCGCCGCCCGGTGGGGCCGAAGTTGGGGCGTGTCGGGGGCCACCGCCTCGATCACCACGAAGGCCTGGGCCCAGGGGTGGTCGTCGGTGATGGTGACATGGATGCGCGGGTGCAGCCCCGGGGGCACCAGCGCCTGCAGCCGGGCCGCAGCACCACCGGTGACCTCCATGGTCGGCTGGCCCGAGGGCAGGTTCACCACCCCCATCTCGCGCCAGGCCACCCCCATGCGCAGCCCGGTGCCCAACGCCTTGGAGCACGCCTCCTTGGCGGCCCAGCGCTTGGCGTAGGAGGCCGCGCGCGCGCGCCGGCGCTCGGACTTGGCCTGTTCGATCTCGGTGAAGACGCGCTTGATGAAGCGCTCTCCGAAGCGCTCCAGGGTCCGCTCGATGCGGCGGATATCCGCCAGGTCCGAGCCGATGCCGATGATCACGCGACGTCCTCGCCGAAGGCGTCCCGCCGGGCTCGGTCCATCGCCTCGCGCATCCGCCGAATGGCGCTGTCCAACCCCGAGAAGATCGCCTCGCCGATCAGGAAATGGCCGATGTTCAGCTCCATCACCTCGGGGAAGGCGGCGACCGGGGCCACGGTCTCGAAGGTCAGGCCGTGGCCCACATGCACCTCCAGCCCAAGCGAACGGGCGTAAGCCGACATCTCGCGCAGACGCTCCAGCTCGGCGTCGCGGTCGTGGTGGCGGCCCTCGTTATGAGCGTCGCAATAGGCCCCGGCATGCAGCTCGACCACCGGAGCGCCGATCCGGTGCGCGGCCTCGACCTGGTGCCGGTCGGCGGCGAGGAAGATCGAGATCCGGCACCCCGCCTCGCGCAGCGGCGCGATGAAATGGGCCAGCCGGTTGTCGTCGGCGGCGACGTCCAGCCCGCCCTCGGTGGTGCGCTCCTCGCGCTTCTCGGGTACGATGCAGACCGCGTGCGGCTGATGCTTCAGCGCGATCGCCTGCATCTCATCGGTCGCCGCCATCTCGAAGTTCAGCGGCACACTCAGCATACTCATCAGCGCCTCGATATCGGCATCCGTGATGTGGCGCCGGTCCTCGCGCAGATGCGCGGTGATGCCGTCGGCGCCGGCCGCCTCGGCGATGCGGGCGGCGTGGACCGGGTCGGGATGCCCGCCGCCGCGGGCGTTGCGGATGGTCGCCACGTGGTCGATATTGACCCCGAGACGAAGCTGCCCCAGCGGGCGTGTCCCGCGCTCATGATCAGGCATCGTCGCCCTCCTCTCCGTCTCTATAGGCCCCGTCATCGGCCTTGTAGGCATCCTGCTCCTCGAACGCGGCGGCGCGCCACGCCTCGGCCCGTTTCGCCAGGCGCCGGCGCCGGCGCTTCTGATAGGTGTCCACGATCGGCCCGATAAACCAATAGCATACCACACCGCACAGCAGCCCGGGCAAGATGCCGCCGACCAGATAGGGCAGAAAGATCTGCTCGATATTGTTCGCCAGCCAGCCGACCGAGAAATCGCTCTCAGGTGAGAGCCTGCCAGTGCCAAGAATTCGCCAGCCGGTCTCCAGCGAAAACGCGGCAATGAAGGGGAAGGTGAGCGGATTGCCGACCATCGTGCCGAAGACCGCGGCGAGGATGTTGCCGCGCACCAGCCAGGCCAGCGCCGCAGCCAGGACGATATGAACTCCGAACAACGGCGTGAACGAGGCAACCGCGCCGCAGGCGAAACCCAGCGCGATGCGGTGCGGGCTGTCGGGCAGGCGGTGCAGGCGCTTGCGGATATAGTCCAGGCCGCGCCACAAGCCCTTGCGCGGATAGACGATCTCGCGCAGCCGGTCCCAGAACGGGGGTCTGTGTCGCCGCTTGAAGATCATGCCCGCCGCCCAGCCCCCGAACCCATTCCGTTCAACATCCGCCTCATGTCCATTAGCGCATTTTCCATCCAGATGGAATCAGGACGGAGCCCTATTCCTTTGTTTTCACGCATTTTCCGAGTCGCCGACCGAACCCGTTTGGCTGGAAATCGCTTTAGTGCTGCGGCGCCGGGCTCGACCCCAGCGGCAGGCGCGGCTGCTCCTCGGCCGCTTCCTCGGCTTCGCGTTCCGGCGGCGTGATCGCCCGCTCGACCTGGCTGACGAAGCTCTGCGCCCTCAGCGCGGTCAGGATATCGCTCAGATGTTTCACATCCCTGACCTCGAGGTCCACGCTCATCAGGAAGAAGTCCGGTTTGCGCGTGGTGACGTCCAGATTGTCGATATTGGCCTGCTGCTCGCCGATCAGCGAGCAGACCGTGCCCAGCGTGCCCGGCTGGTTGGCCAGCGTCAGGTCGATCCGGGCCACGTTGGTCGCCTTCTTCGAGGCTTCCGGGTCCCAGCTCAGGTCGTGCCAGTGCTCCAGGTCGTCCTCGAACTCGGCCAGCAGCGGGCACGAGATCGCATGCACCACCACCCCGCCGCGGCGCGCCAGGCCGATGATCCGGTCGCCGGGGATCGGCCAGCAGCAGACGCAGAAGTGAATCGCCAAACCGCGCCGGATGCCGCGCACGACGGTCTTGACCGGAGTCTTCGCTGACGCCGGCCCCGGCGGCGCGGAAACGGCGCCGTCGGGCTGGCTCGGATAGACCGCCTCGACCAGTTGCCGCCCGGTCACCTCGCCGGTCGCCAGATTCACCAGCATCGCCTCGACCGAGGCGAAGCCCAGCTTGACCGCCGCCGCCGCGAACGCCTTCTTGCCGCCGCTGCGCCCGGCGCGGGCGAAGCTCTGCTCGGCGAGATCGCCGCCGAGCCCGATCTGCTCCTCGCGCAGCCGCTCGCGCAGCGCCCGGCGAATGGCCGATTTCGCCCGCCCGGTCTGGGCCATGTCCTCCCAGTGCGGCGACGGGGTCTGGCCCTTGGCGGTGATCACCTCGACCTGCTGGCCGTTGCGCAGCCGGGTCCACAGCGGCACCCGGCGGCCATCGACCAGGGCGCCGGCGCAGCGGTCGCCGACATTGGTGTGGATCGCATAGGCGAAATCGATCGGGGTCGCGCCCCGGGGCAGCCCGACCACGTCGCCCTTGGGAGTGAAGCAGAACACCTGGTCGGTGAACATGTCGAGCTTGACATGCTCCAGGAACTCCTGCGGCTCGTCGCCTTTCTCGAGCCGCTCCACCAGGTCGCGCAGCCACTTGAACGGGTCGACCGCGAACGGGTTGTGCACCCGGTGGCCGTCCTTGTAGGCCCAGTGGGCGGCGACGCCGGTCTCGGCCACCTCGTGCATGGCGCGGGTGCGGATCTGCATCTCGACCCGCATCGCACCGGCGCCATAGACCGTGGTGTGGATCGAGCGGTAGCCGTTCGCCTTCGGCCCGGAGATGTAGTCCTTGAAACGGCCGGGCACGATGCGCCAGTGCCGGTGAACCGCGCCGAGCGCCCGGTAACAGTCCGCATCGCTGTCGCAGAAAATGCGGAAGCCGTGGATATCGGAGAGCTGGGAAAAGCTGGTCTGCTTCTCCTCCATCTTGCGCCAGATCGAATAGGGCCGCTTCTCGCGCCCCTGCACCTCGACGGTGACACCCGTCGCGGCGACGATTTCGGTAATCTCCGCGCTGATCTGCGGGATCATGTCGCCGGCCTCGCGCTTCAGCTTGAGGTAGCGGCGCATCAGCGAGGTGCGCGCCTCGGGGTTCAGCACCTCGAAGGCCAGGTCCTCCAGTTCCACGCGGATCGACTGCATTCCCATGCGCCCGGCCAGCGGCGCGTAGATGTCCATGGTCTCGTGGGCGATGCGGTGGCGCTTCTCGGGCGACAGGGGGTCGAGGGTGCGCATGTTGTGGATGCGGTCGGCGAGCTTGACCAGGATCACCCGCACATCCGCCGCCATCGCCAGCAGCAGCTTTCGGAAATTCTCCGCCTGGGCGGTCTCGGTCGAGGTCAGTTCGAGCTGGGTCAGCTTGGTGACGCCGTCGACCAGATCGGCGATCTCGGTCCCGAACAGCCGCGCGATCTCCTCGCGGGTCGCCGGGGTGTCCTCGATGGTGTCGTGCAGGAGCGCGGTGACGATCGACGCGTCGTCGAGCTGGAGATCGGTCAGGATCGCCGCGACTTCCAGCGGATGGCCGAAAAACGGGCCGCCGCCGACGCGCTTCTGGTCGGCATGCGCCCGGGCGCCGAACACATAGGCGCGGTTCAGCAGCGCCTCGTCGGTGTTGGGGTTGTACTCCCTGACCCGCTCGACAAGTTCGAACTGACGGATCACGGGCCGGCTCCCATGGTCCCGGCCCGGGGGGAGAAGGGGGCCGGGCGCGTTAGAGCGATTTCCAGCAAAGTGACTTCACATTGCGACTCGGACATCGCGACAAACCAAAAAGCCTGCGCGATTTCCAGCAAAGTGACTTCACTTCGCGACTCGGAAATCGCGGCAAACCAAAAGTCAGAGCGTTCTTGGTGATTCAGGGATCACCGAAACCGCTCTGGCAGGTTACTTTCTGTCCTGCTCGGCCATCAGTGCCCGCAGGAGCTTCTCCTCGTCGAGATCGTCGGGCGCCGCCATCGGCGCGCTTTCGACCCCGCCCATCAGCAGCGCCATGTTGTCCTCTTCGGGCTCGTCGACCTCGACGTGACGCTGGTGGCTCTCGATCGCCTGCTCGCGCAGCTCCTCGACGCCCAGGGTCTCGTCGGCGATCTCGCGCAGCGCGACCACCGGGTCCTTGTCGTTGTCGCGATCGATGGTGATCGGCGCGCCGTCGGAGAGGGCGCGGGCGCGGTGGGCTGCAAGCATGACAAGATCGAAACGGTTCGGAACCTTGTCGACGCAATCTTCGACGGTGACGCGGGCCATGGGCGGCACTCCAGTTCAGCGGCGGTTGACGGAAGTGGCCGAGAAATAAGGCCGTGCGGCCGATATTGCAAGCCCTTCGGACATAGACCGCGAGACGGGACGGCGCAGCCCGGATCAGTCGAGCGGCCGGATTTCCGCCAGCGCGTCCTCGGGCAGGGCGGCCAGCATCTCCGCCACCGTGAGCCCGGTCGCCGGGTGGCGCCATTGCGGGGCGATATCGGCCAGCGGCGCCAGCACGAAGCCGCGCTCGTGCATCCTGGGATGGGGCAGGATCAGGCGCGGCGGCGCCACCGTCTGCGCCTGGCCGAGGTCCAGCGCCATCCAGCGGGCCAGCGTCTCACGGTCGGGCAGCACCGCGTCTTCCATCGCGATCAGGTCGAGGTCGCAGACCCGCGGCGCCCAGCGCATCAGGCGCACTGTGCGCACCCGCCCGAGTTCCTCCTCGGCGCCGTGCAGTGCGGCCAGCACGCTCTCCGGGTCGAGCGAGGTTTCCAGCACCGCGGCGGCGTTGACGAAATCCGGCCCCGACCCCGGCGGAAACGCTGGCGTGCGGAACCAGCGGCTGCGCCGGCCGAGGGTGATTCGGTCCGTATTTCCCACCAAATCGAGCGCCGATTCGAGCATTTCCACCAGGGAACTCCCGGGTGACGCAACGTTCGCCCCCAATGAAAACAACGCCTTTGTCATTTTGTGTCATCTGACGGCTGGACTCGGTTGGAAAGGGTAAATAGATGTCGAGTCGATTCACCCTTCTGGCTGGTGTATGATGGCCTGACCGGGTGGAGTGCAAGACGGCAACCGGAGAGAATTGAGGTTATCATGTTTTATCGCGACGAGCGCCTGGCGCTCTTCATAGACGGCTCCAACCTCTATGCGGCTACCAAGGCACTGGGCTTCGACATCGATTACAAGCT
>SMUX01072176.1_pt1 | contig 10105 bp, 10 predicted proteins | sample 2456431 | NCBI WGS metagenome assembly SMUX01 (sample SAMN11095930, study PRJNA526329) | marine sediment metagenome | biome: Marine sediment; feature: Surficial sediment; material: Deep marine sediment; isolation source: Hadal surficial sediment | place: Pacific Ocean | collected 2014-11 | depth... | reverse complement strand
TGACCGTTCTCACAGAGAGAAAGCAGGTCATAGCGAGAGAGTAATATCACCACGAAGAGCACGAAGGACACAAAGGGAAGTCAGATTGAAAAAAACTTCGTGATCTTCGTGTACTTCGTGGTAGATAGAAACTATAAGATTTATGAAGCCACTGGCTCCCGCTGAGGGGCAGGCCCCCTCGGCTTCCTCTGAGCCCACACTTATTTACCGAGAGCAGTATGAGGCTTGACAAGACTTCCTGTGTGATGTGAAACCTGACGGAGAAAAGTGACCTGTCCAAATAGTAAAGTGCAGGCGGCTACCCTGATCTGAGAGGATATGTCATGTAAGCCTGAGGCAATTATAGATTGACATTACATCTGAGGATGGATAGTATCCTCGGCGAAAAAACGACCTGCGCCGATCCGTTTTTCTGACAGCCACTCACCTTCTTGAACGGGGACGGGTACCTGCTTGTCGAGAGAGGTCTTTGGTCGTCAGTAAGCGCTCCGCAAGCGAAAGGGAATATTATGAAGCGCGCGCCTTTGCCCCCAATAAATATTACCAATAGTGCTTTAGTATTACATGATATGCAGAATGACTTCATCAAGGAGTCCCTCTCAAAACCTGAAATGGTAGAGGTAGTTAAACGAACTAGAGTTCTCATCGACCTTGCGCGCTCACTCCCCATCCCCGTAATCTACACGCTGACGGAGAGCGATCCGGACATGACCTTACCACCTGAGCGCGCCCCTTATCTTCGTAGGCAGGGTCCTCCAATTTGTGTCAAAGGTACCCCGGCGGCAGATGTCATAGACCAGCTCAAACCCATTGCGAGTGACCACTTGGTTACGAAAGTACACTCGAGCACTTTTTACGGCACTAAGATGGAGGCTTTGCTAAGGAGGAAAGGAGTCTGGATTCTTATAGTGGCTGGCGGGAGTACAAACTGGGGGGTAGAGTGGTTGGCGAGGGACGCCAACGCCCGAGACATTGTCACCGTGGCATTGAGGGACTGCACCTATTCGGTGACTCCAGAGGCCCAGGCTGCCAGCCTGGCAACTATCGACGACTTCCTTGGCTATGTCATGGACTCTCACGAGGTCATCCAGATGCTCTCGAAGGCAAAATAATAGTTCATCTGGATTGCCGGGTTGGCAAATTTTATCTGACAAGCCCTATTCGAGCAGACCGCGCCTAATACCTATCCACTCCGGCGAGGATCAATATAAACGCCTGGCAACTAATAGACTATGCGGGTTTGATTCATTCCGCAAACTTCTTGTACTTCTTCAGGATCCCCGGTGGGGTTTGGTACAGTCTCTCTACGATTCCTTCGACCTCCTCTCCAGAGGTAGGTACAATGATTACCCCTTGGCGTTTAGCGTCTTTTACAAGTTGGGGACTCTTCAGGGCTTTCATAAAAGCCTCCCGCAAGAGCCTGACCCGCTTTGGCGGTGTCCCGGGCGGAACTGCAAAAGGCCGAAGCAGGGCCCACGTGCTCGTAATAAATTCGGCCAGTTTACGTTGCTCTTCACTGAGCTTGAGATCCTCTAGGGTGGCAACTCCTGGAAGGGGTTTGAGCCGTGGCTCCTTTCCCAAGGCAAAGATGGGCCGGACAATGTCTTCGTCGATGTAGCGACGGAAGGTGCTTTGCATCGTGTCCTGGGGGAGAACCCGGGCGTCGATCTCTTTCCGTTCAAGCGCTGCCATGGTAGGCGCCGAACCTTTATACCCGTAGATGTTCTTGACCGGAAGGCCGAAGGAGCGCAGAAGCTCCCCAGCCAACGAACCGCTTGTTCCGCGGGAGGATGCCCCTATGTTCAGAGGCTCTTTCCTCCTCCTCAAATCCTCTAGGCTTCGGATGGGCAGCTCGCTACGAATCCACAGCACCTCGGGCAGCGCTCCGAGAGACGGATGGCCTAGCCATATATACTTCCTGGGGTCAAATTTGACCCCCGGAGTACCCACCAAGGCCTGGACGACCATGCTAAATTGGAAAGTGACAATGGTGAGGCCATTTCCCGGCATGTTATAAACCCTGTTGGTTGCCACCAAGCTTCCCGCCCCGGGCATGTTTTGAACAATCATCCTCGGCTCCCCCGGCAGGTAGCGAGGCATATGCCGGGCAAGAAGTCGGGCGAAAGTATCAAACCCGCCTCCTGGAGGGAATCCCACTACAAGCCGAATCATCTTGCCCTTGTAAAAAGGGGCGGCTGATCCCTGTGATGCCGATGATAGAAGAAACATGAACAAGAAAAGGGCTGTCAGAGTACAGTAAACGACTGCGCTGCATACGCGTCTCTTATCGTTCATAGGACCCTCCTTTGAGTTTGAAAACAAATATCCAGCACACCCCGGCAATAAGATTGCCAGAGAGACTGGCTCTAAATGGCTCATATTCCCCTATTTGGCTCACTACGCTGGAAACCTTGTCAAAAATGGGGGAGCCCCTTCCTTAATTGGCTTGTGACAAAGGGAGCAATATCAACAAAGGATAAGGCCGTCAAACTAATGAGAGACCATTCCGTTTAGAAATGCGTCTTAGCTGGTTATGCACAGTCTACTGGAAAGAAACGGCAGCCCGATATGGACCGTCGCACAGGGATAGAGCCAGTTTTCACTTGGGACAGGTAAGAGGTTCTGTTTCGTAGACCTTTTGGATGAAGTGTGACCATCGCTTCTTTAACTCCTTAACTCCTTAGATATGGGCGGAGGAGGGACTTCGGTTACCTCAAGCTTCTCTCTCTCCCCTTGACATATTGCTGTGATGGCACGATAGTAGCGGACCAGTTGCTCTGCTTTATTGGGGAGATGGGCTGTGATGGATGCGATCCAGTCCAGGAAAGGGAAGACGGCAAAGTTTCTCTTGTAGATAGGGTTCATCTTGGAGCGGTAGAGTGCGGTCTGGCCTGCGGTGCGATTATGAAAGAGCCTGTCTGGAACAAGTTTCTCATCAAGCGCGACAAGGAGTTGTGGGATGCCGCCGGATACGGCACCCGCCAAGGGTTCGGCGAGCGCCCCGTCATCCTGGTGGTCGACGTGAATTACGCCTTCACCGGCGACAGGCGCGAGTCGATCCTGGAATCGATCAAGCGCTGGCCCAACTCGTGCGGCGAGGACGCCTGGAACGCCATGCGCCACATCAAGAGGTTGCTCGATGCTGCGCGGGCCAAGGGCCTGCCTGTCATCTACACTACCAACGATTGGCGCCCGGACGGCTGGGACGCCGCCTCATGGCGGTGGAAGGGCAGACGCCCCCGGGAGATGCACCCGCAAGCTGAGGCCAACAAGTCCACACTTGACGGCAACGAGATCAATGCCGAAATCGCGCCCGAGCCGAAGGACATCATCATCCGCAAGCTCAAGCCCAGCGGCTTCCACGGCACGCCTCTGACCTCATTGCTGACCAACTTCAAGGCCGATTCGCTCATCGTGGTCGGCACCTCGACCAGCGGCTGCGTGCGCGCCTCCGTGATCGACGCATTCAGCGAGAACTACCGCGTTGCCGTGGTCGAGGAGGGATGCTTCGATCGCTTCTGGACCTCGCATGCGATGAGTCTGTGCGACATTCACGCGAAGTATGGCGACGTGATCGGCATCGACGAGGCGGTCGCGTTCATCGAAGGCCTGGTCGACGACCTGTTCGATCTGCCGAACGGGACACCCCCCCCTGCTGGCCGCACGGTCACGGCGAGACCAGGGGACGACGGCGGCGGATTCCCCCGTGAGCCGCGCCCGGCCCGAATGGGGGGAGACCGGGAAACCGATCGAAACGCCGGACCGGAGCACCCCGACCGTCTGGTCGCCCGAGGGACAGCGCGTTCCAAACGTACTTAAATGTACGGCCACGTGCCGCTTATTTGGCCGTCTTCTCCAAGAAACAATATCAGGAGGTGTTTGACCATGAAACCCCGGTGCTATGGCCCATTTCCTTTTTTGCCGATAAACCAGAGGCCCAAGCTGACCTTCCCCGGTGACGCCCGAGTCGCGCTGTGGGTCATCCCGAACCTCGAGTTCTACCCCCTCGACGCAGCACTTCGCGCCCAGCCAAATATCATTCCCAACATCGCAGGGTGGGCCTACCGGGACTACGGCGCGCGGGTCGGGGTGTGGCGTCTGATGGAAGTGCTGTCCCGACACGGAATTCGCGGCACCGCGGCGACCAACAGCGACGTCTGCGAGGCCTATCCGCAGATCATCGAAGAGGCGGTGAAGCTCAAGTGGGAGTTCATGGGACACAATCAGACGAACGCGAAATTTCTAAACGAGTTTGAGCCCGAAGCCGAGCGCAAGGAGATCCATGACACCTTTGCGACGATCGAGGCTGCTACCGGACAGACACCGAAGGGCTGGCTCGGTGCCGGTATACAGGAATCCTGGCACACTCTGGACTTTCTCATCGCGGAGGGGTGCCAGTACGTCGCCGATTGGGTCAACGACGACCAGCCCTATCGTATGGACGTCGACGGCAAGCAGATCGTCTCTATTCCGTACACATCCGATCTCAATGACTTCCCGCAGCTCCTTCAGAAAGGTCGCTCAGCCGGGGAGTTTGCCGACATGATCCGGGACGCGTTCGATGTTCTTTACCGGGAAGGGAAGACCTCGGGCCGCGTCATGGCGATCAGCCTGCACCCCTTTCTCATCGGCACGTCCCACTCGATTGGCGCGCTTGATTCTGCCTTGGATTACGTTTGCCGGCATGACGGGGTGTGGCTGGCGACAGGCGCGGAGATCGTCGAGCACTACCTGAGCTCCGGCGCGACGTTTTAGGGCGTTTTTCGCTGGCGTGGATTCCGTCCTAATCAAGCAGCGTGTCGAGTTTCTCCGGCAGCCACAAACTCAGGATGGGTTCATGGCTGATTTTACGCAGGGTCTTTTCACCGCCTCTTGATCCTTTTCTTTACCTTGTCCACAACGTTTCTCGTCTTGTGAGTCCAACAGTGCTGTAGGGGGTCTTGGGATAGATGATTTGTAAAGCCCTGTGGAACCTAGAGCCCCCATCGGTAACGATCAGTTCACAACAGGTCCTTGTTAAACCTCGGCAGTACAGATTGTTTAAGAAAGCCTCCCAACAGGCAATAGACTCGCTTGGGGCAGGATAGAAGTCGATCATCTCCTGTCTGCCATCCTGTGTGATACCAAAGACACACAGTAAAACCACCTGTATCGGTGTCCTGTAATCAGCCCGAATTCCGCAGTTGATAATGTCAAATTACACGCAGGTAACAAAAGACGTTGGCAAATCGAGTAGCGTGATTCGGTCACCTTGAACATGTTCTCACCAGTCTCAACTGCGGCGCTATTGGATTTGAGTAGCTTAAGCTATTGAATTTAAAACAAAGTCCGTGACCTAATTTAACCCATTCGGTCAACTGCGGAATCCGGGATCAGTGCTGTTGACATCATTCTTGGTCGAATGATAGTGATACTCGATAATCTATTATTAGGAGGGTCTTACTATGTTGGAAAATGTCGCGTTTTCTGGTCTACGGATCCTATTCATCACTATTGGTGCTGTTGGTCTCCTTACAGCCCCTCAGGCAATCGAGAAGGCAACTGCGGGGTCACGATCGGTTGAGCTCGAGAAGGTGATTGAAGGAGCGAAAAAGGAAGGGACCTTGAATATACAATGGACGGGCGGCCGTTTGGACGGCGAGGCTGGGTTGACTCCGATAGTCGCTGCCATGAATAAGAAATATGGGACAAACATAAAGCTTCAGTTTACCCCTTCCGCAAGCTTTCCCAAGGTGTTGAACAAGATTATTCAAGAGAAAGCTGCAGGCCAGCCCTCGAGCACCGATGTCAACTTGATGGCGGCGACCCAGGCCACCCGTGCAACGAAGGTTGGCATCCTCAAGAAGCTGGATTGGGGGTCGATCCTGGAGCGACCGGCCCCGGCTGGCGCGAACTTCAACAGGGTGGCCCCTGGCGGCGATTCCGTCGCGATCGCTACCAGCGTCTCGGGCATCACTTATAACACGAACCTCGTGAAAGGCGACGACATTCCCGTCGGCATGGAAGACGTTCTCAAGCCCAAGTGGAAGGGCAAGATTGCGTCCACTCCCTATGCGACTGGACTCTATCAGTTCGCTGCGAAAGACATGATGGGCTACAAGTACATGAAACGATACACCCAGCGGCTTGCCAACCAAATTGGCGGACTCATCTCCTGCAGCAATGTTAATCGGATCAGCAGCGGCGAGTTCGCGATGCTGGTATTTGACTGCGCCGCCTACGATGCGCTCAGGTACCAGAAACGTGGAGCCCCCGTGGCCCAGACCACTGTCAAAGAGATCGCCGGGGTTATGGTGCTCTATCTCGGGGTCCCAGTGCACGCCAAGCATCCCAATGCCAGTATTCTGTTCATTAATTTTCTTCATACGCGTGAGGGTCAGGCTCTTCAATGGAAATATGGCAGGCATGACCTACACATCTATCCGGAGTCTCATACGCGTGAGCAGATCGAAAAGGTCGTTGAGCGCGGTGGGAAATTGGCATTCTACACTGTGAAACGGAGCCTTAAGCTCGGCCAGAAAGAGGTCAGACGTGTCAGGGGTGAGTTTATCAAGATCTTAAAGCAGGCGAGTCGGTAAAGATTGATCGAGGGGATAAGAGTTTTACCCTTGTGACCGATGGCGCTGAAGGCGGAGCCGCTGTTGCTCTGTGCTAGATAAGTAGGGGAGGGTTGTAGTGGTCAAGGAGAAACGGACAGTTGATTAAGCAATCGTGGTGAATGCCTCGAATTCATTCGGGCTGATATATTCCAGGATGGAATGTTTCCGGCGGCTATTGAAGAACATCTCGATGGTGTCGATGACATCGCGCCGAGCCTCCTTTCGTATCCGGAACAACCGGTGGTCGGTTGTTTCGTTCTTCAAACTGCGGAAGAATCGCTCTACAACCGCATTGTACCTACAATCGCCCTTTAAGGCAGCTTAAAAGCCGGAACGGGTATCCCCTAGTGTTCTCAAGACTTTTTCGGGGTGAGAGTTCATACTCTTTGAGCGTTTGGTTTAAAGCAGAGGTAATCTCACCTCAAAAAGACGGGGTTTATCAGCAGACTCGTAAATCCATGCCTTGCTGTGAGTCCTCCCCTGGTCCCAGTCAACCCCCACGGTCCTTTTTAATGTTGTCAAGAATCCATCTCTGCTCTTAGAACCTCTTCATCCTTCTCTCATTTTGGGCTTTCATTTGCCAAGGTCGACTGGGTAGCAACTGAGGGCTCAGGCATCATGATCGCCTCTCGGGTTTGGGTATCTCATACAACACGAAATTTGTGAAAGGCAGCGACGTTCCGACCAGTTTGGAAGATGTTTTCAATCCCAAGTGGAATGGCAAGACCGGTTCCACCCCTTACCTGACCGGGCTGTATCAGTGTGCGGCAAGAGACATGGTGGGTTACGAGTTCATGAAGCATTACACTCAGCGACTCGCCAAGAAGATTGGCAGGCTATTCAGCTGCAATACGATGGAGCGCGTCGGCAGCGGCGAGTTCATCCTCCTCATCTTCGATTGCGGACATGATGATGCTCTCAGGTTATTAAGGCGTGTGGCCCCTCTGGACCATGCGACCGTCAAGGATAGAGTCCGGATATACATCATCTACTTCGGTGTCCCGAAGCAAGCCAAGTATTCCAATGCTGGTATGTTGTTCTCAAACTTCCTGAACACCAAGGAGGGTCAGAAGCTTCAGTGGGATCTGGCGGGACATGTCCTCTATATTTATGCCGAGGCCCGCACACGTGTACCGGTACAAAAGGTTGTTGCACAAAAGGGAAGTTAATATTAGATACTGTCCAGCGGGAGTTCAAAATGAGGCACAAGGAAATCAATCGTATCAAGCGAGAGTTCGTCAAGATCCTCAATAAAGGCGGCGTTTAGGAAAGCCGTAGGATCCAGGGTGGTGGAGGAGACGTTTCGCTCCTTCACCGCTTACTCTGCTTCCGAATTGCAAACACCAGTAAGGAGTCGGCTTGTGCAGACTGCGGTGAGATTGTCGGGTTTCCCTAGCATTAGCTTTAGAAGAGTACAGGTCTCTCCTCTGGTGCTGATCGCGCTGGCACCAATGCTCGTTCTACTCGCGTTCATTTCCGTTATTGTATGGGTGAGCTTTCAAACCGGCACTATCGGCACGGCCGACTCAGCGTACACGCTGGAGAATTATCGAAACGTTTTCACCGACCGGTTAATCTACAGCGCAATCGGGAACACACTGATCTTTGCCTCAGTAACAACCTTCTTTGCGATGGGGATCGGCCTTCCCATTGCCTGGCTTACCGAGCGGACGACTATCGGCGGGAAACCCCTCATCTATGCCACGATGACACTCGGCCTGCTCATCCCGGGCATCTTTGTCGCCATGGGGTGGACCTTTGTAGCCCACCCACGCATCGGCTTTGTGAACCTCTGGCTGATAGAGCTGTTTGGTTTAGAAAGCGGGCCGATCAATATCGGTACTCCCCTCGGCATGGGTTTCGTGCAGGGACTCAACCTCACACCTCTGGCCTTTATCTTGACCATCCAGATGTTCCGGGCCATTAACCCATTGCTTGAGGAGGCGGCAAGGACTGCCGGTATGGGCTTTGTCACGACTTTTCGGCGCATCACGCTTCCCTTGGTTACACCAGGTACGTTGGCGGCCCTTATCTACATTTTCACCATTGGCATTGCGACCTTTGACATCCCTGCCGTTCTCGGACTCGGTAATCGGGTCTACCTCTTCAGCACTTACATATACCTTCAGACTTTCCCTGATGCCGAGCTTCCGAGATATGGAATTACCGCTGCAGTTGGCACGGTCATGATTGTTGTGGCACTCGGTCTCACTTCCTGGTATGGGCAGGTGCTCCGTAAGAGCCAACGCTACCAGGTCATCACCGGCAAGGGCTATCGACCCAAGCAGATAGACCTTGGGAAGTGGACGATTGCTGCCTGGGTCTTCATTGGGTTCTACGCCTTCCTCTCCAAACTGCTGCCGATAGCGATGATCGCTTTCGAGGCCTTCATGCCCTACATTACTCCTCCATCCCTTGAGGCGCTTGGCCAATTGACGGTCAGCAACTTTGGCAGGGTCAACTGGGAATTGGTAGGCAGGGGCCTACGTAACACCCTTACCCTGATGTTGGTGGTCCCGACGACGGTCCTGCTTTTTTCGTTTTGTATTTCTTGGTTTGTCGTGCGTTCGCGCAGTCGCGGCCGGTTTATACTGGAGTTTGGCGCCTTCCTGCCCCACACCCTTCCGGAGATCCTCTTTGCCATCGGGGCGTTGCTATTGGCGCTGTTCGTCACAAGAGACATTATCCCGCTTTACGACACGGTATGGTTGATTTCGCTTGTCTACATCGTGGTCCGACTGGCGTTTGCTACTCGGGCGATGAATGGTTCGCTGCTACAAATTCATAGAGAGCTCGAGGAGGCGGCTTATGTGTCGGGACTTTCCATGGCGCGCACGGGATGGCGGGTCGTCTATCCATTGCTTCGACCAACGATACTCTCCGTCTGGATCTGGACGGCATTGCTTGTCTACCGTGAGGTGACGGTGGCGGTCTTTCTATCGGGGCAGGAGAGCATCACCCTGCCGGTCGTGGTCTGGGGCTACTGGAACGCCGCAGGGATGACCGAGGCCTCCGTGGTCACGATGTTGATGATAGCGGCCTTTTCGCCCATGATTGTGTTGTTCTGGGCATTTGGGCGGCGGAGCCAGGTGAGTGCAAGTTGATTCAATGTAAACCCCGCCTCTTGAGGCGGGCACATAACCGATGGGGTTTCCCCCGTGGAGTTGCGGTCCATTACTCCACAGGGGGGAGAAGCGGAAGCTCTTCCCTTTGGTCGACCACGGGGTTTAAACCCCGTGGTCGATATAACTTGATTACCTGCCTTAGGAGGATCGATTAGAAAAGGATTGCGGCTCTCGTTGCTTGTTTGAGGAGGTCCCGAAAGAAAATCATGAAGGGTATGATTCGAATTCGAAATCTTGAGAAGATCTTTCCCTCGGACCGCGGGCCGGTTCGAGCAGTGCAAGGGATAGACCTCGACGTGGACGAGGGTGAATTTGCGGTGTTGCTCGGTCCGAGCGGGTGTGGGAAGACCACGACGCTCCGCTGCGTGGCGGGGCTGGAGC
>SMUX01331245.1_pt1 | contig 10106 bp, 10 predicted proteins | sample 2456431 | NCBI WGS metagenome assembly SMUX01 (sample SAMN11095930, study PRJNA526329) | marine sediment metagenome | biome: Marine sediment; feature: Surficial sediment; material: Deep marine sediment; isolation source: Hadal surficial sediment | place: Pacific Ocean | collected 2014-11 | depth... | reverse complement strand
GACCTCCACATCCGTGAGGAAAATTCCTTCACCAAGTTTATGGACGCCATAGTAGGAGAGATTCCACTGGTTGGGGCGATTATCCCGCGCCTGGTTTACCTGGTTGGCGCGGAAGACGGAGCGACTCTGGTACGAATCGAGAAGCAGTCGAAGCTCTTCGAGAGCCGTTTCAAGATCGAGAAACAGTCTGAGATCGACAGCTCGGCGGAGACTCGCATCCTGCTCAGCTTGCTGATCCTGATCCTTACGGAGCGGGTGCCCCTGTAGTCCACAAAGCTTCGAGTTCCGCCTAGTTTTAGAAGGCGCCTCACCGGCGCCTTATTCGTTTCGCACGTAGCGTCCAAAGAGCACTTTACAATACACTGTTGTACCGTTCCGGGTGCTCGACCACCAGGAGATTTTCATGACCCTCTTAACCGGCGAAGTGGAACTGTCAGGAGGCGCGCGGCTGGCCCTGCTTATGTCCGGGCCGGAAGATGGCGAGCCGTTGGTCCTTCTGCACGGGATTCCAACCGGCTCCGAGCTCTGGCGGGAGATCATGCTGCTTCTGGCAGAGGAGGGATATCGTTGTTATGCGCCTGATTTACCGGGTTATGGAAGGACGAGGGTAGGCCGCGGCGGAGATTACTCGATCATAGGCGCGGCAGAACTCATCGCGAATTGGCTTGAGGCGGCGGGACTTGAGGATATCTGGCTGATCGGACACGATTGGGGTGGAGCGGTGGCGCAAATTATGGCAGTCCGCCACTCCGATCGGCTCGGGCGGCTCACGCTGAGCGATTGCCCAGTCGAGGATTCCTGGCCGGTGCCTTCGGTAAACATGTTTCGCTTGCTCGCCCGGGCAGGTTTGTATGCCCCTCTTGCTTCGATCGGGCTCGTGCCGAATCCCTATGCAATGAGGCAGTTGAATAAGGCGTTCTACGATCGGAACCGTGTGCGCGAAGATACCTGGGAACGCGTATTCTGGGACAGTAAGGTAAGCGACAGGAATGGCCGGGCAGAGTTTCAGCGCCATGTTGCCGCGCTGGACAACTCTCAGACCGTAGAAGTCGCAGCTGAGCTAATGGAGGTCGGGATGCCCACCCTTCTCATTTGGGGCTCAAATGATAGTTTTCAGCCCTGGGATAAGGTGGGCGTGCGACTGCAGGCTCTGCTTCCCAATCCAGAGGTGCGGCTGATTGAAGAAGCGGGTCACTTTCACGTGCTGGAGAAGCCGGAGGCTTTCGTTGAAGCCTTGCTGGACTGGCGCGGATCAAAGCAGGGTACCAGGTGAGGCTTAGATTGATCAGACACGCGACGTTGATCGTGGAGGTGGGAGCGTCGACCTACCTTGTGGATCCGATGCTCGCTCCCGCGGAGGCTGGGGATCCAATTCCCAATACCGCCAATCCGAGGCGGAATCCGTTGGTGGAGCTGCCCATGCAGCAGGATGAGTTGGAAGACACCTTGGATGCTTTAGCGGCTGTGTTCGTGACCCATCTTCATTCCGATCATTGGGATGATCCTGCCATTGAGCAGCTTAACAAGGATATGCCGATCTTCTGCCAGCCCAATGACACGGGCAGCATCAAGCAGGCCGGATTTACTCAGGTTATGCCGGTCGAGAGTAGCATCGAATGGGAAGGGCTGAACATATCCCTCACTGGCGGCAGACATGGAACGGGCGAGGTGGCAGACCGAATGGGGCCGGTTTCCGGTTTCGTGATCAAGTCGAGGAGCGAACCGACTCTTTACATTGCTGGAGATACGGTGTGGTGCCCTGAAGTTGAAACTGAGCTCCAGACTCACAAGTCCGATGTGATCGTGGTGAACGCCGGAGCTGCCCAGTTCATCGACAGCGATCCCATCACCATGGATGCCCAAGATGTCACCCAGGTAGCCAACTCTGCGCCGCAGGCGCGCCTCGTAGCGGTGCACATGGAATCCATTAACCACTGTGTCCTCACTCGGGCCGAATTGGCGCGCGCAATCGAAGAGGCCGGACTGTCCGAACGGGTCCTGATTCCGGTGGATGGGGAGACGTTGACCTTCTAAACATGCCAAGAATTTCAGTGAGCGCAGGTCGAGAAATGTCAACCTTCCAGGCATGCCAAGATATTGCGCGGGCGCAGGTCGAGAAATGTCGACCTTCCAGGCATGCCAAAATTTTGCGCGGGCGCAGATTGAGAAACGCTGACCGGCGACGCTCACCTCGGAATTTCAGGTACCTTGGAATGAGAAACGCTGAGAGGGTCGGAGCTTAGGCGGATTTAACTGTAATCAGCCGCGGCCAACAAAATGGAAGGGCACCAAAGCTAGCGGAACCAGGCCGGCGATCAGCCACCACGATCCGCGATCCGCTGGATGGCGAGCAAGGCCAATCCAATTAACAACAATGGCGCCAACCCGGCGCCAAGGCACAGCAGGTAGGTAGGCAGGGCGCCGGAGCCATAGATCAAATACACCAGGCCGCCTCCGCCAACTAGGAGTAGGACCATGAAGCCGACAAACAGATGGATGGTTGTTTGGCGACTGTAGCGCCGTAAGTCGCGTCCCATGTGTTTGCCTCGCGACGAATTAGGCCGCACTCAAAACGTGCTTTTTCGCCTACCGGTCGAGCTCGTCCGCCACGTCCCAGAGAAAAATCTCGCCCTCCTGAGAGGCGGAAGCCAGCCGGAGGCCATCCGGCGAGAAAGCAACCGCGGTGGCCTGCATTCGATGCCCGCGCAGCATTCTCAGTAACACACCGTCGCTGGCGCGCCAGAGACCAACCCCCGTATCGTTCGAGGCCGAAGCCAGCAGTGATCCGTCCGGCGAATACTCCACTGCATTCACACGGAAAACGTGATCCGGAAGAACGGCCTTCACTTCGCCGGTTGTGGCGTCCAGCAACCAGAAATCGGAGAGACCAACCAGCGCCAGAGCGATTTCCGAGCCGTCTGGCGACAGGGCCATATCGCGAACAACAACGATGCCCGTCTTGAGCACTTCAGGGGGCGTGTATTCTCCCGCTTTCCACCATTGGAGAATGCCGCCCCCACAACAAGGGCGCCCGTCAGCGGTCAGGACACGGCTCCCGTCCCGATTGAATTCCAGGCCCCAGAATTCGACCGAGCCCCCATTCCCGGGCGCGCAGCCAATGGGCACGATCGTCCGACTCAGGATTCCCGAAGGCACGCGGCGCAGCTCCACAACACACCGGTTGCCGCCCAGCGCGAGTAGGGAGCCATCAGGCGAGAACTCAATTTCCACGACTCTACTATCCATGAGCGGAAACAATGTCCGCTGCAAGGATCCATCCGCAACATTCCAGATCTTCGCGGTGCGATCGTCTGAACCTGAGGCAAGCAGGGTGCCGTCTGGGGAGTAGTCGATTGACCGCACCCCGGCGGAATGGCCGGCTATCGTGCGAACTGGTGACCCATCCAGAGCGTCCCATATCCGAATTGTGCCGTCCAGTGAGGCAGTTGCCAGCTGGGTGCCATCCGGAGAGAAGGCCATGTCGGTGATGCCGTCGGCATGGCCCTGGATGACTATTGCTGGACTTCCAGCGGACCTCTCATCGAGGTGAAGATTTTCGAACTGCTTATCTTCGCGTTGCATGGCAACCCGGATCCACTCGCTTCCGAGTTGCGTCGAAGCCTCAGCAGGCTGGACGGGATTCGCCCATAAGCCAAACGCGAAGAAGATCAATAGTGCCGCGCCCGCAATGGAAAAAAAGAAATCCGATTTCCAGCCCTGCGCACTTTTCAATCGTTTGCTCCGATCACCCTCTGTGGACATTATGCAAACAGACCTCGCATCTTAGCACCCAATAGCTGCGATCCGGTTAAGAATAGGTGAAGTCTGCCCGTCGAGAGCGAGGCCGGGATTTTGCAGAAAGCACTTTGGCCCTTCACAGTTTCTGAACCGAGATCTGTATGATTGGTGCCTGAGGGCCCCACATCGAGATTTCGAAAGGAGTAACACATGAATCTCAAATGGTTGAAATGGATCCTGGTGGGCGGAGCGCTACTGGCTGTACCGGTTCTGGTGGGAATCTACGGCGTATCGATCGTCCGGGCTTCTTCACTTCCTGGAGTAGTCGGTAGGATAGCAGGTCCGGCGATTTTGGCCCACCCGGGCTTTGGAAACGGAACCGTCGATAAGCAGGCTCTGCTGGCTGAGGCACTGGGGATTAGTGTGGAAGAACTCGAGGCGGCTCAGCAGGCCGCGTTCGAGACTTCGATCGCAGCCGCAGTTGAAGAGGGCAAGATCACCCAGGAGCAGGCCGATCAGATCCTAGAAGGCAACGGAACCTTCAAGCGAGGATTCGGAATGCGGGGGTCCGGTATGCACGGCTTGGGTCACGGCGGGCTGGGAAGCGGAAACAACTACAACTCGCTGCTAGCTGAAGAGCTTGGCATCCGCGCTGAAGAACTGCAGGAAGCGCACCAATCCGCTAACGAAACGGCACTGGAGCAGCTTGTGGTAGAAGGCATTCTCACCGAAGAGCAAGCCGAGAACGCAAGGGCTGCGGCCGCGCTCAGAGCCTATCTCGATCGCGCTTCGCTAACCGCAGAAGCGCTCGGGATAAGCCCCGAGGCTTTGGAAGCCGCTAAGGAGAACGGCAAGTCTCTCGCTGAGATCCTGGAAGATCAGGGCACCGATCGCGCCACCTACCGCGAAAATCTCGCGGCTGCGACTGAGGCCGCAATCGATCAGGCGGTGGCAGAAGGCGTCATCTCGCAAGACCAGGCGGACCAGCTGCAAAGCGGGGCTCCGTTTGGCTTCGGGCCGGGCCGCGGATTTGGCCATAGTAGGGGCCACGGTCGAAGCGCTCCAAATGCACCCCAGGAGAACACTAGTCTCAACACCGTAAACGCCTGAGCAAACTCCCACTCCTCCTGTCAAACTCCTCCGGGGTGACTCGGAGGAGTTTGGCGTTCACTTCGACGAACTGGGCCGGTCGAGCAATGCGCTTACCTCACACAGTTTCTTCATAATTCCCTCATAGGCTCTGAATACCTGGCAGGTATCTTTCCCCCATTCTCCGAAGAGGGGAGATCCAATGAGATTAAATCGAAGATGGATTGGAATTGGGATTGTTATTGTGCTGCTGATCGGTATCCCAACCATCGCTTACCTTTTGGCTTTCAACGGACCCTCCGAGTCGAACGGCGCCGATGAAGAACTGCAGACGGCCATCGTGCGGCAGGGTGATTTGGTGCTCTTCGCCAGCGGGAGCGGTTCTCTGGTTCCGGGTCGCGAAGTCGACCTTCGGTTTGGTGCCAGCGGACCCGTAGCTGAATTGAATGTTCAAGTAGGCGATGTGGTTGAAGCCGGTGACGTCCTGGCTGTGGCCGGTGATCGGGAGCAACTCGAAGCGGCCGTGGCCTCCGATGAATTGGCGCTGCTTGAAGCTCAGGAAGCGTTGGACGCGATTTTCGAGGGTGCGGACCTGACTGCCGCCGAGGCTCTTCTTGCTCTTGGGAAGGCAAAAGATGCGCTCGAAGACGCGCAGCGAACCTGGCAGAACCAGCAGGAAGGCTACCGCGCTAGCAGCACGACCATCAAGGCTGCCGAAGCCGAGGTGACGGTCGCCAAGGCCAAAATGAACAAGGAAGAAGGCGAGCTTGGCGGACTGTCGCACTTGCCAAGCGACGATCCCCAGCGCGCGCAGGCCTACAAAGACTTTGCGGCCGCGCAGCAGCGCTACTGGAGCGCGCTGGCGAATCTCAACTGGTACACGGGCCACCCCACGGAGACACAACAAAATCTATTGGATGGAGAGCTCGCGCTTGCAGAGGCACAGCTGGCCGAGGCTCAGGCCGCGCAAGATTTAGTCATCGACGGGCCCGATCCCACCGAAATACGAATGGCGGAATTGAAGGTTGCCAAGGCCGAGGCGGAATTGGCCGTTTCCCTTAGGAATTTGGAAGAGTCCGTGATTGTCGCTCCATTTGGCGGCACGATCCTGGAAGTCACGGCGGATGTGGGGGATACGGTATCGGGGCCGTTTATTAAGCTGGCCGATCTCAGCCTTCCGCATCTTGAAGTCTTTCTGGATGAGACCGACGCGGATAAATTTGCCATCGGATACGAGGCCGAAATCATTTTCGATGCGCTGCCTGATGCTATCTTCACCGGTCGGGTCATCCAGGTCGATCCCAGTTTGAACACTCAAGGCGGTGTTTCAACCGTCCAGGGATTGATCCAGCTTGACATGGGTGCGACCGACGGACTGCTGATTGGGATGAACGCGGCAGTAGATGTAGTGGGCGGCCGGGCAGAGGGCGTTCCACTGGTGCCGATAGAAGCCCTGCGCGAACTGGGACCGGGAGAGTTCGCGGTGTTTGTGCTTCGGGATGGGGAGCCCCGCCTCACGCCGGTTGAAGTCGGCCTAATGGATTTCACCTTCGCTGAAATCATTTCGGGGCTGGAGGTCGGGGAAACAATCACCACCGGCATCGTGGTGACCGGCTGATGGCAGTCATTGAGATCATCGATCTGAGCCGGATTTACGGGAAAGGCGAGATCAGCGTGCGCGCGCTCGATGGGGTCAATCTCTCGATCGAGCGCGGAGAATTTGTGGCCGTCATGGGGCCCTCGGGATCTGGCAAAAGCACGCTCATGAATATCGTGGGATGCCTGGATCGGCCGACGGAAGGTCGCTACATACTGGACTCAGTCGAGGTGAGCGAGATGAGTCGGGCTCAATTGGCCACAATTCGAAACGAACAAATCGGGTTCATTTTTCAATCCTACAACTTGTTCAATAAGGCCACGGCCTTAAAGAACGTCATGGCGCCGATGCTCTACGATCGAAGCCGCAAACGGAGTAATGAGGAGAAGGAGGCCAGGGCTCGCGAAGTGCTCATTTCCGTAGGGCTTGAGGATCGGATGGAGCATGAACCGACTGAGCTTTCAGGTGGACAGCAGCAGCGTGTGGCGATAGCCAGGGCGCTTGTGAATGATCCGGCAATCATCCTGGCCGATGAGCCCACCGGAAACCTCGACTCGCGGTCCGGTGAGGAGATCATGGAACTGATGCACGAACTGCACCAAGGCGGACGCACGATCGTCATGGTCACACACGACGCTTCGATAGCCGAACACACCGAGCGGACGATCTTCTTGCGCGACGGCCGCATCGAGCGGATCACCAAAGGCGGCACGGTGCAAGAGACGAAGGAGGTAGCCAGTGAATCTGTCTGAGTTCATTCGCCTGGCCTGGGAAAGCATCTCCGGCAACAAGATGCGCTCATTGCTTACCATGCTGGGCATCATCATCGGCGTGGCCTCCGTCATCATCATGATTGGAATCAGTGCTGGGACGGAAGCAGCCATCGAGGAGCAAATCACAGGTTTGGGCTCAAACTTGGTCTTCGTGACCCGGAACTTCTCGCGCGGGGGGCCGGCTGCGTTTCGGCAGGGTGGAGGCCTGGTCTACGAGGACGCGTCCGCAATAGCGGACAACGTCAATGGGGTCGTGGCTGTCATCGTCGAGCAGCCTTCGACAGAAACTGTGAAGGCCGGAAATGTGGTATTGGACGGAGTCGCGATCCAGGGCAGCACGGCGGATTTCCCGTCGGTGCGGGACATAGAAATCGACAACGGTCGCTACTTCACGGAACGAGAAGTGGATCGAACGCAAAAAGTGGCCGTGCTTGGGTCCAGCCTGGCTCAGGAGCTTTTTGGGGAGGCGACTCCAATTGGGCAGACGGTGACGGTGGACAACATCAAGCTAACCGTGATTGGAGTATTCGAAGAGCGCGGATTGGTGAGCGGCACCGATTTTGACGCCCAGCTCTACACGCCCATCACGGTCGTCTTTCAGAAGTTCACTCCCTCTCAATTCGCTCGATTTCGAGGGGACCGAGTGAGAGCCATCATCGTTGAGGTGGAGGGTCCCGATGTTCTCGACAGCACCATTCAGCAGATCGAACTCTTATTGGCTCGCAGGCACGACGTTACTTTGGATGCGGCGGATTTTTCCGTGACGACTCAGCAGGACATCATCCAGACCCAGGAAGCGACCACCGCCGCCTTTCGAAGCCTGTTGGCCTGGGTGGCGGGGGTTTCGCTAATCGTCGGCGGGATCGGGATCATGAACATCATGCTAGTCACCGTCACCGAGCGGACTCGCGAGATCGGAATCCGGCAGGCAATAGGCGCCGCTCCAGACGATATCCGCTGGCAGTTTCTCACCGAGGCGGTTGTCCTGAGCCTGGCGGGTGGGGCCATCGGGGTGCTGGTGGGAGTCGGCGGCTCGATGCTCTTCGGAGCCTTGAGCGATATGCGGACGGTGGTCGTTACCAGCTCGATCATCCTGGCGTTTACTTCCGCCGCGGTGGTCGGGATCTTCTTCGGTTTCTATCCGGCAAATCGGGCTTCGCAACTGGATCCGATCGAAGCCCTAAGGCACGAATAGGATCCCTTCGAAATCACGACAATGATGAAAAGAGGCAAGGAGACGAATATGTTCTCAAGAATGAAATTTGTGGCACTTTCAGCCTTTGTGGTGGTCCTGGCAGCCTGCGGCTCCGGCGCTGCCGAACAGGAGGATGGATTGGGTGATGGATCTCAGGCGGCGGCAAGCGAGTCCCGCCAGGCCGCTCGACTGGAGCAGGGCGGAGAGCGAGCTATGCCGGTTCAAATGCAACTGATGCTCGGCACCCTGCAGTTGGAAAGCACCGATCTGGCGGTGGATTCGAACCAAGCTGCGGAGCTGGTACCCCTATGGAAAGCGCTGCGCAGTCTGTCAAACAGCGATACTGCCGCTCAAGCAGAGATTGAAGCGGTCATCAACCAGATTCAAGACACCATGACCCCCGAGCAGATCGAGGCCATCACGGCATTGGAGCTTGCGCAAGAAGATATGCGAACGATCATCCAGGAGCTTGGACTCGAGTTCGGTCCCCCCGAGGGCTTTGAAGGCTCCGGAGCAGGCGGCTTTTTTCCCGGCGGAGGGGGCCAGTTCGGTGAGGGTGGCGGCGGGCCGTTCGGTGGGGGCGGGCCGCTAGGAGGTTTTCAGGGTGGGGATGGAAATTTTGATTTCGAAGAGGCGGCCACAGCAAGGGCTGAAGCTGGATTCGAAGGATTTGGCGGTCGAGCGGGCGGTTTCCTCATGGATCCGCTGATCGAGATGCTGGAGCAGAGAGCCGGACTGGAAGGCACCACATGATCCATTCTGGGATTTGGCTAACAACTGCGCCAACTTACAGAGTCAGATAGGTTCGCCAAATACAAGTAGCCATTCGACTTAGGTAAGGAGATACTACGAAATCATGAGGTTTCGAAGGAGTGCACTGATTTCATTGTTGCTGGGCTTCAGCATTGCGGCCTGCTCACAGGCTACAGCACCCGAGGCCAGAGCAGATGAGCCGACGCAGGAATCGGATGCGGAAGGTAGATCGGGATCAGAGGGAGGGGCGGTTTTTGCATTGGATCCGGAATTGAGCGAAGCGAGGTTCATCATTAGCGAAATCCTGGCCAATCAGCCCAACACGGTGATCGGGATCAACAGCCACGTCCAGGGCGGCGGAGTGCTCAATTTTGCAAACCCCGCGCTGAGCATGCTCGATGAATTTCTGATCGATTCATCTGAATTCGTCACTGACAGCAATATGCGCAACCGGGCGATCCGTCAGTTCATATTGCAGTCCGGCCGGTACCCGGTGATCAAGTTTCAACCCACCAGGATCGACGGATTACCCAGCGAGATTACGGTTGGAGAGACCGTACCCTTCGAGATCGTCGGGCTGCTGACGATCCGAGAAATCACCCATGAGGTGGCTTTTGCGGGTGAGGCAACGATGGTCGCTGAAGATCGAGTGGAGGGTCTTGCCACCGCAACCCTGTTTCGATCGGATTTCGACTTGACCATTCCATCGATTCCTCGAGTGGCCGGAGTGGACGAAGAAGTTATCCTCGAGATCGAATTTGTTGCCGTAGCCGGCTAAGCGAAAGGCGCCTGGCGTCCTCACAATACCTTCACGTTTTCTTGATAAGATTCGTGTGAAGAAAAACTGAGAAATCCAAACATGTCCAAGAAGATTATGGTGGTGGATGATGAGCCTCGATTAGTATCCATAGTGGAGGCTTATCTAAGACAGGAAGGTTTCGAGGTGCAAACCGCCTCCAAT
>SMUX01303986.1_pt1 | contig 10111 bp, 10 predicted proteins | sample 2456431 | NCBI WGS metagenome assembly SMUX01 (sample SAMN11095930, study PRJNA526329) | marine sediment metagenome | biome: Marine sediment; feature: Surficial sediment; material: Deep marine sediment; isolation source: Hadal surficial sediment | place: Pacific Ocean | collected 2014-11 | depth... | reverse complement strand
TACCCCCACATCCAGTCAATATTAATGCCGCGGCGAGAAGGATTGCGCTGGTCTTCATGGGAAGGGTTCGTTCAAAGATCTTTTCGACTGGCTCGTGAAGCAGCTCGAGAGTTTAGTTGAGAGCGCGCTTGACATTCGACTCTAGCCAACCATGGCTAACCACCCCGATCCGAATTGCCTGGATTTCTCCATTGGTATCGAGAAAGAATGTCGTTGGCGTCGAACGCACGCGATAGTTGAAGCCAAGCTCGCCATCAGGGTCCATCAAGAATGTGCTGGTCAACCCATACTTGACTGCAAATTCTCGAACCAAGCTTGCTGGTTCTTGCTCATCCACAAACAGGATTCTGAGATCGTCGCCTAGCTCTAGTTCGGCCCTCCGAAACTCGGGGGCACTTTGATTGCAAGGCTGTCACCATGTATGAAAGAACATTAGCACGGTGGGTTTGCCCAGCGATTCGCTCAGCGTGAAGGAATCGCCATCAATGTCTGAGATCGTAAAGTCAGGGGCGGGCGCGCCTCGTTCTGGCGCGGCAGGGAGCTCCGCCAGTTCTTCAGCGGAGAGAAATCTCGAGAGTGGATCTTTTAACCCCGCGCCTGACGTTACCGCGGCATAGACCGCGAAAATGGCAACACCGATGCCCAGAACCTAAAGCCCAGTTTTTCGGCGGGATGCCCACCTCTGCTTTTGCTCACGCGTCCGTCTTCGATCTGCTTTCTTCGCCATTTTCCCTCACCTCCATGCGCTAATCGTCGTCCTCGGGGTGCTCGATCTCCCCGGCAATAAAACGATCGGGCTCGCATTGGAAGGCACGCAGGCATCCACCCGTGCAGAAATAGACGACCTGCCCACGGTAAATGGCGCTGGGATACTTGTCTGGATCGCGGATCACACTTCCACAAACTGTCTCCGCTATCGGAGTACTTTGACTCTCATCCATCAATCGCTCACTGCCTTCTGGATATCATCCGCAATAATGTGGCTATTGCAGCGGATGTTTCGCCGCCATTCCATTCGCCAATTCGTTATGTCTTGCGACAATCTGGTCGAGGTCAAGCCCAATTAATTCGCCATTACGTACTACGGGTCGGCCATTAATCACGGACAGATCCACGCCTTTCGTCGTGCAAAGCAGCAGTGAGGCCGCTGGATCGTGAATTGCGCCGCCGGCCATCTCCAGGCGATCGGTCCTAAACCCGATGAAATCGGCCGCCATTCCAGGAGATAGCCGACCTAAATCCTCTCGCCCAAGGACCGCAGCAGAACCTACTGTAGCCAGCTCAAATGCATCCATGATGCTGAATGTCCACGCACCCCCCAAAACGCGCTGTAGGAGCAGGGCCATGCGGGTCTCAAGGAGAATGTCATTCCCGTCATTCGATGCGGATCCATCTACTGCAATTCCAACATTGACTCCAGCCCGGCGCATCTGGCGTACTTTCGCGATGCCAGATCCCAGGAGCATGTTTGAGGTGGGACAATGCGCGACGGAGGTTTGGGTGTCTGCCATCATTTGAATCTCGTCGTCGTTCAGGTGAATCGCGTGTGCCCACCAAACGTCCGGGCCTACCCACCCCAGCTGACGCATGTACTCGGCCGGTCGTTCTCCAAATTCCGCCAGGCAGAAAATTTCTTCATCATCCGTCTCTGCTACATGCGTGTGCAGGCTGACATTCTTATAACTGCGTGCCATCTCTGCAGTTTCCCGCATTAGTGCACCGGTTACAGAAAAGGGAGAACATGGCGCGAGCCCCACACGCAGCATGGAGTAAGGGTTGGGATCGTGATATTGCTCGATCACACGCCGACTATCTATCATGATGTCTTTTTCATCTTCAACCACGTGGTCAGGCGGCAGCCCTCCCAGCGATTGTCCGAGGCTCATCGAGCCACGCGTGGGATGGAATCGCATTCCGAGTTCCTGTGCGGCCCTTATGGTTGAGTCGAGCGTGCTGTCATTCGGAAAGATGTAAAGGTGGTCTGATGTGGTCGTACAACCGCTAAGCACCAACTCTGCCATTCCAATAAAGGCCGAGGTGTACACCGCTTCGTCGCTCATTTCTCCCCAAACAGGATAGAGGCGAAGGAGCCAATCGAAAAGCTCCTCGTCCTGGGTGCCAGGGAGGGCGCGAGTCAGAGTTTGATAAAGGTGGTGGTGAGTGTTGATCAATCCGGGCAGCAGGATCATGCCACTTACGTCGATCACCTCGTCCGCCTCCTGAGGAAGCTCATCAGAAGGACCGACAGCCTCGATCACATTGTCTCGGACGAAGATACCTCCATCCGCAATCGAACCTGACTCATCGTCCATCGTTAGAAGCAGCTCAGCATTTCGAACAAAGAGAGTCGTCATGTCAATTCCAGTATCGGCGCTGAATGACGGCGCTGAACACCGCTCCGATGTAGAGGATCATTCCGGTAACAAATGCCCACAAGATCAGGCCAATTAATGAAGCCAACGTGCCATAAACCGCGCCCAAATCGGAAAGTCCGGACGTCAGATACCAACGGAAGATGGCCTGCGCAAGCACCCATATCAAACCCGCAAGCGCGCCTCCAATCAATGAGGGAGCTGCCGGTATTTTCGCATTTGGGAGCCAACGGTAGATCAGCCAGAAAAAGAGGGTAGCCGCGAAGAACGTAATCCAAATATCGAGGCTTTCAAATAAGGCAATCTCCTCCAGCGCTGGAAGAGCCTCAAGCGTGCTCAAGAAAATCGTGACGATGAACAATCCGGCCAGGATCATTACCGCGAGGATTCCCAGCAGACGCCGATGCCACACCAGCCGCCGCGGGACCTTCCAGATCCTATTGAGGCTCGTCTCAAGATTCGCAAATAGCGACGAAGCGGACCACAGCAAAACGACCAGACTGATCACCCCAATCGTTCCGCGCCTCTCGAGCGTGTCTCCAATGGTGTCCTGTACAAAGCTCAGCGCTTCCGGAACCGGGATAGCCCGTACCAGATACTCATCCAGAGCCAAACGCACTTCGGATCTCGAGAGCAAAGCGCTGCCGAGCGAGATGAGAAATAAAAGCAGGGGGAAGATGGCGAGCAGTCCGTAGTAGGCCACGGCCGCTGCGCGCAATGGCACCTCGAACTGATCCACGCCCTCGACGGTTTCCTTGACCACTTCCCAGGCAATGCGCCAAGGAATCGTGCGCCGAGAACTCGATGGCGCTTGCTCTGTGGCGGCGCGGGCAGCTTTTAGTTCAGTTTCTGATTCACCCATTGTCGAATAGGCTCACTCGTTGAAAAGCTCCCCTACCGATCGACCCTCGTGGGCGCGCCGGATCACTTCTCCCAGCAGTGGCGCCACAGATAGGATGGTCATGTTGTCGAGCCGCTTCTCGGCCGGAATGTCCACGGTGTTGGTCATGACGATTTCGGCTAGTGGCAAACCGCGCAGGTTATCGACTGCAGGCGGGACCAGAAGCGGATGTGCGAAGGAGAGCGAGATCTCCAGCGCTCCGTGCTGCTTTAAAATTTCGACCGCCTCCACCACCGAAACGGCAGTCAACACCTCGTCGTCCACCAGAATTACATTGCTTCCCTCTACATCACCGATTACCGATGTGGCCCGCGCCTGAGGGTCGTCTTGCGCACGACGCTTTTCGACGAATGCCAACGGGGTCCCGAGCTTAGCGGCAAAATTGCGGCCCTTCTTTGCGAAGCCGAGATCGACCGTGGATACGACGGTGTTTTTAAGGTCCTTGCCCACGAAATAGTCGCTTAGTAAGTGAAATGAGGTCAGTACGTCCCCCGGGATCGAAAAGAAGCCTTGAATCTGACCGGCATGCAAATCAATCGTCATGTAGCGATCGGCACCTGCCACCTCGATCATGTCGGCAAGCAAGCGAGCCCCAATTGGGACCCGGGGCTGGTCCTTCTTGTCTGAACGAGCATAGGACATGTAGGGAATGACGGCCGTGATCCTGCCTGCCGAGTCTCGCTTCAACGTATCCATCATCAGCAAGAGCTCCATGATGTTCCGGTGCACCGGCGTGTTGAGCGATTGGATCATGTACACATCCTGGCCTCTTATACTCCCATGCAGACGAGGGCGCAGGTTTTGATTGGCATATTCAATCAGATCGTAGTCAATCAGTGGCAAGGACAAATATTCCGCGATCTCGCCTGCAAGGGATTTACTTGCGGATCCTGCAAAGAGCTTGATGTCGCCATATCCATACATGCTTCCCACCTTCATTTTCGATTCGATGTCTTCAAACTGAATCTACGATAGCTCCGGTGTCATCCCGCGTTTTGCAGGAGTTCGTCGACAGCTTTCGCCGGAGAGATTTCTCGCTCCGCCACGCGCTCCACCGCCCGCTCAAAGGAGCCATCGATCTGCGTCTCCATAAAACGCTCTGTCAGTCGATGATTAAGCAGCCGCTCCATCTCACCCTCCACCCTGGCTTTGTCTCTCGCACTTCGCCCACCGGTTTCCTGCAGATGCTGCATGTGCTCTGCGATCTTCGCAGCCAGCTCTGGGACTCCGTCTCCATTTTCGGCACTCGTCAACAGTACGGGGGTGATCCACTCCGTTGGTGCAGTTCCAAGCTCGAGTGAGGCTCTCAAAGCCCGTGCGGTATTTTCCGCTCCCGGAAGATCCGATTTATTGACCACCAGGATATCGGCGATTTCGAGCACGCCGGCCTTAAGGGCCTGAACTGCGTCCCCCATGCCCGGCGCCTCGAGCACCACAACGGTGTGAGCGGCGCTGGCTACATCCACTTCTGCCTGGCCGGTGCCGACGGTCTCGATCAGAATGAATTGAAAACCCGCTGCGTCCATTGCATCTACGATGCCGGAGGTGTATCTCGCAAGGCCGCCCAACTCCCCACGGTTGGCCATACTTCGGATGAAAATTCCATCGTCTCCGGACAGCTCACGCATACGAATGCGATCGCCCAGGATTGCGCCCCCGGTAAAGGGGCTGGTGGGATCGACGGCAACGATTGCCACCTGAGGCGGATCATCTTGGGCTCGCAGGTGGAGTGTCATTCGATTGACCAAAACCGATTTGCCCGTGCCGGGGGCACCAGTCACTCCCACCCGATGCGCGCGGCCGGTTGATGCATGCAGCTCGGATAGTGCTTCCTGACCTTCCTGGGAATTATTTTCTACGAGGGTGAGAAGACGGGCGAGTGCAAGCCTGTCACCGGATCGTACTCGCTCGGCGAGCTTCAAGCGCTCAGCCCTCTGCAGGAGCAGGGGTGACGGCTCCTTCAAAGTATTCGATTACCTCGGTGGTGCTTGTTCCCGGCCCAAAAATACCGGCCACACCCAGCGCTTCAAGCTTTGGTCGATCTTCATCGGGAATGATGCCTCCGATCATGACCTTGACCGACTCCTGGCCCTGCTTTTTAAGCAGCTCCATGATGCGCGGCACGAGCGTCATGTGTGCACCGGAGAGCACAGACAAACCAATGATTTGGACATCTTCCTGAAGGGCAGCCTCTGCGATCATCTCGGGGGTTTGCCTGAGGCCGGTGTAGATCACTTCAAAGCCCGCGTCGCGCAGGGCGCGTGCAATAATCTTCGCCCCGCGGTCGTGGCCGTCCAGGCCAGGCTTCGCAACCAGGACACGAATCTTGGTATCAGGCATAGAGCAGCCTAGTATACATTAGGGGCCTTTTCTCAATCCCTGCCGGAATCCCTCATTAGAGTTCTATCCGGAACAGGCCCATGGCCTCGCGGACCATTCCCATGGTCTCCCTGGCCACCTTACCGGCCTGACGCGTGCCCTCAGCCAGGATTTCATCAATCTCTTTCGGCCGCTGTTCGTAACCTGACCGCCGCTCACGAATGGGCTCGAGAAACTCATTGAGCGCCACATTCAGTTTTTGCTTGACCTCAACGTCGCCGACCTTGCCCTTGCGATATCGTTCCTTCAGGTCGTCTACCTCTTCGGTGTTCGGGTTGAAGGCATCGTGGTAGATGAAGACTGGATTCCCCTCTACGGTACCGGGAACGTCGGCCGATATCCGGTTGGGATCGGTGTACATCTTCATGACTTTTTTCTCGACCGCTTGAGCGTCGTCACTAAGAAATATTGCGTTGTCCAGGGATTTGCTCATCTTCGCCTGACCGTCCGTTCCGATCAGGGTGGGGACTTCACCGAGCAACACGTCCGGGACAGGGAAGACCTCGCTGTATTGGCGGTTAAATCGGCGCGCAATCTCACGACTCACTTCCACGTGCGCTTCGTTGTCTTTTCCTACCGGCACCAGGTTCGCGCGTGGAAGCAGAATATCGGCCGCTTGAAGCACCGGATACCCGAGCAATCCAAACGGCATCGCCTCCAGGCTTTCGGCCTTGGCCATGTCTTTCAAACTTGGCAGTCGTTCCAGGCGAGGAACCGTAATCAGCATTTCAAAGATCAGGTTCAGCTCGTATGTCTCTGGCACACCCGACTGCAGGAAAATCGTACACTTTTCAGGGTCAATCCCGACCGCCAGATAGTCCAGGACCAAGTCGTGAACAAATTTGCCCACTTCGGTGATCCGTTCCCGCTCAGGGCGCGTCGTCAGCGTGTGCAAATCCGCGATGATGAAGAAGCACTCATAGGTTTCCTGAAGACGCAGGCGATTTTTCAGCGAGCCCACGTAATGTCCGAGGTGGAGCTGACCCGTCGGCCGATCGCCGGTGAGGATTCGTTTTCGCTCATCGTTCATAGTGGGGAAAGAATACGTGGCAGATGGAAGGCTGTCAATGCATTGTGGGGAAAAAGTGCGTGGCGGATGGAAGGCTGTCAGTGCATTAAATAGAAACCGGGCGCTTCCGCCCGGCCGATGGCACGAAAACTAGGCCGCCTCTTCCAGGTGCGGCTCGAATTTGTGGATGATCCGGTGCTTTGGCTGATAACCCTGCATGCGCTCCAGAGGCTCGCCGTTCTTGAATAGAATTAGCGTCGGCAATCCAAAAACTTGATATTGCATCGTTGTTTCGGTATTTCGGTCGGCATCCATCTTCACAAACTTTACTTTGCCATCCCATTCGTCTGCCAGCTCATCGACTACCGGGTCGAGCTGCTTGCACGGATGGCACCAATCGGCTCCGAAATCCACAACTACCGGTAAATCGGCTTTGAGAACCTCCGATTCAAACGATTCCGCATCAAGCTCAGGAATATCTGCCATGTTTCCCTCTTTTTGGTTAGATTTGACGCTCGGCGTGAGAGTTTACTGGACGCGCCGGCGGCTTGTCAAGTTTAGCACCCTGGGTGGCGCATACGCTTCATCCATGCCTACTAGACGTGGAGAATTGCCTCGGTCTTACGCTCCAACTTACCCCCTATTGACGCGTTTTGCGGCCGCATGGTAAACTGAATCTGGCTTAGTTAGCACTCTCTTTACGAGAGTGCTAACTATTTTGTCAAAGGCACGAAGTTACATAGATACGGAGGCACGTAGGAACAAAGCGACCATGAGCACCGAGCCCCTAACCGAACGGCAAGAAACCATATTGGCGTTGGTTGTCCACGAATATATCGAGAGCGCCCACCCTGTAGGTTCCAAACGGCTTGTTGATCAGTACAGCCTGCGGGTCAGCTCCGCCACCGTACGCAACGAACTGGCGACCTTGACGGAAACCGGCTACTTGAGACAGCCGCACATTTCCGCAGGCCGCGTCCCCACCGAGCAGGGCTACCGCTACTTCGTTGCCAGATTGCAGGGCGATACCGATCTTCCTGCAAGCGAAAAGCGCCTCATCAGCCATCAATTTCATCAAATGCGAGGCGATGTGGATGAATGGGTTCGGCTGGCGGCCTCTGTTTTGGCCACCCAAAGCAGAGTTGCATCGCTCGTCACCAGCCCCCTACCCGATCGAACGGTATTCAAGCACCTGGAATTAATTGGGACACAGGGTCGCCAGGTCTTGATGGTGCTTGTTTTGGAAGGTGGCGATGTGCGACAGCAGATGCTTACGCTGTCGGACCCCATCGATCAGACGCAGTTGCGGTTGACCGCAGAGCAAATTACTGCCGCTTGCGAGGGCCGAGATGCCAATGGAGTGAAAGCGCGGACCTCCCGATTTGATGTACTTGGGAGGGAGATCGCTAGCCTGGTTACCGAGACCCTGGAGCGGGCGGATGAATTCTCATCTGGCGAGATCCATCGTGACGGCCTGGCGAATGTTTTGGCCCAACCGGAGTTCTCGGATACTGAACGAGGACGCAATGCCTTGAAACTGCTCGAGGAGCGCAGCCTACTTGAGGAGGTCTTGGCAAAGGCATTGAGCCCAACCGTCGGCAGCGTACAAGTTGTTATCGGGGGCGAGGGTGCCTGGGAGGAACTCAGGGACTATTCGATGGTACTCGCTCGATATGGTGCAACCGGTAAAGCCACCGGCACGCTCGGCGTTCTGGGCCCCACACGCATGTCCTACGGCCGGAGCATCTCCGCCGTTCGATATGTAGCGGGCTTGATGAGCAACCTGGTGGTGGAAGCCTTTGATGCTTGAACCACGAAATAATTCTCAAGAAACGATGGACAAAATTCGTGCATAACAAAGATGCATAAGCCGACCCACAAGAAAGGGAGCCTGTGAGCGACCAAGATTCCGGGAATTCGAAACCAGAAGTCGAACCGAACGAAGACCAACTCGTCGAGCGGGAAGAGGTTGATGCGCCGTCCGATGAGCTGCCTGATAAGCCCGAACACGAACCCTCTGAGATCATGCTCCAGCACGAACTGGAGCAAACCAAGGCTCAATCTCAGGAGTACCTGGAAGGCTGGCAGCGCGCGAGGGCAGAGTTCGCAAATTACAAGAAACGAGTAGCCCGAGATCAAGAAGATGCGCGCCTGCGCATCGCAGCCGACACGCTCTCAAATTACCTGGGGGTTATCGACGATCTGGAGCGGGCGCTGAAGGAACGGCCAGAAGATGGCGAGGCGGCCGCCTGGGCGGAGGGCATCGAGCTCATCTATCGCAAGATGTATGGAGTGTTAGAGACGGAAGGGGTCGAAGTTATCGACGCCGAGGGCGAACATTTCGATCCCACGTTGCACGAGGCCATCTCCCATGACGAGAGCGAAGATCATGAAGAAGGCGATGTCATCGAGGTCGTTCAACCCGGGTACCGATTGGGCGAGCGAGTCCTTCGGCCCGCAATGGTTCGGGTAGCCAAGTAGAGGATCGTAATAATGAGCAAAATCATTGGGATCGATCTGGGCACCACTAATTCGGTTGTAGCAGTTATGGAAGGCGGAGAGCCGACCGTAATTACCTCCTCAGAAGGCAATCGCCTGATTCCTTCCGTAGTGGCGGTGAACGCCAAGACCGGTGAGCGGCTGGTCGGCCAGGTCGCAAGACGGCAGGCCATTGTAAATCCTGAGAATACGATCTTCTCCATCAAGCGCTTCATGGGCCGAAAGACCACCGACGCGGAAGTAGAGCGCGCCCTGGAATTGGTGCCGTACAAAGTGACCGCGGCGCCGAATGGTGACGTGCGCGTGCACATGGGCGGCAAAGAATTCGCTCCACCCGAAGTGTCAGCCATGATTCTTTCTAAGCTCAAAGCAGATGCCGAGGCCTACCTGGGCGAAACTGTATCCCAGGCCGTTATCACAGTACCGGCATATTTCAACGACTCGCAGCGTAACGCAACCAAGGATGCTGGCAAGATCGCTGGCCTAGAAGTGCTGCGCATCATCAATGAACCAACCGCCTCCTCTCTGGCTTACGGCCTCGACCGCAAAACCGAGGAAACCATCGCGGTATACGATCTGGGCGGCGGCACGTTCGACATCTCGATATTGGATGTGGGCGACGGTGTCTTCGAGGTCAAGGCAACCAATGGAGATACCTTCCTGGGTGGCGATGACTTTGACCAACGCGTGATCGATTGGGTGGTGGACGATTTCCAGAAGGAGCAAGGCGTCGATCTCAGGGTGGATCGCCAGGCCTTACAACGGTTGAGAGAAGCGGCCGAAAAGGCCAAGATTGAACTCTCCAGCGTTGCCGAGACCGAGATCAACCTTCCCTTCATCGCCGCCGATTCGAGCGGTCCGAAGCACCTCGTCACGTCGATCAAACGCAGCGAGCTCGAGATCCGCATCGCCGACCTCATCGAGCGCACGCTCGGGCCCTGCCAGAAGGCG
>SMUX01170186.1_pt1 | contig 10121 bp, 9 predicted proteins | sample 2456431 | NCBI WGS metagenome assembly SMUX01 (sample SAMN11095930, study PRJNA526329) | marine sediment metagenome | biome: Marine sediment; feature: Surficial sediment; material: Deep marine sediment; isolation source: Hadal surficial sediment | place: Pacific Ocean | collected 2014-11 | depth 0-1... | reverse complement strand
GCCATCAACAAGGTCACCGGTCGGATCGAGGCCGTGGGGCGCGAGGCCAAGCAGATGCTTGGCCGGACGCCGGGTCACATCGTTGCCATCAAGCCGATGAAGGACGGGGTGATCGCCGATTTTGAGATCACCGAGAAGATGCTGACCTACTTCATCAGGCAGGCGCACAACCGGACCGTTGCGCTCCGGCCGCGCATCGTCATCGGTGTGCCGTCGGAGATTACCCAGGTCGAGAAGCGCGCCGTCAAGGACAGCGCGTATCGGGCCAAGGCCAGCGAGGTGCATCTGGTCGAGGAGGCGATGGCGGCCGCCATCGGCGCCGGGATGCCGATTACGGAGCCCTCGGGCAACATGATCGTGGACATCGGCGGCGGCACGACCGACATCGCTGTCATCTCGCTCGCGGGTATCGTCTACAGCAAGGCGGTGCGAGTGGCGGGCAACGAGATGGACGAGGCGATCATCCAGTACGTCAAGAAGACCTACAACCTGCTGATCGGCGAGCGGACCGCGGAGGCGATCAAGATAAAGGTCGGCTCGGCCTACGGTCTGGACAGGCGGCTCACGATGGAGATCAAGGGGCGCCATCTCATCGAGGGGATACCCAAGACCATCACCATCAGCGACGAGGAGATCCGCGAGGCGTTAGCGGAGACGGTGAACGTGATCGTCGACGCGGTCCGGGTCGCGCTGGAGCGGACGCCCCCGGAGTTGTCGGCCGACATCGTCGACCGCGGCATCGTGCTGACGGGCGGCGGCTCGCTGCTGAAGAACCTGGACAAACGGTTGCGTGAGGAAACCGGATTGCCGATCGCGATGGCCGAGGACCCGCTGTCGTCGGTCGTGCTGGGCGCCGGAAAGATGCTGTCGAATTTCAGCCTGCTCAGAAAGATCTCGATTGATTGATCTCCGTCGTCGCACCGGCGCGTTGCTGCTGGCCGTCGTGATCGGCCATGTGGTCGTCATCTCTGTCCAGGTCAACACCGCGTCCAGCGTGCGTGTGTTCGAAGCGGTGACCTTCGGGCTGTTTTCCGAGGTCCAGCGAGGGGTTGCCCGGGTGGTCGGTGGCGCGACCGGGTTCTGGAACGGGTATGTGGGGCTGCGGTCTGTCCAGGCCCAGAACGACGTGCTCCGCGAGAGCGTCGCCACTCTGCGGTTCCGCTTACAGCAGGAACGTGCGGTGGCGCAGCGGGTGCGTGGTCTGGAAGCGTTGCTCGGACTCCGTCGCGACATCGGCTTCGCGACGGTGAGCGCGCGCGTGATTGCGGGCGACGCGACCCCCTATTTCCGCACAATCACGATCGACCGGGGCACCGGCGACGGTGTCTACCGCGACTCGGCGGTGTTGTCGCCGGACGGCGTGGTGGGACGTGTGGTCAGCGACCCCGGTCCGCGGGCGGCCAAGGTGCAGCTACTGATCGACCGGAGTGCCGCCGCGGGGGCCCTCATCGAACGAACGCGCGCGGCCGGTGTCGTGGTGGGGGATGCCGGTCAGGGCGTGCTGCGGATGGAATACGTGTCAAACCTCGAGGAGGTGCAGCTCGGGGACGTCGTTGTCACCTCCGGGATTGACGGCATCTACCCCAAGGGGTTCGTCATCGGCACGGTCGAGGTGGTACGTCGTGGGCCCGGGCTCTACAGGACGATCGATGTCCGCCCGCAAGTGGAGTTCAGTAACCTCGAGGACGTGCTGGTCATCGTTCGCGAGCCCGCATCGTCGACGACGGCGGCGGGTGGTGAATGAAGGCCGCCTGGGTGGGGCTGGGGCTTGGTCTGGCGCTGGCGCTGCAGACGACGCTGGCGTCGATGCTGGCCGGTGCCGGTGCGCCGGTGGACCTCGTGCTGGTGGTGGTCGTCGCGGTGGCGATTGCGAGTGGTCCGATTGCCGGGTTGTGGGCCGGCACCGTCGGTGGGTTGGTGCAGGACGCATTGTCGGGCGGGGTGATCGGTGTCGGGGGGCTCGCCAAGACGCTTGTGGGCTACCTCGTCGGGCAGTTCGGGTCCCGGTTCATGATCGCGCGGGCCTGGCAACAGTTGCTGGTGTTCTTCTGTGGCTCGCTGGTGCACGCCGGCTGTTACATCGGGGTCTACAGCCTGCTGTTCGACGAGGGGATGATGACCTCCTACGGCGCCGTACTGACGCAGGCGACGGTCAACGCCGCGATCGGCGTGACGCTCGCGGTTGGGCTCCAGGCTGGACCGGGGGCGCTCGAACGCCGGCGGCTGCGTCGGCGAAATCTGTCGCGTCGGTTCGGCGGTTAATTCCCGGCGCTCAGCGTGTTGGCGCCGGGCATCTGTCGTCGCACGGGCCTTGAGCGATGCGTGGTGAGAGCCCTGCGTTGCACCGAGACTGGCGATGCGGGGTGAGGCGCGGGATGCATCGCTGCACGGTACGTGGGTCAGACGCATGAGACGTGAGATCGAGACGAACGGAAGTGGTGGACGCGACAGCTTGGTGCTGCCGATGACGCTGCTGCGGTCTACGGTCGTGCTGGCGTTTGGCGGGCTCGTCGTCGGGTTCTGGCACCTCCAGATTGCTCAGCACGAGAAGTATCGCCAGCAGGCGGAGAACAACCACCAGCGGACCATCGCCTTGAGCGCGCCTCGCGGGGTGGTGGTCGACCGCGACGGCCGCCCGCTGGTCCGGAACCGCTACTCCCTGAATATCTCGCTCGTGCGCGAGCAGGTCGAAGACCTCGAGGCGTCGATCGGGCTGCTGGCGGAGGTGGCCGAGGTGCCCTCGTCCGCACTCTGGTCCGTGGTGGAGCGTCACCGACGGGACCCGGCCTATCGCCCGATTGTCTTGATCCGCGACGCTTCGCTCGGACAGGTAGCGGCGTTCGCGGCCCACAAGTTCGAGCTACCGGGGCTGTTCGTGCAACAGCTGCCGACGCGCTACTATCCGGCCGGCGAGGTCGCCGCGCACCTGTTCGGCTACGTGGGCGAGGTCAGCGACGCCCAGCTGGCGAGCGCCGAGTTCCAGGACGTGCGCAGCGGGTCCGTGGTCGGTCAGTCGGGAATCGAGCAGGCCTACAACCAGTATCTGATGGGACACGACGGTGCGCGGCGTGTCGTCGTCGACAGCATCGGCCGCGAGATCGACACCATCGGCGAGGTCGCGCCCAGCGAAGGCCGGCAGCTGCAGCTGACACTCGACTACGACCTACAGCAGGCGGCCGAGGACGCCTTCGCGGTGGCGGGATTCAACGGGGCGGCGGTGGTGCTCGACCCGCGGTCCGGCGAGATTCTGGCGCTCGTCAGTCTGCCCGCCTACGACCCGAACGCGTTCGCGCTGGGGATCGACCAGGACACCTGGAATACCCTCAAGCAGGATACGTTGCGTCCGTTGACCAACCGGGCGCTGCAGGGGACCTATGCGCCTGGGTCGACCTTCAAGATCGTGATGGCGGTCGCCGCGCTCGAGGAAGGTATCGTCACGCCCGACTTCCGCGTGTCGTGCCGCGGTGGCGCCACCTTCTACGGACGGTTCTACGCGTGCCACACGACACACGGCAGCGTCGACATGCGGGAGGCGCTCGAACGGTCGTGCAACACTTACTTCTACACGCTCGGCGAGATGCTGGAGATCGACCAGATCCACAAGTGGGCGACGGCGTTGGGGCTGGGCGAGCTGAGCGGTCTGGACCTGCCCCACGAAGTGCAGGGCCTGATGCCGTCCACCGCGTGGAAGCGGGAGGCGCGCGGCGAGCCGTGGTATCCGGGAGAAACGATCTCGGTGGCGATCGGACAGGGGGCCGTGTCGGTCACCCCGATCTCGATGGCGGTCATGATAGCCACGGTCGCCAACGGCGGGACACGGGTCACACCGCACCTGCTGAAAGCGGTCTACGACGGCACAGAGTGGATCCCGGTGCCGCGCCCGGTGCCGCGGTCGGAGGGGGCGCTCTCTCCGACCACGCTGAGTGTAGTCACGGACGGCTTGTGGTATGTCGTCAACCGCGCCGGGACCGGCCGCCGGGGGCGCATCGAGGGGCGGGACGTCATCGGCAAGACCGGTACCGCGCAGGTCATCTCGTTGCAGGGCCGGATCGCGGCGGGCGACACCGACCGCGACCTGCGGGACCATGGCTGGTTCGTGTTCGCGGCGCCCGCCGGTGCGCCCGAGATCGCGGGCGTGGTGTTCGGCGAGCACGCCGAGCATGGCTATCTGGCCGCCCCGATCGCCAAGCACGTGATGGAAACCTATTTTGCGAAGCAGGAGGGGCGCCCGCGTCCCGTCTTGCCGTTGCCGGCCAGGCCCCAGGTGTTGCCGCCGGTCGTGGCCACGAACCCATGAACGGCCAGCGAGGGTGTGCGGCGACCCGAGCGAACAGGGAGCGATGCTAGAGCGGCGACTGTATCGGCACATCGACTGGTTGTTGGTGGGGGCGCTGATGTTGCTGTGCGCCATCGGCGTCACGATGATTTACAGCACCACCTACGACCCGATCGTAGACGCCGTCGGCCCGCAGGTGTCGACACAGCTCTGGGCGCTGGGCATCGGGCTCGTGGCGTTCATCATCATGCTGTCGGTCGACTACCGGTGGTTTTCCGACTCGTCGATGGTGATCTTCGTCGGGTTCCTGGCGCTGCTGGGGTACACGCTGTTGTTCGGTGCGACGGTGGGCGGAGCGCGCCGGTGGATCAATCTGGGCGCGTTCAATCTCCAGCCGTCGGAGTTTGCGCGCATCGTGGTGGCGCTAGGGCTGGCCACCCTGTTCTCCGACCGGCGCTGGGGGCCGCAGACCCCTGGCGGGTGGCTGATGGCGGCGCTCATTGTAGGGCTGCCGTGCCTGTTGATTGCCCAAGAACCGGATCTCGGCACGGCTGTGACGCTGTTGCCGGTCTGCTTCGGGATCGTGGTGTTCGCCGGGTTGCGGCTGCGGTATGTCGCGGTGCTGGTGGCCCTGGCGATTCTGATTGCGCCGGTAGCGTGGACGTATGGGCTCGAGGACTATCAGCGCCAGCGAATCTCGAGCTTCCTCGACCCGGAGCAGGATGCGCGTGGAGCAGGCTACCAGCAGATCCAGGCGCGGATCACGGTCGGGTCCGGCGGGCCGAAGGGGAAGGGGTTTCTGCAGGGGACCCAGAGTCAGTACAACTTCCTCCCGGTCGCGCACAACGACTTCATCTTCTCGGTGCTGGCTGAAGAGCAAGGGTTCCTGGGGGTGGTGGCCTCGCTGGGGTTGTATCTCTTCGTCATCATGCGGGGGCTCGACGCCGCCCGGCTGGCCAAGGATCGCCTCGGGACCTACCTGGTGGTTGGGATCATGTCCGGGTTCGCGTTCCAGGTGATCTACAACATCGCCATGTCGGCGGGGCTCGCGCCGGTCAAGGGACTCACGTTGCCGCTGATGAGCTCTGGCGGGTCGTCCGTCATCGCCACGTTGGCGGCGTTTGGACTCGTCCTCAACGTGAGGATGCGCAGGTTTACGAACTGAAAGGCAATCAACGTCGTATCGCAATGGACTGTTAAGTTCACCACATGCCGTCGCGCGGCCCCGGAGAGCGGGCGCCAACCGGTCGGCACGGGAGCGGTCGAGACTATCGATGAGCACCCCCTGGGGCCATGTCGCTCTGTGGACGTGCGCGCATGCCGACGGCGTGCGGCGTGTCCGGATGCGGGCCGGTTCGCCGGGTGGGGTCGGGTCTCGGGCGCATCACCGCACCTGGAGCTGTATAGATGAACAAGGAGATGATCATCTCCTCGAGCGGTCACGAGACGATGGCCGCAATCCTCGAGGACGACGAGGTCGTCGAGATCTCCGTCGAACGCGATAAGTCGCGCGGCGTCGTCGGCAACATCTACAAGGGGCGCGTGAAGAAGGTCCTGCCAGGCATGCAGTGCGCCTTCGTCGACCTCGGTCTCGAGCGCGACGGTTTCCTCTACGTGTCGGACGTCATCGACCCGGTGGATGCGTTGGACGGCGTCGACACCACCGACACCGACGGCGATACCGACACCCAGGCCGCAGGGAACGGAGGGCAAGGGGGCGGCTCTGGGTCCGGCCGTGGCCGTGGCCGCGGCCGGGACCGTAACGCAGCCGAGCAGAAAATCGAGAAGCTCCTGACCGCTGGCCAGGAGGTCATCGTTCAGGTGGTCAAGGAGCCGCTGGGCACGAAGGGTGCCCGCATCACCTCCCACGTGACGATTCCGGGCCGCTTCCTCGTCTTTATGCCGACGGTGGACCACATCGGTGTCTCGCGCAAGATCGTGTCCCGCGAGCAACGGGTCCGACTGCGGCGGATCGTCCGCGAGTTCCATGCCGAGCACGGCATGTCGGGCGGCGTGATCATCCGCACGGCGGCCGCCGACCGGCCGCAGGAAGATATCATCAGCGACCTCACCTACTTTCACGAGCTGTGGTCCGAGACTCAGCGGAAGGGGGAGACACTGCGGGCACCGGCGGTGATCCACCGCGAGGAGAGCCTGGTGGCCAAGCTGCTCCGCGACCTGCTGACGGATGACTTCTCGGTGATCCGGATCGATGACCACGGCGAGTACAAGAAGGCGGTGAAGCTCGTCGAGCGGATCATGCCGGATCTGGTCTCCCGGGTGCAGCACTACGACAAGAGCTTTCCGATCTTCGAGGAATACGGCGTGCAGTCGGAGATCGACAAAGCGCTACGCAGCAAGGTCTGGCTGAAATCGGGGGGCTATCTCGTCATCAACCAGACCGAGGCGCTGGTGGCGATCGACGTCAACACCGGTCGCTACGTGGGGAAGCGCACCGGGCGGCTCGAGGACACGATCGTCAAGACGAACCTCGAGGCGGCAAAGGAGATCGTGCGGCAGGTCCGGCTTCGAGACCTGGGTGGCATCATCGTGCTCGACTTCATCGACATGGAGGATCGCAAGAATCGCCAGAAGGTGTATCAGATGTTTGAGCAGGAGATCCGACGGGATCGGTCGCCGTCGAAAGCGGTACAGGTCACCGAGTTCGGGCTCATCATCACAACACGAAAGCGGGTCAAACAGAGTTTGGAGCGGCAGCTCACCCAGCCGTGCCCCTATTGCTCCGGCAGCGCCGTGGTGAAGTCGACCTCGACCATTTGCTTCGAGATCCTTGCCGAGCTGCGCAAGGTCAAAGGCGACCTCGACGGGCATCGTGTCCAGTTGCGTGTCAACCCGGACGTCGCCCTGGCCCTCAAGACCGAGGAGCGCGGGGTCCTAGAGGAGATCGAGCGGACGCTGAACAAGGAGATTACGCTGCGCCCGGATGCCCAGTTGCACCACGAGCAGTTCGACGTGATGGCGATGTGAGGGAGCGTGCTCCTAGAACTCAGGAGTCAGAAGAAGCTGGGGGGCTTCGCCGTCTTCCTTCTGTAGAAAGAGTTTGTGGGCGCGGGCCTTCAGGCCCGCGCAAGGGCCTGCGCCGAGAGCGTCCGAAGTCCGAAGAGCGGCCCCCCCAAATTTCAATTTGTCAGCAGCCTGCCACTTCAGCAGCCCGCTACGGGTCGAGGGAGGCGGTGTAGGCGGCGATCGCGATCATGTCGTCGAGGACTGAGCATGGCCACGACATCCTTCATCAGATCGGCCCACAGCCCGTCCCGGACGCCGCTCTGCAGGTCGTAGAGCTGGCGAACCGTGTAGCTGGGTGAGCGCCCGGCCAGCGCTGGTACCGGACCCACCCCCGCGAGTCCCGAGCCGTGGCAGACCCCGCAGGCCACCGCGCCGGTCTCACCCTCGACGATCGCCTCGCCACGGGCGGTGCTGCCACGCGGCACATAGGCGACGAACCCCGATGCCGCATCACGCAGCTCCGTGCGCGAGGTCCTCGGGAAGCTCGATGATGCGCCGCCCGATCGGTTCGGTCTCGCCGCCCTCGACCGGCACCAGCATGCCCCGAGAGACAACGATTTCGGGTACGGTCTCGGTCTCGACGACCCTGATCCAGGGCGCCGTCGGTATCGAGGCGAAGTACTCCGCCGCTACTCGGACCTCCTCGTCGGTCGCCGCCTGCGCCACCCGGATCATTGCTGCTGGTGGGCCCATGTCGGGCTCAGCGCTGCGCCGCGTGCCGTTCTTGAAATCGGCCATCTGCTGCACGATGTACGCGACCGAGAGGCCGACGACGCTCGAGTTCTCGGGGCGGCCGAACCCGTTCGGCAGGTGACAATATCCACATCCGAACAGGTCCGGTCTCCGGCCATGGGCCACCACCTCGGGCATCGGCGGGTGATCGTCCGGATGCCAGTCCGCTATGTTGAAGAGGTCGCGAAGCTCGGTCAGAGTGAACGCTCGGGCGCTACCGGGTACCCGTTGGCGGGTGCCGTCATCCGGCGGCCGTGGTGTGCGCGTGCCCGGGGGATTGACTGGATAACGCCCACGGCGGTGGTGTCGCACCGGCCGCCAGGGGGGACGGGGTTTGTTCTGGTCCTGGCCTGGCCCCGACCACCACAATCGCAGCGACACAGGCCACAGCCAACGTCGAGACGCGGATGGTCTGCCTCACGGCGGCGCGGAGCGCGTTATCCGACCACCAGGTGGATGAAGTAGTGGATGTTGTTCTGGTTCACCCACACACGGAGATACTCGTTGTCCTTGAGCATCTCGACACGCGCGGTGCCGTTTCCCGGAGGCGCGCTCTTGGCGATGCTGTCGATCTCGCTCTCGGGCACGATGCTCACAACTTCGCGACCTTTGACCTCGTCGCCTTGCCGGAACTCTACCCAGCGCTCGAGCACCGCCAGTTGCCCCGGCGCATCGGGATTTGCCGAGTCCGCCGTGACGCGGAGGTCGTAGGTGCCAGACGCCAGGGCCTGGCCGTCTGCCATGACCCGCCGTGGCAGCTCCACCGACCCCAGACCGACTTCTCCCGTCGGCACGTTGACGGTGCCGGGTGCGGTCTGTCCGGCGAACCCGACTGATGGGCTCGCGGCCGTCAGGCCGATCGCGGCGCACGCCACGATCAGTGCGACAACGTTCTGTCGGTTCATGCTTCCTCCCGCATCGGGTGCTGCGAACTATGCCGGGAGCCGGTCGGACCCGTGCCGGAGCTCATGATACCAGAAGAGCGGTCACGGGCCGAGCGTGGCAGCCCCGAGACGACACGATGGTTGCTCGCGCGTCGGTCATGCACTCGATGAGACGAAAACGACTCAGGCTGGGGGTGCCCGTCGGGCGGACCGCGACGTCCAGCGCACCTGAGCAAAGTGGCGGATCGTGTGGCGCCCGACCACGATCCCTTCGTCCTGGAGCAGTTGCCGCTTCCGCAGCGGGTCGCTGTAGCCGCCCACCCGCCCACCGGCGGCAATGACGCGATGGCACGGGACGGTCGGGAACCGGCACGTGCGCATGATGGTGCCCACCGCCCGCCAGGCGCGCGGGCGACCGGCCAGCGCGGCGATGTCGCCGTAGGTGGCCACGCGTCCGCTTGGGATCCGACGTACGACCGCCAGGACGCGCGCCTCGAACGTACCGCGTCTCGTGGCCGTGGGGTCCATCACGCGTGTCGAGACATCTTCCAAGGGGAACGACATGGCGTTGGCAGCGAGGGTTGTGTCGCCTCGCGACTACTTCATCGGGGTGGTCTTCCACACCTCGTGGATGGCCCCGGCCTGGATGAGCTTGGTGGCGTAGACGATTTGACCGGTGTGGGCGGTGAAATGGAGCACCTGGTTCAGGATGAGCTCGGCGTAGGTCGCGGTGGTGCCGGTGCGGTCTGTCGTGTCACCCAGCCGGGCCGGGTCGAAGCCGGAGAGCACGCGGTCGGCCTCCGCCATGGCGGAGGCGAGGCGGGCTAGCAACTCGTCCTTCGCCACTGGTCCCTGTTCGGCGAACTCCGCGTCACGGTCACGCACGTAGCCGCTGCCGCCGACGCCGAGGCCGATGTAGAAGCGGGTCGAGCCGCACAAATGGAGCACCAGGTTGCCGATCGCGTTCGATTCCTCGTTGGCTCGCCACCAGAGCTGCCCGTCGTTCAGGGCCTCGAGACAGGTGCGCACCTGTCCCGCCTGGTGGACAATCAGCCGCGTGCGGGCGATATCGAGCAGCAGCGCGTTCCCGGTGTTGGTCATCGTCCGGTCCTTTCTCTCACGTCTCGGAATCCCGGTTCCAGGTGGTCTCGACGTCACGCTCCGAGACTAGTCTCCTTGCACCACGTGTATCGTGACAATTG
>SMUX01271073.1_pt1 | contig 10122 bp, 12 predicted proteins | sample 2456431 | NCBI WGS metagenome assembly SMUX01 (sample SAMN11095930, study PRJNA526329) | marine sediment metagenome | biome: Marine sediment; feature: Surficial sediment; material: Deep marine sediment; isolation source: Hadal surficial sediment | place: Pacific Ocean | collected 2014-11 | depth... | reverse complement strand
GCCGTCCCGGTTTCGTCGATCAGATCCCGCGCCGCTTTGAGCAAGGCGCTTCGGGTTAGGGTCTTGTGCTCGTCAATGGATGCGGCTCGGATACGCGGCATGCAAGAAGGCTATCCGGCTTGTGGGGTCTTGTATTCCCGACGTGTCGTCAGTTGGGCGCGTAGCTTGTGGACCAAGGAGGTATCCATGCTCTTGAATCAGAACCTCTCGGACATCGATCGAAAAGGAGCCATCCGTGCGCAAGCCTCTTAGCGGTGCCCTCTGGGGAATCGTCCTCGGCCTGGCGGTCGCAATCATCCTCCAGCAGCAGGGGGTCTGGCCCCTGGACAAGATCACCGTGTTCCTGCTTCCCGGTGCGATCGGCCTCATCGGCATCCTCATCACCAGCGTTGGACGTGCTGGGTCGACTAGAGCCCTGACGGTTTCGTTGATCATCACAATCCCCTTGGCCGTATACGGCGCGACCGGTTTCACGACGCTCAATGAAGTCGGCCAGCTAAACGGTGGGTGCGAGGTCCAGGCACAGACATCGGTTCCGGACACGACGTTCGTGACCGACACCAGCAAACAGGACCCTTTCTCGATCGACCCCAACGGAAGTCTCACTTGGGAGGCGACATCACCTGTGGCCTTCATGGATTACGACTGGGATCTGTGGGTCGAGATCGGCGGGTTCCAGGTCCCCCTCGACTCAGGCCACGAGGGCAACGAGGGTGGGAGTCAGATCAACGGTGGGAACGTGCCCAACGTCACCCAATACGCTGACGCGCGTGGCATCGACATCTCACAACTTCGCGGCGTCTACAAGGTGGGCGGTCAGGCCGCCGACACTTGCGCCGGCTTTGGTTTCGTCGAGCTGATCGCTGATCCGCTGGAAACGACCATCGCCAAGATCGCCCTGGCCGTTGCCATCCTGGCGCTGATCATGCTCCTCATCGCCGCGCTCAGAAAACGTGGCGGGACCGCCGCCGACGCAGGAGCGGAACCAGCAGCAGGTGCCATGCCCGGCGACACCGATGGTGACGGTGATGTGGACGCGGACGACGTCGACGGGCCGATCCTCTCGAACGGGTTCGAGAGCGGAGACACGAGCTCTGGGTCGGACGACAACGATAACGACTAACTCGTTTTGTCAGGATCGGGTCACACCGCGACAATCGTGGTGTGACCCAACGTCCTCTGAGTCTTGTACGAGACCTCGTCGCCGATTGGAAAGACCAAGCGGCCTGCCGGGGATATCCCGACGCCCTCTTCTTCCCCGGACCCGACGCACCCTCCAGAGCGGTCGAACGTGCCCGAGCCGTTTGCGCGGTGTGCGCAGTAACCGAGAACTGTCTCGAGTATGCCTTCGAGACCAACCAGCGTTCCGGTATCTGGGCCGGCACCACCGAAGGCGAGCGTAAATCCCTCCGGCGCAAGTGGCTCGCCGCCCGACGTCGCAGCGCCTAGTTGCAAACCCAAGGTTCCGGGGGTCATATATGACCTATATCGGTCAACGGAAAACGTGAACGGTGAGCAAACAGTCCGAATACGTACTCAGAACTGTCGAGGAGCGGGGCATCCGCTTTGTCAGACTCTGGTTTACGGACGTCCAGGGATTTCTCAAGTCTGTCTCCATAAGTCCCACAGAGTTGGAGGTCGCTTTCGAAGAAGGGATGACCTTTGACGGATCATCGATCGACGGGTACGCACGGATCCAGGAAGCCGACATGCTCGCCCAACCCGATCCATCCACGTTCGCCGTCTTGCCGTGGCGGTCGGAACAGCAGGTCGCCCGGATGTTCTGCGACATCTACACACCCGACGGAGAGCCTTTCTCCGGCGATCCACGCATCGTCCTCAAGCGGAACCTGGAACGGGCGTCGGAGATGGGTTACACCTTTTACGCCGCTCCGGAACTCGAGTTCTTCTATTTCCAAGACGATGGTCCCGTCCCGCAGGTGCTGGATCGCGGCGGCTATTTCGACCTGACGCCACTCGATGTCGCCCAGGAGTACAGAAGGAAGACGATCAACGCCCTCGAGCAATTGGGCATCCCGATCGAGCATTCCCACCACGAGGTGGCGCCGAGCCAGCACGAGATCATCGCTCGGTACACCGATGCGCTGACCATGGCCGACAACATCATGACCTCGCGGCTCACGGTGAAGGAAATAGCCCTCCAGAGCGGCATTTACGCGACTTTCATGCCCAAGCCGCTCGAGGATTATGACGGTTCGGGCATGCATCTCCACCTTTCCCTGTTCGAAGGCGACGTGAATGCGTTTCACGAGCCAGGAACCCAGGGCAGCTTGTCGAAGGTGGGTCAGGCATTCATCGCAGGCCTGCTTCGTCATGCGGCGGAGTTGACTGCCGTGACAAACCAGTGGGTCAACTCTTACAAGCGCCTCGTGGCCGGGTTCGACGCTCCGATCTATATTTCGTGGGCACGCAACAACCAGTCATCGCTGGTCAGGGTGCCGTCGGTCAAGAAGGGAAAGCCGTCTTCGGTGAGAGTCGAGTACAGGGCAGCCGACGCTGCGTGTAACCCGTATCTCGCCCTGTCGGTGATCCTCGCCGCCGGTCTCGCAGGCATCCGGGAGGGATACGAGCTTCCCCCTGAGGTGGCGGCCGACGTCAAGCGCCTCACCGCGGCCGAACGGGCGGCTGCCGGTGCCAAGCGCCTGCCAGAGACCTTGTCCGAGGCACTCGATCTCCTCGAACAGTCAGACCTCGTGGTTGAGGCGCTGGGCGAACACGTATTTGATTGGTTTCTCCGCAACAAGCGAGCTGAGTGGGACCGGTACCAGCACCACGTCTCGCACTTCGAGCTCGACACCTATCTGCCGATCCTGTGATCGCAGCGGTCTACCCGGAGGAATGGTCCGAAGAACTCGCCGACGGGCTGGCCTTGGCGGGAGCCACCGCCACGCCGTTGGCGGACCTCGAACCAGAAAACCCATCGCTGCAAGAGGCCGACGTCCTCATCGTCGAGTTGGGAATGCAACCGATGCGACGACTGCGAGAGGTGGGTCGGATCGCCGAAGTTGTGGGGTTGCCCGTCCTGCTCACCGCCGCGCCGGAGCAGATGGCCCTCCTGGAAAGCACAGTGGGTATCACCGACTTCGTGATCACCCCAGTCGAGCCTGTCGAGTTCCGTCTCCGCCTTAATCGTCTCCACCGGAGCGAATCATCAGACGAGATCTTGCGGTTCAAGGATCTTGTCTTGAATCCCCTCAACTATCAGGCCGCTTTGGCGGACGAGCCAATGGACCTGACCTTCATGGAGTACGAGTTGCTTCGCTTCCTAATGGGTAACCAGGTGCGGGTCTGGTCGCGGCAACAGCTTCTGTCGAAGGTGTGGGGCTACGACTACTACGGCGGCGCCCGCACGGTCGACGTCCACGTCCGCCGTCTCCGGGCCAAGCTCGGTGAGGAACGCGCATCCTGGATCACCACGGTCCGATCGGTCGGGTACCGCTTCGGGTAGACAGCGTCTGAGCGTGGGCAGATAGGTGTGCCCCGTCTACGTCCCCCCAACGCTTCATGGCACAATCACCACAATGGGATTTAGAACCAAACAGGTACACGCAGGGATCAAGCCGGACCCGACAACCGGGGCCATCCTCACCCCGATCTACCAGTCGACCACATTCGTCCAGGAGTCAATCGACAACTACATGGGCAAGGGGTACTCCTACTCCCGGGGCGGCAACCCGACGGTGCGTGCACTCGAGGAGAAGCTCACCGCCCTCGAAGGTGGCCTCGACGCCACTGCATATGGGTCGGGGATGGCCGCGACGGTCGCAATATTCCTCGGTCTTGTCGAAGCGGGCGATCACGTGGTCATCGCCGACGTCGTTTACGGGGGGACCTATCGTTTCGCCGACCATTTTCTGACTAAATTCGGAGTCGACGTCGATTTTGTGAACACTGCGAACACCGATGACGTGAGCGCAGCGATCAAGCCCAACACCAGGCTGGTGTTCACGGAGACGCCGGCGAACCCAACTCTGAAAGTCACCGACCTTGCAGCCGTCTCCCGTATCTGTGAGGACGCCGGCATCCTGCATGTCTCCGACAACACCTTCCTGACCCCCTACTTCCAGCGGCCGCTTGAGCTCGGGGTGGACATCGTGATCCATTCGACCACCAAGTTCCTCGATGGGCACAACGCCACCATCGGAGGTGTGGTGGTTGTCAAAGAGGCCGAACTTCAGGAGAAGATCGCCTTCGCCCGGATCGCGGCCGGGCTCGTGATGTCCCCGATGGTCGCCTGGCTCACGCTCCAGGGCATCAAGACCCTCAGCGTGCGTATGGATAGCCAGTCGGCAAGCGCCATGACCGTCGCCGAGTTCCTCCAAGACCATGACGGTGTGGACTACGTCAACTACCCCGGTCTTCCCGACCACCCACAGCACGAGTTATCCCAAACTCAGGCGAGTGGTTTTGGCGCGATAGTCGGCTTCGAAGTCCACGGCGGTGTCGACGCCGGCAAGAAGCTCATGGACGCGGTTGAGCTGTGGAGCCTTGCCGAGAACCTCGGGTCGGTTGAGTCCCTGATCACACATCCGGTCACCATGACCCATGCCGCCGTGCCGCGCGACGAGCGGATCGCCGCCGGAATCACGGACGGCCTGGTCCGTCTTTCGGTGGGCCTCGAAGACGTCGAAGATCTGATCGAGGATCTGGACTCCGCTCTAAGCCTCATCTAGGGATGAAGGAGAGCCAGCGACTCAAGAAGATTCTGGCCGGGTCAGCACTCGTCGTCGCCCTCCTCGTGGTCCTCGCCACAACCGGGCCACGTCCGGAAACCGAGATATCGGGGTCGATAAGGCGTTTCGGGGGCGTCTGTCTCCAACTCGAGCGCTGGGATCTCTTCGGTTGGAGAGTCATTGGCCAGACGCACACCGTCTCCGACACTCAGAACGGGGTATGGCATGAGGCGTCCGACAGGCCACCTTGTGCTGCCGTTCCCAACCAGACTTATCTCGTCCGGATGCCGTTCGAAGCCCCCAACGACACCTATCGGATCTGCGGGCTGGCCGACGAGCAGCCCTGTGTGGAGTTCAGTCGGGTGCCCTTTGTGGGCTCGCCCGGGCCCTGACCAGAGTGTCACGGGCGAAGACGACACCTTCATCGGTATCCACCGGACGCCGCACAACCTGGGCCTCGATCACCGTTAGACGGCTCAACCACGACCGGATCGACTCGACATCCCACAAGATCTCAGGTACCTGCGGACCGCCATAACCTTCCTCGATATTGGATCGATCGTGCCCGATCATGAAGACCTCCCCATCCGGCTCGAGCCAGGCGGAGGCTTTTTCCACCACCGGTCCGAGCAGGTCCTCGGAGAGTTGAAGATAAGCGATGAGAACCAGGTCGAAAGTGCCAGACGGTTCCCATGTGAGAACGTCACCGACAACAAAGTCCACCGTGTCAGAGACGGCACGTCCCCGCTCAACCGCTACTTCGGAGAAGTCCACCGCCGTCATGGTCCAGCCAAGCTCGCTCAGCCAGATGGCGTTGCGCCCTTCTCCCGAGGCCAGATCCAACCCCACTCCGGGCTGCGCGGGGCCGAGGCGGTCGGCTACGAAAAGATTCGGCTTGACCGACCAGAGCCGGTCGGTGGCCCGGTACTTCTCATCCCAACTGCGGGATTCCAACTAGCCGAACTCGATTCCCTGAGCGAGCGGAAGGTCGTCACCCCAGTTGATCGTTGTGGTTTGGCGTCGCATGTATGCCTTCCATGCGTCCGACCCGGCCTCGCGACCCCCACCCGTCTCCTTCTCGCCGCCAAAGGCTCCACCGATCTCGGCGCCAGATGTCCCGATGTTCACATTGGCGATGCCACAGTCCGATCCGGTGTCGCTGAGAAATCTCTCGGAGTTCTTCAACGATTCGGTGAAGATCGCCGACGAAAGTCCCTGCGTGACGTGGTTCTGGATCTCGATCGCCTCGGCGAGGGTGTCGAATTCGATCACCCAGAGAATCGGGGCAAACGTCTCATCCTGTGTGATCGAGGCGTCCTTGGGCACGATGACGATCGTCGGTTCCACAAAGTACCCGGGGCGGTCGACCCGGTTTCCTCCGGTGACGACCCGTCCCCCTTGTTCGCGGGCGATATCGAGAGCGTTCATCATCTGGCCGATCGCCGCCTCTGACACCACAGGTCCCATCAATGTGGATTCGTCAAGCGGATCGCCAACAGTGATCTGCTGATAGGACTCGACCAGACGACTCACCATCTTGTCTGCAACAGCCCGGTGGACCAGGAGCCGACGCAACGAGGTGCAACGCTGCCCCGAAGTGCCCACCGCAGAGAAAAGTGTCCCGCGGACAGCGAGGTCGAGGTCGGCATCGTCCATCACGATGAGGGCGTTATTGCCTCCGAGCTCGAGAATGGAACGGCCCATCCGCTGGGCAACGGCCGGGCCAACGATTCGACCCATCGCACACGATCCAGTTGCCGACACCAGAGGAACCCTGGTGTCATGGTTCATGGCGTTGCCGACCGTCGCACCGTCACCAACAGCGAGGTTGAACACCCCTTCGAACCCAGACCCTGCCATGACTTTCTGAGCAATTTTGGTAACGGCGATCGCAGTTAGGGGGGTGCGTTCGGAAGGCTTCCAGACGACGGTGTCGCCGCAAACGGCAGCAATAGCAGCGTTCCACGACCAAACCGCCACCGGGAAGTTGAAGGCACTGATGACACCCACCGGTCCGAGCGGATGCCAATGCTCGTACATGCGATGACTCGGACGTTCGGAGGTCATCGTGTTTCCGTAGAGCTGACGCGACAACCCGACGGCGAAGTCGCAGATATCAACCATCTCCTGCACCTCGCCAACACCTTCGGGGAGGATCTTCCCCATCTCTAGCGTGACGAGACCGCCCAGTGCATCGATATTCTCCCTGAGGGCGTTGCCCAAACGGCGGATGTAATCACCACGCTTCGGCGCCGGAAGTTGCCGCCAAAGCTCGAACGTCTCGACAGAGCTGGCGACGACCCTGTCGTAGTCGTCGAGGGAAGCGAGCGTTGCGGTTGCCAACGATTCTCCAGTCGTCGGGTTGACCACATCGACAGTCTCTCCGCTGGCCTTCAACCACTCGCCGGCGAAAACGCCCGAGTTGGAAGACTCGAGGCCAAGTGTTTCAAAGATCTCCTCGGTTGTCATCGGGCAGCCACCACCTCGATCTCGACCAAGAACCCACCGGGCAGGGCGCCGGCCTGGATGGCAGACCGGGCGGGTGGCTCGAAATCGAAGTAGGAGCCGTACACCTCGTTGACAGCCGGGTAGTCGTCCATGTCCGCAAGGAAGATGGTCGACTTGGCGATGTCGGAGTAGCCGAGGCCAAGGTCGCCGAGGATCCCACCGATGTTCTTCATCACTCGATGAGACTGCTGAACGACATCGTCGGGGCTGCGCTCTCCCGTCGTCGGATCGAGCGCCACCTGGCCCGACAGAAAGACAAGGCCACCGGCCTCGGTAGCAAACGAATAGGGGCCCATCGCAGGTGGCGCCGATGGGGTCTGGGGAACTGATTTAGGCAAAGGTGCTGCTCCTGTTCTCTTCCTCAAGGAGCGTACAACCAAAAGGAAAGGGCCCGGCAAGCCGGACCCTCGAGACCAATGGCGAGTGGGATCAGGAGAACGAGTTCCCGCAACCGCATGAACGGGTCACATTGGGATTGTCGATGGCAAAACCGGCACCCATGAGGCCCTCCTTGTAGTCAAGGGTGGAGCCTTTGACCATTTCTGCGCTTTGCGGATCAACAACGACCTTGACGTTGTCAAACTCATCGACGAGGTCGTCATCGTTGATTTGAGAGTCGAAGTACATCTCGTATGAAAAGCCGCTGCAACCGCCGGGACGAACAGCCACCCGTAGGGCAAGATCGGAATCACCCTCGGCCGCGATCAACTCGGCAACCTTGACGACTGCGAAATCGGTCAGGTTGACGGTCTTCTGCGGCTGGGCCGATTTGATGCTGAGAATCTGAGTCATTTGCTCCTACCTGATCTTCTCATTGATTATAACCCGAATCAACAGGTTGACCATTCCCCCTATCTCGGTAGTGCAAATTATCATGATGTCCATGGTCACCCGTGAGCAGGTACTCAAGACCCTAGAAGGGGTTCAGGATCCCGAACTCGGCGGCAACGTCGTTGAACTTGGAATGATCACCGACGTCGTCGTCAGTGGGTCCGCCGTCGAGATCGGCCTCGCCTTGACGATCGCCGAATGCCCGCTTCGATCTCAGATCGAGGGCGATACGAATCGGCGGGTCGGATCGATCCCCGGTGTCGACAGCGTGAACATCCGAACCACCGCCATGACCAAGCGTCAGCGGGCTGGGCTCATGTCGGTTGCTCGGCAAAGAGCCCGTGAGAACGCCGAGCCGACCCTGGTCGCTGCCACAACGCGCGTCGTCGCGATCGCATCGGGCAAGGGAGGCGTTGGCAAGTCATCAACGGCCGTCAACCTCGCCGCAGGTCTTGTTGAAGCGGGATATCAGGTTGGTTTGCTCGATGCCGATATCTGGGGCTTCTCGATTCCACGGATGCTCGGGGTGACGGGACGTTTGGAGGCGCATCCCGAGACCAAGCTCATCCAGCCACTCGAGGCTCACGGGGTCAAGGCGGTGTCGACAGGTCTCATCGTTGAGGACGAGGAGACAGCTCTCATGTGGCGAGGTCTGATGCTCTCCAAGGCCGTAGAGCAGTTCCTGAAACAAGTCGAGTGGGGCAACCTCGACTATCTGTTGATCGACATGCCGCCGGGCACCGGGGATGTCCAGATGGCTCTGACTCGAATGTTGCCCCAGGCGGAGATGGTGGTGGTCACAACGCCCCAAGGGGCTGCTCAGCGGGTGGCGATACGCGTGGCCGATATGGCGCGTAGATCTCACATGCCTGTCGTCGGTGTGGTCGAGAACATGTCCGGGGACGTATTCGGCAAGGGGGGCGGGCAGGAGCTGGCCGACGAGCTAAATGTTCCCCTACTGGGTTCGATACCTCTCGACCCGGCGGTCGTGGCTGCCGGGGACAGCGGGAACCCAGTAGTGCTCGCTGTGGAGCCCGGTCCCGCCGCCATCGCGCTCACAGCTCTAGTGGCAAAACTGATCGAGGTCGTTCCACCGGCAGAACTGGAAACCTGCACCGGCAGGATCGCCAAGTTGCTGGCCGACTTGGAGGACGGCGCGGCCTAAACCAGTGTTAGGAGACGTACTTCGGCGACGGCCCGAATCGGTTGGTGCCCGGATCACCGTCGGTGAAGTAAAACACGAGGAGCAGGATCTGACCCACCAGTGGGATGAATACGATCAACAGCATCCAGCCACTCTTGTTCGTGTCGTGTAGACGACGAACCGCGACGGCCAAACCGGGCACGATGACCCCAAGGCCGTAGACCACGTAGAGAATGCCCATAAGCACCGCAAGCGTGTCGCTCATCGAACCCAGAATAAAGAAGACCACGATGATGCCAAACAGGACACCAATGTTCATGAGGGCGAACCACCAGTATTCGGCTCGCCTCGCTCTGCCGGTGAAGTCGGCATACTTCTTCGTCAGGACCGACTTGTAGATATCAAACGGTGAGCCTGCTTCGAGGGTTTATCGTACTGTCACAGCGCCTCCCTATCGCTTGCCCGAGATCAGCAAAAGTTAACACCGACGGAATGAGAAGTTTGGATCTGGCGATACATTCGGTCTTGGATGGTGACTAGTCCCTCCGGAGATGAATGGAATCATCCTTTAACAATCACTCTTCGTGGTCAACAATGTCCTCAGAACGTGCCTAAGTATCTCGCAGAGGTTCGGGTAGGGGAGGCCCTCGAGAAGGGACCCGCAAGGGTCCCTTCCTCGCGTCTGGATGTCGGTCGGGTCTTGGCCGTCGAGTAGGAGGCCTCTTCTACCCGCAGACCGATCTGACCAACGGATAAGGGTTGACCGCCCCTCCACCTCCCGGGTGGAACTCGAAATGGAGATGTGGCAACCAACTGGGAGCATTCCCTGTGCTGCCGTTGTATCCAACGATGTAGCCCTGGGGTACATGTTGACCCACGGAGATGGACCCGAAGTCGTCCATGTGGGCGTAATAGAACTCGTCACCGTTGTTGGCCTTGAGCCAT
>SMUX01147411.1_pt1 | contig 10129 bp, 6 predicted proteins | sample 2456431 | NCBI WGS metagenome assembly SMUX01 (sample SAMN11095930, study PRJNA526329) | marine sediment metagenome | biome: Marine sediment; feature: Surficial sediment; material: Deep marine sediment; isolation source: Hadal surficial sediment | place: Pacific Ocean | collected 2014-11 | depth 0-1... | reverse complement strand
CCGGGACGGAGATGTTGCTTTTTAATCACGGGCAAGACGGAATCAGTGCAGGCAGCGAGAATGTCGGCGCTTTCAGTGACTCGATCCGGGCTTTCACACGCTTCCACTTCAATGTTTACTTTGGTCGCGATCTCACGCGCGAATTTTTCTCGGTTCTCGCGTGTTGGGCTATAAACATTGATTTTCCGGATTGATCGAATAGCACAAAATCCAAGGGCGTGGCTTCTCGCCATACCGCCGGAGCCTAAAATTCCCAGAGTCGAAGCTTCCTTTCGAGCAAGGTACTTTGCGGCAAGGCATGCAGTACCGGCCACGCGCGCGTGTTGCACGAACCCGTCGTTGAGTATTGCGAGCGGCTCACCGTTGGCCGTGCTGTAGAGTTGAATGAGGCCGCAAAAAAGCCCTGGGCGCACGCAGAACTTCTCCTCGGTATGAAGGTCGCCGCGATCCACCCAGTAAAGCAAATCGGACTTGGTCCTGATCGCAAATACCGGCGGATTCGCTAGTGCGCCTTCCATAGAGCCCCAACGGTAAAAGCGGCCCTCCGGGTGTGAGGTGTTCGCGTACACATCAATGCGCGGTCGATAAACCGCATCCCCTGAAGCCAATTGACGGTATCCGGACTCAAGAGCTTCAACGCATTCAGCCATGGTTAAGAGTTTTTCCTGGTCATGATTATTAATTAGCAACATGTTGGCTCCTTGTTTTGGAGTTAGCGTGCTGGGACGCTGATATCGTATGTTGAAGCAAGCCCTGTGAAAAATTTCTGGCGCCCCAAATCCCCAAGAGAGTGTTCGCGCTCAAGGTGATGTAGCCCGTGCAACCTACGACTTATCTCGGTGCAGGAGATGCAATGGCTTTTAAACTTGGAATCTCGTTATCACTCGCCAACCACTGAGACTCGCTCCAAGTAAGTACAACAAATTGAAGAAGGCTGTCAACATGGTGGAAACTCTTTATGCGGCCACTTGCTCGTTGGTCAGAACGGGCCAGAGTCCCGTTAACTTCGGGGGCCGCGGCGGCCTGCTTTTGGAAATGGACTGGGTGGGCAATATCCGATAACGGCCTATTATGTCAACCGAGGCCCGGCCTCCAGGCCCAGCCCGACGACCTACAAAGGGGTTGTTTGTTCCACTTCTTTAGAGCTGGGACTGCTGGAGCGCTGAAAGCAATAAGAACAATGGCTATCTGGATGTAATTACAAGGGTTTTTGGTGCATTTTATCTCAAGATGAAATTAAACGACGCATTAATTGCGTCTCACGTAAGACTCAATCCATGAGCTATTTAAGTGCATCCTGCGCGGTTAGAAAAGGTCCAGAGAAGAAAACCTCGTTCCGGCGGGGCATGGGATTTCTCCCACAAACCCATGTGTTGAAGAATCTTTTTGATGACTGCACGCTGGTCGATGGAGCTGATGATGTGCATTTCGCCCGAGCACTTACGTATCTAGGTTGACCGACCCTGCCCTAGAGGAAATCTTTATTAGGCCCAGTGCCTTTCATTTTACCTCTTGACTAGGCACGAAAAGCCACATAGGATTCCACCTTTCTGGGGAGGAGACCGGGTGTGGAGGGAAACAACACCAAAGGGGGTCGTATGAGAATTTTTAGAGCAAGCATTGTATGCGCCGTTGCGATTTTTCTCGCGCTGGTATTCGCAATGATATCGCAGCCTGCGGTTTCCAATGCCTTCACCGAAGGCAAAACCATTCGGCTTCTGGTCTTTGCCACGCCGGGTGGTGGCTATGACTTTTACTCTAGGTTGGTCATGCGTCATATCCCAAAGTATCTTCCTGGCAATCCAAAAACCCTCGTCCAAAATATGCCCATCGGATATGCGGCCGCCAACACCCTTTGGCGATCCAAGCGTGATGGCCTCATCTGGGGTGTCCTGAGCCGGGAAGGCTATCTGGGCAACATCGCCGGTGATAAAGCGCTGAAGTACGACTACAGTAAAGGTATTCCCATTGGCAGTGTCGCGAATGAAAATACGCTGATCTATATCCGTACCGACACCGGCATATCTTCATTGAAAGATCTGGCGGCTGCGATTAAGGCCGGAAAGAAGCCACCCATTATGGGCGGTACCATACGTTCCGGCGCCAGTTACGTTTGGGGTGAGATCCTGGAGTATTTGGCGCCCGAAATGAAGTTTAAACAGGTTCTGGGTTATCCGGGCGGTTCTGAGGTAGACTTAGGGATCCGAAGGGGGGAAATCCAGGCGGCCGGGCGTAGCAAGAACTCCTTCTTTTCACGCATGAGCGATCTCTACAAATCAGGCGAAATCACAGTCATCTTGCAAACCGGCACTGTCGACGGGAAACGCGACCCAGACTTCGAGAATGTTCCCACCATTGGGGAGTTCGCAGACAGCCGTGAGGATAAACAGCTTCTATCTTTGGCACTCCTCAGCCAGCTTATTGCAAGAGCCTTCTGGCTTCCTCCGGGAGTACCTGAGGATAGGGTGAAGGTAATCCGGGAGGCATTCCGCAAGACGGTAAATGATTCCAAGCTAGTTGCCCAGGCCAAGAGGTCCCGGCGTCATATTGGACCCGTATACGGTGACCAAATGGCTAAGATGTACGCAGATGCCTTCGCTGTGTCTGAAGAGGTTAAGAATCGCATAAGAAAGATCCTTGGACATTAGGATGTTGATTAGGCAATCAAAGTTGCATCCATGTCTCTTGTTGATGCTTTTACCGCTGGTCTAATCGGCGTCTTCCAGATTCCCGCGTTTCACCTGATGCTCCTGGGGATCGCCATCGGCTTCATAGTGGGGTTATTGCCGGGATCAGGGGGAGCCACTTCGCCCATCTCGGTTCCTCGGGACCGGAGCGATATGCTGTAGACGATAGGTACACTCGTCGCCCGCACCCGCTTGAGGAACTCTCCAACTGGATGCATGTGGGTTCAGATCTTGCAATCAAACAGACCCCTTTCCTTCACAAAAAATAAAAGGCACCGGCGGCCTAGTGGCTTGTTCCTGCATTTGCGACCCGGTTTCTTTCTCTTTCCTTGCTCTGTCCCTATCTCTGTCTCTGTCTGTTCGTAGTCCTGTAGTCAGTGGTCTCCGTAGTCCGTAAGTGGCTGCCCACTGCTCGCTGCCTACTGTTTTTCTCCCTCTACCCTTTGCCCTTTTCTCTTCGCTGTTACGCTCAGTACTCAGTCCTCGTTACTCAGTACTGATTTGCTGATGGCTGATGGCTGATAGCTAATTTCGCTATGCGCTTTGCTTTCGTGTCGCCGCCGGCGAAAAATGAGTCAATACTCAAACCTGACCTCGATGACTTGATCCCTTTGATACGCACGCGGGTTAGGTCTGCTCTTGGCCCATCTTGTGGATCGCTAAGGTGTGAACACTTCATTTGCCGAAGAAAAGGTTCCGCCGGGCTCAGGTCCGCCTGAAATCACATAAATCTCCTTCCCCCATACTGCCGCGCCTAAACCATGCCGAGCCGTAGGCATGGGCGCCCATTTCTCCCACTCGTTTTTGGCAGGGTCATAGGATTCGGTCTTGTTGAAAGTCCCAGAGGTTGACTCGCCACCAACCACGAAAATCTTTCCGTTCAAAGCTGCGGCGGCGATACCGCTTCGAGCCGTAGGCATCGGCTCTCGGGTACGCCAGCGGTTGGTTGTCGGCTCGTACTCTTCATTGACGGTGAGGTTTTTACCATAGTTTCCATCTAACCTGCCGCCGATGGCGTAAAGCTTGCCCTCCATCACGCCGATCGCCAAATGATCTCTGGGAGTCGGGATTGGAGCGCGCTTGGTCCACCGATCGGTTATGGGATCGTACTCCTCGTTGGCGTTACTGTTTTTCCGGTTTCGGCCGACGCCGCCGACGGCAAAAATTTTCCCGTTGACGACCCCTACGGCCAGAGCACCGCGCCGTGTGGGCATGGGCGCGCGACCCCGCCACTGATCGGAAGTGGGATCGTACTCGTAGACAGTGTCGACACCTCCCCAACGGGAAGTATATCCGCCGATGACGTAAATCTTTCCGCTAACTACCGCAGCGCCCACGTGGTGTAACGGCCTGGGAAGCGAAGCACGGCGCCGCCAGCTGTTTTTTCCCGGATCGAACTCTTCCACGAGGTCTCCACTCTCGCTGAAACCACCGATGACGTAGATCTTCCCGCCAAGCTCGACTACCGCCACCTCAGTGCGTGAGGAGGGCATCGGGGTGCGGGTGGTCCATTTTCCCGGCCCTTCCCCGAGCGCTGCATTCAAGTACCCGGCCAATGCAATAAAAACCACACTGGATTGAATCCAACGCTTTAAAATCAATGAACGCATAATCTCTCGTTGTTAATAATGAGGTCGCCTTTAGCCCCAAGAAATGGGGGGCAAGTCTTGCAATCAAACAGACCTCTTTCCTTTACCAAAAAATAAAGGGCACCGGCGGCCTGTTGCCTTGTCCCGATGCCTGATCCCTCTGTAACGCCCACATCCTATAACAATGAAAATATCAGGAAATCCATCTGTCCTTTTCGCTTTGCGCTTTGCGCTATGCCGTATCCTCTCTCGCCTCGGGGCGGGCTTGTTAATTTCAATATCAATGCTTCCGTAGCACTGCGTTTTTGCAATAATAATTGCCACTCTAAGCGCTAAATGTGGCCGGTACCACATTCTGATTAGTATCAGATAGTTGCCTTGGTCCGACCCGGTGCACACACCGGCAGACCTAAAACATCGGATCCTTGACCGTCCCGAAATACAACTTCCCTACCTTGTTTTCAGAAGATCCCCTTTCTTTGCTGCCCTCCCTGCGATGGTGAAGTTTGGCCATTCCTCCACTTGAGCGCCTTTGTAGTTGTCCCGAAACCATTTGGCGATGTCTCCCGCGCGGGCAAACCAGACATTCGAATGGCTCTTAGCATAGCGAATAAATTCGCGCAGGACGGCTGCTCGGTACGGACGGCCCCCGACAAAGGGATGGTTCCCCCAAATCATAAATTTCGGATCCGTCGCCCCTTCTTCGTAGAGATAGTCGAAACAATCCCTCCAAAGTTCGAGGAGCTCCCGCGGTGTCCTTCCCGACCGCTGATAACTCGAGTAATCATTCAGATCCTGATAGTAGGAAAGAACCGTTAATTCTTTCCCCTTCACCTTGAGGGTATAGGGAGTTTCCTCGTGCTGAGGATCCATCCAGTAGTTGTAGCCCAGCTCCAGAATGATCTCCGGTGTCGCTTCGCTGGGGGCCACGCCGGTAGAAAGATAACCCTGCGGGCGGTATCCAGCCACTTTCTCAACCATCTTGACCGTCTCTTGCAGATCCCTTTTCTCTTTGTCCCTTCTCTTCATGTAGCTGTAATCATGGATCCAGGTCTCCGTGCCGATCTCGTGCCCCTGGGCGATGATCTCTTTGAAAACATCCGGATAGTTCTTAATCGTAATGCCCGTAGGAAAAAAAGTTGTTTGAATGCCCTCTTTCTGAAAGAGTTCCAGCATGCGAAAAACACCAACACGCTCGCCAAATTCCCTGTCCGTAATGGTACCAAGATTTCTCTTCGTCACGGCCGTCTTGGGATAGGAACGGCGATTTTCCTGTTGTAGCGATCCCGACGCTCCCAAATCCTCCGGCCAAGTCTCAAAGGCTACGCATGGCGTGATCGCAATTCGCGCGCCGTCGGGCCAGCGAATGGGGTCCCTCTTTCTTTTCATAGTTAGCCTCCCAATTTCGAAATTGGCTTCACTCATGCCATATCTATGGAGCCTTGCCAAGAGGTTGGGCGTCCGTCAAACTCGGGCTAGCTCAAGTCCAGAATTTAACTATCTTCCTTATGACGTACCAAGTGCAGTGTTCAGATTTAACATCAGTCAGTTGGCTTGGTCCGACCCGGCGCGTCTAAAGGGAAGCTCATTAATAAATGTGGGAACCGGCAGCATGAAATCGCAAGATTATTTTCGCTTTGATGAGCGTCAACCAACAAACGTAGATTTGACCCCTCAATTGACGCCTCGAGACCCCTCGAGCAACGACTTAAGACTGTCGAAGCGACTTCATGGGATGAAATATTTTTCCCGCTGGTCTTTAACTGTGGAAGTTAGGCTAGCATGCGGGCCTTTCAGGCCTTTCTAGGCTGAGTGGGAGCCTAGTCGTTTCATCTACACAAGCCCGATTAATCTGTTCTTGTCTAAGGCCAACGACTCCAGTCAATATTGCCCCACGCAAGTCGGCCCGGTTCAGATCAGCCCCCTCGAGATTGGCCTTGCGCAGGTCAGCCTGGGCAAGATTGGCTCCGGTTAGATCGGCCTCGCGCAGGTCAGCTTTGACTAAAAAGGCGCGCGTGGCGTTGGTGAATCTGAGATCTCTTCCCTTGAGAAGAGCCCCTTTCACTAACGCAATCTCCTCGTGCCGCCCCGTCCAGTTTGGGGGCTTCAATGAAACGTCTTCTTCGGTGAGGTTCGCGAAGGGGCTATGGTGGATCAATTCAAAAGCCCGCGGAACCCACCTCTGAACCTCACTCCATCCGTTGTTGGGGAACTTTAGGACAAGCGTGAGCTTGAGGGGCATGGGAATAGAAACAGTATAGATCGGCGATAGAAAACGATCGGGGATTCCATCAATGGCTCCCAGGGAGAGGTTATAAAAGATGATGCCCAGTCCAAAAATGCCTGTGGCCAGCATGGCACTCTGGTAAGTTCTCGCATCCCCTAAAGCCCTTTTCCAGGTATATCGCGGCCTTTCCTCGAGGCGAAGCGTCTTCTTAGTAAGATGTCGAGAAAGAACCCAAAATGCCGATGCAATCACGATCAGGCCAATGTGCAGCGCTGTCCCCATCCAGTCGTGCCGGGGTAAGTACCTCAACCAGAACAGGAGCAGGGTTGCCGGAACAATCCACCAGGCTAGCAGGGTGGAGAAAAAAATCTCCAAGCGGGAAAGTGCAGGTCGGTGATCCTTCAGCTGTCTCAAGTACGATCGGGTGAGCCCGTTTAAAAGCCAGGGGTAAGCTCTCTCATCCAGCGCTCTGCCGTCGGGAAACACAGCAGGGAGCCTGGAGAGGCCCCGCCAGAGGCGCTGCAAGTAAAGATGAAGATAAAAGTAAAGGGTCAGTAGCATGACTGGTGCCACCCAGTAGAACGTCGCAATTGGTATTTCAGTGTGGATAATTGGCAGTGGTGAAGAAGGAGAGTCAGTAACGAGCCGAGCGTCTGTCGTCATTGCAATAGTTAGCCATGAGTAGGCGCACCCCAAGAGCACTAGGAAGAAAATTTTGCGCGCATTTCTTGAGGTTTCTTCTACCTGCTTGAGCCCCTCAAATTTCGCAATTGAATCGGCGAGTCTGGCCCCAGAGAGGTTGGTTCCTGCCAGTTGGCTGTCTAAAAGACCAGTGGCATCTGAGAAATCGGTATCCTGGAGGTTAGCTTCACGCAGAATGGCCTTTGTTAAATGGGCTTCCCGTAGGTTGGCCTCGATCAATACCGCCCCCTTGAGATCGGCTCCACTCAGGTCCGCTTTCTGTAGCTTGGCACTGGTCAGGTTGGCTTCCTGCAGGTCAGCTTTTAACAGAACTGATCCTTGCAGGTTAGCATTGCTAAGATTGGCTCCTTGTAAGGAGGCCTTTAACAACACCGCTCCAACTAGATTGGCACGACTCAGATTGGCCTGCTGTAGGTTTGCCTTGAAAAGGACGGCTCCCTGTAGGTTGGCCTCGACTAGGTCCGCCCTATAGAGGTTGGCTCCACTCAGGTCCGCTTTTTGCAGATTGGCATGGCTAAGGTTGGCTTTTTTGCCCTTCTTGCCCCTTGATTTTATCCACTTCTGATGCCCCTCAAGGACCTCAGCCAATTCGTCTAGGGAAAGCTCTCGAGGCTCGGCCACGTCTATGGACCTACTTTTTCAGTATTTCAGCCAGGTTCGCTAGTCCCTACTCAAACTTCCGTAGTTGGGGTTCACATAGCAGGATAGAATGATGTCTTAACTTTGGTGGGAAAACCTCGCTTCCAAGAAAGGCTGCTACTGGGACAACATCTCTTGTCCAATGGAAGGAGAGGGAACATACTTAATTAAGTATAATTATATATAATTTTGATATAAACTATCAGAAGGCTGTTTCTATGTCAATAGAAATCTGGCCCTATCGCTATCTGTTCACACCCTGCCCGTTGCCCCGCGGCATAGCGCATAGCGTCCTGCTGCTAACTCTTTAAGAACATTAGAGGGATCAAGTCCGCTCTTAGCGCTTTAGAAGCTGCTCTTCGATTTCCCGTGCCCTGTGGTCTATCCTGGCGGAGCTGACCGAGAAGGTCTTCTCTAGCCCCAAGACCCTACCAAATTCGCTGTGCTTGTGGTCCCCTTGTTCCGGTGCCTGATCCCTTTGTAACACCCATATCCGATAACAAAGAAAATTTCAGGAAATCAATCTGTCCTTTTCGCTTTGCGCTATGCCGTATCCTCTCTCGCCTCGGGGCGGGCTTGTCAATTCCAGTACCAATGCTTCCTTGGCATTGTGTTTTTGATATTGAAATTGCCGGTCTAAGACCTAATTTTGGCTTCTTTTTGCAATATTCAGATTTAACATCAGTCAGTTGGCTTGGTCCGACCCGGCGCACACCAATGAGAAGGGGGTACGTAAAGAGCTAAGAGCGAACTTGACCCCTTTGATGGAAGGTGTCAGAGGTGGAATTTGGTTCACCCCGTACCACGGCCTTACCTCTGATTATTTTGTTTCCAGGAGAAGCTTTTCCGCTTCGTGGAGGTTTTTTGCTCCACACTGTAGGAGAATCGCATCGCGGTAGGCGTACGTAAGCGGCGTGATAACGGTTTGTTCAATGTTTTGTCTAAGGTACCTGATCCCGTTCTTGTCCGGTTTTATTCTGACACTTTCAATCGTGAACCTTGCTAGCGAGTCAGGTTTGATATCTGCCTCGCTGAGGGTCGGCTCCAAATCACAGTAGAGAACGCGGTTAAATCCACCCAGCTCCATCTCCTTAATCCAAGCGAGTGGCGGGTTGCCCTCCCGCTCCCGCAACCATTCCCGTACATGACTCAAAGCATCTGACTGAACACTTAATACCAGGATTTGGCCCTGTACCTTGCCGCCAGTTTGATGTAACGCGAGCGTGGGCCCACCACCCCACAGATTGCTTCGGCGAGCGTATTCAATCGGCCAAGGGCTAGAGATTGGAATTCTATCGATCACGCGAGGTTCAATCTTCTCCCCCGCGTCCTTTAGCAAAGACCCGTAGCCATAAATCCCGAGGTTATCCTGCGTGTAAGATTTACCCATATTGACTGAATATCCAGCCTGACCCTAATATCAAAATTCAAGACCTGATCCCGATGACTTGCGACTCACGATGAGCGACTCGCTTTCTTTCACCGCCGCCGCGAAATAGTCCCGCTGATACCAGTCCGCGATTTCGCCTCCCGTGGTTAACCACACGCCTTTGTGGCTCGTGATGTACTGCAGCGACTTGTCCAACCACTTGATGCGCGGCGGTCGGCCGGTCAGGTAAGGGTGAACCGCGAGCGAGATTATCCGGGCGCCCGTCTCCGCTTCTTCGTAGAGGGTGTCGAAGTGCTCGCAGGCGTACCGATAAAGGTCGTCGGCATGCCATGACCACCGGAGGAAACCACTGATGTCGCTGATATTGCTGTAGGGCAACGCTACGAGGTGGCCGTTCCGCGCCTTGACCGGAAAGGGCAGCTCATCCGCCGCCCAGTCAGCTAGATAGCTAAAGCCCGCCTCCACCAACAAGTCCACGGTGTTCGGAGTCTGCTGGCGTCCGGGTCCCAGCCATCCCCGGGGAGCGGTACCCGTAGTGTCCTTGATGATCTTCGCTACTTGACCGATCAGCTGTCGTTCGGCCGCCTCATCCAGACCCACCAGCCGCTGGGAATTGCTCATTCCATGTCCCATCCACTCCCAGCACCGCTCCACGCCTGCCTCCACCACCCCGCGCTCGAACCGGCACACGTCCGCGTTGAGGGCGACGGTGGCTCGGGCCCCGTACTTGTCCAGTACGTCCATGATGCGCCAGACGCCTACGCGGTTCCCATAGTCGCGCTCCGCATAAGCGTGTAGGTCCACGCTGCCGGGCGTGTGACCGGCCTCCCCTACCTGGTCCGGCCGAAAGTGCTCGATGTTGGGAATGAGCCACACCGCGATGCGAGCATCATTT
>SMUX01222292.1_pt1 | contig 10132 bp, 7 predicted proteins | sample 2456431 | NCBI WGS metagenome assembly SMUX01 (sample SAMN11095930, study PRJNA526329) | marine sediment metagenome | biome: Marine sediment; feature: Surficial sediment; material: Deep marine sediment; isolation source: Hadal surficial sediment | place: Pacific Ocean | collected 2014-11 | depth 0-1... | reverse complement strand
TTGGATTCAATGTCCGCGCTGATGCTGCCGCACGCACCGCGATCAAAGAGTCTGGTGTGGACGTGCGCTATTACAGCATCATTTACGAGGCCATCGACGACGTGAAAGCCGTGCTAAGCGGCTTGTTGCCACCTGAGATTCGCGAGCAAATTGTGGGACTTGCCGAGGTCAAAGAGGTGTTCTCGTCGCCCAAGTTCGGAGATATCGCTGGCTGTATTGTAACGGAGGGACTGGTGAAGCGATCCAACCCGATTCGAGTGCTGCGTGACAACGTCGTTATTTACGAAGGCGAACTCGAGTCGCTGCGTCGCTTCAAAGACGATGTGAACGAGGTTAAGTCCGGCACTGAGTGCGGAATCGGGGTCAAGAACTACAACGACGTCAAAGCCGGCGACCAAATCGAATGCTTCGAGCGTGTCGAGGTAGCCCGCACGCTAGACTAGCGCGGCGAGACTGTCAGGCCAGCCATTATGCCCCGCGAGTATTCACGCAATCAGCGCCTCGGCACCGAGGTGATGCGAACGTTAAGCGAATTGCTACGATTCGAAATCAAGGATCCGAGGCTCAAGAACGTAACCTTGACGGGGGTCGACCTGTCCCGCGATCTTAGCGTGGCCCGAGTTTATTTCAGTCTTCTGGATCCGGCCGACAGCCCGGAACCTGTCCTGGAGGGGCTCAAACGCGCAACGGGATTTCTTCGTAGCAAACTCGGCCGTGCACTTAAAATACGACATGTGCCAGAGCTTCGCTTCGCGCATGACGACAGTGCCGAAGAAAGCGTCAGAATCAACCAGTTGATCGAAAACGCTTTGCGGCCCAACGACCAGGAGTAAGCATCGTGACCGATACTCCGCGCCGTCGAGCAGAACCGATCGACGGCCTGCTGTTACTGAATAAACCGGCAGGCCTGACTTCGAACCAGGCACTGCAGCGCGTCAAGCGACTGCTCAACGCCAGGAAAGCGGGCCACACAGGGAGTCTTGATCCAGCGGCGACCGGCATGTTGCCGCTGTGTTTCGGCGAAGCCACCAAGGTCTGCCCGTACTTGCTGAACGCTGACAAGACCTATCGGGTCACCGCGAGACTGGGAATTGCGACCGATACCGGCGATGCCGACGGCAAAGAGATCGATCGCGTCGATGTGCCGGTAAAATCCAGCGAAGAGTGGGCAGAGGTTTTGCGGACCTTTATGGGCGAATCCGAGCAGATTCCGCCAATGTTCTCGGCGCTTAAGAAAAACGGCATACGTCTCTACGAGCTGGCCAGAAAGGGCATAACCGTGGAGCGCGACTGCAGGCCTGTGCGGATCGACGAGATCGAGTTGCTTGAAGCGGCCGGAACGCGACTCGTATTTCGTGTCCGCTGCTCAAAGGGCACTTATATTCGCGTGCTGGTAGAGGATATTGCCCGCAGCGTAGGTACCGTGGCCCATACGGCGAGATTACACCGGGAGGTCGTTGGTGATTTTCAGGAGGTAGACATGCTGGATCTGAGTGCCCTGGAGGCCGATGCTGCAGACGGGGCGGCGGTTCTACAGCGGCGGCTCATGGCGCCGGATATGGCGTTGACGGGCCTTCCGGCCGTTACCGTAAGCGCCGACGACGGACAGCGGTTTTGCATGGGTCAGGCGCTCGACGGCCAGGATTCGGAGCTGTCCGGCCTGGTGCGTGTGTACGATGATGAGCCCCGATTCCTGGGCGTCGGCGAGGTTTCCGCAGCCGGAACTATCGTCCCGAAAAGGGTGTTTCTGGCGCCTGAAATAAAACCGTAGATATTTGATTTTGGACTGTTAATGGGCCCGTACAGGCGCTAGAATGCGCGCTCCAAAAAAGGGCATAAAGAGAAGAGCGGAGTTTGCAAGATGTCACTGTCAAGTGAGGCAAAAAGCACGATTGTTAAGGATTATTCTCGCGGGGATACCGACACCGGGTCTCCCGAAGTTCAGGTAGCGTTGCTGTCTGCACGAATTTCTGATCTCACCGAGCATTTCGGTGAGCACAAGAAAGATCACCACAGCCGTCAGGGTCTCCTGAAGATGGTCAATAAGCGGCGCAAGCTGCTCGACTATTTGAAATCAAAAGACCAGGAACGGTACCGCGAGCTGATATCCCGGCTCGGCCTTCGTCGTTAACCGACGAATCATCCAGGCAATGCGATAAATTTGTGCCGTTCCCGACCGGAACTGCAGCGGTTTGCTTTTGCCAAACATTCAAGTAGAGAAAGAAAGTGAATTCAACTAAGAAATCGTTCCAATATGGAGAACATCAGGTCACCATCGACACCGGCGCAATTGCTCGTCAGGCCGATGGCGCTGTCATGGTCGATATGGGCGAAACGCAGGTATTGGTTACAGCCGTTGGCCGCAAGGCAGCCGACCCGGGCCGGGACTTTTTCCCGCTAACCGTTAATTACCAGGAAAAGACATACGCCGCGGGCAAGATTCCGGGCGGCTTTTTCAAACGTGAAGGTCGGCCCGGCGAGAAAGAAGTTCTTGTCTGTCGACTGATCGATCGTCCAATTCGCCCGCTTTTCCCGAAAGGCTTCAAGAATGAGGTTCAGGTAATCGCGACGGTCATGTCATTGAATCCGGACGTCGATCCGGATATTCCGGCATTGATTGGTGCGTCTGCGGCACTCGCTATCTCCGGCATGCCGTTTGCGGGCCCGATTGCTGCAGCAAAAGTTGGCTATATCGACGGCGAATACGTTCTGAACCCAGGCCGTGCAGCGCTCGAGGGCTCTGCTCTGGAACTGGTCGTTGCGGGCACCAAAGACGCCGTACTCATGGTTGAGTCCGAGGCGGACGGCCTGGCCGAGGACATCATGTTGGGCGCGGTCATGTATGGCCACGAGCAAATGCAAGTTGCGATCGATGCGATCAGCGAGCTTGCGGCAGAAGTCGGAAAACCTGCCTGGGATTGGCAGGCCCCGGTCGAAGACGAGGCGCTGGCCAGCGCTGTTGCGAGCCAGGCAACGGACGGCCTTACAGCGGCCTATCAGATTACGGACAAACAAGAGCGGCAAGCTGCCGTTGGCGATGCCAAAGGCGTTGCAGTGGATGCTCTTGCCGATGGCGAAGACGCCCAATGGTCTGCGGATGACGTCAAAGGTGCCTTGTACAAGCTTGAGAAGGGCATCGTTCGCAGCCGGATTATTGCGGGTGAGGCACGTATTGACGGTCGTGATCAGACTACGGTTCGAGCGATCGATGTGAAAGTTGGCGTATTGCCACGCGCGCACGGATCAGCCATCTTCACGCGCGGTGAAACACAGGCGATCGTTGTAACGACTCTGGGTACGGGGCGTGACGCACAGATCATCGATGCGATCGAGGGCGAGCGCAAAGAGCCGTTCATGCTGCACTACAATTTCCCTCCGTTCTGTGTGGGCGAAACAGGCTTTATCGGATCGACGAAACGACGTGAGATCGGCCATGGCAAGCTGGCGAAACGCGGTATCCAGGCAGTAATGCCTGATTTCGACGATTTCAGCTATGTCATTCGCGTCGTGTCCGAGATTACCGAGTCGAACGGCTCCAGCTCGATGGCTTCCGTGTGTGGCACCAGCCTCGCGTTAATGGATGCGGGTGTGCCAATCAAGGCGCCGGTAGCCGGTGTTGCGATGGGCCTGGTCAAAGAAGGTGACAAGTATGCAATTCTCACCGACATCCTGGGTGATGAGGATCATCTCGGCGACATGGATTTCAAGGTTGCGGGTACAAACGACGGTATCACCGCACTGCAAATGGATATCAAGATCCAGGGCATCACGCGCGAGATCATGGACAAGGCGCTTGCCCAGGCGCGTGACGCGCGATTGCACATCCTTGGTGAGATGAACAAGGTCATCAGCAAGTCGCGCGAAGAGATGTCTGAATGGGCACCGTCGATCATCACGATCAAGATCGACCCCGAGAAGATTCGGGACGTCATCGGCAAGGGCGGTTCAGTAATCCGCGCCATGACAGAAGAAACGGGCGCAACCATTGATATTGATCAGGACGGTACGGTTCGCATCGCATCGGTAGACGGTTCTTCCGGTAAGGAAGCGCTCCGACGCATCGAATTGATCACGGCAGACGTCGAAGTTGGCCGAATCTATGAGGGCAAGGTTGCTCGGCTCATGGACTTCGGTGCATTCGTTACGATCCTGCCGGGCAAGGACGGCCTGGTGCATATTTCGCAGATATCCAATGAGCGCGTCGAGAAAGTTAGCGATAAGCTTTCGGAAGGCGATGTCGTCAAGGTAAAAGTGCTTGAAGTCGACCGTCAGGGTCGAGTACGGCTGTCCATGAAGGAAGTCGAAGCCGCGTAGTGTAGGAGGGCCTTCAGGCCCGAACTAATCGGCCCTAAAGGGCCTACTACGAATGCTCTTCAAGGAACCCTAGCAAGCGTGGCGGCAGATAGAATGTCGGCCGCCACGGTGTGCCCCCATCAACAAATCCCACATGGCCGCCGTTGTCGGCGACTTCCAGAGTGACATGCTTTGACAGTTTCTCTTCTGAGGGAAAGACAGCCGGTGTCATGAATGGATCGTCGAGCGCATTAATAATAAGTGTCGGTATCTGAACGTCGTTCAGAAATCTGCCCGAGCTGCAGCGGTCGTAATAATCATTCTTGTTCTCGAAGCCGTGCAATGGGGCGGTCACGGCGTCGTCAAATTCAGCGAAGGTTTTCGCAGCCATCGCCCGTTTCCAGTCGAATGCAGCAGTATGACGGTCGAATTTTCGAGTGACGGAGGACTTCATGCGATTTAATAGAGTATGTTGATAAATCTTTGAAAAACCAGTGTTTAAAGCATCTGAACATTGGTGGAGATCGAACGGAACAGAAACGGCACCTGCCGCAGTCAACGGCGTATCAGTACCCGACTCGCCGAGGTATTTGAGCAGCACATTTCCGCCCAGCGAGTATCCGACGGCGAACAAAGGGCCCTCGTGACCCTGCTCGCGAAGCGTATGCAGAAAGTATCGAATGTCGTTGGTTTCGCCCGCGTGATAGCGGCGTGGCAGGCGATTGCGATAGTCGCCACAGTCGCGGAAATGCAGCACGCAGGACCGCCAACCCTTGTCGAGTGCGGCGTGCATTAGCATTCTGGCGTAGGCGGATGCAGCCGAACCTTCGAGTCCGTGCAGGATCACCAGTAACGGCGTTGACTTCGCCAGGGACTCGGCATCGCGCGGCCAGTCGACCGCGGTCGCATCGCCGTCCGGGAGTTCCAGCGTTTCTCGGCGCATTGTCAGTCGTCTGCGCCACACCCAGGGCAGACTGGGAAAGATCGTCTGTAGCTGGCGGTTGTTTAGCCACCAGGGTGGCTGAAATTTGCTGCGAATGACCCGATTGTCCGCTGATTCGGTCGACATTTCTTCCGTATACCGTGAGTCCGTGTACGAATCCATGCAATGCGCACAAAAAAGGCCCCCCGCTTGCGCAGGGGGCCCGCCGTGGGGTGTGAACCCCTTCAGGCTGCAACAGGGGGCGGGGGAGCGTATCCCCGTTGCAGATCTCAAGCTATGGTATCTAAGGCCCGGATGTCAAGGGTTATTCGGTGGTGATTTGCCGGCCTGCGCCAGCACAATGTGGCCCACCGGGATTTCGGATAATTGCTTGAGCACATCGATATTCCAGTTTTTTTGTGCCCAACGCCAAATATCCGCAATTGATCCGTCATCCAGTTCATTTGGGGGCTGTTGTCCCAGAACTCGAAGCGCTGCGATAAGCGTTTCCGCCGCTTTCTCGAGCGATATCGCGCCTGCGCCAAAACTCTTGCTGAGCTTCTGCTTGTTGTCGTTTGTGGCAACCGGAATATGCAGGTAGTTCGGCGTAGGGTAGTCGAGCATCTGTTGTAGCCATATCTGCCGTGGTGTGGAGTCCATGAGATCAATGCCGCGGACAACATCGGTAATTGCCTGCAGATAGTCGTCAACGACGACTGCCAGGTGATAGGCGATCAAGCCGTCCTTGCGCAGGATGATGAAATCGCCCGATTCGGACTCAAGGCGCTGCGACTGAAGACCCTGCAATTGATCGTCGAATGCTAATACATGGTCGTTAGTACGAATTCGAATCGCGACTTCGGACGCGTCGCTGCCCGTGCGACAGGTACCGGGGTAGATGACACCCAGGCTGCTGTGTGGCAGGTCCGCGAGGTCACGGCGCGAACAGCCGCAACGATAAGCGAGCCCACGTTCAACAAGGATTTCGAGCGCCTCGTCGTGGCTACGACGACTCGCACTCTGATACGTCACCGGGCCGTCCCATTCGAAACCGTAAATGTCCAGCGCTTCGAGAATCTGCTTTGTCGCACCCGCTTGTTCACGTGGTGGATCAATGTCCTCGACGCGCACAAGCCATCGGCCGCCCCGTTTACGTGCTTCGAGGAAGCTCGAAACGGCGGCAATCAGTGAACCGAAATGTAGGGGGCCGGTTGGAGAGGGCGCAAATCGACCGACGTACGAATCTGAACTACCGGTATCGATCGTCCCGGTCTCTGAACTGACGCTCGGCTTGTTCGCGCCGTTCCTGGGCTTCCAGGCACAAGGTCGCAACGGGTCTTGCTTCGAGCCGTTTGAGTCCGATTTCTTCACCCGTCTCATCGCAGAATCCATAGCTTCCGTCGTCGATTCGGATAAGTGCCGAGTCAATCTTGCGCAGTAATTTGCGTTCCCTATCTCGCGTTCGGAGTTCAAGACCGAATTCGGATTCCTGAGTCGCACGATCGTTCGGATCCGGGAAATTCGCGGCCTCGTCCTGCATGTGATGAACGGTGCGATCAACTTCGAAAATGAGCTCTTCTTTCCAGGCAGCGAGTATATCCTGGAAGTGTCCAAGCTGAGTTTCGCCCATGTAATCTTCGCCGCGTCGCGACTTGTAGGGACCGACCCCGTGAATAGGTCCAGTCAATAGATCGCCACGAGACCGCGCACGACGGACGGGCGCCTTACGGGCTACTTTTTTCCTGGCCACCGGACGCGTCTTGCTTGCGACTTTCTTTTTGGAGGCCTTTTTCTTACTGGCCTTCTTGGCTACTTTCTTCCTGGAGACCGCCTTTTTCTTACTGGCCTTTTTGGCCACTTTCTTCCTGGAGACCGCCTTTTTCTTACTGGCCTTTTTGGCTACTTTCTTTTTGGAGGCTTTCTTCCTGGAGACCTTTGTCCTGGCCGGCTTTTTCTTGCTCGCTTTCTTTCTGGCGACAGTTTTCCCGGCCGCCTTTTTCCGAGCTACCTTCTTCTTACTGACCTTTCTTGCAGCAACCTTCCTTTTGGAGGTCGTTGCTTTCTTCCGCTTCTTGCTTGCGGCGCTCTTTGCAGCCATTTGGAACTCCTGCCAGATCGAGAAAAGGGCGGGATTATACATGGATGGCGGCAGCATGGAAGCCTATTTTTTTCAGGTTTTTCTGCAACTCTCCGAGAGTGCTGAAAGGCCCACGGTACGGGGCTTCGGGAGCCATTGTCTTTTTCATACGACAATCGTTTTATTGGGGGAATTACATTACACTTACCCGATTTGACGGTCCATTGGCGTCTTCCTGCACATGCGATTAAGCAAAATCAAGCTCGCCGGCTTTAAGTCCTTCGTCGATCCCACCAATATCATTTTCCCCAGCAACCTTGTCGGAGTCGTTGGGCCCAATGGTTGCGGCAAATCGAACGTGATCGACGCCATTCGCTGGGTAATGGGCGAAAGCTCAGCCAGCCGATTGCGCGGCGATTCGATCACCGATGTCATTTTCAACGGGTCGAGTTCCAGGAAACCCGTGGGCGCCGCGTCGGTCGAATTACTGTTCGATAACCACGAGACCACGCTTGAGGGGCAGTACGCGAAGTATGCCGAGATCTCGATTCGACGCGAGGTCACCAGGGACGGAATTTCCAACTATTTTTTGAATGGCACGAAATGTCGACGTAAGGACATTACCGGTGTATTCCTTGGGACCGGGCTCGGGCCGCGCAGCTATTCGATCATTGAACAAGGCATGATTTCGAGGCTGATCGAAGCGAAGCCCGAAGAAATGCGAATGTTTTTGGAAGAAGCAGCGGGCATTTCGAAGTACAAAGAGCGTCGCCGCGAAACCTCCAACCGCATTAAAAACACCAAGGAAAACCTCGCTCGCATCATGGATGTGCTTGAGGAGATCGAAAAACAGATCAAACACCTGAACCGCCAGGCCAAGACGGCGGAAAGGTATGGGCACTACAAGGATGACGAGCGGCGCACGGCCGCCGAGTTGCTAGCGCTACGAACGCGCGATCTTGATGAGACCACGACTGATGCTAATCTCGAATTGGGCCAGCGCAAGACGCGACTCGAAGCCGCGATAGCCCAACAAAGAAAGCAGGAAGCCAGTATCGAGACCGCTCGCGTGCGCCAGAGCGATCGCAACGACGAATTTAACGAGGTTCAAGGTCGTATCTATAAAGTTGGCGCAGAGATAGCCCGGCTGGAACAATCGATCGAGCACGCGCATGAACTGCGCGAGCGGCAGACCAGGGACCTTGAGCAGGCAGGCCAAAGTGCTGCCGAAATTCGCGATCACATTGACTCGGATCAAAGCGAAATCGAGCAGCTCGAGGTGACGTTGAGCGAATTGACACCGGGCCTTGAACAAGCTCGTCAAAGCGAAGTGTCATCAGCAGAGTCTTTGCAGCAGGCAGAAGATGCCCTGCTCGAGTGGCAGCTACAATGGGACGAGTACACGGCAAAATTCAATGAGGCGCAGCAATCGCGCAGTGTCGAACAGACACGGTCTGAGCAAATCGAGTCTCGAATTCACAAATTCACCGAACGCCGAAAGAAACTCGATGGGGCCAAGTCTGATACCAGTATCGAAGACTTTGAATTGACATTGGCTGACCTGACGACGCAGGAACTGCGCCAACGACAAGCTCGCGACGAATACAAGAAACACTTAGCGGACATTGCCGACAAAATCCGCAAGTTGCGGGAACAGGACGATAAGCTAACCCGACTCGTCGACGAACGGCGGGGCACTTTGTTTGCCGCGCAAGGCAAATACGCGTCGCTCGAGGCATTGCAGAAAGCGGCGATGGGTGAGGGTGATGGCGATATCCAGTCGTGGCTCGAAGGGGCGGGCCTGGATGGCAATAAGCGAGTGGCTCAGTCGCTCGACGTTGCCGACGGTTGGGAACGAGCAGTCGAAACGGTGCTTGGCGATTACTTGCAGGCCGTCTGCGTGAGCGATATTTCCTCTTTGACCGAGGGCATTGCGAAATTGCGGTCGGGCAGTATCACTTTCTTGCAAGAGTCGATCCCTGACAACGGCCAGGCAGTTTCCGATGACACGCTGGCGGCCAAAGTTTCGGGGGTTCCGCGTCCATTGCAGGATGTGCTTGGCGCTGTGCGAGTTGCTGATTCCCTGACTAGCGCATTGGCAGTTCGCCAGACTCTCGACCATGCAACATCCGTTATCACAATTGACGGCATTTGGTTGGGCAAGGAATGGTTACGCGTATCCAGGGACGAGAATTCCGAGGCGGGCATTTTAGCGCGCGAGCACGACATGCGTCGCCTCAAGTCGGAAATCCGGGAGTTGATGGCGCGATTCCAGAGTGCTCGAAACCTGTTGCAGGACGGCCGGACCCGACAAATCCAGCTCGAGGAAGCCCGCGAGTCGGCACAGAGCGATGCGGCGTCTCTGTTTAGCGAATATTCTGAAACGAAAGGAGCGCTGGATGCTGCCAAGTATCGGCTAGAAGAGGCAGGCGCGCGTCGGACCGAAATCGCGGAAGAAGCCGGTGAACTTGATACTGACCAGATTTCGGCGGAAGAACAGCTTCGCGAATCGCGGCGCCAGTTCGATCAGGCGGCCGCATTATTGACTGAATTGGATGCCCAGCGGCAGATTCTTGAGAGTCGACGCGATGAACTGCGCGAAGAGCTACGGCGTGTACGCACAAGGTCGGATGAAGATCGGGAGACGGTGCAGAAAATTGCCATCCAATTTGAGAGCCGGCGCACGAGCAAAGAATCTGCAGCACAAAACCTAGATCGCATGCAATCGCAGCTCGAGCAATTCGAGACACGCGAACGCGAAATCAACGAACAACTCGAGGGAAGCCAGTCACCTCTGAAAGACAACAAAGCGATGCTTGAACGGCACTTGGACTCACGAA
>SMUX01250613.1_pt1 | contig 10134 bp, 12 predicted proteins | sample 2456431 | NCBI WGS metagenome assembly SMUX01 (sample SAMN11095930, study PRJNA526329) | marine sediment metagenome | biome: Marine sediment; feature: Surficial sediment; material: Deep marine sediment; isolation source: Hadal surficial sediment | place: Pacific Ocean | collected 2014-11 | depth... | reverse complement strand
TTATCATAAACCGTCAGATGCGGCCAGATGGCATAGGACTGAAAGACCATGCCAATTTGACGGTCCTCCGGAGGAACATTGATGTTTTCTTTGTTGGAAAAGACAGTCCTTTCCGAGATGATGATCTCGCCTTCATCGGGTGTTTCTAGCCCTGCCACGCAACGTAGCAAGGTTGTTTTCCCAGACCCGCTTGGACCTAGGAGAACAAAGAACTCGCCCTCATCCACTCGCTGGTTTACAGCCCGAAGGGCATGGACCTCGCTACGCCCGACATTAAAGGTTTTCACCAGGTTTCTTACCTCAATCATTGCGATCTCCCTCCCGCCTGTCCAACCGCGTGCCAAAATACGAGGTATAGTTGGGATATGGTCTTGATGGGCCTCCTCACGCTCCATTACTCTGGATCATGATAAAAAGTCAACCTGAGATCATCTAAAACAAAACGGAAATCTTTGGAGCCTCTTGTGGCGCCCGCGTTGGGGGGTCTCTTGCCAACGACGGCCGGCGGAGTTTAATGAAAACACCGGTGATTCTATCCTGTGACAGCTTTGGAATGCGCCCTTCGTTATTTTCTTGCCGACCGTGATACACCGTCGGAGGCTTGACAACTGTCTACCGGGAGAGATATAAGCTGCACAAGATCCTGTCCTCGAGGAGTCTCTTGCTTTATTGGATCGGCACTAAATCGGGCACGCCAGTCAGGCAAGCTGGCTATTCTCGACGTAATTATTAGTAGCGCAGTCAAGAAATTGATCCCGACCCGCGGACTCCGCGCGACGGCAACCCGGCAGACCTCGTTCTCCCATGATTGTTCAAACGGAGTCGAATAATCCAAAGGGAGGTGCAACATGTCTTTTATGGTTAAAATAGGATTAGGCCTGATCAAGTCAGGGCTTGGTATCATCCTCTTTCTTGGAACTATCGCCCTCCCCCATGCGCAGGCAGACTGGAAGAGTAAATGGGAAAAGACCGTAAAGGCCGCCAAAAAAGAAGGCAAAATTGTTCTTTATATGAGAACATACGAACCGGTCCTGCAAATATTTATGCAGGAATTTCCTGAAATCAAGGCTATTACTATCACTGGGCGTGGATCCGCGCTAGGAGGTAGGATCATGGCCGAAAGGAGGGCGGGAAAATACCTGGTGGACATTTATGTTGGTGGCCCCCACACAGTCAGTAGTATACTTATCCCAGCTAAGGTCCTCGACCCAATTCCCGACAAACTGATACTCCCAGAAGTCCGGGATGAGTCCAAATGGATCACTGGGAAACATCGCTACACAGACCCTCAGAGAAAGTACAATTTCGCTTTGATCGCGAATCCGAATTCTGGACGCCTTGGCTATAACGTAAACCTCGTTAATCCGAAAGAGTTTAAGTCCCGCAAGGACCTATTAAATCCCAAATGGAGAGGAAAAATCATTTCTTTAGAGCCCACGCTGAGGCGTCTTGGTGGCATCACGCAGTTCATCTACTATCATCCTGCGCTCGGTCCCGGATATTTCAAAAAGTTGTTCGGTGAGATGGATATCACCTTCTCTAGGGATCCCCGTCAGCTGACAGACTGGTTGGGGGCAGGCAAATTCGCCATCTGTCTGGGATGTCTTGATTTGCTACAGGCAAGAGAGCAAGGACTACCGGTGAACACTTTTACATCGGACGACTGGAAAGAAGGAGCAAGCTTCTCGACAGGCGGCGGGTCACTTAGTCTTATCAATCGAGCACCCCATCCTAATGCTGCGAAGGTTTTCATCAACTGGTTTCTTTCCCCTAGAGGGCAGATAACACTTCAAAAACTTGGCAGGCCCGCGAGTCCCCCCAACTCAGGCAGAGTAGACATCCCGAAAGATGATGTGATCCCAGAGAATAGACTGCTTCCGGGAAGGAAATATTTCGATGCGAGCCGCCCTGAATGGCAAGATATGGAACCGATTTTGAAACTCGCTAGGGAAATTTTAGCGGCCAGAAAGTAATGAGGCATGACATCCGATCGGCAGCCAGACGTATAAATCGTATATCGATCTGCGGGAACTGCCGTTGAATCCATGAGTAAGAAGAAATAATCGCGAACCTCTAGACAGCTTTCTTCACTACGCCCCTAGTCAACTACGTCCATTACCATTAGCTCATGAATTACATCCTGGGATGAAATAGGATTCATTCCGACTCGCTTATCTCTCCCATCTCCTCTTGCCGAACATAAACATGCTCGCAAGGGAGCGGGGTCTGGGCTAGGACCACGATCATATTGGCTTTTCCCGTATTGATGATCTCATGCGGCGCATTGACGGGGACATAAACCGCTTCCCTGGCTGTCACTCTTTTCTTTTCTCGTCCGACAACTATCTCCCCCTCACCTTCAACAAAGAAGAGGACCTCGGCTGAATTGGGGTGACGGTGGAGTGGGTTTTTCTGTCCCGGCTGAATGCAGTACATGTTAAAGTAAAGCTCTCCCATCTCAAAGAGGCGCTTGCGCACAAAGGCCTTAGGATGGAACTCGATATGATCATCAATCTTCAAGGTTTGCATAGACTCCTCCTATGAAATTTTTTTACCTAAGAGCCGTGATTTCCAAATTATCAAAATAACTCACCGAGTCCGATATGGTCCATAGGCCAACCCTTCCCGTGGTAAAGGTCTCATCTTGAACCTCGATCAAAAGACGGTCATTCCAGTAGCCCTGGATAAGAGGACCTCGACATTCCAACGTAATGGTTTGCCATTCGTCGCTCCGCACATAGTACCGTTTCACGGGCCACCGTTGATCGTTGATGCATTTGAAGAGCGCAAAATCATCCAGGGCATTGGCACGTAGGACATAATAGTTCTGGGGATCCTGAAATCTGAAGACCAGTCCACCTCCCTGGTCACATTCCCCGGAGATGGGCTTAAATTTCACGCTCATTCTCAGGTCTTCCAAGTGGAGATCCTTGACCAGACACCGAGGAAAGTGAATTCCCTCTGTGAAGGTTGCTATTTGTGCAAGGACGTTCGGTGCACTCGGAGAAGTTGTGTCAGCGCACACAACCCAATCGCCAAGAATCACCTCAAGCTCGTGCGGGGTGACCCCTACCGTGTCTCCGTCAAAATCCCACCTCCACGTTTTTCCCTTGCCCTCTCCCATTAGATTGCTATTTCTACTTCTACTCCTACGATCCGCACAGGATAACAGGCAATTCCTCTGTCCACCGGAGGACCCATCTTCTCACCAGCCGGAGGCTCCAGTGTGCTACCGCTCTCCACTTCTAACCTGCTTTTTCTTCAGCGGCTTTTATGACCGGATCCTTTATCGTAAGGGCAAAGACCACCGCCCCGACCACCATCAGGGCAGAGATGATGAGAAAGCCATTGAAGTAGCTCAGCGAGGCGATCAGGAAACCGGCCAGGATGGGCCCAGCGGCCTCACCACTATCCCAAATAGTACCAAAAACCCCCATAGCCGAGCCCATCCTGCCTGCCTTGGCCAGATCGGCTACCAGAGCGGTCGTGGAGGGGGTAACGAGCGCTACCCCTAAACCAAGAAAACAAGAGAGGACAAGGAGCGTAACAAAGCTCTTGCCCAAGAAAACCAGGGGAAGGATAAGGGCGCAGAGTAAAAGACCCAGGAGGATCACGGGCTTTCTTCCCAGGCGGTCGGATAGCCAACCGCCGGCAGGCTTTCCGATCATTGTCGTGGCAAGCTGGGCGCCCATAATGAGTCCGATCGCAGCATCATTGTGGCCCATTCCTTTCGCATAAATAGGGAAGAAGCCCAAAAAGGCGCCGTAGCCAACGTACATGACCGCCTCCAGTGTGGAGGCAATGATAAGGGCTCTGCTTGATACTACTTCAAAAATGCCCGTTTTGAATTCTATCCACCGTCCCGGATTGGTTGTTGCCGGGGCTGGCACTTTTTCCTCAACCGGCAGGCGGAGAACCATCAAGAGCGGGAGAAGACCCAGTCCACCCACGACCAAGTAGGTGGTTGAATAGCTCGCGGTGGAAAAGAGGATAAAGCCGCCAATCATGGGACCCATGGTGGCTCCCACGTCATTGGCAGACGCAAACCATCCTAGCTTCTCTCCCCGCCCTCTCTGAAAGATGTCAGCCACGTACGCTGAAGCTACGGGCGAAAAGATCGCCGTTGCAAAACCATGGAGAAAGCGAAGGAGAAGAAGGCTGATAGGATCAGTGATAAAAGGATATAAAAAAGGCGGACCGGCGAAGAAGAGGGCTCCAAGGAGCATCATGCGCTTGCGTCCAAGGACATCGGAGAGGGCGCCGGCTGGGAGTTTAATAAAGATGCCGGTGATGGTGGAGGCAGAAACGATAAGGCCGATTAATTCTGGCGATGATCCCAAGTCCTCGGCAAAGCGGGGCAGGACGGGGCTCCGTGCCATCTGGTAACTGAGACGTGAGAGTGAGCCGGCTAAGACGAGGATCAAGAATGGATTTAGAGTGCTGGTCATGTGGATCTATTTATATGGCAAAAGGGGACTTGTAGCCACAGCAAATCTCTTAGCTCGTAATATGCCAACGAAAACCACCATTGTCGAAAGGCGCGGCCGGCTCTTGCTCAGCCGGATACCACGCGCGACGATAGGTGTCGGTCCATATCGGTCAGCCGTTTCTTTTCCACATGCCGCGGGACACAGTCAAATAGGTCACTAATTGCATCCTACGAAACACAATTCAAGCGTGGCGTAATTGCGTTCTGGCGTGAAAGGCGGGTCCCCTTGACTATCCTTTTCTACATGATAATGGTGCCTTCATAACAAGTAGGTAAAAGCCTCCCCCAACTTTGGCTTACCAACTGCCGTGATGTGAGGCGGAACAGTGGAACGTAAACACGTTCCTGGGAGGGAGAATATGAACAGAATGGTCTGAAGCCAGTCGCTTTGCGATCTTGTGTCGCCAGGGTGTGCTGGCTTTTTAGTCAAATCTATTGCTGCGTTTAGACCAATTTAATCCAGGCTTTTAGAAAAAAGGAGGTGCCTTATGGCTAATGTCAGAGAAATGAAGGCTCAAGACGTCATGCGTAAAGGAGTAGAAACGATTGCTAGCAGCGCTACGGTCACCCAGGCTTTAAAAAAAATGAAGGAGCTAAAGGTGTCCAGCCTGATCGTTGAACGGAGAAATAAGGATGATGCATACGGCCTGCTCACCAAGACGGATATCGTCAAAAAGGTGATTGATGCCGGTCCAAAGAGAAGAAATCTCTCCAACACCAAGGTTTTCCAGATCATGAGCAAGCCCGTGATCACGGTATCCCCGGGTCTTTCGATCAAGTACTGTGGAAGGGTAATGAACAAATCAGGTGTGTCACGTGTGCCAGTATTTGACGGCAAGCAAATTGTCGGGATCCTGAGCATGAGTGACATCTTCAATCACTCATAGCTAGCGACATACTCTCTCACGACGGTGCTGCACGGAAACGGCGGTCTACATCGGGCCGCCGTTTTGTTTTGTTTAGCTACCTACCCTCGCTTGACTCCATTCCGCAGAGTGATATCTGGATTCTATGGAAGGTATCTTCCCTGAATAGAGCTGAGGTGTCGTAGCCACGGACTACGGGCTTCCCAGGCACAAAGGACCATCCACAGATCATACTGCCCCCTTTTCCCTGAGGGCGGTCTCGTGTCAAGGAGGTTCTCAGGACTCAATTAAAGCGTCGTTAATTGCGTTCTGAGAGGAAATTAAGGTCTGCTAGGTCCTGTTGACAAAATCGCCCGTTATCGGATATTGTCCACCTCAAACGAAGGAGGGCTGGCCCGTTTCCCTGTCCGGTCCTACCGCGCATTCATCGAGGTGCCGAATCAGACGTAGCGCCCATCCGGGCGACAAATGCCTGTGTGGAGAAGCCAACATGATTGACGAGCAGACCCTTGCCAGTGGCATGCGTTTTTGGATTGCGCGGCCGGAAACTCTGGAGCGCCGTCCCACCGTCCTGATGCTGCACGAGCGCTACGGCCCGATGCAGCACACCTTCAACATGGTCGAGCGACTCGCGGCCGACGGACACGTCGCCTGTTTCCCAGACATGTTCCATCGCTTTACCGGCGACCGTGGTCCCATCGAAGCCGGCCAGGCCCGCATCGATCCCACCGACGCCGAGACGCTCGCCGACCTGGATGAGGTGTTCGCCCATCTCCGGACCCTCGACTTTGTCGATGTCGACCACATCGGCATCGCCGGATTCTGTCTGAGCGGCCGCACGCCATTGGTCTTCGCGGCCCAACGCACAGGAGCGGCGGCCATCGCAATATTTCACGGCGGCGCCTACCCCCGGGACTACGCAGGGGAGCTCGCGGGACAGCAGTCGGTCGCCGAGCTCATCCCGAAACTCTCGTGTCCCGTGTTGGGCATGTTCGGAGAGCTCGACCACCTCGTCCCGCTGGCCAATGTCGCCCGGTTCAAGAGCGATCTCGAGCGAAGCGGGACGAGCTACCGCATCAGGGTGCTCGCCGGCGTCCCCCACGGGTGGCTCAACAGCACCTCTCCCAAGTCGTACCACGCGAAGGAAGCCGACGAGGCCTGGAAGACCATGGTAGGCTTCTTCAGCGAGGTATTCGACGGCAAGTGGAAGACACCGCAACCGCGCCGACATTTCGAGCCTGACGCAGCAATCGATTTCAACTTCGCGAGCACCGGCTAGCTCATCCGAGCGGCCCGACGCTGAACAGTACGTGGAACGGAGCACACGTCGAGCTAGTAACCGGGCCCAGGGCCCTGCCCGTTAGGGTGACTGAGCCTGCTTTGACCAGACGAGCACGGGTCATGAAATCTGGGTTGCCAGGTGGGACCATGAGCGCCCGCACCCTCATCAGGGCCACTGGTTGACCTGGGTCATCCTCCCTTTGGCGGTAATGATAGGCCCCCATCTTAAACGACGCTTTAAATGCATCCTATAGCAGGTAGCTATTCTCTAGGTTTCAGGAACGCCAAACATCGCGGAAGCGGAAACCCACCACCTGCTCGTAGGGCACTGGGCCCGGCAGTATACCAACGGATTGAGCAAAGCGATTAAGCGCAGTCACCGTCTCTTCAGATATATCCGGGTAGAAGGGTAAGTCCCGTTCGACGAGTCCATTCCCTGCACATTCCATAGTTACTGCAAGAGTAATGGCGGGGCGCGCCTTGAGGTCCTCAAGGGTCAAACTCATAGGCTTGGAGACCAATCCTCCTACCTTCATACGCCACTCTTTCAGATTCACCTCTGGAATGTCGAAGTGGACGAGCAGATAGTGCATGCCCGTGGGGGTAATGGGGTAGCGAAGTCCTTCCAGCGGCATACCTCTGTTACGCAGTGCAAGCTGGACTTCTTCTTTGTAGAAGGTGTCCCCTGGGGCATGCGTACTGCCCTTGGCAACAGTTGGGAAACGCTGGACTACTTTAGCCTGGCTCATAATAATAGAAGCACGTTTTTGAGGTCCGCCGTCGTATCAGCGTATCATCGGCCCACCTATATCCCTCAGGTTGTTCCCAGTCAAGAGCCTTACCTTCGAGACTCAATTAAAGCATCGTTGAATTGCATCTTGTAACGATTGACAACCTATTCCCCTGTGATATTGATCTCTTAGTCACAGACCAATAAGCATGAGGCTCCCCAATCATTGAGTGGCTTCTAGCGTGATGTGAGGCCAAGAAAGGAGAACAGACTATGGCTACGAACATGGGCAACCGGCAGTTCATCGACTCCGTCATCAGGGAGATCATCCAGCCCGGCATGGACCGGCTGATGGAGAGCCGCTACTTCTCCGACCTGCGAGCAGGCAAGCTCACCACCCGCCGGATCCAGGGCTTCGCCATGCAGCACTACATCCACAATATGGGCATTCTCAAAGCGTTCGCTCTTGGGGCAACCCAGCACGCCGCCGATGACCGGACGTTCACGGCGTATGCCACGGCCATGAGCGAGGAACTGACCCACCCCAACATGTGCAAGACCTTGGGTTTCTCCTTGGGCCTCATGGAGGAGGACTTCGACAAGGCCGTGCCGGTAACCGGCGCCCTGGTGCACACAGCGGTGTGCATTCACGGGATATTCCTGGTGTCCGTCGCCGAGATGCGTGCCACCGCGCTGTCCAACGAGACGATGGTCCAACGCTACGCCGCAGAGTTCGACGAATACCTATCGAAGGAACCGTACAACATGTCGGAGGAGGCCCGCGAGTTCTTCATCGTTCACAAGGGCGCCGACGTCGAGCACACCGAGCGCTCGGCCAACGCCATCGCGGAGAGCGCGACCAGCGACGAGGATCAGGAGAAGGTTCGCACGATTTGCCGGCACATGGCCAGGTTCAAGCTGGGCAAGTTCGACAGCATCTACGACGAGTACGCCTAACTGTGCGGCTACGCAACTCCTTGCATACTCAATCGTGTTGCGCACGCACGAAATAGTCTGTTGAGCGGGGCGGCGGCCATCAAGTTCGAGCTGGTCATCAACCTCGAGACCGCTAAGCAGCAAGGCCTTCCGTTCTCGCCTCAGTTTCTCGCGCGGGCGGATAGAGTGATCAAATAAAATCTGCTGTACAGGATGCAATTAAAGCATCGTTTAATTGCGTTCTGGCAAAGACAGGGCTGCCTTGATAGCTCTTTCCCGAGGTAAAAATCTGATGAGGTGAGTTTGTGGCCTGTTGCGTAAGACCACCAGCCGCTTCTTGTGGTGCGTGCGTGGTGAACAAGGCCATGATGGTTGCTAATTTGGTAATTTGAGTCATTAGATAATTTTTGGGTTTGTCCCAACGAGGCTCAGATATGAATCAAGAAGCGTCGGTCCACATCCGGCCGCCGTTTTCTTTACCAACGACGTCCAAGTCGCCAGGCCTCAAGTTTCGTCAACCACCGGATAGGCTTTTCGATAGCGGCCACTTTCTTCTCTACCAAAGCTATAGATTTCTGGATCGCTTCAATCTCGTCGCAGATATGCTGGATTCTTAGGAGGGTGTCTTCACGGAATAACTGGGAGGTATCGTGGGCGCGGAGCATAGCATCCCTTTATCGCTGAGGTCATTCTGTGTCAAGGAACTTCTCAGGAGGAAATTAAGGTCTGCTAGGTCGGGTTGACATAACGCCCCGTTATCGGATTTTGTCGGCTCAGAAGCACCAAGCCCGGTCGGTTTGCCACTCCGGTCGTCGCTGGGGGCCCTTGAAAGCGGGCACGAGGGGACCGCTCGCGGCAATTTCTGACTTTCTCACGGCTATGCCTGAAAAGCGACTTCCTATCATTTCAACGCATGCCATATCGCCGCGTCGTCATCCACAAACAGGATTCGAAGCCTTCTCTTTGTCAAATCAGGTATAGGTGCCGGATCGCTCTGGGGCGGCTGATAGAGGTGGGCGAAGTTGGTGGTCGGAGAGGCGTTGACGACCAACTGGGTCCACAGCGCCCCGGCACTGATCCACAGGACCGATGCGTTTGTCGCTCTGGACAGCGGTCGCCGATCACGAGGTCAGCGGTGTCCGGCTTCGGGCCGTAGGCCCAAGGCGAATAGCGCCCGGCGGTCGTCAGCGATCCACTTCGGTGTCAGGCTGATTGGCCCATTCGTTAAAGGATCCGGCGTAGTTCGATGCCCGGACGTAACCCAGGATCTTCAGGACAAGCGCTGCGAGACCCGCGCGCGCACCGCCCCCTCAGTAGGCAACGACCGTGGCTTGCGGTGTGATCCCCTTAGCCCCCAGGAGCATGGTGAGCTCGGCGGCAGGCTTCAACGTCCCGTTGTCAGAATCGAAAAGCTCGGCCCAATCCAAGTGGATAGCCCCCGGCAGGTGCCCGAGCCGGGGCGGAGCATTCCACCCCTTCGTCGTCCCCTTGAACTCGCCGACGCTGCGCACGTCCCAGAAGACAACGCCGTCGTCATCGACGGAGGCCTTCGCCTGGTCCAGGGAGCAATAGACGCCCCCTGCCAGGCGAGTTGCGAACGCCCGGGGTTCGTGGGCCGGGGCGTCGTTGGCAAGCGGTAGCCCCTCGGTGGTCCACTTCGTCAACCCACCATCGAGCAAACGGGTATCGGGATGGCCGTAGTAGAGGAATGCCCACACGACCATCCCCGCCGTCGGTGGCCCGCCCGCGTCGTAGACGACAACCTTTGTGTGCTCGTCGATTCCAAGCGCCCCGACCAGGTGAGCGAAGGCCTCGGGCTCTGGCATCTCGGA
>SMUX01122909.1_pt1 | contig 10137 bp, 10 predicted proteins | sample 2456431 | NCBI WGS metagenome assembly SMUX01 (sample SAMN11095930, study PRJNA526329) | marine sediment metagenome | biome: Marine sediment; feature: Surficial sediment; material: Deep marine sediment; isolation source: Hadal surficial sediment | place: Pacific Ocean | collected 2014-11 | depth... | reverse complement strand
GCGCCTATTCACCGAAGACCATCGTACTTGGCCGTCCTGTTACTGCCGAGACCGCGCATACCCTGACCGAGATGCTCGCCACCTCGCTTGAAGGCGAAACCGCCTACGCAAGCCTGGCCGGCTACCGCCTGGCAGGCAAAACGGGAACTGCTCAGATCCCCGGTGATTTTGGCTACGACCCAAGGTGGACCATCGCCACATTCATCGGATGGGGGCCCGTCGACGACCCACAGTTTTTGGTGCTTGTCCGGCTGGATAAGCCCGAAAGCTCGCCCTGGGGCTCGGTGGTCGCTGCACCCGTATTTCAAAAGGTGGTTCGGCGACTGGTCGTGTTTCTCGAAATCCCTCCAGACGCGGTCACAGGATGAATCCAGCTCAGACGATGGATCGGACGGAGGGGGAGTTCACTCCACAGGGAACTCGAGGCACGCTGACGATCGCCGCTGTCATTCAAGCCATTTCCGGAGCGCGCCCGGATGGATATCAGGATGATATTTCGGATGCCATTATTGATTCGCGGCTCGCAAGCCCTGGATCGTTGTTCGTGGCTATCAGAGGCGAAAACACAGATGGTCACGATCACCTGGCGGAGGCCTTTGAGCTCGGCACCACGCTGGCATTGATCGACCGTGATGTCGACCCCGCCTTCCGAGTGGTCGATCTGACCCAAAAGGCCGATGTCGAAGACGTCCAACTACCGCTCTGCCTGCGAGTAGAGAACACCGTAGAAGCGCTGCAGGCGGTAGCGAAATTCTGGCGGGAGCAGCTCGACCTGCGTGTGATTGGTATCACAGGAAGCGTCGGAAAATCCACCACCAAAGAGCTGGTTACGGAAGTGCTCCAGCAGAGATACCGCACGAACAAGAACGAAGGCAACCTCAACAACGAGATCGGTCTGCCCCTTAGCCTGTTGAAAATCACATCGGACGACGAGCGCGCAGTTCTCGAAATGGGGTTCTACGTGCCAGGCGAGATCGCCCTACTCGGCGGTATTGCAAAGCCGCAGGTGGGTGTGGTCACCAACATCAGCGAAGTGCACCTGGAGCGTGCCGGCACCATGGAAGCCATTGCAAAGGGCAAGGGCGAGCTTGTCGAGAGCCTGCCCGCTGCCCCTGAGGGGGTCGCCGTCCTCAACATCGATGACCCACTGGTGCGAGATATGGCCGAGCGTACGAAGGCCCGAGTCTTTTACTACGGTCTCTCGGAGGACGCCGAACTCTGGGCGAGCGATATCGAAGGCCTGGGGCTGGAGGGGGTTCGATTCGTATTTCACCATGCGGGTGAGACCTTCAAGGTGCGCGTCCCGCTGCTCGGCCGCCATTCGGTCCACACCGCGCTGCGCGCAGCTGCGGTTGGTCTCATTGAAGGGTTGTCGTGGCCTCAGATTTTGTCGGGTCTTACGGAGACCCCCACTCAACTCCGGTTGGTCGCGGTCAACGGCCCCGGAGGTTCTTTGATTCTCGACGATACCTACAACGCCGCGCCTGCATCCGTTCTGGCCGCGCTGAATCTGTTGGATGAGCTCGACGGACGCCGTATTGCGGTTCTGGGCGACATGCTGGAGCTGGGCGAATTTGAGGAGCGCGGTCACCGGATGGTGGGCGCCCGCGCAGCCGAGGTCGCGCGACACCTGGTCACGGTCGGCGAACGCGCACGCTGGATAGGGGAAGAAGCCCTGCGGGCTGGACTGCCCGAAGCGGTGCTCACGACCCTCGAAGATAGCGATCAGGCCGTCGAATTCCTGCGCGGCGAAATCGGTAGCGGAGACGTCGTGCTGATTAAAGGTTCCCGAGGGATTCAAATGGACAAGATTGTGAATGAGCTTGAGGTTTCTGATTGACTCAAGCTGCTGCAGCACTTTCGCTTGGAGGAATCACATTTCTTCTCACCGTGATCTGGGGCGGGCCGTTCATTCAGGTCCTGCGCAATTTCAAGATCGGCAAGCAGATCCGCATCGAGGGCCCGCAGCGGCACTTCACCAAGCTCGGAACGCCGACCATGGGCGGATGGTTGTTCGTTATCCCGGTCCTATTGATCACCGGCGTGCTCAACCTGGTCTCGATCACCAGCGAGCTCACGGTGCTCGGACGTTCGGTACTGCTTCCGATGGGGGTCATGCTTGCTTTCGCGCTCCTGGGAGCGGTCGACGATTGGATGGGAGTGCGCGGTGGCCGAAGGGGCGAGGGTCTGAAGGGGCGTTGGAAGTTCCTGGCCCAAACCGTTCTGGCTCTGGGCGCAGCGATGGTACTGAAATATCTCCTGGACGCGCCCGAATTGTTCCTCCCGAACGTGCCCGAAGAGATCCCGCTCGGAGTGTTTTATGTGCCGATCGCGACCTTCGTGATCGTGGCGACTACCAACGCAGTCAACCTCACCGACGGCTTGGACGGGTTGGCGGGCTTGATCGCCGCTACCGCCTTCGCGGCTTACAGCGTGATCGCGCTGCTGCAGGGGCAGACTTTCCTGGTGCGTTTCAGCTTCACGGTAGTCGGCGCGGTGTTTGCATTTCTGTGGTTCAACGCTCATCCCGCCGAGCTATTTATGGGCGATACCGGAGCGCTGTCATTGGGCGCAACTCTGGCGGTCGTGTCACTGATGACCGGCCAGTGGGCGCTGCTTCCCCTCATCGCCATCATCCCATTTGCCGTAACGGTAAGCGTGATTCTTCAGGTGGGTTATTTTCGGTACACAAAGGGGAAGCGCTTGTTCAAGATGGCGCCATTACACAACCATTTTGAGCTCAGCGGGTGGAGTGAAACCCAGATTGTGCAGCGATTCTGGCTGGTGGGCCTGATGGCCGCTGGAATCGGAATTGCTCTGGCATTGATCTAAGGAGACTGCGATGGAAATTGGAATGCTCTGGTACGACGACAGTCCAGTTGGACTCAAAGACCGGGTCGAACGGGCGGCCGACTATTACAAAGAGAAATATGGACGACAGCCTAACCTGTGCTTTGTGCATCCAGACATGCTTAAAACCGAGGAAGAGAAGGCGAAGGGCGTGGTGATTCGCAAAGGCAAGGGGATCATGCCTGGCCATTTCTGGATCGGAGTCGACGAATCCCAGGTCAAGAAGAATGGAGATGGGAAAGCGCCGAAAACAATGTCAACCGGTGCCAAGCAGGCCAAGACTGCTTCGTCGAAGGCGGTCGCAGCTCCAGCGCAGCCAAAGTCGAAAGCCAAACCCGCATCAGCGAAGGCAGCTCAAGCAAAGCCAAAGGCCAAAGCTAAATCCGCCTCGGCGAAACCAAAGAAACGAAAATAGGCATTGCTGAAGAAGAAAAGCGGGTCACGAGTGAAGGTGACCAATAAATCGAAGTCAAAGGCCAAGTCGCAGCGTTCGTGAGCAGTTGTGGAGAGTTGGGAAGGTGTGCGGGTCGTCATTCTGGGTCTTGCCCGACAGGGGAAGGCCCTGGCCCGATATTTTGCAGAGCACGGCGCAGAAGTGATAGCGAGTGATTTGAAACAACAAGACGAACTCCCATTGGGTGAGCTGAGCGATCTGGATATCCAGTTTGAGCTTGGTGAGCATCCACAGGATCTCCTTGAGAAGGCGGACCTGTTGTGCCTGTCCGGCGGTATTCCCGCCGATCTGCCGCTGGCGCAGCAGGCCCGCCTACAGGGCATCCGAGTGGCCAATGATTCCCAGATCTTTTTGCACAACAGCCCTGCTCCGGTAATGGGGATTACCGGCTCCGCGGGCAAGACCACAACCACCGAGCTACTCGGTCGAATGGCCAACGCCGCGGTAAAGGGCAACGGACGGGCGGCCTGGGTGGGGGGCAACATTGGTGAGCCGCTGATTCAGCATATAGACCAGATCAAGCAGGACGATCTGGTGGTGATGGAGCTTTCATCCTTTCAGCTGGAGTTGATGACTGCCAGCCCGCAGATCGCGGCCGTGCTAAATCTGACCCCTAACCACCTGGATCGACATCGAACCATGGAGGCCTACTCGGCGGCCAAAGCCAACATTCTCAATTTCCAACTTGAGAGCGACACCGCCGTACTCAGCCGTGAAGACCCGGGAGCGTGGGGGCTGCGCAATTATGCGCAGGGTCGCGTGTTGGGGTTTGGCGTTCGCCCGTTCGACGGAGAGGGCACTTATATAGAAGGCGGGCAGGTTCGGATCCAGATGAACGGCGAAGAACAAAAATTATTTCCGGCGGAGGCGGTCTCGCTGCGTGGACCGCACAACCTGTTGAATGTGCTCGCAGCAAGCGCCATCGCGGCCGCGGCCGGAATTGAGCCGGAAGCGATGTTGGAGGGAGTGGAAGGCTTTACGGGAGTGGAGCACCGCCTTGAATATATACGCAATGTGAGAGGCGCCGATTGGTACAACGATTCAATTGCTACTGCGCCGCAGCGAACGGTGGCCGCGATCCGATCGTTCGGCGAACCGCTCGTGCTGCTGGCCGGAGGCCGAGACAAGGATCTCGACTGGGAGGCGCTCATAACATTGATTTCGCAGCGCGTCGACCACCTGGTGCTATTTGGCGAGAGCGCACCCATGATCGAGAGCCTTATTAAATCTGTCGACGGCGAGCGACCCTACACCCTGGCCATTGTGGAGGGCCTGGACGAGGCCGTACAGGCCGCGGCAGATGTCATGGAGGACGGCGATGTTGTGCTGCTCGCTCCAGGGGGAACCAGCTTTGACGAGTTTATTGACTTTTCCGTGAGAGGCGACCGGTTCAAGGAAATGGTGCAGGCCCTATGATCCGTCGCACGCTCTTAAGAACCGATCCCTGGCTCATATTGCTTATTGGAGCGATGATCGTCATTGGATTGGTCATGGTCTATTCAGCTAGCTGGGATGTGTCCTGGCGATTGCACGACGATCCGAATGAGCTGTTCCGCCGCCAACTGGTGAATTTAACGTACGGGTTTGTTGTCTTGTTCGCGGCCATGGCTTTTCCGATCCAATGGTTCCGGAAGCTGGCTCTGCCGATCATCGGTTTCTGTGCTCTTGCGCTGGTGGTGGTGTTGATTGTCAACACCGGCGACGGGCCACGACGAGCCATCCTCGGCGCTTCGGTTCAGCCATCGGAGATGGCGAAGCTGGGTCTCATCATCTACCTGGCGGTCTGGATGGAATCCAAGGGGTCGCGTTTGTCAGAGTGGGGCTACGGCTTCATCCCGCTCATGATGATCATCGGCCTCATGGGCGGATTGATCCTGCTGCAGCCCGATCTGAGCGCGGTGCTGACCATCGCGGTTGTGTCGTTGACGATGTTCTATTTAGCAGGCAGTCGAGCCTCGCAGACCCTTTCCATAGCGGGCGGTAGCGCCATCGTTGGCTACCTCTTGATTCGGCTCACCAACACCGGCCGGGCAAGATGGGACGACTATCTGGCCGGACTGGTGGACATCGAAGGAGCCAGCTACCACGTTCAGCACTCGCTGCAAGCGTTTTACTCGGGCGGCCTGATCGGGAGAGGTTTGGGCGCCAGCCGCGAGAAATTTGGATTGCTGCCCGCGCCGCATACGGACAGCATATTTGCCGTCCTGGGAGAGGAGTTAGGCCTGGCAGGAGCCTTATTCGTCCTGCTGCTGTTCCTCGCATTCCTGCGGCAGGGCTTCAAGGTCGCCACCAAGGCGGACGACCGATTGGCTTCGCTGTTGGCAGGGGGGATAACGTTTTGGATCGGTGTGGAGGCATTCGTAAACATGTCGGTGCTGCTGGGGATGCTGCCCTTCGCCGGCAACGCGCTTCCATTTTTCAGCTTCGGCGGGTCCAGCTTGTTGGTAACGATGGCAGGAGTTGGGTTATTGCTCAATGTCTCGCGCCAGGCCAAGTCGAAGCCCAAGAAGGCCTATGTTTCGCCTACTGGTGTCGGCCGGAGGGACCGCCGGAGGCGTGTATCCCGCCTTGGCCGTCGTCGCCGCCCTCAGCGAGCAGGTTGACGTGCTCTGGGTGGGGGGGATTGGCGGCATGGAGGAACAGCTCGTTCCGCGCGCCGGATTGCGCTTTGAGGCGATTCCAGCGGCCGGAATTCATGGAGTTGGGTTGAGAGCATTGCCGGGAAACGTAGTTCAGCTAGCAAGAGGCTACCGTGCCGCGCGGCGCATCGTACGCGGCTTCCGACCCGAGGCGATGCTGTTCACAGGCGGCTATGTTGGCGTTCCGGTGGCAATGGCCGGCGGCGGCGTGCCGAAGGTCTCCTACGTGCCGGATCTTCAGCCCGGACTCGGGCTGCAGGTAACGACTCGCCTATCACAAACCGTGGCGGTGACTAGCGAAGCGTCCCGCCAGGAGTATGGGAATCGGCGAGTGGTCGTGACGGGTTACCCCACGCGTCCCGCGCTCATGCCGATTGCAGCGGAAGAAGCACGGCGGAAGCTGGGCCTGGATCCGGATCGCAGGGTTGTGCTGGCCTTTGGTGGCAGCCAGGGAGCGCGTTCCATTAATGAAGCATTGTGGTTGGCGCTTCCCGGGATTCTGGGCATGGCGCAGGTGCTCCACATTACAGGGGAGCTTGATTGGCCGCGCGTTGAAGACATTAAAACCGAGCTGCCGGAGCGGTTGCGAGCTGCCTATCACCCCCACAGCTACCTCCATTCGGAAATGGGCGACGCGCTGGCGGCCGCAGATTTGGTGGTCTCCAGAGCCGGTGCAGCCACACTCGGCGAGTATCCACTCTATGGGCTGCCTGCGATATTAGTGCCCTACCCGCATGCCTGGCGGTACCAGGCCACGAACGCCCGCTATCTGGCTGATCAGGGCGGTGCCGTCGTATTGAGCGACGAAAGTCTGGCACGAGACTTGCTCCCTGCAGTGCGGGGGCTGCTGCAGGACCCCGTTCGCTTGCTTGGCATGGCGGAGGCGATGAGTGGAACCGCAACTCCGGACGCCGCGGAGGCTATTGCTTTTGAAGTGGCGAACGCCGCAAAATCCGGGCCGGCCGCGGGGCGCAGCTCCCCCGAAAATCGCTCACCGGGGGAACCCCAGTGATCAGCCTGACGGTGCTTTTTGGGCTGTTTGTGATCCTTTTTGGCGTGATCGGCGCCATGCGGGGTTGGGCCAAAGAGCTCCTGGTAACGAGCGCTGTGATTTTGGGGCTGTTCCTTAACAGTATTTTGGCGACCTATATCCAGCCATATCAGACGCTAATGGTGACCGCGCCGCTAATGACAATTTTTGCAGTGCAGGCAGGCGCAATTTTGCTGATGGCGTTTTTCGGATATCAGACCCCAAAGCTCCAGGCGCTTCAACCGAAGCTAATTCGCGAGCGCTTCGAGGAAATCCTGCTGGGCGGATTTATGGGGCTGCTGAATGGTTTCTTGATAGTGGGCTCGATCTGGTTCTATCTTCACCAGACGGGCTACGGAATGACCGATCTGGTGATCGCACCAGAAGGGGAGCTCGCTGAACAGATCGACAATCTTATGGCGTACATGCCACCCAGTTTGCTTCCAATCCCACACGTATTTTTCGCGGTGGGGGTGGTCTTTGTCTTTATCATCGTCGTTTTTGTATGAGTCGGAAGGTGCATGTAGTGGGAGTTGGTGGAGCAGGAATGTCAGCTATTGCGAGGGTCTTGATGGAGCGAGGTGAGCAAGTGTCAGGCTCAGATCTGACGATGACCCCGTTTGCTGAGAGCCTGGCCGAGTCCGGCGTGCCGATCACGATCGGCCATCGGGCGGAGGCGGTGAATGGAGCGGATTTGGTGTTGGCCTCTTCCGCGATTCCTGCTTCCAATGTGGAACTCGAAGCCGCAATCGCGGCCGGCATCCCGGTGCTGCGAAGGCCGGCCTTCCTGTCCGAGCTGGTCGAAGGCTACCGAACGGTGGCCATCAGCGGCACACACGGAAAGACCACTACCACCGCCATGATCGCCTGGATCCTGGATCGCGCCGGCCTGCAGCCCAGCTTCATCGTAGGCGGAATTCCCAAGGATCTGGGCACGAATTCTCGACATGGTAGCGGAGACCAATTTGTTATCGAGGCCGACGAATACGACCGAGCGTTTCTCAGCCTGCATCCGGCAATCGCGGTGCTTACGAATGTGGAACACGATCATCCCGACGATTACCCGAGCTTCGAGGCTTACAAAACTGCCTTTGAAACGTTTGTTTCGGGTGTACAGGAAACTCTCATTGTCAACGCCGACGACCCGGTTGCCATGGAGATGCCGTCCGATGGGCTTACGCGCGTCACGTTCGGGCTGGGCAAGTCGGCTGACTGGCGGGCGGTGAACATCCAAACCAACGACGCCGGCGGGATGGACTTTGTGGCGGTCCGGGGAGACCGAACTGCGGCGTTGGTGCGCATGCGACTTCCGGGCGAATACAACATTCGAAACGCTTTAGGTGCCCTGGCTGCGGTAAACGCATTAAAGGTCGACTTTGCGACGGCTCGGGAGGCTCTGGCAGATTTTCATGGGGTGGAGCGCAGATTTGAAATCCTGGGAGAGGTTCAGGGCGTGACGGTCATCGATGATTACGCCCACCATCCCAGCGAAATTCAGGCCACCCTTGCTGCCGCTCGGCAGCGCTATGGCTCCGCCGAGATCTGGGCAGTGTTCCAGCCGCACACGTATTCCCGCACTGCGGCCTTATTCGATCAGATAACCGAATCGTTCACTAATGCAGACCACGTCATCGTGACCGATATCTACGCCGCCCGCGAAGAGCCCGTACCTGGGGTCAGCGGTCGCGAATTAGCAGACAAGATCGCCGCATCCGACGTCGCATTTATCCCGGAGTTTGAGCAAGTAGCCAAGCAATTAGTGTCGAGCGTCAAACCGAACTCTGTCGTTCTGACTTTGAGTGCGGGCGATGCCAATCAGGTAGGAAAACTCGTGTTGCAGAAATTGTCCGAAGGAGAGGAACAAGGAGATTCACATGCCTAAATCGAAAACCGCCAGACGATCGTTACAGCAGGATCGCAAAGTTGAGCTCAAGATGCGCATCGCGCTAAAGCGGCTGCATGGGGAGATGCCATCCAGGGAACTGACCCTGGAAGAGGGCGGCACCCCGGAGCCGGAAGTACTGGGCAAAGTTATCGACGCAGTCCGTCGACTGTGATCGTTGGGTACCGAGCAGCTGCGCGACGCGTTTCCGGATTCTCTGCAGGAAAACGCACCACTTGCGCGGTACACCGCGGCCCGTATCGGCGGATCCGCCGAATTTCTGCTGACGGTTCATTCGGCAGCAGAGTTAGCGGGTGCGGCCGAGAAACTGTGGGAGCTGGAAATTGAATTTCGGCTGCTGGGAGGCGGATCGAACGTGCTGGTGGCCGATCATGGGATGTCAGGAGTCGTGATCTTGAATCAGGCTAAAGAAGTGAAATTCGCAGAGCGGCATACATGGGCCGAATCCGGCGCATCCATTGGCTCGATCGCGCGACGCGCGGTCAAGAAGGGGCTCAGCGGATTGGAGTGGGCTGCCACCGTTCCAGGAACCGTTGGAGGCGCGATTGTCGGCAATGCCGGCGCTCACGGTGGAGATACAGCCAGTAGCCTGGACCACGCGGATGTCCTTCACCGCCATAACGGGCGCGGAGCATGGGACGTGGAGCGGCTGGAATTCGACTATCGAAGCAGCTGGCTGAAGCGGAATCCGGGCCAGGCGATCGTGCTGGCTGGACGATTCGATCTAGAACCAGCTGATCCAGCTGCGGTCCGATCCACGATGGAAGAGTATGTCGAGTACCGGCAGCAGACTCAACCGACCGGGGCCAGCATCGGATCCATGTTCAAGAATCCAGAGGGCGACCATGCCGGTCGATTGATCGAGGCCGCAGGATTAAAGGGAGAGCGGCGCGGCGAAGCCGAGATCAGTTCGAAGCACGCTAACTTTTTCGTCAATCACGGCGGGGCAACCGCAGCGGATGTGTACGCCTTGATCGAGCTTGCGCAGCAGCGAGTGGCCGAAAAATATGATGTGGAACTGGAGCTGGAGGTCGAGCTCCTGGGTGACTGGGAGGGGAATGCCTAAGCTCAACCTAGCGGTCCTCTTCGGAGGACGATCAGGAGAGCATGAGGTTTCGCTGATGTCCGCACGATCCGTACTCGAAGCTCTGGATAAGGACAAATACCAGGTGTTTCAGGTGGGAATCACGCACGATGGAGCATGGCTGACCGGTGATGACGTGATCGGCGCCTTTGAACGCGGAGACGAAGCGAGCCTCAG
>SMUX01155569.1_pt1 | contig 10139 bp, 4 predicted proteins | sample 2456431 | NCBI WGS metagenome assembly SMUX01 (sample SAMN11095930, study PRJNA526329) | marine sediment metagenome | biome: Marine sediment; feature: Surficial sediment; material: Deep marine sediment; isolation source: Hadal surficial sediment | place: Pacific Ocean | collected 2014-11 | depth 0-1... | reverse complement strand
CCGCACGGCAGGATGCCCATCGAGAATTGTCGCGAGTTGCAACGCATTCTCCTCGTGCTGGCGTAGCCTCACATGGAGCGTGCGAAGACCGCGCAGCGTCAGATAACTGTCAAATGGTGAACCCGTAATACCCAGGCAGTTCGCCCAGTAACCCAGATCATCGGCGAGCTCGTCTGTCGCCGCAACGACAGCGCCACCGACCACGTCACTATGGCCGTTGAGATACTTCGTGGTCGAATGAATGACGATATCTGCGCCAATCGATATCGGCTGTTGCAGGGCCGGAGACAGGAATGTGTTATCGACGGCAAGCAGCGCACCGCAGCTTTTGGCGAACTCTGAAATATTCTCAATATCGACAATTCTGAGTAGTGGATTGGACGGTGTTTCGACCATGATCAGGCGCGGCTTGAGCGCAACGGCATTCGCCAGCGCCTCGTCGTCGTTTTGATCGACGAAGCGGACGTCGAACTGACCTTTTCTGGAAAGGCTGTCGAACAACCGGTAAGAGCCCCCGTAGCAATCGTGCGGCGCAATCAGCAGGTCCCCGCGTTTGAGTAATTGCACGACCAGCGTAATCGCCGCCATACCGGACGAAGTTATGACTGCGCCTTCGCCGCCTTCGAGCGAGGTCAACGCGTCGGCGAGCGCGTCGCGCGTTGGATTAGCGCTGCGCGTATAATCGTATTGCCGCGGCTCACCGAGGCCTGCGAACGCAAAATTCGATGACAAATACAACGGCGGCACGACGGCACCGTATTGTTTTTCCGATTCGATTGCCGCACGAACGGCAGCTGTGGCCGGCTGTTTCCTGGAACTCATAGATTTGTCTCCGCTTCAATTCCAATGTCGCGACAAAGTCGCGTTTATCTCATCGGAACCCTGCGGAAACCGTCAGGGAGGATGCCGTGGCCTTCGTCAGTCCGACGTGAGTCGGATAACCATTACACTGGCAATCATCTTTCGGAGCAGTGCACTCCGCAGGAGTTGGCACCTTTTCAGGATGGTTAGTCGTGAAGGTTGCCCCGGCTTCAATGGGCCTATCCCTCAGCCGGTCTCGATGAGTTCCGTGCAGTCTAGTGGCAATGCGTCAGCCAGGTCAAGGCACCGCAGCAAAAACATTTATTACGACAGAAACCATCCGCAACGAAATTTTTTCGAGAAACGAAATCAATTGCCTGTCAGTTTTGTCGTAGCGATTGTGAAAGCATGTGTGGCTATCTATCGTTTTGACCAATTCTCGACAGAAGCCTCAAGTGATCCTTCATCGATTTTATCCACCCACTCGTTTCTAACGTTTTTATCAGCAAACAAGTACAGCTTGCCGCTGTCGATGTGCCACGCATCAGGCGATATATCGGCAGTAACGCCTTTGCTGACGGCAAAGGAGCAAAATCCACCAAACTGAGGCACATAGGACTCCGGACTTTTCACAAACCGGTCCTTGTTTATCGAATGGGAAAACTGCCAGATTGCACCATCCCATTTGTAAGAATATCTGCTGTCGCCGATCATTGGCTTGCCGGCCTCAAAATAGGCAACCGGATCATATCCCTTCAAGGCAAGATCAGACGTCGTATTTACTTCACCCCACCAGCCCCAGGATATTGGTGAGACTTTCTTGGTAATTGCAAATCCACCGATTGCAACGATTATGACGACAAGTACTATCGCTAACCATTTTTTCATATTTACACCTCTCTTTTCGGAGCCGACCGGCAACAGTCCTGCTTGTCGGATTCTAGATGACAAGCTCCGTCTCAACCTTACGCCGGTTGTAATTCGAACTCATTACATACCCATAGGCACCCGTATTTGCAATCAGGATGACGTCGTTTTCTTCGGACGGCGGCAACAAGCGGTCGCTGCCGAGCCGATCACCAGTTTCGCAGATTGGGCCAACCACGGTGACTAACTCAGTGGCCGGTTCCTCAGCTCGCGTCAGGTTTACGATTTCATGATAGGCGCCATAGAGGGCTGGGCGAATCAGGGAATTCATGCCGGTGCCTACGCCAATGTATCGCATGTCCTCTTTCCCTTTGACCTGCGTTACGTGCGTTAGCAGTACGCCGGCTTGTGCCACGAGAAAACGGCCTGGTTCCAGCCACAAGCGATACTTCGGATACGCCTCTTTAATTGCGGTCAGCGTTTCGCTCAGCCTTTCGAGGTTGAGCGGTTTATCGCCGGGTTTCTCGGGAATGCCGAGGCCGCCTCCCAGATCGAGAGTCTCGACAGTAGAAAACCGTTCCGCAACCTTAATGAGTTCAGCCGCAATTTCGCGCCAGTTCTCCGGATCAAGGATGCCGCTACCAGTGTGCGCGTGTATACCGATTACCTCCGCACCAGCCTCGCTCACGAGATCAATCAGTTCATCGACCTCGAATCTCGGCACGCCGAATTTAGAATGCACGCCGGCTGTTTTCACATGTTCATGATGGCCGCGCCCCTGTCCCGGGTCGACACGGATAAACAATTTCTGGTTCTTGAATATTTCCGGCCATGCTTTCAAAGGATGCAGGTTGTCGAGCGTCAGTTGTAATCCTTTTTCAACTGCCCATTCGTATTCAGTGCGCGGCGCGAAATTCGGCGTAAACAGGATCCGGCTCTGGTCGAGATCGGGCATGACGTCGAACAGCCAGTCGACTTCGCCGGGCGATACACAATCAAAATCGACTCCTGTCTCCGCCAGAATCTTCAGCAGGTCGGCATTGAAGTTCGCTTTTACGGCATAAAGTACGCGATCGAGCGACGGCATTTCCAACAAGGACTGCGCCGCACTCCTGACACTGTCAGCGTCGTAGACGTAGGCGTTCGGATGTTCCTTTGCCAGTTCGAGCAAATCGCCTCTCTTCTGCCGCCACCAGGGCGGCTCGCGAACAGGTTCTGCCGCCTCTCCGTGAAACAATTCTTCCCAGCTCGGACCGAAAGCCGGGCTGCCGCCGGATTTTCTGATAATCGACGCATGAAGCTTGCTCATGAGCCGTGGCGCCTGCTCCTGTTCAATGACGAAGGTGAAGTTCAGGTCATTTGCAGCTTGAGATACGAGGTGGATTTTCTCCTCCTCGAAAACTTCGAGTGCAGGCGCGATGCGCGGCAGGATCGTGCGAATTTTTCGACCGACCAGGCTGACGGCAGCACAATTTCGAATGACCGTTACCCGACAATACAGTTCGAGGTCTGTTATCAGCGCCTTTTCCGTGTCCTCCGATAACATGCCATCGACGGTATCGATCGAGACCGTGACATTTGTTTCCGAGGTCGATACCAGATCGACCGATACGCCATGGCTTTTGAAGCATGAGAATACGTCTGCGAGAAATCCAACCTTTTGCCACATGTCGACACCGCCCATGGACACCAGAGTCAATCCTTTGCGCGAAGAGATCCCTTTTACCTGAGGTTCTGTTTCGCTTGTGACAGAAGAAATAACCGTTCCGGATATGTGCGGAGCTGCGGTACACCGGATGAATAGCGGAATACCATGCCGTCGTAAAGGAGACAGACAACGCGGATGTAAGACGTGGCTGCCTGTCGATGCGAGCTCCTGCGCCTCGTCGAAATGCAATGCGACCAGAAGCCGCGCAGACGGGACGAGCTTTGGATCTGCGGTGAACATCCCGGGAACATCAGTCCAGATCTCCAGCCGCCTCGCCTGCAACTTGGCAGCCAGATAGGCAGCCGAGGTGTCGGACCCGCCTCGTCCGAGTAGCACGGTCTCCTTTTGCGCATTCCTGGCAATGAATCCCTGGGTGAGTATCACTCTGCCGCGGCCGGACAACTCGGTGGCGAGATCCGGATCGGCCTCGTAGTCACAGGTCGCTGACAAATAACTTTGCCTGTCTGAGCGATTTGCACGCGTCTCACTTCGCAGGATGTCCCTTGCATCCTGCCAGTGCACATTGATCCCGAGCCTCTCCAGGTACGAGGCACCGAGTCTGGTCGCCATGATTTCTCCAATCGCCATAACCCGCACTCGGACGCGAACACTGACTTCCTGCACCAGTCGCACGCCGGCAATTAGCTGCCCCAGGTCCTGCATTGTTTGATCAAGCAATGACGGGCCATCAAGACCTAATGCATCGGCAAGATCAAAGTGTTGCTGCTTCAGGTTGTCGAAATGATCTGAGGTTTTTCCGCTGACTGCCGACTGCAAAAGTTCCCCCAGCGCGTTGGAAACCCCTTTGAGCGCCGAATGCACAACTACAAGCTGGTAGCCGGAGTCCAGACGGCTTACAACTCGCTCGGCGATCGTCTTCCAGTTGGCAGCGCTCGACACACTCGTTCCGCCAAATTTCATGACAACCCATTTGGACGTTGCTATGGCCTCGGAAGCACCCAGGGAATCGCTGTCGGCGAAATCGGCCTCGTGCAATCTGTTTGTCTCGTCTGTCATACCGTTACCAAAAAAAAACCCGCTCGGAATTTCCTTGCGGGTCTATGGACAATAGCCGGCTTATTCTTAGCCGTTACTTTTGCCAGTCGCAACCACGCACCTCTGGCGCGCCATTTGTTTTGTATAGTTATCGACACCGAAAATCACGGCGTACTGGCACATTACGTGGATGCAATTCACATTCATCAGCGAAGTAAATACTCCCTGACTCACGAGGTCAAGTACAGGCCCGAATGTTTCAGCCGTAACTGCGCAAGGTCGTTCGGGCTTATGAAACTATTCGGGCTGCTGAGACTGTTCGTCCCAGTCGGCTACTGCGGTCACGGCTCCCTGAGAGGCAGACGATACTTCCGCCCGGTATTTCGCCAATACCCCGGTCGAGACGTCAGATCTGGGTCGCCGCCAGTTTTCCTTTCGTCTCTTCAGTTCTTTGTCGCCAACTGCGATGTCGATACGGCGTTTTTCGGCATCGAAAGTGATGATGTCACCATCCTCGATCAACGCAATTGGCCCACCAACAGCCGCCTCGGGTGAAACGTGACCGGCAACGAAGCCGTGGCTGCCTCCGGAAAAACGTCCATCGGTCATCAGCGCGACCTCGCTGCCCAGACCTCTGCCCATGATCGCGCTCGTTGGGCTCAGCATTTCGCGCATGCCCGGCCCTCCTTTTGGTCCTTCGTAACGTACGACTATCACGTCGCCGGACTTGATTTCATCGTTCAGGATCGCTTGCAGTGCGAGTTCTTCAGAATGAAACACACGGGCGCTGCCCTCGAATCGCAGGCCCTCTTTGCCGCTTATCTTTGCTACGGCGCCGTCCGGTGCGAGATCGCCATACATGATGACCAGATGGCTGTCGGGTTTGATGGGATCGTCGAAGTCACGAATGATTTCCTGTCCTTCGGGATAGTCAGCAACATCGGCGAGATTCTCCGCAACGGTCTGTCCGGTCACGGTAATGCAGTCGCCGTGCAACAAGCCGCGATCGAGCAGGCGTTTCATCAGTGGCTGTATGCCACCGATATCGATTAACTCGGACATCAGGAATCGCCCACTTGGCCTGACGTCGGCAAGCACCGGTACATCTGAGCCGATTCGGCTGAAATCGTCGAGGGAGAGATTGACCCCAGCATCTTTTGCAATCGCCAGTAAATGCAGAACGGCGTTCGTTGAACCACTCAGGGCGATTACGACCGTAATCGCATTCTCGAACGCATCATGCGTCAGGATGTCGCGAGGCTTTATATCCTTTTCGAGCAGATTCATGACGGCGTCACCGGCACGGCGGCAGTCGTCGATCTTATTTTGCGAGATAGCTTCCTGCGCCGAACTGTTGGCCAGACTCAAACCCAGTGCCTCGATAGCGCACGCCATCGTATTCGCCGTGTACATGCCACCGCATGAGCCAGGCCCAGGAATGGCGGTTCGCTCTACTTCGAGCAATTCCTGCTCATCGATGGTACCAGCAGACAGGGCGCCGACGGCTTCGAAGACCGAAATGATGTCCCGACGCTTCGCGCCAGGCTTGATCGTTCCGCCATAGACGAACACCGACGGCCGGTTCAGTCGTGCCATCGCCATAACGCAGCCAGGCATGTTCTTGTCGCAGCCACCGATCGTAATCAGCCCGTCAAAACCCTGAGCTCCGGCTACAGTCTCGATCGAGTCCGCAATGATTTCCCGGGAAACGAGTGAGTAGCGCATGCCGAGCGTGCCCATGGAGATACCATCAGACACGCTAATGGTATTGAAGATGACGCCCTTGCCGCCGGCCGCGTCGGCGCTGGCGGCTGCCTCCTTCGCCAGCTGATCGATATGCATATTACATGGCGTCACCATGCTCCAGGTTGACGCGATGCCGATTTGCGGCCTTGAGAAATCCTTCTCACTAAAGCCAACGGCGCGCAACATTGCCCGGCTCGGCGCCTGCCCGACGCCATCGACAATGATGCGCGAATACCGGCGCAGTTCTTTCTCGGTCATGGATATCGCTCTCGGTGTTCGGATCTACTGACTTTATTCCAGGGAACCTCTGATTTATTCTGGGCGAAGGTGATTGTGATTCAAAATGTTCAGATTTAAGGCGCGGATCGCACACAATAGCTGGCTATTGCGAAGATTCGCAACGCGGAAGCTGGACATTTTAGACACAAGATACGAGTTTATGAATAGATCAGAGGTCCCCTGGCTTCGAATCATCATCTCTGATCATAACCGCGATTCGGCGGAAAATGCCCGCGTTGACCGGTCCCGCTTGCAGGGCCGGCATCTCGAGCACGAATGCTTCGTCGGATTCTGGATTCGAATCCTGTACCAGCGGAATGAGAATTCGGGCCGAACGCTGCCCAGGGCCAAATTGCACCGTGTTCGTGCCGGGGGCAAAATAATCCTCTCCCTCGGTGGCCGTCACTTCGCGCAAGACGTACTCAACGGTCAATGTCGTCTGATCGGGATTGAATCGAATGACATCGATCTGCACGGCCGGATCACGCTCCCGCACAGACACCTGCCCTACTGCAAATGCGACGGTGTTCGGGCCGAGTCCGGATTCGAACCTTCGCTGATCGTCGTCCTCGAGGCGCACATTGATCAGTGCGAACGCCGACTCGGAATCTTCGGCATCACGGACCAGTAACGACACCTGGCGGTCGGGCTCCCGCAACGGGTCCGATGTCATCGACACCGTGAACCGGGCCCTGTCTTGTCCCGGCGCGAATCGCACAACACCGCCATCGGAAATCTGATATTGGCCAGATTCCCACGGCGAGCGGTTACCGCTATGGGCAACCTCCTCGACTTTTACAACCAGGGCATCGGCAGTATTCGAATTGCGTATGAGATCGACGATAGCCGGATCCCCGTCTTCCCTGAGGGTCAGTTCCAATTCCGTCCGCGCGGTGCCGGGTAACGCAAGATGTATCTCGACCGTTGCTGTCGGCAAGGTCGAAAAATCGATTAAAACTTCCTGCGGAATTGGTTCTTCTTCTGGCTGCGTTTCGTCAGTTGTCTCAACCAACAGGGCCCCGTCGTCGATTGATGGAACCGTGTTTTCCTCGACCGGCTGTTCCACAACTTCAGGCTCGACCGGCCGACTCTGTTCTGTCGTTGCTTGCCGCATTTCACTTTCAATTGTGCCGGGCAAGGAAAGTGAGGAAATCTGCTCCAGTAAGCCGAACTGGTAAAGTCCCCACGCGCCGCCAACCAGGACCGCCGCTGCGAGCATTGGCGGCAATAGCCGCCGCCCCTCGCCTCTGGGCTCGTGGACCTGCAGAACTGGCTGCGTCGCATGCACTGGAACCGACGCGGTCAGAGCATCCATGAATTCCCGCGGAGAGGCGAAACGTGACACACGCGAGTACGACAATGCCTTGCGAAGGGCGGCCCATTCGGCGTCGTCCAGTCCTTGCAGACGTTGTGGCTCCATTCCTGTATCGGCGGCTTCTGCGGCGTTTCTAGGGCCGAATACGCGATAGCCGGCGATCAGCCGGTACATAAGGCATCCGAGAGAAAATACATCGTCCGATGCAGTCGGCTCTTCGCCGGTCAGCACCTGCATGCTCGAGTAAGCCGCCGTTACGGCACCGAGCACCCCGGGATCGAAATCAGGCTGCCCTTTGGATTGCTTCTGCCGGACCCGCGCAATGCCGAAATCAAATAGCTTAACTTCGCCGTTCGGCAACAACATGACGTTGCCCGGTTTGACGTCCGCATGAACGACGCCCAGACGATGTGCGTAATCCAGTGCTTTGGCGAGCTGCCTGATGATGTCGAGCGCTGTATCTTTGTCGATTTTCCTACTGTTGTTGTCATCGAGAATATCGGCTAGAGACCGGCCGTCCAACCATTCCATGACAATGAAATACAGATCATCTTCACGGTCGAGATCGATGAACCGCACGATGTTGGGATGTGACAGACAACGACATTTGGCTGCTTCCTGTTGTAAGGCGCGCAACGCGTCTCCGTTTCTCGACAGCTGTGGCGACAAAACCTTGATTGCGACAGACGGATCGACGCCGTTGGCTTCTGCCAATCGTCGATCCATTGCCTTGTAGACGACACCCATGCTGCCGCCTGCGACTTTCTTCTGAAGTAGAAATCTATCTCGCAAGACAGAGCCAACCTGCAATCGATCGCCATCCGGATCCTCGCCAACCGGAAAGGTCTCAATGACGGTCGTGTCTCCGAACGGATCAGCACCCGTCTCTTCCGGCTCCGGGTCTTCGGGCGCGGTCGGAACATGTTTGGCCACCATTCGATCGAGCATGCGCTGAACCAGTTCGAAAGTTTCATCGCGAAGATTACCCGCCTTATGCTGTTCCTGAACTATGCGGCGAATGTCCGGCTCGATGCCCTCGTTGTCCCATAGCAGGTCTTCAATCGCTCCGTGAATATCGTCGAGCAGGTCCTCATCGGCAATCTGTTTCTGCAGCTGCTCCGCGAATCTGGTGAGCTGCCCAGAGTAAGACTGCTTCAATTTGTCGGATCCGGCGGTCATAAGCCGTCAAGTTTACCGTCAGGGAGATCCTCACTATGGGAACTGGTCGTCATATTGCGTCGCCAGAATCACGTCGTAGCCGGCAGGTTCGCAGTAATCAGAGCACTTTTCCCGGATTCAGAATATTGGCCGGATCGAGCGCAGCCTTGATGGATTTCATGACGGCAATCTCCTCCTCGCTCCTGTATTTCCGCAGGGCCTCCCGCTTGGACTGTCCGATGCCGTGCTCGGCGCTGATACTCCCTTCGAAAGCATTGACGACGTCGTAGATAATGATGCCGATTTCGGTGGCTTGCTCGCGAAAGCTGTCTGCGTCCCAGGACTTCGGTTGGCTAACATTGAAGTGCACGTTGCCGTCACCGACATGACCGAACGCGACGATCCTTGCATCCGGCATGTGCCTCAGTACAGCCTGCTCCGCTGCTTCGATGAATTCTCCGATTCTGCCGATCGGCACCGATACGTCGTGCTTCAGGCTGGCGCCCTCAAACTTCTGAACTTCAGAAATAGAGTGACGCATCCGCCAGAGCGCCTGCTGCTCGGATATGCTCTTGGCGATGACGGCATCTACCGCTATGTTCTTTTCCACAGCCGCAGCCAGTGCGGTCTCGACCACTGCCGCGTCATCGTTGAGTGAGGACTCGAGTAGCACATACCATGGATGATCGTCCGTAAACGGGTTCTGTATCGCTGGCATGTGTCGTTGCAGATAGCGGATGGCACGACTCGGCATCAGTTCGAATGCCAGCAACTGATCTGCCAGTGATGTTCGAAGTTCCGCCAGCAACTCGACTGCACGGGTCGGACTTTCCACAGCGATCATCGCTGTCTGGGTGTTTTTCACTTCCGGGTAAAGTCGCAAATTCGCCGCAGTGATAATGCCGAGCGTTCCTTCCGAGCCGATGAACAATTGTTTGATATCGTAACCAGCCGTATCCTTGCGGAGACCACGGAGCCCGCTCCAAACAGTTCCATCGGCAAGGACGACTTCAAGGCCAAGAACCTGATCCCGTGCATTGCCATATCTCAATACGTTGATGCCGCCGGCATTCGTCGAAATATTGCCGCCGATTTGACAACTTCCCTCCGCAGCCAGACTCAAGGGAAAGAATCTGCCAGCTTTTCGCGCAGCCGCTTGTACGTCGGCCAGAATACAGCCGGCCTCGACGATCATTGAAAAATTGTTCGCCGCGATGGATCGAATGGCACTCATCCGAGACAGCGACAGAAGCACCTGCTGGCCGGTCT
>SMUX01170686.1_pt1 | contig 10142 bp, 11 predicted proteins | sample 2456431 | NCBI WGS metagenome assembly SMUX01 (sample SAMN11095930, study PRJNA526329) | marine sediment metagenome | biome: Marine sediment; feature: Surficial sediment; material: Deep marine sediment; isolation source: Hadal surficial sediment | place: Pacific Ocean | collected 2014-11 | depth... | reverse complement strand
GTTGCAGAGAACGGCGATCAACTATCATCGCGAACATGGCGGAGTGATGCACTCCTCGCTTCGCGCAGCCGGTATCGGCGTCCTTGCTGGAATAGCGGCGTTATTCGCACTGGTGTTCATATTAACCGTGATGATCGCTCTCTTCGGAGCAAGCCAGTAATCGAAGCTTGCGCGTTGTACTAGCCCCGCAACATTGCCTGAAGACGTCGGCTGCGCTCCTGCTCGTGACGCAACAGCGACTTGAGCTTCTGGATCTCATCTCTATGACCACGGATCTGAGTCAGATACGTCTTTTGCTGCACTTCCAGATCGGCTCGATACTTCTCGGAGATCTTTGAGAGCTGCTCACCTTGCTGATTAATGAGATGTTTTACACCGACCTTGCCGTCTTCGCCAAATGTCTCTATGAGCTTGTTTTCAAGCGTACGCAGCTTGTCGCCGGTCGGGGCTTCATCACCATAGGCGAACAATTCGATTCCGGCCTCCATGGGCTGGCCAGTCCCACTTGCGTTCAGTGACAGCCGGTTTCGCCAGACAGTTTTCTGGACCAACATTGCCGAATTCTCATCACCTTCGCCCTCGGGTTCCCAGAGCTTTGCGGCATGCCACGGAACGGGACACTGGGTACGCGATGCCATCCGCACAGCACCCATGCCGAGATCCGGACCTTGTCCGGCCTGTTCTAGCAGATAGGTAAGTGGCAGGTTGAATCCCTTTTTGACCTGGCCATCTTCGTCCACGCCGAACTTGAAAAAGACCATCGCCCTCACGATGAGACCAGCACCAACCTGGGCGTAAACTGCCCGGACAACGCTGGCGGCATGCTGATCCAAGTTTGTTTCCTTGCCGACTGACGACCCACTTATAAGCGCCTCGAACTCCGAAAATAACATTTCAGAATCGATGGACGAACCGTCTTCCTCGAACAGGAGTACGATTTCCGCTAAACCTTCTTGGTTTGTCATACGCTCTCTAACCCACTCACCATAGGCACATCCCGTACCTGTGGGGTACACCACATGCCAATAGAATCAAAAATATGTCCGCATAATGAGGCGAGGCACGGGGGCACTGGTGAATTAGACCAAAACTATCAAAGGTAAGCTGAGTAAAGGGTCACGTCGCGTTTGCGACGGACTTCAAAATCGAGACAGGCTTCGCAAAGATTGTGCTTAGGCGAACTTGTCCACATCGATCAGATCGGCGATATCGTCATAGTGAAAAGCGGCCCGCTTAGGTCCAAGCCGCTTGGCCTGGTCTTCGGCGTACACCATCACTTCGCCAGCCACGTTCTGAACGTCAACGATCAGATATAGGGCACCAGCAATTGAAAATCTATGTCCGACAAGTTCACGCATAACTTAACAACGCAAATACTTACTCCAGTTGGTTTTAGCATAGCCAGCCGACCTGTCAACCAGGTGAAGGCTCATACTGTTTGAGTAATCGTTTTGTAAAATCAATTTCCCGCTCAAGAGTGGCGAGATTGGCCAACTTCGATTGAGACAGAGTTATTTTATTCTTTAAAATCATAGAGTTATGTTTGGCACAGAATCTGCACCGCCTTCCCCACGCATGTGACGAGAACCAAAGTGATGCTCAAACGTCTGCTACTCATCTGCCTGGGGACTTTCTTTCTAGTCTTTGGCATCATCGGGCTCTTTATTCCCGTTCTTCCCGGCATTTTGTTGCTCATCGCCGCCGCCGCCTGTTTCTCCAGCGTTTCACCGCCATTCAACCGCTGGCTCCGGCAAAATCGTCGCGTTCAGCATTGGCAGAGCCGCTGGCAAAACAGTGCCGAGCTGCCTTTGCTCAAACGCGTACAGCTGGTGTTCTGGTTGAGCGCCGAATCCATCGTAGACCGATCCAAACGGGTGCGATAACGGGAGTTGCGATCGCGTCGGTCCCGGGTGCGCAAGCCGCCTCAATCGACGCGGCTGCCTGTCCAGGGCGAAAAAGACCAGCGGATTGGTGAAGTTATTTTTGCGACAGGACACTATATTGGGGTAATCGCGATTGGGGCAGTCGCGCCTGAAGTGACTTCTACCGGAGGAACGAGTGACGAGCATCCTCGTCTGCGGCTCGCTGGCATTTGACGACATTGGCTTTTTCGACCAGCGGTTGACTGCCGACACCAGGAACGTGAAGCTGAAGCGCCTCTACCGGGCTTTTGGTGGTTGTGCGATGAACATCGCCTACAACCTCAAGCGCCTCGGTGATGAGCCTATACCCTTCGCTTACGTCGGGGATGATTACGTGCCCGAATATCAGGCTCACCTTTTGCGACTCGAGATATCGCAGAGAGGTATCCGCACAGTTCCGGACACGTTGAGCTCGCGCGGCATCGTGCTCACCGACATCGACGGCGCACAATTCACCGCGTTTTATCCCGGTCCCTCTTTACAAGACGATCACGCCCGGGAGCTACAGAAGCTGAGGACCGAAATCGACTTCGAGGGGGTCGCCATCGCCCCCGATGTGCCTGAAAAAATGTTGACTGCGGCACATCAACTTGAGCAAATACCGGTTCGTTTGTGGTGCCCGGGCCAGTACACGGAGTTACTGGATCGGCAACAAGTCGAAACGCTTGTGGCGTTCGCGAATCTCCTGATCGTCAATGCGCACGAGTGGCGAACTTTATGCGGGCAGTGTGATGAGTTGGAGTTGCGCTCATCGGTGGACACCTTAATCATCACAGACGGACCAAACCCAATCACGCTGCACCAGAACCTTGAATCCGAGCAAGTGCACGTACCACCGATAGCTGACGAACAGCAGGTCGACCCAACCGGATGCGGTGATGCCTTCGCAGCCGCCTATCTCCATTATCAGCTTGCCCAAGAGTCACCCGCCTTCGCTGCCAGGAAGGCTATCGAGCAAGCGGCCGCCTGTATGGCCGAGCGGGGCTGCCAGAATCATTGACACAACCCGTTGGCCCACGATCCCAATCGTTTTACGGCAAGACTTAAGTTGATGGAGTATTACGCAGCCGCTTCCATTTCCGGCTTGTATTCTCCGAGCGTCGCGGCACCATTCAGCCGTGCGCGCAAAGCCAGTGCACCTTGTGCGAGCGCCGCGTTTTCAGCGGCACCCGCCCACGCTTTGAGCGCAGGTTCCTGCAACGCACGTCCATAGGAGAAACTCAAACGCCACGGCAAATTAACCCCCATCGCATTCATGGCATTCAGATGCACCGTTGACTGCACCACCGTTTGGCCACCGGAGAGAAACACGACCCCCGGATTCGCGGCAGGAACGGAATTTTTCAGACACGCGATGGTTCGTTCGGCAACTTCGTCAACGCCCGCTTGCGTTGGGCAGCTTTTGCCAGAAACCACCATCGAAGGTTTCAGGATGGTCCCCTCAATGAAAACATCCTGTTCCGCCAGGGCGCGATACAGCGACCGAATCGTCGTGCGGGTTACCGCATCGCACGTTGCAATGTTGTGGTTACCGTCAATCAGCACTTCGGGCTCGACGATCGGTACGATGTCGGCGTCCTGACAGATTGATGCGTACATCGCAAGCGCTCTCATGTTTGCTTCGATGCAGGCCGTACTTGGCAAACCGTCATCTATTGTTATCACCGCACGCCACTTGGCGAAACCGGCACCCATCTCCCGATACTCACTGAGGCGCTCACCGAGCCCGTCGAGGCCTTGTGTGAACTTCTCACCGGAATGCCCTGGCAAATCCAAGGTACCTTTATCGACTTTGATGCCGGGGATGCCGCCTGCGGACGCGATAATCTCCGGAAACGGCTGACCATCGCGTGTGGCCTGGCGTATCGTCTCATCAAAAAGAATGTAACCAGACAGGTATTCGCCGCTGCCTTCAGCCGTAATAAGGAGCTCACGATACGCCCGGCGACTCTCCTCATTGGCCTCGACACCGATGGAGTCAAACCGACGTTTGCAGGTCGGGTTGCTTTCATCCATCGCCAGTATGCCTTTTCCCGGTACGACCATGGCATTTGCCACATCCTCGAGTCTCTGTCGGTTCATAACTCGTACGCTCCTTTTATTTCGCTAATCATCTCATTCTGACTTAAGCCCGATTAAAACTGGTCACCAATATTTAGCGAGTGCTTCTGCTGGCGTCTGTCTGCATGCACTTTTTGCCAAGTGGTAAAATATGTCAAGGAGCGCAGCCAACGGGAGTTGTCATGTTTGGACTACCACTTGCGACAACAGCACTGGTTCTCGGGTTTCCAATTCGCTGGATCGCCTACACAATCGGGTTTCTCGTCGTAACACGGCATTGGGAAGAAGATTCCAGCAGCGAGGATGAGGAGGCGTGAATTCTACGGTCATCGTTTTCCTCATCCTCTACTTCCTCGTTGTATTAGGCATAGGGGTCTGGGCGATGCGCGGTGGGGTTCAGCAAAGGATATTGGGCCTTGTGGTACGCGGCGGGCGAGGTGGCGCAAAGCGAATACACCAGGCGCAATTGCGTCGATGGTAAGCGGCGCAAGCATCGCCTTCAGGTGGGAACTGGCGGCTCGCCCCGAACCGACCGGCTTGCACCCCATGCTGGCGGGAATAGTCTGTTCGACCACCGCGATGATTGTCGTTAGTCTTGCAACGCAACGTATCGCCCCAGTACCAGACTATATCGTCGCCACTATGGATGCTGCGGCTAGGCTCAAACCATCATCGGCGACGGTGACTCCAGCCTGGAAGTCCATGTAGAGGAAAGTCCATGTCTATTCAGCTTCGACAGATTGCCCTGGTGGCTGAGTTCCTTAAGCCGATGATCGAAGATCTCTCCTATACGCTCGGCGTAAACCCTTGCTTCATCGATGACGGCGTCAGCACCTGGGGACTCGAAAACACGCTTCTCGCCATCGGTCACAATTTCCTGGAAGTGGTCGCGCCGATCGAAACCAATACCGCCGCCGGTCGCTATCTGGAACACCGCAAGGGTAACGGCGGCTACATGGTTATCTGCCAGGCGAGCAGCCATGCCGAACAACTGGAGGTGAAGGAGCGAGCCTTGGCTTGTGGCGTGCGTATCGCCTGGGAACGGGAGACCGACACCAATCACCTCCTGCAGCTGCACCCGAAAGATATGATTGCGTCCTTTCTGGAGGTCGACTGGGATCAGCACGACGATTTCGACGGCAACTGGGAACCAGCGGGTGGCCTTGGCTGGAAAGAGAAAGTAGACCAATCATCCATCGTTGATATGGTAGGGGTGGAATTACAAGGACCACAGCCTGAGGCGCTGGCTCAACATTGGGCACAGATTCTCGATCTACCGATGAGAGACGATCTAACTGTAGTGATCAACAACGCCACGCTGAGATTTGTCGAAGCAACGGACGGACGAGGTCCTGGATTGAGTGGTATCGACCTTATCGTTGCAGACAAACCCGGCATTCTTAAACGAGCAAAAGAACGACGTGCTTACGTTTCAGACACGCAGCTTACTATCTGCGGGTTTCACTTTTATCTCGCTACGGTTTGACTTGGAGTGGAGAAAGTGTGAGTGACCGCCAACCCACAACGGATGAGCAGCTGCTCGCAGTCACCATCGGTGAACGCCAACCGTTAAACGCTAGGGATCGGGCGGGTTGAGCGAAGTTGAACACAGGGGGATAACACAGTGAGGCAATCGAAAACTCAAAGAATACTTCTCGGGGTCGTATTCGGGCTTTGCGCAACCATGGCGACAGCGGCAAACGCACCGATCCCTTCCGACATCGTGAAATCCTCAAACGGAGCCGTCCGCGGTCTGATCGAAGACAACGGGGTCGCCGTCTTCAAAGGTATTCGTTACGGCGCATCGCCGACGGAGGCTCGCCGTTTCCTACCTCCGACCCTGCCTGAGGCGTGGTATGAAGTTGCGGACGCGACCAACTTCGGAGCACCAGCCATGCAGAGCTACACGCGCACCTCTGTGGCGTCGGACTTCGGGCTGCAATTGGCGACGATCTTCACCACCCGTTCGGACATGAAGATCGACAATGAAGACTGTCTGTTCCTGAACGTATGGACGCCCGACACCGACGATAAGAAGCGGCCTGTGATGGTCTGGTTGCATGGCGGAGGTTACGCTTACGGTTCCGGCGCCTGGCCGGTTTATGACGGTGCGCGTCTGGCGAACAAGGGTGATGTGGTTGTGGTGACCGTCAATCATCGCCTGAACGTATTTGGCTATCTGCATCTCCCGGAAGTTGCAGGCGAGGCGTATGCACACTCGGGAAATGCGGGCATGCTGGATATCGTTCTCGCACTCGAATGGGTACGAGACAACGCGGCGGCCTTCGGAGGTGACCCTGGGAACGTCACCATCATGGGAGAATCCGGAGGCGGTTCCAAAGTCAGCCATTTGCTGGCTATGCCAAGTGCGGCTGGTTTGTTCCACAGGGCAATCATCCAGAGCGGACCCGGGCTCACTGGCATCCCGGCGCAAGTAGCCACCAAGGCCGCAAATTCCATTCTCGCCGAACTTGGTATCGATAAAGATAATCTGGTTCTGCTGCAACAACTTCCAGCTCAAAAAATCCTCGACGCGGTGCAATCAGCAACGGCCAAGGCCGGTGGCGGTTTTGCCGGTCTGCGTTTAGCACCGGTTGTAGATGGCGATGTTTTACCGAGAGATCCGTTCACTCCAACGGCGCCTGAGGTCTCCAGAGACGTGCCGATACTGATCGGTTGGAACAAAGACGAAATGACCATATTCAATACGAGCGCACCCTGGTTCGGCTCGTTGACGGACGATCAGTTACCGGGTCGGGTGAAGATGGTCGTTGGCGAAAAGGCAAACGCGCTCCTCGCGGTTTATCGCGACATGTACCCCGACTACTCTCCGTCCTATACGCTCAACGCAATCATCGGTGATAACCGCATGTTTAACGGTTCGGTCACGCTGGCCGAACGCAAAGCGGCACAAAACGCGGCACCCGTTTACCAGTATTACCTGACCTGGGAAACGCCGGTGGCAAATGGCGTATTAAAATCGCCTCACACTCTCGATATTCCGTTCATGTTCAACAACGTCGACCTGGCGGCCGCATTAACTGGAGACAGTGCCGAGGCCCGCTCACTCGAACACCAGATGTCCAGTTCCTGGATAGCATTCGCACGTTCTGGTAACCCGAACAACAAGGCCGTTCCGAATTGGCCGGCATACGACACCAATCGCCGGGCCGCGATGGTTTTCAACGTCGAAGCCCATGTGGTGAACGACCCACTTGCCGATGTGCGCAGAATTCTGCAAGGCGACTGAGCATACTTTTAAGGTGTTGGATAAGCGGGCACGCGGCATCTCCAAGCGATTTTGTAGTATGCTCGCGGGTTGATCTTACGGCGCAGTTGCTACGGACGAATAGTTGAATATGATGTATCGGAATCGCGTTCGCGCGACCCTAATGCCCCAACGCATGAGCTTGATCGCACTGGCGGCATTGATCCCAGTGTTGGGTCTTGCATCGGCGGCACTGGCAGCACAAACGCTCATAGGTGATTTTGCCCTGATCGATCATCAGGGTAAGTACCATCAGCTGTCACGATACGGACACAAAGATGCCATCGTACTCATCAGCCAGCGAAACAACTGTGCTCTCGTCGCTGACCAGCTACCACAGTTCAAAGCCTTACGTCAGAAGTGGGAAGCGCAGAACGTCGCGTTTTTCATGATTAATTCATCCAGCGAAGATTCCCGCGAAGATATTCGTCGGGAAGCGGATGTATACGACATTGATTTCCCCATTCTGGTCGATCACACGCAGCTGGTCGGGGAAGATCTGAGCTTGAGTACGGCCTCTGAAATCATCGTCATCGACCCGTCTCGCAGAACAGTCGTCTTCAGAGGTCCGTTGGATGAACGCAGGCGACGCAGAAACGACGAGCCTAAGCCTACGCCCCTTGCTGATGCGTTGGCCCGAACTGTATCAGGTGAGATGGAAGACACCGTGACGATAGCAGCGCGGGACACCGATGCGTCGAAGACCCGAGACCTGTCTGCCTGTCAGTTTTCATACCCACAACGTGAAATGCACGCAGCCAACCATCCCGACTACGCCAAGGACGTCGCACCCATTCTTCGCGACAATTGCGCGCACTGTCACCGGCAAAGCGGCATCGCTCCGTTTGCACTGGACAGCTATGCGATGGTTCGCGGCTGGTCCGCCATGATACGTGAAGTATTGATGACCAAACGGATGCCACCTGCACAAGTTGACCCAGCCATAGGTCACTTCAGCAATGCGCGCTACATCTCTGACAAGGAACTGCAAACGCTGGTTCACTGGTTCGATCTAGGCTCGCCGCGTGGCGATGGCGAAGATCCGCTCCAAAGTCTGGAAATCGGCGACATTGGCTGGCAACTCGGTGAACCCGACTACATCGTCAACGTACCGGTGCAAGAAGTGCCGGCGACAGGGGTTTTGGATTACCGTCACGTGGAAATCGACTTGCCGTTCACGGAAGACAAGTGGGTGAAAGCAGTGCACTTCCGACCCGGCAACCCGAAAGTCATGCACCACCTGTTGTCCTACATCATACCCGCCGACTTCGACTGGCGCGCCAACGGTACCGCGCGTACACAGCGTCGTTTTCTAGAGGGTTACGCACCGGGGAAAACAGATTCAATCAGCTTTCCGGAAAACGCCGGAGTCTACATCCCGCAAGGATACAAACTTTCGGTACAGCTGCACTACACAACCTACGGGAAGGCAACGGTCGACGAAACCCAGATCGGACTGTATTTCCACGACACGCGACCGGACTATGAATTCGTCAACAAGTCTGTAACTCAGGGTGATTTCCTCATTCCGGCGGGTGCTACGGAACATAAAACGTCCCAGCAGTTTGTGTTCGAAAACGACATCGTGCTGTACGGTATGCGACCGCATATGCATTACCGGGGAAAATATTTTAAGTTCAAAGTGATTTACCCGGACAACTCCACTGAAGAGTTGTTGTCCGTACCAAATTACAACTTCAACTGGCAGCCAACGTACAAGCTGACCAGTCCGAAGATGTTACCGGCAGGTTCTCGAGTAATCGTCTCCGGCGCTTTTGACAATTCCAAATACAATCCAGGCAACCCCGATCCCACAAAAGATATCAGCTGGGGAGCACAGAGTTGGGACGAAATGTTCATTGGCTATTTTGCGTACCACGATCTCGAGAAAAACGTGGACAAGTACCAGGCCGCCAACGCTGAGTAAAAACCTTCTGGTTTCGACAGGAGGCCTTTTCGACGCCTAACCAATCTGCGTCACACTTTTTGCATACGCAAAAGCTACGCCGCTTTGCTGCGCCGCTGAGATCCGTTGGCTACCCCTTCGGGGGGCGCGGCCGGCAATGGCGCGTCGGACACGATGATGAACTGGTATGCAATATTAACAATGCTTTTTAGGCTGACTCTGGCCAGACGAAGTCAGGGCGCAACCCTTCATAGACTGGGCGACCGTCGTTCGGTTCCGGGACACCACTGGCCGAATCATAAAAAGCATGATAGGTCGCGGGCAGGCTGTCTGGGTCGTATCCCATCAGATTTGGTACGATCGCTCGAATACGGCCTTCTTTGTCATCGAGCATGATCGGCGTGCCACAGGTTGCACAGGTGACCTTTGTGACAGCACCCCAGGGCGTTCGCGCATGAAGGTTAATATTGCCGACGCAACTCAAAGGAGTGTTCCGCGCCACCGTTGGGGAGGTCAGGAGATAGGACATCAGACTGCGAAGCTTGAAGGTGATAAAAGACAAAAAGCCCAAGCTCTCGAGGGCTTCCGTTTTTGGCCGTTCAGGCATGAAAACAGCCCGATTTGGGCGTCGGCTATTTGTTGCGGTGCGGGATGTATCTGTGCCACACCACCTAAATAGAACCTACCTCGTAGCGGTCAACTCAATTCGGGTTTGCTAGGGCTGGAAAGCGCTACCCAGTTCCAGCCGCGCTCACCGGATTAAAGCTGCCGTTGTGCCGCCATGGGTTCTTGTGTATGCAGAGAAAGCTTTATGAAAGCTTCCTTTTTTTCCACCACAACAAAAGTAGCACCCCGTACTTTGGCCCAGCCATTGATGTGTTTGAGGTCGGCCGGCTTGGTCACGTTCCGGGTCAGAATGATGCAATTGGATGCAAGTCTATCTTCCAGGCGTTCCAGCACACCGATCACACCTTTTGGCGTGGCG
>SMUX01297083.1_pt1 | contig 10143 bp, 5 predicted proteins | sample 2456431 | NCBI WGS metagenome assembly SMUX01 (sample SAMN11095930, study PRJNA526329) | marine sediment metagenome | biome: Marine sediment; feature: Surficial sediment; material: Deep marine sediment; isolation source: Hadal surficial sediment | place: Pacific Ocean | collected 2014-11 | depth 0-1... | reverse complement strand
AGCGCCGCCTTAGCACTGCGCACACCCGTTCTGGACATTCCGGGTTCGTTTAGCAAACCGGCATGAACCAAAATAAGGGATTCCCGCACCCTCTATGATGAGGCGGCAAACCGCGTTGCATGTGGAGCCTGAGTCGAGCAGCTGATTTGCAGCGTTCCCGACACGAGCAGCGCTTTGGTCGGCCCCTTGCGGGTCCTCAATCAAATCTGTGGCGACAGAGATTTTGTGGAATTGAGAGTTGGTATTATACCCAGAGTTTTTCTTTCCGGAGGCTCAAGTCATCAAGTAACGGTTTGGCGGGGCCGTCGTGACTGATAACGCCACGGTCAAGGATATAGGTCCGATCGGCAAGCGCCAGAACCAGGTCCAACTGATGCTCTATGATGATGATCGAAACTTCGGACCGAAGCCTGTTTATGTTTTCGAACAACTCCTCGACCATCGCAGGAGAAAGCCCTTCGAAAGGCTCGTCCATCAAAATTAGCTGCACATTGCCCGCCAGCGCCCTGGCGATGGCCACCATTTGTTGCTCGCCACCCGACAAAGTGTCGGCCCTCGCGTGGTAGCGCTCTTGTATGCGTGGAAACTGCTCGAAAATCCGGGCGATACTCCACCTCACGCCCTCGCCGCCGGTCCTCCGCAAGGCGCCTATGTTCAAGTTCTCCTCGACCGTCAAATTGGCAAACAAGCGCCGTCCCTGCGGCACCAACCCAATTCCCATGCGGGCGATCTTTTCCGGGGCGAAGCTGCTGATATTGGTTCCGTTGAAGACGATCCGGCCACTCGCAATCGGAGCCATGCCCATGATGCTCTTGATAGTCGAGGATTTGCCGGCCCCGTTCCTACCGAGCAGCGCAACGACCTCCCCCTTGAAAACTTCAAGCGACACATCGGTCAGAATGTGGCTCTTGCCGTAGAAGGTGTTGATCGTATCGAGCTGCAGAATTCTCGTGTCGGGGTCGATGGCGCTGTCCACCTGGCTTTGACGTTTGAGAAGCGCCTTCCCGCTGCCGAGATAGGCGACCTGTACCTCCTTGTTGCCACGGATCTGGTCGGGCGTGCCGCTGACCAGCACCGTCGCCTGATTCATCACCGTGATGTTGTCAGAGATGCTGAAGACCCGGTCGATGTCATGCTCGATGAAAAGGATCGCGGTATACTCCGACAGCGCCTTGATCAGTCCGGTGATCCGCTCGCGCTCCTGTGCGGCAAGCCCGACCAGAGGCTCGTCAAGGAGAAGAAAGCGGGGGCGGGTGGCCAGCGCGAGGCCGATTTCCAGCAGACGCTGGCCACCATAGGACAGGCTGGAAACCTCGACGTTCTCCAGGCCCTTCAGGCCCAGGAAGTCAACGAGGCTGTCGGTCGCGCTATTGATCTCGTCGATCGAACGCGCATCACGCCACATGTTGAGCGCGCTGCGATGCCGGGACTGGACCCCGAGCCGCAGATTTTCGAAGACCGTGAGATCGGGAAACAGGTTGGTGATCTGGAAGGATCGCGCAATTCCGGCCTGGGACAGGATATCAGGCGAAATTTTCGTCAGCGGCATACCGAGGAAGAGCAATTCTCCGCTGTCACCTTCATATTCTCCGGACATGACGTTGAACAGTGTCGTCTTGCCGGCGCCGTTCGGTCCGATCAGCGACTGAAGGGTGCGGTCCGCGACCCGCAGATTCACGTTGGAGACAGCCGCGAAGTTGCCGAATCTCTTTCCGACGCCGCGGCATTCAAAGATGCTGCCTTCAAACAGGTCATGGCCGGAATTACGCAGGTACTCGGGCACCGCGCGCCACATGGCCGGCGCGACGCGGGACGCCATGGCGGCTTTCCTGGTTCTCTTGATCAGCGGCTTGATGATCTCCGAGCCGAGCCCCATCAGCCCGGTCGGCGAGAACAGGATAAACCCCATGAACAGGATGCCGAAGATCAGCTGCCAGCTGGCGGTGTATTCCGACAGGAGCTCGCGGAGCAGGATGAAGAACAACGCGCCGAGCGGCGGCCCCAGAAAATGCCTGGAGCCGCCGAGGATCGACATGGCGAGAATCTCTCCGGAGTGCTGAACATGCACCAGCTCCGCCCCGATATAATATTTAAGGAACGGGAACAGCGACCCGGCAATGCCCACGATGGAAGCCGAGATGATGAACACGATCAGTCGGTATCTGCGCACGTCATAGCCGATATATGCAGCGCGCTGGCTGTTTTCCCTGATGGCCTTCAGCACGGACCCGAAGGGTGAGCGCACGATCCGCCATGCCACGATCGAAACGACCGTGAAGATGATAAATACAAGGAAGAAGAAGACCAGCTGATCATTGAGGTCGAGGCCCATAATCGTCGGGCGGTCCATGCCGCCATAGCCGTCCTCGCCGCCGGTGAAGGATGTCCACCGATAGATGATGTAGAAGGTCATCGCGGCAAAGGAGAGAGTCAGCAGCGAAAAATACACACCGCGCAGCCTGAGCGAGAAGTATCCGATGATCGCGCCGAACAGGGTGCTGATGGCGACGGCCAGCACCATCGGTATGAAGATATATCCCGGCATGAGCTGGACCTGGATGATCGAGGCGGCATAGGCCGCGACGCCGAAAAAGATACCGTGACCAAATGACACCAATCCGGTGTAGCCAAGCAGTAGGTTGAAGCCGAGCCCGGCAATGGCGTAGATCAGAATCTCCGATGCGGTGGTGTAGGTCAGCCCGAAGGCATAGGTGAAGGGCGGCAGCAGAAGGCCGCAGACCACCAGAACAGAAATCGGGCTTTTGAGCAGGTCCTTCATCTATTCGAGCCTGGCGAATCTTTGTCCGAGCAGACCCCTCGGCCTGAAAATCAGGACCAAGACCATCAGGGCGTACATCGATCCCTCGGCCGCGGGCGGGAAATAGAGTGCCGTGATGCCCTTCAGGACGCCGACGAACAGGCCGGCGAGAACAACACCCCAGAAGCTCCCCAACCCGCCCAGCACACAGATCACGAAGGCGGCGGTGAGGATCTCGTTGCCCATGGCCGGGTGCACGCCCATGAGGCTGGCGGACATGCCTCCGGCGATCGCCGCCAGGCCCACGCCGATGGCAAATACGATGGACAGGATCGGCTTCACACTAATCCCCATCGCCCGCACCATCTCCGTATCCTCGACACCGGCGCGGACCACGAGACCAAACGGCGTTTTGTTGAAAAGCAGCCAGAGCCCGCCAATCGCGACTGTTGTCACCGCCAGGATGGCGAGCCGGTAATAGGAATAGAGGAAGTCACCGATATGAATCTGGCCGCCCAGAAACGCCGGAATCGAGAATGGAAGCGTCGAGGCGCCGAACATGAGTCGGAACATCTGCTCGGCGGCAATGGCGAGACCGAAGGTGAACAGCAAGGTCAGAATGGGATCCTTCGGATAGAGCTTTCTGATGCATGTCATTTCGATGACGACACCGATGATGCCGACAATGACGGGCGACAGCACGAAGGCGGCGGGAAAGCCGAGTTCGGCCGTGATCACAACCGTCAGATACGCGCCGAACGCATAGAACGCGCCATGGGCAAGGTTAACCACCCCGCCGAGACTGAAGATGACGGATAATCCCAATGCCAGAAGCGTGTAATACGTTCCAACAAGCAACCCGTTGAGAATTTGTTCGATAAGCGGCATTGCATTGCACGTACAAATAATAACGGGATGCATATGCACCCCGTTATTAGTTTTAAGGTTCTGGCGATTAAGCCATAGTGCAGGGGTTTTCCGCCATGGTGGGCTGGATCACGTCCAGAGGTTCGTTGTCCCCCGGGGTCGGTTCAATGATCTTGAAAATGTCCCACTTGTCCTCCATCTCGTCCTCGTCCTTGACTTTGACAACGAACATCTGCTGCAGGAGCGAGTGGTCCCACTTGCGGAAGTGTCCCACCCTGGGCTTCAGGATGTCGAACTCCATGCCGGATTCCAGCAGCGGGATGATCTTGGCCGGTTCGGTGCTCTTGGCCTCGTTCATCGCCGCCGCCATGATCTTCACGCCCATATAGTCACCCCAGGCCTGGTTCTCGGGCGGCTTTTTGTATTTTTCGCGGAACGCCTTGGCGAAGACCATCGAGGATTCGGTCGGCATCTTGTGATACCACAGGCTCTGCCAGTAACCGGTGATCGAGTCGATCCCGGCACCCCAGAAACCGGCGGTATCCATAACGCCGCCGGATACCGTGAAGGGCAGCCCGAATTCCTTGTACTGCCTCAGGAACGTCGTCTGGTCGCCGCCGGCGAGGTTGATGTAAACGAAATCCGGCTTGGCCCCCTTGATTTTCAGGATATACGGGCTGTAGTCCGGTGTTCCAGTCGCAATCAGATCGTTCGCGATCACGGTTCCGCCCTTCTCGGTCAGAAAACGGGTGGAGACCCGCGCCAGGTCATGACCGAAGGCATAGTCAGCCGTGAGCATGTAGAAGTTCTTGCCCTTCACATTTCCTTGGCGGTCCTGCCAGTTGCCGATGGTCTTGGTGTACATGGTGTTCCCGGCCTCGACATGGAACGTGAAGCGGTTGCACTTCTCGCCCCGGAGTGCGTCGGAGTTACAACCGGTCTGCATGTACATGGTCTTCAGCCGATTGGCCGTCGCCATCACACCGGCGCCGGAACCGGAACTGATTTCACCGACGAGAAAATGCACTTTCCTTCTTTCGATCAGCTTCTGGGCCTTCGTCGGCGCGACGTGAGATCCGACACTGTCCTCGGTGAACAGGTCCACTTCCCGGCCCAGGATTCCGCCGGCCGCGTTCAGTTCCTCCACGGCCAGGTTCACACCCCTGAACGCGTAATCGCCAAGCGTGCCGAGAAAACCACTTCTCGGCGTGATGTGACCGATCCGGATTGTTTCCGCGGCCTTGAGGATCGCCGGAAAGCCGACTTGGGCGAGCGCGTAACTGCCGGCACCCGCCGCGGCGGCGCCCAGCACCCTGCGCCGAGTGATACCTCTTTTCGTGGGTTGAGACCTCTTTCGGTCCGCCATTTGCGTCCTCCCTCAGGATGATGTCTTGGTCTCGCGCCGCAGAGCGAACGTCCGGCGGCCGGACCAAGTTTATGATATGATCTGTGATTACGTTTGGCCCCTCCATCAACTGGGATTTCCCAGATGATTCCTCCCAACCACCGAAGACGGTAGCACACTTGTATTTTGCTCGAAAGTGTGATCCTGCAACCCAGTTCGGGGTCTTGGCATAGGGCGCTCGGTGCGTCCGAGCCCTCGCCGAGACGCATTCGGGTGCGAGAAACCCGTCATTCCGCAAACGCCGAGAGCCCGGCGCCCGCCGGTTCAAGCCTATTGCTGCGATGACACGGCGAGTCACGTCAGCGCCGCCTTCGGCCACAGGCCGTCGATCAATCGCAGGATCTCCGCGAACAACTGCCGCCGAATTGCGAGCTCGGCAAGCTGGAAAGTCACGTACCGACCGTGCCGGACCACCTTGGCTCCGATCTTGACCAACTTCTCCCGCAGCGTCGTCAGCCATCAACGCTCAGTCTGGGCCAGAGAGGTGAACTTCTGCTGTTGGCTACAAGGAGACATCCAGGCGCCCGAAATCGAAGTCCGCTTTGCCCCCAACAAGCGACATATTGAGGCTCACGCTGGACTTCCGTTGTTGACCCAGGCTGTGTGGAAACTATTTTTTGCGACCGAGACGAAATATTGTTTCGTGAAGTTGGCCTCAAACGCAATAATGATTCGCCCACGTTACCCTCCGGGTTCAATTGTTGCGCGGAAGGTCCCGGCATCGGAGTTTTCACACATCCTGGACCCAGAGCCGACATTCAGCCTCGATGGACAGGATCGCCCGCCAACCGTAAACTTTGGCCAGAACCGCGATAAGGTGGAGGCCTCTAGATGGTCGAAGACATCGCGCAATGGCTTGACAGCCTTGGCCTCGGCCAGTACGCGCAGGCGTTCGCTGAGAATGGTGTCGAGCTACAACATCTTCCGCACCTGACTGATGATGATCTGAAAGAACTCGGTCTGCCTTTGGGACCACGCCGACACCTGCAGGCCGCCATCGAGACACTACCCGCAGATCAGCCATCCGTCCGACCAGTCCCACCTCCGAGCCAGGAACCCGAACCCCAACCCGCCGAGGCCGAGCGTCGCCAGCTGACGGTGATGTTCTGCGATCTGGTCGGCTCGACCGCGCTGTCGCAGAGACTCGACCCGGAAGACCTACGCGAGGTGATGCGCCGCTATCAGGACGCGGCAGCCGGTGCCATCACCAGGTACGAAGGCTACGTCGCCAAGTTCCTGGGCGACGGCGTGCTGGCCTATTTCGGTTGGCCGCAGGCCCACGAGGATCAGGCGGAACGGGCGGTGCGCGCGGGATTGGACGCCGTGGCGGCGGTGTCGAAGCTTAAGCTCGATGACAATGTCGCATTCCAGGCCCGCGTCGGCATCGCAACGGGGCTGGTCGTCGTCGGCGACCTGGTCGGTGAGACCGCAAAGGACGCCGAGGCGGTGGCGGGCGAAACGCCCAATCTGGCGGCCCGGCTACAGGGGGTGGCGGCGCCGGGTCAGGTGGTGATCGGCGCCACCACCCGGCTCCTGATTGGCGAGACCTTCGACCTCGCGGACCTCGGGGCCCATGAACTCAAGGGCTTTGCGGAGCCGGTACACGCCTGGCACGTGCTGCGCGAGGGCGACATCGACAGCCGCTATGAGGTTAAGCATGTTGGAGGTGGGTTGCCACTCGTCGGGCGCCAGGAGGAGCTGGGGCTATTGCTGCGCTCGTGGGAGGCGAGCAAAGAAGGACACGGTCAGGTCGTGCTCATTCAAGGCGAGGCGGGGATCGGCAAGTCGCGGCTTATCGAGGCCTTGCGCGAGCAGGTATCGGGGGAGAATTACATCCGAGTCGCACATTGGTGTTCGCCGTATCACGCCAACAGCACGCTCTATCCGGTTATCGAGCACCTGAAGCGGGCGATGGACTGGAAGCCGGAGGACGGTGCGCCGGAGAAGCTGGAGAAGCTTGAAGCAGGGCTCGAGGGACAGAGTCTGCCGCCCGAGGAGGTGGTGCCGCTCTATGCGGAGCTGATGTCATTGCCGCTGCCGGAGGGCCGCTATGCGCCTCTAGAGCTGAGCGCCAAGCAGCAGCGCGAGCAGACACTCGACGCCTTGGCGGGGTGGCTTCTGGAGGAGGCGGAGCGAACGCCCGTGCTTAACGTGTGGGAGGACCTGCATTGGGCAGACCCCACGACGCTGGAGCTGTTGGCGCTTTATATCGAGCAATCGCCGACGGTTTCAATGTTGAGCGTACTGACGTATCGCCCGGAGTTTGTGCCGCCCTGGTCGATGCACTCGCACATGACGCCCATTACCCTGAACCGGCTGGAGCGCCCGGAGGTGGAGGCGCTGATCGGCCATCAGGCGAACGGCAAGGCGGTGCCCTCGGAGGTGGTCGAGCACATCGTCGGCAAGGCCGACGGGGTGCCCCTGTATGTGGAGGAGCTGACCAAGAGCATTCTCGGATCGGAACACCTGCACGAGGAGACGGACCGCTACACGCTGGCCGGTTCACTCTCCGAGGTCGCCATACCTGCGACGTTGCAAGACACGTTGATGGCGCGGCTCGACCGCCTGCCGGGTGTGCGCGAGCTGGCGCAGCTGGGGGCGGTTCTCGGGCGCGAGTTCGCTTACCAGATGCTGCAATATCTCGCGCCCTTAGAGGAGCCGGTGCTGCAGGACGGGCTCGGGCAGTTGGTGGCGAACGAGCTCTTGTATCAACGAGGGCGCCCCCCGCGCTCGCGTTACATCTTCAGGCATGCGCTGATCCAGGACGCCGCGTATCAGTCGCTGTTGAGGCGCACGCGCCAGCAGTACCACCAGCAGGTTGCTGAGCTGATGGAGGAGCACTTCCCCGAGACGGTGGAGGCGCATCCGGAGCTAGTCGCACACCACTACGGCGAGGCAGGGTGCACCGAGGAGGCGGTCGCCTATTACCAAAAGGCCGGAAAAATTGCGCTCGGGCGCTCGGCCACTGTGGAGGCGGCGGCCCACTTGGAGTCCGGCCTTCAAATCTTGCTAAGCCTGCCAGAGAGCGAGGAGCGCCATCGTCAAGAGCTCGGCATACAGCTCGCTATGGGTAGTGCCATGGTGGCCGCGCACGGATTTGCAGCTCTGGAATCCGGGAAAACCTATGAGCGCGCTCGCGACCTGTGCGAACGGCTGAACGACATTCGACAACTGTTCCCGGTTCTCTATGGCTTGTGCTTGTTCCATTTGTACGCCGCGGATCTCGACGCCGCCCAGGCGGCGTCCAATCGGCAGCTGGAGATGGCGGAAACCAGCGGCGACCGGGGCCTGCTGTTCTTTGCCCACCGCTCCGCAGGCGTCAGTTCTTATCCCGCAGGAGACCTTGTTGGGGCTCGCAAGAACCTCGAACAAGCTCTTGCCTTGTACGATCCCGACGAGCATCGTTCTCCGGCATTCGTCTATGCCTTAGATCCTCGCGTTGTGTGCCTCGACTATTTGGCCCGAACGCTGTTCGCCCTGGGCTTCGTGGACCAGGCTATACACAACAATGACGAGGCCATCGCGGAGGCACGGCGGATCCGTCATCGCATCAGCCTCGCACACCCCCTATTTTTTGGCGGCACCCTTCGTCAGCTTTGCGGCGACCGGGAAGGCGTTCGCGAGAGAGCAGAGGAGTTGATGACACTGGCAGAAGAGGAAAAATTTCGCTTCTGGTCGGCTGGCGGTACGATTCTTCGGGCCTGGGTGGAGGCAGACGCGGGCGATCTGGAGTCCGGCATCCGCGGGATTCGAGAGGGCATTGGCGAGTGGCAAGCCACGGGTGCCGAGTACATGATGCCCTATTTCCTCGCTCTGCTTGCTGAGATGCACATCCGCTCCCGGCACGCGCGCGATGCCCTTCCGTTGCTGGACGAGGCGGTCGGCCGGATCGAGCGGAGCGGTGAGCGTTGGTTTGAGGCGGAAGTGCATCGGATCACGGGCGAGGCCTACCTCACGTCCGACCAGCGAGACGAGCCTCGGGCAGAAGAGTGCTTTGCGCGTGCGCTCCAGGTCGCGCGCGCGCAAAACGCTCGCCTTTGGCAGCTTCGCGCCGCCGTGAGCCTGGGTCGCTTGTGGCGGCAGCAGGCTAAACAAACCGAAGCCCACGATCTCCTCGCGCCGGTCCATGACTGGTTCACCGAGGGCTTCGACACGCCGGACGTGAAGGAAGCCAAGGCGCTACTGGACGAACTCTCATAAAGGTTTGTCTGATAAGAGGGGAATATCTGATCGCGCCAGTTCGAACTTCAGCTTCTGGCTAATTCATACGCCACTACTATGGCCTCGCCGCATCCGTGTTGCCCTCGACTCCGGACCTTCGCTAGCGCAGGTCGGGTTCAAACCTAATTCGCCGGAACTACCTCACTGAGCCAGGCGATCAGGCCGCCAGGGACGTATAGAGCGCCGAGCCGGCATAGAGCGCCACGCCGAAGACACAATGACCGCTGAGAGCGCTATAGCGTGGCACGGCTGGGTTCGGTGCCTTTGAACCCATGATCCCTAGGCCAAGTGCCGGCTGCACCACGAACCAGGGAACAACAACGGACGCCGCCCCGAATATGAAGCCGTTGAAAAGCGAGGGCGTACCCGACAACACGATGACGATGAGGCCGACATAGGCCACACCGAAGATGATCCCAATTAGATAGTGCATTGTCCAGCCGATCGCGACCTCGTTGCCGACCGGCTCCGCCTCTGCGATCGCCTCATGCACGAAACGGCCGCGTGGCATATGCCCGAACCAGCGCCCGTATATCCCCCAATTGCTGGGCGGAATGCCGGTGACGACGTGCAAAACGCGCTGCCAAATATCGAGAATGACAGTCGCGACAACCCCCGCGACTATCCCGTTTTGGATAAATCCATCCATGCCACCGGCCTTCGCCCGATGGACGGCTCATCTGCCCATCTTTATGCTAGTTTAGGCTCGACGACGGCCTTGTGGAAACCCCGATGTTTAGTAGGGCGAACTTCCGCTCTTGATGCAGTGGACGGCTCCCACCCGCCGGCATCTAGGTGCCGAAATGGTGGTTTTCATGAACCACAGGGAAATAGGAGCCGTCCTATGAACGAAGTTATCACGATTGGTGTCGATCTTGCGAAGAATGTATTT
>SMUX01013914.1_pt1 | contig 10146 bp, 6 predicted proteins | sample 2456431 | NCBI WGS metagenome assembly SMUX01 (sample SAMN11095930, study PRJNA526329) | marine sediment metagenome | biome: Marine sediment; feature: Surficial sediment; material: Deep marine sediment; isolation source: Hadal surficial sediment | place: Pacific Ocean | collected 2014-11 | depth 0-1... | reverse complement strand
TTCTTCTTGAAATGGAGAATGGAGGAATACCATCATTGGATAATATTATTGTTTGTGGTGAAGACGATTCCGAAAACCTGATCCTTTCCTTCTACGGAACATTTCCTGAAGCAAATGTTAGCCGGCTTGAATTTGATGATCTGGATTTAACTGATATTGATGTAGAAACTAAAGAAAAATTTTCAGCATACAGCATTCTAATCGCCACAGCTATAGATTATTACGATGAGCTTAGCGAGCTGCATAAAGGTATAAATCTCCTTCCTAAATCAGTTAAAGAAGATCAGAAAGTTTTCCAATTTTCCTGGCATAGTTATGCAATGCTTCCCCTGCTATTTATTGTCGGCTTTTTAATAACACAGGAGGTATTAGAAAACAGCATTGCACTTTCTAAGCTTAATACCGAAATTGAAGAGAAAACTTTACTGATGAGACAAAACCAGGAAACGCTCAGCAAAATAGCCAAACTGGAAGGAAAGATAAGCAGTTTCGATCAAACACAAGCAATATTAGATTCTGCTACTGTAGGTACAGGAGTTTGGAATGAAATTCTCCAGGACGTTTCCAAATTTACCAGCAAGAAAAAAAGTATCTGGCTGTCAAAACTTTCTCGGAAAGAACAGCAAACTATTATTGCAGAAGGATATTCTCTCTCCCGATTTGCATTAACTGATTTTGCCTATTCGTTTGAGCAGGCAACATTAAACAGTATGATATATGAATCATTGAGAGACCGGAATGCATATAAGTTCAACCTAACTTTTAATATATCAACTTATCCAAAAAAAGATGAATAAGAAATTAAGAAGCACACTAGGTTTATTAGGGTTACTGCTGTTCATAGCACTAATTGGTGGAACTTACATTTTTATGTTTCAGCAAAGTGATCTAGATGATAAGAAAGACAAGCTGGATGAATTGAATGCAAAGTCCTACGACCCCGTTGAACTTGCTGATAGATATGAACAACTCAAAGTAAGATCTGCAATTTTAGATTCAGTTCTGCAAAGCAGAAAATTTAACATTCCTAAAGACCTTTCCTCAATTAAATTTTACAACTTTATGAACAATGTTCTTTCTAATTTTTCAGAACACACGCAAGTAAATATTGAGTATCTGAAAAGGGAACAGGCCAGAGATTTTTTCTTTTATGAATATAAACTTACAGGCAGCGGATTTTACAATGAAGTTTTCCGGCTCATTTATTCTATAGAACAAAGCAAGGAGCTTAAAAAAATCATTACACTAAGTCTGGGTAATATGATCCAAACTGACGATGAAGGAATCCCTTTGTTTCTGGTAAGTTTTGAAATGAATGCACAAGTATATTTTTCTAATGACAATAGATTTGCCCCCGAAGTACTTGTCGAAAATGACCTTGGGACTGGTCCGATTTATGACGCCTTCTATCCGCTGATAAGGAATGAGATTCCCCCGAATATTGATGAATTACTTGATGTGCAAGGCAGCAAGCTTTTAGCGCTAATTCCTGAAGGCGCCTTTATTGCTGACACACATGGTAACACATATCTTGTTTGGGAAGGTGAACAGGTTTACCTCGGTTACCTAACCAAGATAGATTACGAAGAAAACACTGTGAGTTTTATTCTTAATAAAGGCGGAATAATTGAAAAGATAACTCTTGAACTTGATAGAGAAATTTAATATAAACTGATTGAGAGAAATATTATGAAAACAATTATAACATACTTTATTCTATCTCTTTTTCTGGTACTGCAAATCTTTCCACAAAAGTACTGGGAGCGAAGATTTAAGGACTATACAAATCCGGATGAACTTGTAACAATGTCCGAGTCACTCCCTTTCAATCAGGCAGTTGAACTTTTAAGCAAGGTTAGTGAAAGCATTTCGGGCAAAAGAATTGTAAGTTCTGTTGACAAACCAGAACCGATTGGTGTGGAAATAGTTAACATGCCATACGATAAAGCCCTGCTTATTATTGTACAATATGCTAATCTCAGTTTTGAAGAAAAGCGAGATATTATTGTTATCGCCAGTAAGGAACTCGAAGCAATGCTTTCGGCAGATACCTATGCGTCGGTGAATTCAAGACAGGTGAAAATATCGGCAGTATTTTTTGAAATGGATATACAAAAATCTAAAAAGATAGGAATTGACTGGAGGATTTTACTTAACGGCGAAAGTACAGATTTAGGTGGTTTATTAAGAACAGAACCAGAAAAAACGAATGATAATGAAGGTGGAGGTGGAGATGCGACGCAAGACGCCTTACAACCCGAATTTAATTTAGGTATTGCTTCTGATTTTTCCATAGGTAGTTTTTTTGGTCAGGCAACTGCACTTTTTAGGTTTTTTGAAAGTGAAGGGTTGGGCGAAATTATTTCGAGTCCAAGTATTATTGTAAGAGATAGAAGCAAAGGCAGCATTCAGGTCGGTTCAGATTTTTCTGTAAGAACCAGAGACTTTGCAGGTAATACTGTTGAAAAATTCTTCCCGACAGGAACAATTATAGAAGTTACACCATTCATTCATAATGAAGAAGGTCTGGATTATATTTTATTAGATATTCTTGTAGAAAGAAGTTCCTTCACTCAAAACGAAACCACAACAGAAATTAGAAAGACGAACGCAACCACACAGGTAGTAATGCTTGATGGAGAAGAAACCGTAATGGGCGGATTGTTTGTTACTGAAGAAGCAATCGTGCGAAACGGTATTCCGTTTCTTAAAGACCTTCCCTGGTGGGTATTTGGCATAAGGTATCTTACAGGAAGTGATGAAACAATTACCAGGAAAAAAGAACTCATCATTTTACTTAAAGTAGAATTAGTTCCTACACTGAAAGAAAGATTCGCTCACCCTGACACAAGGAATGTTATTCAATCTCAGATCGAAAGAGACAAGGATCGAATGAAATATTATAAATTAAATGAAATATCCTTTGAATAAGGAATTTAATTAATCGTGGAATCTATTTTAATTGTTGATGATGACTTTAACCTTTGCACTATGCTATCGGAAGAGTTAGCGGAAATCGGATACGACACATACTTTCTCACCAGTGGGGAACGTGTTTTGGAATATGTCCAGAGCAACCATGTCGATCTGATTCTGCTCGACCTTAAAATGCCTGGTAAGAACGGATTAGATGTTTTGCGTGAACTTGATTTAAATAACATTGACACCAGGGTTGTAGTGCTTACGGCATATGGGGATGTGCAGAGCGCTATTGATGCAGCAAAATTTGGGGCAAGTGAATTTATAAGTAAACCGTATGATTTTGATGAGTTATTATTAACAATTCGTAAAACAGTTCAGCGAGAAATATAGTGCATGAAAATCAGTTTAAGAATAATACTAATAAATTTTGTAGTGGTTGTACTGGTAATGGGTGTTACAGCAATTGCCTTTTATTCTATAATGTACAAAACGCTTATTTCCCAAAAATCAAAAGGACTGATTACTTCCGCAAATAATTTTGCATATACCTACCAAAAAACGCTTCTTAATTATGAAGATGAATTTGTAGGGCTAACCTCAGAAAATATTGATAATATTTTCAAGTATGGAAATTTAAGAACACATGATCTGGACTTCGTTCTTGAAGTTCAACCGGAGGGCAAAAAAAGAATTATTAAAAAATCATTTACCTCCGATGTTAACATTCCAAAAAAATCTTTTACGCTGGACAGGTTTTTAGAGCATAATCCTTATGCGATCATCTCAGAGGTTAAAAATTCTGAAAGAGTAATTTATTATGGTTTAATTTTAGATGAAAAGCTGCTAAATGAGTTTGCCGAAAAAATCGGTGCCGATGTTGCCGTTATCTGGAACGATATTGCTGCAAACATTTCAAACTCTGCGGCAAACAAAAATTATGTTTATATTCTTTCTCAAGCGGGAATGTTTTTAAATAGAGAGAAGAATTTTGAAATTTATACACAGGGCTTAAAATCGAACGATATACTTGCAACACTATACAAACCCTTTACAGACCAACCGCATAACAATGAAATTTCCTTTCTGATATTTACACAAATGGGTGAAGCTGCAGAGCTACGTTCAACCTTGAAAGATCTTTTTCTAACAATTGGAATAACAGGAATTGTTCTATCGCTGATACTCACATTTCTTTTTACAGGGAAACTGAGAAAGCAAATAATAGATTTAAGTAATGCCACAGAAAAAACTAAAGCGGGAAATTTTAAAAACAAAATAACCATACGTAGTAAAGATGAAATAGGAAAACTGGGGCAGGCATTTAATTTAATGTTAGACGAACTTGCTAAAAATCAAAAAGCAAAAAAAGAGTATTCAGAATTTATAACGTTAATTAATCAAAACCCATCACTGAAGGAGATATCCGAAGCCGCGCTTAATAAAATAATGAGCACATGTGGTTTTGCTGTTGGTGCTCTCTATTCTGTTGAAGATGATGAACTGCGGTTATTGAGTGCGTATGGATTTGACAAAGCAAAAAGTGTGAAGAAAGAAAATTTTGGTTTCTCAGATCGTGTTATTCAAAGTAAAGAGATTGTTGAAATTGTTTCGGAAGATGAGCTGCCGGTTGTTTCCATTGGACTTGTGAATATTAAGTTGAGGCACCTTTTATTAGTGCCGGTAATCTATAACAACCAAGTAACTTCGGTGCTAGAGCTTGGTTCGGTAAACAAACCCACCGAAGATGCAAGAGAATACCTGGAGAAGATAAAAGATCAACTTGCTATTGGTCTTACTAATGCAAAAGCATTTGTACAGCTCGAGGATTTCGTTGGAGAGCTTAAAAAACTTAACGATGATTATCATAAACAAAATATGCAAATCAAAGAACAGAACGAAAATTTGGTTAAACTTCATCAGGAATTAAAAGATCAGGCAGGAGAACTCGAAATTCAGAAACAGAAAGCTGTTGAATCTACCCAGTTAAAATCTCAGTTTCTTGCGAGTATGTCGCACGAACTCCGCACACCGATGAATTCAATATTAGGGCTTACTGAACTGATTTTAGAAAAAACAGATTTGAATGAGAAGAATCAGGAACGGTTGAGCGTGGTGCTTAACAGCGGACGAAGATTGATGACATTAATAAACGATATACTTGATCTCTCTAAAATTGAAGCGGGAAAAATGGAAATCAGAATCGAAGAAGTGATCCTTGAAGAACTGATTGCTGAAGTATCAAATTCCATTTCCCCGTTGGTTATTAATAAAGGGATTGAATTTAATGTTGAATGCGAGATTAATACGGGAATTATTCTTCACACCGATATGGGAAGAGTTGTACAGGTATTAATTAACTTGTTAGACAATGCAACTAAGTTTACCGAGAATGGCGAGGTAAAATTTAAAATTTCAAGTTCGGGTGATAGCCTTGTATTTGATGTAATCGATACCGGCATCGGAATTTCAGAAGAAGATCAGAAAGTTGTGTGTGAAGAGTTCAGGCAGGCGGACGGTTCGTCCTCTAGAAAATATGGAGGAACGGGGCTTGGATTATCTATATGCAAAAAGATTGCTGATCTGCTCGGTGGCGATCTTTCTTTAATTAGTAAGATAGGATATGGATCTACTTTTACGTTTAAGATACCGCTTAATTATGTATCACAAGATAAAAAAGAAATATCAGATCGTGTTGATGTTTCTACTCTTATTAAAAATAGAAGGAATCCCATTCTTGTAATTGATGATGACAAGGAAGTTCGTTATACAATCGGGCAGTATATTTTATCCTGGGGCTACGAAGTTATTTTTGCCGAGGATGGTGATAAAGGAATTCAAATGGCAATTGATCAACAGCCATTTGCAATTACTCTGGATATAATGATGCCCAACAAAGATGGGTGGAGCGTTTTAAAAGAGCTTAAAGAAAATGAAGCCACAAAAGATATTCCTGTAATAGTTATTTCAATTAAAGGTGATGAGCAAGTCGGTTATGGTGTAAGTGCATTCGAGTATTTTATTAAGCCAATATCTGCAGATAAATTATTATCTGCTTTTTCACGCCTGGAAAGTTTAGCAGGGAAAAGAATACAGAAAATTGTAATTGTTGATGACGATGAACTTGAGTTTGAAAAATTTAAAAGTGAGTTTAAGGATGAGAAAATCTCAATTGAGTATATAAAAGAAAGTGAGTTTGCTTTTAACAAAATTGCAGAGGTTCAGCCGGATCTTATAATACTTGATTTACTTATGCCTAAAGTTGACGGAATAACACTGTCACATAAATTAAAATCAGATATAAAAACCAAGCACATTCCAATATTAATTAGCACTGCAAAAGATTTAAGTGAAGATGAGCGAAACTCTCTAAATAATATTGTTGAAGATATTGCGGTTAAATCGAAAGGTCATCCGCTTGATGTATTAAAAGTTGTTAGAGATAGGATTGAACAACATGAACAAAAACCGGAAGTGATTTCCGACGACGACAATATACAGGAAATTAATATCACAAAAGATTCTGACGAAATAGAAAACACAAAAGAATTATTGGGAGAAGTACTTATTGTTGATGATGATCCTGATACATTATTTACCATTAATGAATTAGTGAAAGATTGTAATTGCAAAACTATTCTTGCAAAGAATGGAATCGAATGTTTAGAAGTTTTAAAAAACTCAAATCCCGATTTAATTCTTCTTGATATTATGATGCCTGAAATGGATGGGTTTGAAACCATTAAGCGCATTCGGATAAATGAAAAATGGAAAGACCTTCCGGTTTTTGCAGTTACTGCGAGAGCGATGGTAAATGATAAAGATGTTATCTTAAAACATGGTTTTGACGATTACATTCCCAAACCAGTTAATTCATCTTTAATTGAATTGAAGATCAATCAAATATTAACAAGAATAGATGCATAAGCCAATGAAAAGAATTCTTGTAATAGATGATTTGCCTGAAAATGTGTTTCTGCTGAAGGACCGGCTTGAACACGAAGGTTATGAGGTGTTAACTGCAGATTGTGGTAATAGCGGAATAGAAAAAGCCACGAATGAAATACCGGATCTTATTCTGTTGGATGTGATGATGCCGGATATCAATGGGTTTGAGGTTTGCAAAACACTTGTTAGCGATGGCAGAACATCTGGTATTCCCATTTTACTTGTTACCGCCAAAACTGATGCCGAAGATACAAAAGAGGGACTTGATGCCGGAGCATTTGATTACATAAAAAAACCAATTAATAAAATTGAATTGATTGCGAGAGTTAAATCTGCACTTAAACTTTCCGATGCAAACAAACTTTTAATAGAAGTAGAAAAGCGGAACACCTTTTTTGCCACAGTTGTTACTGCCAATCATAGAATAAAGCAGCCGCTCACTATCTTAAGCTTATCTTCCGCCGCGATTAAAAAGGAGTTGAAAAAGGATAAAATCTCAAAAGACACATTGCTGGGTAAAATAAAATATATCGATACAGCAATAAACGAAATTACTAATGTTCTTGACCAATTGAACACAATTAAAGAACCGGTTTTATCCGATTACACAAAAAATGTAAAGATGATTAAAGTTGAAAAAGAGGCGACGGGTTAGATCACGGTTTGAATAGTTTCTAACATTGTTTCGAAAACGTATGGCTTTTGTACACAGCTATTAATTTCATACTTGTCCATTATTTCATCAGTATCAAAATCTGTAACACCCGAAGAAAGTATAACCGGCACATCTAAATTCAGTTTTCTTATCTTCTCAATAGTTTCTAAACCGCTCATCTCCGGCATATTGTAATCTATTATTAAAAGGTCAACCTTTATTTCTTCAGTTAAAACTCTTAATGCTTCCTTGCCCGAAGAGACTTTGATTACATTATAATTATTTGATTCAAGTAGTTCAGCCAATAAGTCACTCAGCATTTCTTCGTCGTCTGCAAGAAGAATTATTTTATCGGGCGATGATGGTTTCTTTTCTTTTTGTGGTTCGAAAGCTGGAATGTAAACATCAAATTGAGTACCTGCACCAACCTTGCTTGTAACCTCAATCATACCTTTATGCGCTTTAATTATTCCGTACGAAACATACAGTCCCAGCCCGGAAACAGTCTCTTTGTCTTTTGTAGAAAAATAAGGATCGAAAATTTTCTGTAAATCTTTTTCTTCAATTCCCGAACCGTCATCCTTAACGGTGAAAAGAACATAATTGCCTTCATTAAGTAACGGATAATTGATGATGTTCTTTTTATCGATAGAAATATTGTTTGCCGAAAGTGTTATTGTGCCCTCTCCGTCTGTTGCCTCTTTTGCATTTACGCAAAGGTTTAGCAATACCTGGTAAACTTCCGTGCTGTTGCCTAAAATATTGTGCAGGTTTTCATCAACGTGTTCAATATATTTAATAGTGCCGGGAAATGTTTGTGTAACAACTTTTGAGATTTCATCTACTAATAGGTTTGGCTTAACAAGTTCTTTTCTCTTCGGTGTTGATTTACCGTACGAGAGTAATCCCTTTGTTAGGTCTCTTGCCCTTACAGAACAACTTTCAATATTATCTATTAACCTCTTTGTATCATCTGTGTCAGGCACTTTTTTTCTCAATAGGTTTAAACTGCCGAAAATGCTTGAAAGAAGATTGCTGAAATCGTGAGCCATTCCGCTCGAAAGCTTTCCGATCGTTTCAAGTTTTTGCGCCTGTAACAAACGGCTTTCAAGTGCGGTATTCAATTCTCTTGTTCTAATATTGCTTATTGCGAAAGATAAAAGCGCTGATAGTTGTTCAACAATATTTATTTCAAAAGCAGAGTATGTGCCTTTATTTTTTCCAACCATAATAGTGGCTAAGAGTTGGTCTTCGAAAAAACATGGAGAAATTATTAATGATTCGCAGTTAAGAATCTCTGTTAGATTAAAACCAATATTGTTTTGATGATTTAATGCCAGCAATGATTTTTTATTTAGCAGCAGCCATTTGTTAATGAATGAAAAATCTGGCAGTATAGCTTTCTCCGCTTCTTTTTCATCCTTAATAAATTTATTGGTGTTGTGAAATTGAAATTCATATTTTTCACTGTCATCCTGATAAACGATCAGTCCGAAATTGCTTTTACTTATTTCCACACTTTTTGAAATTAATTGTTCAGAAATGTGTTCAAGCGAATTTTCTTTAACAAGAATCACAAAAAGTTTCTCAAGCTCGTTTGAAAATGCAATGTTTCGCTCAACCAACTTCAAATCAATATTTAATCCGGTTTCACTTTGTCTTAACTGAACTAACTCAATGGAATATCCTATTAACGGGTTTTTTTTTGTCTTCTTAAAAACAGGTGTGATAATAACATTGTTGTTTGAATCAGTCAGTGGATGAACAAACAACTTTTTAGACTTAGTGTTAGAAAGAATTTTTGTTTCCGAAATGGAAAACAGGTTGGTTATACTTATGCCTTTTATTCTGCCGGCGCCAAAGTATTTCTTAAAGCTTTGATTATACCAGGCGATTTTCAGATCGTTGTTTGCAATTGCAACAGCCGCATTCTGATGAGCTAAAAACTCTTCGGCGGCGAACTTAGAGAGCACATCATCTGACATTAAAAGCTGACCGGCCTTAATTCATACTTCTTAATTTTAGTGTAAAGAGTTTTGGGACTTATTCCAAGTTGGGTAGCGGTTCTTGTTCTATCCCAATGGTTTTTATTCAACACTTTTTGAATATGCCATCTTTCCAAATCTTCCATACTTAATATTTCTTCAATTTCATCGTTGTCTCCGCTTGCCTGATTGTATGTACCTTTCTGGAAAACATGAGGAAGGTTAAGATCTTCGGGGGAAATGTATTCGCCTTCTGAAAAAATTATAGCGCGCTCTATAATATGGTCAAGTTCGCGAATGTTTCCGTTGAACGAATAACTGAGTAATAATTCTTCCGCTTCAGGGGATAACATTTTCGGAGTTCTGACTGGTGATTTCTTTTTAAGAAAATAACTTGCAAGCAGAAGTATATCTTCTCTTCTATCTCTTAAAGGTGGTATTATTAAAGTAATTACGTTTAGCCGGAAGAGCAGATCTTTTCTAAAAGTTTTCTTTTCCGATTCTTCCAACAAATTTTTGTTTGTTGCACCAATCACTCTAACATTTGAAGTTAAAGTTGTTATACCGCCAATTCTTCTGTACTCTCCGTTTTCCAAAAAGCGTAAAAGTTTTGGCTGAAGGGCTAAACTCAATTCGCCA
>SMUX01302889.1_pt1 | contig 10148 bp, 10 predicted proteins | sample 2456431 | NCBI WGS metagenome assembly SMUX01 (sample SAMN11095930, study PRJNA526329) | marine sediment metagenome | biome: Marine sediment; feature: Surficial sediment; material: Deep marine sediment; isolation source: Hadal surficial sediment | place: Pacific Ocean | collected 2014-11 | depth... | reverse complement strand
TTTGATTAAGTGAACATCCGACTGTAATCAGTTAAAAGTAGTTAGTACGCATTTGGTTACCGTCAGTTGGCAAACTTAATAGAAAATTGCGTACTGTTTTACCCTTACTAAATAATTTTCATTTTTTTGTATAATTTCCAAATGGTAAAAAATATCATCAATAGAATTTAGAAAAAAAATCAGAACGCTTCGCCAATACCAAAATGGAATTCAAATGCCTTCCAAAAAGCTCTTTCAAATAATAAAATTTGGTTTTGAGGATCCCATAATTTCCATCCAAAATCTATCCTAAACGGTGCAAATGGTGAGTAATATCTCAATCCAAAACCAATTGCAAGAGCAATTTGCTTAAATTGAATTTGGCTGTAACCATTCCACGTATTTCCATAATCTAAAAAGAGTGCATATCCAAAATCAGGATTGAATTTTCTTCTATATTCAAATGATCCTTCAAGAATAAATGTTCCGCCGCGAATATTATCTTCCACTGGATTAGTAGCACCAATAAAGGATACCCTGTCTTTAGGTACGAGTTCTCTTGCTCTCCAACCTCTTACTGAGTTTGCTCCTCCGGCAAAAAATGTTTGGTTCGGTGGAATCAATTCATCTCCACCTACAAATGTTTGAATATAACCGATTTTAAATTTTATAGCTATAACGGTATTGTTATCTCTCGAAACACCGATATAATTTGAGAAGATTGTTTGAAGTTTGTAATAAAATCCAATGTCATCAGTCGTTAATTCTTTGAGTCCAACTGAATCCTGAATATATTGCCCACTAAATTTTACTACTGTTCTTGTAAGAGCTAATTCTAATATCTGGTTTAAGTTGTAACCCTCATATGGAAAAAAGAAGTCATTAGCTGTGGTTGAACCAACTGCCGAACCAAGAATAGCTGCAGTACTTTTGGGAGTGGTTACGAGTGACACACCATTTACATCCGAAAAAATATCGTATCCAAGAATATCCAAAGTAAGATAGGGGTTTAATAAATTGATAAAAGTATGTGCGGGCATATCAATAGCTAATTTTAGTTGACCCCCTTCATTTTCAAAACGAGTCTCAAAAATATTATATGTTTTGTAATATGCTTCGAGTGAAGCAGAAATGCCTCTGTTGAAGAAGAACGGTTGTTCCAGCAACAACCTTACATCAACCTGTGTCTGAATTATTGAATCACCTTCATTGGTAGAAAACAAATTAAAATTTTGAATATCGTTTACTTTAAATTTTGCACTGAGTGTGAGTTTGCGTGCATCCCCGAAGAAGTTCTTCCGGATGTAGCTCAAACCGATACCGATATTTGATGTGTTAAACTCATTATCAATAAATACTTCAGGGGAAAGGTCATTCATTCTGCCGATATTACCATTTATATTAAGCGGCACTTTATTACTAACTGTGTCCTCAACAACACCTTTAAGGTTTATTGAATTGAAAAGACCTGTTCGGGCTAATCTTAAACGGCTTTTCGCAATCTCTTCTTCGTTATACATTTGCCCTACTTCTATACTTGCAACGTATTTAATCAATTCATCGCTAACCAAATCTTTGCCTTCTCCGGTTTTTTCAACTCTTACCTCATCAAAAAAATATTTATCTCCCAGTGCAAAATAAATTTCCAGATCAGTTTTATTCATCAATGTATCCATTATTATCAAAGTGCTATCGAATGTAGCAAGCATATATCCATTATTTTTTAAAATAGTTAGCACTATACTCATATGCCTTTGCAGTTTTTCCTGATTATATCTTTCGGTATTTGATAAATTGGTATAAGGTATAATTTGAGAATGAAGGTGTGCTAGTTTATTTAATCCGTGCACATTAATTTTTCCGTAAGTAAATTCATTTCCCTCTGATAAAGTATAAGTTAGTACAACGCTTTTGGAAGAAGTATCAACATCATAAGAATAGGAAAAACTTGTTACAAAAAATCCGTTTACTGCGTAAAACGATTTTAAAGAAATTAGATCCACAGTAATTGTTAATGAATCGAAATAAACTGGTGGTGAACCAAATGGGGTAAAAGAATCGAGAAATTTCCACAACCAGAATGGGCTTCCCTCACTTTGGATTACATTTCTTAAATCAGAATCTGAAAATTCATTATTACCAATGAAATCAATTGATGATAATTCGTACAACTCACCTGGCTGAGCAAATATATTGCCACTGAATGGCAATATTGTAATCATCAAGATAAATACAGCAAGATAACGTTTCATTAAGTATACTGTGCCTGAAATTCTGTTATTAATAAAGCGATCTTTCTGATTAAAAGATAAAGATTAAAATAATATTTGATTGAAAAGGTAACGATCATAGTAAATCGGATTTGATAATTCTTAACGTACTATAATCTTTCTTAAAGTAGCGGATGAAAAATTTTCTCATCATTGGATCTTCTATATTTTCAGAAAGGTAAAGTAAAACTCCTGCAGACTTTTGAACGATAAGATGGGCGTAATAGATCTCTTTTTCGGAAAAATTTATTATATATAAAAATACATCCCCACCTCCTGTACCGAGGTAAAAATCCCGAGAATTGTAATAGATCATCTCACCTTTAAACGATGAGAGTTTCATTTTATCTACAATACATTTGTCAAATGATCCTTCCAATAATCCGGTATTATAAACCTCTTTAAATTCATCATCAACTTTTTCAATTAGCGTAAAAGAAATTCCCCACCGGTTTTTGCCTGATACTTCTGTGCCTGCAACAATAGATTTGGTTCTTTCCGAACTGAAATTACCGGAAGCAATAAATTGTATCTCTTTATCGATCAATTGTGCTGCAAGGTTTTTAATTGCACGTTTATCATTATAATTAACCGTTTTAGTTTCTTTCTTCCCGCAGCCAACTAAAAAGAGAAGAAGTAGAATAAATCCAATTATTTTATTAATTTTATTTAACAACAACTTTGGTTCCTACTTTTACAATCGAATAAAGTTCATTCATATTTTCATCACTCATTGCGATAGAACCGTTCGTCCAGTTAAAAACAAAAGGCAGATTTTTGAAAATGTAATTCAATCTTCCTATACCGTGGATACCAATATCTCCGCCAAGAGCTTCGTTATACTTAGTGCAGCCCTCGTAATAAAATTCAAATTTTATCTGATTGAATTCCTTCTGTGTAATCCATCCTTTACGAAGTGCCTCGGCAGCGTCATTCAAGTTTGGATAGTTTAAACGGAAAAAAATATGGTATTGGTGCGATGTATCGATAGAACATATCTTATATTCTCCAACGGGGGTAGCTTCATCACCTGCCTTGTTTTTTATTTTATGAATATTTCTTCCGAAACTCACCCTGTAGCTTTTAACAAGTACCGTGTCCTCATAAAGATTTAAAGCGTAAGTATCTCTATCTATAATAATATTTGGATTCTGTAATCGTGTGAATCCCTTTTCCAGCAATGCTTTAGAAATCGAAACTTCCCTGATATTTAGAATAACACCATAAACTATTACTCCTGCCATAAACAGAATTATTGTTAAGCTAATATAGATCACATTTCTAACGGTGTTTTTATCTATATATTGCTTAAGCAATGAAAATAGTTTTCGTAATATATTTGATTCTGATTTCCCTGGCATGTAATGCTTTATTTATTGAATATAAAATTTTTATTTTAACTATAAAATTTAATCAAAAATAGTATAATTATTAGCTCCATTAAATTTTCATCTTTTTTATGATGATATGCATAAAAACCTGTCTTTAATATTTATCACCACAATCTTAATACTTCAATTTTTTAACATAGAAATAAATGCGCAAATTAAAATAAAAGCTGTCGGCGATATTATGCTCGGTTCTATTACACCGAAAGAAATATTACCTACGGAAAAAGGTAATGAGTTTGTTCAATCGGCGGCACATTTTTTAGATGGAGCCGATATTGTTTTCGGCAATCTTGAAGGAAGTTTTATAACAGACGAAATGGAACCGAAAAAATGTTCGGAAGCATCGCGCAAAAGAGAAACTTGTTATGAATTCGGAATGCCCGATTACCTTGCTGTTTCTCTTAAAAAACTTGGCTTTAATGTTATGAACCAGGATAATAATCATTCTGAAGATTATGGTTATGAAGGTTACATGTTTACACAGGAAAAATTAGAAGAATTAAATATTAAGTTTATACAGAAGAAAGGATTTGCGGAATTTAATATAGACCATGTGCGAATTGCCATAGCAGCATTCGGTTATTCGGAGAATTCGTATAATATTTCTGATCTGGAGAACGCTAAAAATGTTATTAATATTTTAGATGCCAATTATGATATAATAATCGTTTCATTCCACGGCGGTGCAGAGGGAAGAAAAGCACTTCATATTAAGGATAGCACAGAGACTTACCTCGGTGAGAACAGGGGTAATGTAATTACTTTTGCTCATGCTGTAATTGATGCAGGTGCAGATATGGTGTTAGGGCACGGGCCTCACGTTTTGAGAGCTATGGAAGTATATAAAAACAAATTGATCGCATACTCACTCGGTAACTTTTTAACTTACGGCAATATGAACATAAGCGGAATTAACGGTATAAACATAATTCTTCAAGCGGAACTAGAAAATAGCACAGGAGATTTTATACGAGGTAAATTAATTTCCATTCAACAGGTTGGAAATGGAATTCCAGTTCTCGATGAAACAAAAGAAGGTTTTCATCTAATAAAAAACTTAACATCAGAAGATATTCCAATATCACACCTTCTTTTTGTTGATTCCGATAGAATATATAATTCCGAAATTATTGCGCCACCGATTAGACCGATGATGTCGTGGAGAGATAAAAAAAACAATGAAATAAAAATAAAATCCGAGACAGAGTATTATTTTTTTAAAGGCGTGGAAATTAAAAAACCTATATTGAAACTAGAATAGAATTAAACCATATTGAAATCTCATAAATATTCAATTGTTAAACTTCCATAATCTCAGCTTCTTTATGCCTAAGTATATCATCAATTAGTTTCGTATGACCATCTGTATACTTCTGAACATCATCTTCAGCATCTAATAACTGGTCTTCCGACATCTTTTTTTCTTTTTCTTCTTTCTTTAGATGATCGTTAGCATCTCTTCTGATGTTTCTTATTGAAACCTTGCAATCTTCACCAAATTTTTTTATCAGTTTCACTAGTTCTTTTCTTCGTTCTTCTGTTGGAAGCGGAACAGGAACTTTTAAATTGGTTCCATCGCCCACAGGATTAAGTCCAATGTTTGCTTCAAGTATTGCTTTTTCAATAACGGTAACCATCGGTTTTTCCCAGGGAGTGATGGATAAAGTATGTGCATCCAGAACTGATACGTTACCAACCTGGTTTAAAGGAACCATAGTGCCGTAATAATCTACTTTAATACTATCAAGCAAAGCGGTTGTTGCTTTTCCGCTTCTAACTTTGGCAAGTTCATACCGAAATGCTTCAATTGATTTATCCATTCTTATTTTTGCATCCTTTATAAGCTCATGCATTTTTCTCCTCCAATCAATTAAATTTTTTCAGTTTCTTTAATTTCATTATTTATTACGGTACCCACATTTTCGCCTTTAACCAGCTTGTATAAATTATCCGGTACATCCATATTGAAAACTATCATTGGTAAATTATTTTCCTGGCAAAGACTAACGGCAGTTAAATCCATTATCCTCAAATTTTTCTTAAGAATATCCATGTAAGTTATTGAATGAAATTTTACCGCATCATTATTTTTTTCCGGATCGCTGTCAAACACACCATCAACCCTCGTTCCTTTAATTATAACATCGGCTCCAATTTCAACTGCACGTAAAGAAGCAGCCGTATCTGTACTAAAATATGGATGACCTGTGCCTGAGCCCAGAATTACAACGCGTCCTTTTTCAAGATGCCTTATCGCTCTTCTGCGGATATATGGTTCGGCAATAGCTTCCATTTTAATTGCACTCATTAATCTTGTTGTTATGCCTGATTTTTCAATCGCATTCTGTAATGCCAGTGAGTTTATCATCGTTGCAAGCATTCCCATATAATCGCCAGTTGCCCTGTCAATTCCCTGTGAACCGGCACTTAATCCTCTGTAGATGTTTCCTCCGCCAATAACTAATCCTACTTCAGCTCCAACATCGTGAACCTTTTTTACTTCTTCAGCAAAAAATTCCAGTACTTTGCTGTCGATTCCAAATCCCTTTGTTCCCATAAGTGATTCGCCGCTGAGCTTTAAGAGGATTCTTTTGTATTTAAGTTGTTTCATATAAATTATTATTATTATAAAATAATAGACTTAAAAAAACTTCTAATCTATTCCTGTTTCATAATTTGCGCAGTAAATATAAAAAAAAAGTCTTAACATTGTTAAGACTTTTAATTTAATTTTTATTTGTTTTCATCGCCTAGATGAAAGCGATGGAACAATGCAATCTTTACTTCAGAGTTGTATTTTGTGTTAAACTCTTTAATAAGATCGCCAACTGTTTTAGAATTATCCTTAATAAAAGATTGTTCTGCAAGGCAGTTTTCCTGATAAAATTTATTCAGTTTACCGGTTGCAATTTTTTCAAGTATTTGTTCCGGTTTACCTTCTTTACGGGCAACCTCTTTATAGATCTCAATTTCTTTTTCAACGGTTTCTTTCGAAATATCTTCACGGTAAATGCTCAACGGATTCATAGCTGCAACCTGCATTGCAATATCTTTACCAATATTGTATAACTCGTCTGCAGCTTCGGTTACGTTATCAAACTTTATAAGCACACCAAGTTTAGAACCCAAATGAACATAATCAACAAGAATTCCATTCGGAGCTTCTTCATTTTCTATTCTTGAAATTTCAATTTTTTCTCCTACTTTACCAAGTAAATCGTTTACCTTCTCATTCAAATCAGAATTCTTATCAAGAAGTTCTTTCACAGATCCAGGTTGAGAGTTAAATACGGCTTCAATTACTTCATCAGCAAGATTAACAAAGTCTTTGTTTTTTGCAACAAAATCTGTTTCACAATTTACTTCAGAAATAGCACCATGTTTTCTATCATCAGAAATTTTTGTTACTATCAGTCCTTCATTAGCGGATTTTTCGGCTCTTTTAGATGCAACCGCAGCACCTTTTTTACGAAGGATCTCAATTGCTTTTTCCATATCGCCGTCGGCTTCGGTAAGGGCTTTTTTGCAGTCCATCATACCGGCACCGGTTTTCTTTCTTAACTCATTTACTTGTTGAGCAGTTATTTTCATTTCTTTTATCTCCATATCATTTTAATATTTTATTCTGAACCCGATGATGATTTTTCTTCTTTAACTTCATTTTCATCCTTGCTTTTTTCATGCTTTACAGTTTCCTTTATTTTCACATCAGCAGATTCTTCAGTGTTTACAGTCTTTTTATCTTCTTTAGTCACTTTCTCAACTTTTTTGCTTTCATCATCAACTTTTTCAGCTTCAGCTTCTTTCTTCTCTTTAGCTTCTTTTTCCTTTTCAGCTTTTCTTGCTGCTCTTTCAGCTTCTATTTTTTTCTTTTCTACTTCCTTTTCTTTTTCACGTTCTTTTTTCACTCTTTCTCTATCAGCAGCTTCCTCGGCTTTTTTCTCTTTAAGTTTTGCCTCTCCTTCTAATATAGCATCTGCCATTGTACTTGTAATAAGCTCAATTGTTTTAACAGCATCATCATTTGCAGGAATAATGTAATCTATATCATCTGGGTCGCAGTTAGTATCAACAATCGCAAAGACAGGTATATTCAATTTGCGTGCTTCATTTACTGCGATTGATTCTTTTCTGATATCAACAATAAAAAGTGCCCCGGGAAGTCTGTTCATTGATTCCACGCCGCCAAGAACTTTTTTCAATTTACCAAGCTCTCTTGATAAGAAAAGGATTTCTTTCTTAGTTATCTTTTCAAACGTTCCATCTGTTTCCTGCTTTTCGATGTTATGAAGTCTTTTTACGCTCTTTCTTATAGTAGAAAAGTTTGTAAGCATTCCGCCGAGCCATCTTTCACTAACCCAATGAGCACCGCATTTTTTTGCTTCCGTTTCAATAATAGCTTGCGCCTGTTTTTTTGTACCAACAAAAAGCACAGTTTTTCCTTCGGATACTATCTGATCAAATTTTTCGGCTGCTTCTTCAATTAATTGTTGGGTTTTTTTGAGGTCAATGATGTGGATCCCGTTCTTCTCCATAAAAATATATGGTTTCATTTTAGGATTCCAACGGCGGGTTAAGTGTCCGAAATGTGCACCTGCTTTAATAAGCTGAATTAATTCAACTCTACTCATAATATTACTCCTGTTGTTTACTTCTACTTTCCTCGGCTTTACCTTTCATCCCGATTTATCGGGACACAGGAGGTAAATCAGAAAGTATGAATGATTGTTAAATAAAAGATTATCTCTTAGAAAACTGAAATCTCTTTCTTGCCTTCGGTTGTCCGTATTTTTTACGTTCAACCATTCTTGGATCTCTTGTTAAATATCCTTCAATTTTAAGTTTAGGTCTGAAATCAGGATTGATATCAATTAAAGCACGTGCAATACCTAATCTTATTGCCTGTGCTTGCCCGGTAGTACCACCGCCATTAACATTAACGAACACATCATATTTGTCATCTGTTTCAGTTAGTTTTAACGGAGCTAAAATATCGTCTCGGTTAGTTAATTGAGGGAACGTTTTTTCAAATTCTTTTTTGTTAACTGTAATTTTTCCGTTTCCATTTTTTAAAATTACTCTGGCAACCGAAGTTTTTCTTCTACCTATATAAATCTTATCGGTCATTATTTCTCCGTTAGAATTAATGTTTCGGGTTTTTGTGCCTTATGCGGATGATCTTCGCCGGTATAAACTTTTAATTTTTTTATCAATTTTCTTCCGAGCCGGTTTTTAGGCAACATACCTTTAACGGCAGTCTGTATAACAAACTCAGGTTTTTTCTTCATCATCTCCTTAAAGGTAGTAATTTTTTGTCCGCCCGGATACCCGCTGTGGCGAATGTAGGTTTTAAGGGTTTCTCTTTTACCAGTCAGTCTAACTTTGTCTGCATTAATGACCACAACAAAATCACCTGTATCCATATTAGGAGTAAATATAACTTTATTCTTACCTCTTATGATCCTTGCAACTTCTGTAGCCATCCGACCAAGTACCAAGTCTTTGGCATCAACGAGATACCATTTGCGATCCGCATCTTCCGTGCGAATAAATCGCGTTATTTTTTCCTGTTTCACGTAATTTTCTCCGTATCCAAAATCATTTCTAAGAAAGCGTACAAAACTAATGCTAAGGAATGCAAAAGTCAAGAAATGGTGTCTCCTTGAGCTTGTAAATAATTTTACCTCTTAAGTGGGCACATCTTTTATTATACCAATGAGAGATTACCAGCATTCGGTTACCCCATAAATAGCGGTTCTTTTGAACCGTCCGTTAAAATTATTAGTTTTGAACCCTCATTTTTTTCTCAGAATTAGAAAATTACAAAACAATAATGAAAATACTAATTACAGGCGGCGCAGGATTTTTAGGAATTAACCTGGTACGATATCTCCATTCGCGGGAACACGAAATTGTTTCTTTGGATATTGTGGAATTTGATTATCCTGATATGAAGGATAAGATAAAAATAATAACCGGTGATATACGTGATAAAAGTATTGTCGCTAAAGCAATGAAAGTAATTGATATTGTTATCCATACGGCTGCCGCACTTCCGTTATATAAACCGGAAGATATTTTTTCAACAGATGTTGAAGGTACGGGAAACCTGATTGAAGCTGCTGAGAAAAACAACGTAAAACGTTTTATTCATATTTCCTCAACTGCAGTTTATGGTATTCCCGATCATCATCCGCTATACGAAGATGATAAGCTTGATGGTGTCGGACCGTACGGTAATGCAAAAATTCAGGCAGAAGAAGAATGTTTGAAATCCAGAGAGAAAGGAATGTGCGTTCCGATAATTCGTCCCAAATCTTTCATTGGAGTTGAACGGCTCGGTGTGTTCGACCTTTTATTTGATTGGGCTAAAGACGGACATGGTTTCCCGATGATTGGCAATGGTAATAATCGTTATCAACTGCTTGATGTTGAAGACCTGTGCGAAGCTATTTATCTATGCTGTACTTTGGATGAAGAAAAAGTTAATGATACTTTTAACATCGGT
>SMUX01388282.1_pt1 | contig 10162 bp, 7 predicted proteins | sample 2456431 | NCBI WGS metagenome assembly SMUX01 (sample SAMN11095930, study PRJNA526329) | marine sediment metagenome | biome: Marine sediment; feature: Surficial sediment; material: Deep marine sediment; isolation source: Hadal surficial sediment | place: Pacific Ocean | collected 2014-11 | depth 0-1... | reverse complement strand
TGGCAGCGAGCGCGGCGTACCCGGCCGGCTCTACCTCCAGCACGTACAGCGTCTGTCCCGCCAGCAGCATGTGACCGAAACGCATCCGGTTGATCAGCTGCACCTGGTGAGCATCGATGTGGCGGATGATCTGGCTGGACACCACTCGGGGCCTGATGCGGTCCGACTCCTTCACCCCCAACGCCTCGAGGATCGCCGCACCGGCCGCCCGGACCTCCGCCTGGATCTCGTGGTGAACCTCCAGAAGGCCGAACAGTCTCTCCACCACCTGCATCCCCGGACGCACCCGGGTGGACTTGAGCGCGATGTCGGTGATGCGGTTGATCTCGATGCCGGGGGAGATCTCCACCCACAGCGATGTGTCCCCCGGGAGCGGCAGGAACCCCCGCACTACCGTTCCCAGGTACGCAGCGTGCTGGGGCTGCAAGCTGTCGAGAAAGACATAGGTGCGCAGATCAATGGCCATCGGCGGTCCTCATCAGTCGGCTCCCTGGATGATCTTCACGCTGGCACTGGCGCCGATGCGACTGGCCCCTGCCGCTACCATCTTCTGCGCGTCGGCATAGGTGCGAATGCCTCCGGATGCCTTGACGCCCATCCTGGGCCCGACCACGCGCCGCATCAGGGCCACGTCCTCCGCGGTCGCGCCCCCCGGCCCGAATCCCGTAGACGTCTTCACGAAGTCTGCGCCGGCGACCTTGGCGAGCTGGCTCGCCGCCACCTTCTCCTCGTCGGTGAGCAGGGCGGTCTCGATGATGACCTTGAGAATCGCGCCGCCGGCGTGAGCGACTGCGGCGACCGATGCGATGTCGCGCTCCACGAGCTCGTAGTCACGCGACTTGAGCGCGCCGACGTTGGTCACCATGTCCACTTCGGTGGCGCCGTCGCGGATCGCCTTCTGGGCCTCGAAGACCTTCGCCTCGGTGGAGGTCGCCCCCAGCGGGAACCCCACCACGGTGCAGACCACCACGTCGCTGCCCTTGAGCAGGTCGGAGCAGAGCTTCACCCACGACGGGTTGACGCACACCGAAGCGAATCCGTACTTGCGCGCCTCGTAGGCCAGCTGGGCAATCTCGTCCTGGGTCGCGTCGGGCTTGAGCAGGGTATGGTCGATCAGGTGGCTCAGGCTACCGTCTGCGGGCACCACGCCGAGCGTGCTGGCGATACGATCCGCGCCGGCGGCGACCACCGGCTGTACGCGGTCCACGTAGTTCTGGGGCGACAGCTCGGAAGCCCCGTCCTCTTCGGCGCCCTCGAGAACGTCCACCCGTCCCTCCTGAACCAGGACGAGCACCTGGTGGGTGATCTGCTCGATGACCCGCTCGAGGGTCTTCTCGTCGAGCTCCATCACCGGCCGCCCCGGAGGAAGCGTCTCTCGATCTCCATGATCTTCTCCACGCGCCGCGCGTGGCGACCGCCGCCGGCCGGAGTCTCCAGCCAGGTCTCGACGATTTGCCGACCCAGCTCCGGGCCTATCATCCCGGCGCCCAGGGTGAGGACGTTGGCGTCGTTGTGGGCGCGGCTGTTGACGGCCGTTACCGCGTCGTAGCAGAGGGCTGCCCGCACGCCCGGAACCTTGTTGGCAGCCATGCACGAGCCGATGCCGGCGCCGTCCACCAGGATGCCGCGCCAGGCACGACCCTGCGCTACCAGCTGCGCCACGGCCAGGGCGAAGTCGGGATAATCGACCGACTCGGCGCCCTCCGTCCCGCAGTCGAGGACCTCGTACCCCAGCTCCTGGAGGCGCGCCTTCAGCCTCTCCTTGAGATCGTACCCGCCGTGATCGGCACCGATGGCGACCGTTCGCGCGCCGCGGGTTGCCGTTCGCGCGCCACGGGCGGCCGTTTCGGAGCCGAGCGCATGGACTCCGCTGCTCGGCGCACGGTCGCCGCCCTCCACCAGAGAGATATTCCGCTCCATGGCTGCCTGGCGGGCAAGCGGTGTGACCAACGCACCGTCGGGGACCACGAACTCCTCTCCCGGCGACACGTCCTGGATACACGGCTCGGTCACCAGGGTCGGCCCACGAGCGGATTTCGGCGGGGGCGGCCTGCCGACCGCGCGGTGCACCACCCGACGCACGATCTTGCGGATCTTCTCTTCGTCGGTCATCCAGCGACCTGCCAGGCTCCAGAATGGCCGTGCGGCCTCACGATGTCGACCTCAATCATGCCTGCTCCTGTCGGACCGGAGCAAGGTCGGGGTTGTGGCGGTCCGTCCGCTACTCGCCGGAATCCTCACCAGGCGCGCCAATCGGATCCATCGGTGCTCTGAGCCGTCTCCCCTGGCAGAGCCGTCCCTTCTCCCGCCCGCACGGCCCATGTTTCGCCAGGCTCCCGACCCGGCTCAGGCTGTTCAACTCCGGGCTCGGAGCGCTCACGCCGCGCGCGCTCCTGGAGAAGCTCCACATGGGAGCGCAGCCCTGCCACCGAGGCGTCGAAGGGCTCCAGCGTGCCGGCCGCCCGCGCCTGCATTACCGCTCCCTGCATCACGGCGAGCACCAACCGTGATAGCTCGCCGCGGTCGATGTCGGCCGGAAGCCGGTCACCCGCTGCCTCCAGCCAGCTCCGGACCCCCCGGGTCCACGCGGAGAAGTTCTCCTCGATGAGTGCCCGGATCCGCGGTTTTCCATCCGCCACCTCCAGGGCCAGGTTGCCGATCGGGCACCCCCGCGTGCAGCCCGCGACCAACAGACGCCTGCGGTACAGCTCGAGCAGCGCAAACACCCGTTCGATGGGGTCGTCGGTCGCGTTCTGCGCGGGCTCGAGGATCGTGGGGCCCACGGCATCCAGATGTCGCTGCAGCACACCCGCCAGCACCGCGTCCTTGCTGGGGAAGAAGTGGTAGAGGCTGCCGCTGTTCACTCCCGCCTCCCGCAGGATCGTCGCTACGCCAGTGGCGCGGAACCCCCGTTCGTGGAAGAGCCGTGCTGCCACCTCGAGAATCCGATCCCTTGTCTCGCTGGCCGGAGCGTTCATTGATTGATCATTCAACCACGTTCACCGTCCACGACGCTCAGCGGGCTGGCCGGCGGGCCGCCAGAACGAGAGCACCCCTCTTCGCATCGGCGCATGGTGGAATCGCGCTCACCATGAGAATAGTTGATTGAATACTCAACTCAAACAAGCCGAAAGTCAACCCCGCGGTCAGGCCGGGGTGGAACCGCCCAGGGGTGGGGCGAGAGAGGGATGGCCCGTGAGCTTGTTGATGGAGGGTCCGTTGAGCGGTACGCCGAACCGTGGTCCATACCGTGGTCCATGGCGAATGACGACGGGAGGGAACGATGCCGGTTCCACCTCCTCCGCCCCTCTAAGTGTACACCTGCTCAGGTAGAGGGACGGGCGCGAGAGGTTCTTCGGGCATGGCTAGAGCACCGAGCGAGGCGAAAGGCGCTCGAGAGGGGAGAGCGCATCTGGTCAGAGTCCGGCACCGTTGCCACGATAAGCCGGGTCTCCTGATGCGGGAGTACGGATTTCGTGAGCTCGAGAAAGCTGCCGGTGTGTCAGCGGATACTAATCCAGCGCCCGACGGGCGGCGATCGCCTCCGTGAACCAGAGCAGCTCGTCGAGAAACCGCCCGGCGCTCTTCTCGTAGGCGGGATCCGTCGGGGTGCCGTCCTCCTCGAACGCGTCCCGTACGTGTCGAACGGGCAGGCTGGCAGGAATCGGGAACGCGCCGAGCCCGAGCGTCACCTGACGGAGCTGGGAAAGACAGCTGAGGCCTCCCCATGGCCCGGCCGAGACCGTGACGATGCCGATGGGCTTTCGCCGGTACTCCGGCAGAAGGTAGTCGAGCGCGTTCTTGAGCACGCCTGGGTAGCCGCTGTTGTACTCCGGCGTGACGATGACCAGCGAGTCTGCCTTGCCGACCCGTCCCGCGAACTCCTCCAGCCCGGGTGGGGGGTCCTCCCGAACGCGCAGCCGCTCCTCCATGATTGGGAGATCGTACTCAAGGAGGTCGAGCAACTCCGTGGAGACGCCTTCCCGTTCGCCGAGTCGCCGTCGCACGAAGCGGGCGACCTTCGGGGTCTGCCTGTCCCGCCGCGTGCTCCCCACGATGATGGGGATGTAGAACTGTCCCATGGCCATCCCGCCTTTCCTCATCGCTCGAATACGCAGGTACCCCATGGGAAGCTCGGGCGCCAGCGAGCACCGCTAGCGGGCCCGCTCGGGGCTTGCCTTCCGCGCTCGTGCGCGCTCGCTTGTGAGCAGGGCAGCATCCTGCGGCGGAGCGGAGGTCGGCCGCCGCGCGAGTCGATAAGCAGGCGGAGTGAAGGAGAACGAGATGATGTGGAGCAAGCGAGCGTACTGCGTGCTCGTCCTCTCTGCCGTCCTCCTGGGGGCGCGCCAGCCGGCGTACGCCCAGGGGACCGGCGAGGCGGTGGGCGAGGCGGATGAGGTGGAGATCTCTTACGAGATGTTTGTGCTCGACAACGGGCTTACGCTGATCGTGCACGAGGACCACAAGGCGCCGATCGTCGCTGTAAACATCTGGTATCACGTCGGATCGAAGAACGAGAAGCCGGGCCGGACGGGCTTCGCCCACCTCTTCGAGCACCTGATGTTCAACGGGTCCGAGAACTATAACGACGAGTACTTCGGGCCGTTCGAGCGGGCGGGAGCGACCGACATGAACGGCACCACGAACCCGGACCGAACCAACTACTTCGCCAACGTGCCCACGCCGGCGCTGGACATGGCTCTGTGGATGGAGTCGGATCGGATGGGCCACATGCTCGGCGCCATCGATCAGGCGAAGCTGGAAGAGCAGCGCGGTGTCGTCCAGAACGAGAAACGCCAGGGCGAGAACCAGCCTTACGGCGTGGTCCGGCAGCTGCTCAGCGAGAGCACCTACCCGAGCGACCACCCGTACTCGTGGACCACGATCGGCGTCATGGAGGATCTAAGTGCGGCCACGCTGGAGGATGTGAAGGAGTGGTTCAAGAAGTATTACGGGCCCAACAACGCCGTCATCGTCATCGCCGGCGATATCGACGCCCAAACGGCGAAGGAGAAGGTAGAGAAGTACTTCGGCAGCATCCCGGCGAGTCCGCCCGTGGCGAAGCCCCAGCGGTGGATCGCAAAGATGCAGGGCGAGAAGCGCCAGACGGTGCAGGACCGGGTCCCCCAGGCGCGGATCTACATGGTGTGGAACGTCCCGGAGTGGGGCTCCGCGGACGCGGATTACCTCGACCTGGTGAGTGACGTCCTGGCGCAAGGCAAGTCATCGCGACTCTACAAGCGCCTCGTGTACGAGGATCAGATCGCCACGGACGTCTTTGCGTTCGTCTCGCTTCGCGAGATCGGCGGTCAGTTCCAGATCCGCGGCACGGCCCGACCGGGTCAGGACCTCTCCGGCGTGGAGACCGCGATCGACGAGGAGATGGAACGCTTTCTCCTGGAGGGCCCGACGGCAGAGGAGCTCCAGCGGGTCAAGACGCAGTACCGCGCTCGCCTGGTCCGCGGCGCCCAGCGGATCGGCGGTTTCGGAGGGAAGTCGGACGTGCTCGCGACGGGCCAGGTGTACGGAGGCAGTCCCGATTACTACAAGGTCCGCCTGAACCGGGTGCAGAACGCGACGGCCGACGACCTGCTTGCCGCCGCCCGCGAGTGGCTGAGCGACGGCGTGTACGTTCTCGAGGTGCATCCATATCCGGAGTTCCGGGTCGCTCAGGAGGATGCCGACCGATCGGCAGTACCCGATCCTGGCCCGGCGCCCGACGTCCACTTCCCGGAGCTGCAGCGGGCCAGCCTCGCCAACGGCCTGGAGGTGATCCTGGCTGAGCGCCACGCCGTCCCGCTGGTGAGCTTCAACCTCCTCGTGGACGCCGGTTTTGCGGCGGACCAGTTCGGGCTCCCGGGCACCGCGGACCTCGCGCTGGACATGATGGATGAGGGTACGGGGATCCGGTCCGCGCTCGAGATCAGCGATGCGCTGGCCATGCTGGGTGCGCAGCTCCGGACGGGATCCGGTCTCGACGCCTCGAGCGTTTCTCTGTCGGCACTCACGGGAAACCTGGACGCGTCGCTCGAGATCTATACCGATGTGATCCTAAACCCGGTCTTTCCGCAGGCGGACTTTGAGCGCCTGAAGAAACAGCAGCTCGCCGGGATCCAGCGCGAGAAGATGCAGCCTCAGACGATGGCCTTTCGCATCTTGCCCGCGCTCCTGTATGGGGAGGGCCACGCCTACTCCAATCCGTTGACGGGGTCCGGCACGGAGGAGTCGGTGGCCCGCATCACTCGAGAGGACCTGGTCGACTTCCACGGTACCTGGTTCAGGCCGGACAACGCCCAGCTCGTCGTGGTCGGAGATGTGACCCTGGCTGAGCTGCTGCCCAAGCTGGAACGGCTCTTCGCGGAGTGGGAGCCGGGTGACGTGCCCCCGAAGAACATCGGGGAGGTCTCGGGCGGCAGCGGTTCGGTGGTTTATCTGTTGGATCGCCCGGACGCCGTTCAGTCCCTGATCATAGGGGGCAGCCTGATCGTGCCGAAGGCGAACCCGGACGAGGTGGCGATCGAGACGGTCAACAACATCCTCGGAGGGACGTTCACCTCTCGCATCAACATGAACCTCCGCGAGGACAAGCACTGGGCCTACGGCGCGTTCACTTTCATACCGGACACCAAGGCCCAGCGTCCGCTGATCGTGTACGCACCCGTGCAGACCGACCGAACCTCCGAGTCGCTGCGCGAGCTGCTCGCCGAGCTCCGGGGGATCCTCGGCCCTGAGCCGATCACCAGCGAGGAGCTGAGCAAGGTCCAGGAGCTGGAGACGCGCAGCATGGCGGGCCGGTGGGAGACGAACGGAGAGGTCCAGGGTGGAATCACGGAGATCGTGACGTTCGGCCTGCCGGACGACTACTACGAGCGGTATGGCCGGCAGCTGCGGGCGCTCGACGTGGCCGAGCTGTCGGCGGCCGCCCGCGAGATCATCGTTCCGGACGGGTTCGTCTGGGTGGTGGTCGGTGATCGCACGGCGATCGAGGATCCGCTTCGTGAGCTCGGCCTGGGGCCGATCCGTCTCATCGACGCGGACGGCCGTCTCATCGACGCGGACGGCCGGGTCATAGACGAGGACGGCCGGGTCATAGACGAGGCGGCTGCCTCTCGGTAAGCCCCACGGTGGTTTCACGATGCGCGTTGCAAGGTTGAGTGCGGTCGCTTCCCTCGCCCTGATGGCGCTAGCGTCGGCATGGTCGCCGCCTGGCGCCCGATCCGTGCTTCTCGCCGTCGCCCTCCCTGACGCGCAGCGGGTGGCGAGAGACACACAGCGGGTGGCGAAGGCTGCCGCCGACGCGGCCCGCGACGCTCAACGCTCCTTCGAGCGAGAGAGGCGGAGGAGCCTACCCTGGTGGAACGGGCCCACGCCCCGTCGGTGCGACGAGGTGGTGGGCCGCTTCTGCCTCTGGCACGATGAGAATCCAGGTTTCGATCCGGGACCCGAGAGGGAGAAGGTGAAGGCGGCCCGGGAGGAGCTGCTCACCATCCTCCGGCGATCGTCCGATCTGTCACCGGCTGACTGGTGGGTTGCCGGCCAGCGCGTGCGCTATCTGGTCGAGGCTGGACGCCTCGAGCAAGCTCGGTCGGTGGCGGCCGTGTGCGCGGCGGAAGCCTGGTGGTGCAGCGCGCTGATGGGCTACGCGATGCACGCGCTCGGGGCGTACGCCGCGGCCGATTCCCACTACGCCGTCGCGCTCGCCTCCATGCTCGCCGAGGAGAGGTGCCGGTGGCGCGATCTCTCCGATCTGCTCGAGGGCGATCTTCTGGACTCGTACGAGGATCTCAGCTGCGAGCGACGGGAGGCGCTCGAGCGACGGATCTGGTGGCTCGCGGATCCGATGTACATGGTGCCCGGGAACGATCGGCGCACCGAGCACTTCTCCCGCCACGTCCTCAACCGCCTTCAGCCAGGAGCCGCTTCACCTTACGGGGTTGCGTGGGGTCCCGATCTCGAGGAGATCCTGATCCGCTACGGATGGCCGCAGAGCTGGTCACGGCGGCGGCAGCCGGTCTACTCGGCCGGTCGCCGCCGTCCCTCGATCACCGGCCACGACCCCCACCGGAGCTTTCGTTTCCTTCCCCTGGCCGATCTCGTCAGCGAATTCGCGACGATCGCGCCGGCCGACTGGGAGCTCGAGCCGAGACGGCCGCACGAGGAGTACCTCCCGAAGTACGCGTCGTCCTTCGACGATGAGGAGGACGGCTTCGAGCACCAGCTGGCCATCTTCCGTAGGGGGGACTCGGCGTTCCTGATCGGAGCGTACGAGTGGACGACGGACTCGCTTCCACCGGACACTCCCCTCCGCGTCGCGCTCGTGTGCAGCCGCGAGTCCGGCGGTTCCAGAGTCGCCGAGTCCGAGACGGCCGATCGCCGGGGCGTGCTGACCATGCTCGCGGCACCCGAAACGTGTGTGCTCGCCATCGAGGCGCTCGCGGCCTCGGCTGGCCGGGCGGCGAGAGTCCGGTTGGGTCGCCGGATCGCGGCGTTCCACGACGGGCCGGCGATATCGGACATCTTGCTGCTGGACCCGGTCCCGTCCCAGGCCGTTCCGGGATCGTTGGAAGAGGCGCTGGACCTGGTGCGTCCTTCGACGAGAGTGCGGCCCGGGGAGCGCGTGGCCCTCCTGTGGGAGCTGTATGGGGTGCGCGAGGGCACGCAGCTTGACGTGCGGGTGTCGTTGACGAAGCCCCGCAAGAGCCTCCTCCGCAGGGCCGCCGAATGGATCGGGCTGGCGAGAGATGAAGACCCCACGGTCAGCCTGGAGTGGCGGGAGGAGAGCGTGGGCGGCCCGGGGCCGGTCGCCCGCTTCCTGGAAGTGCAGATTCCCGATCTTTCCGAGGGCGCTTATCTGCTCTCTGCCTCGGTTCGCCTGGCGACCGGCGCCGAGCTCATGTCGGGGCGCATCGTGCGCGTCGAGGATCCTTGAGCCCCCGCGCGGCGGCCGTGTGCAAGCCGGGCAGACACGATCGTCCTGGTTCTCGAGAGCGCGCGGCGGGATAGGGGTAGATGCCGACCGACTGGGCCGCTCTGTACGAGGCGATGTATGGCGATCTCGTCCGCTTTCTGTACAGGAAGGTTTGGGACGCGGAGCGGGCGGAGGATCTCGCCCAGGAGGCGTTTGTGAGGGCGCTGCGGCACGATCCCGATAATCCCCGCGCGTGGCTGTTCACCGTGGCATCGAACCTGGCCCGGGACGAGGCCAGAAGCGCCGTTCGTCGCCGCCGGCACCTCGAGCTGGTCCGGGCGGAGATCGAGGCGGATCCGCCTGCCGCGTCCTCTCCGTCGGCGGACACGGAGCGGCGGGAGCGGGTCGAGGCTGTCCGGCGGGCTCTCGAGTGGCTGAGCGACAGGGATCGAGAGGTGCTCCTGATGTGGGATGGAGGGTTGAGCTACACGGAAATCGCGGCGAACACCGGGCTCGCTCGGAGCGCGATCGGGACCACGCTAGCCCGTGCGCGAAGCCGGCTCGTGACCGCATACGAGGAGCAGGAGCGTCGAGATGTCGCATCTGACTGACGGTCAGCTGCACGCCTTCCTGGACGGCAGCGTCGAGGACCTGGCGGACGCCGAGCCCTCCGATGTGCGCTCTCACGTCAAGGGCTGCGCGGATTGCCGCGCGCGGCTCGAGGCTGCCCGGCTGGTGCGCGACCGGGCCCACTCGCTCCTGCGAGTCGCCGCCCCGCCCTCGCTCGCTCCCCCTCCGATCCAGGAGCTCGGTCGTGCCCGGACCGATCGGCCGCCTGGCCGGCGGAGCTTCGGGCCCAGGCCGGAGTCGCTCGCCTGGGCCGCGACGATCGCGGTCGCGCTCACGGGGGGCTGGCTGGCGCGAGGGATGATCGACACCGAAACGGCCGGCCGTTTCGCGGAGCTCGATCGGGTTGCGGGGACGGAGCAGCTTGCCGAGCCGCCCGCGATCGCGAAGCCCGCCGAGGAGCAGCCGACGCAGCCGCTCGCCGCCGGCGAGGGTGCGGCGGCGAAGATGGCGAGGCTCAGCGCTACCGCTGCGGTTCCGGCGGATGGTCCGCCCGGTTGGGCGCCCGTGGATCGCGCACGGGCCGAGACGCTGCTCGGCGGGCGGCTTCGGACGGTGGAAGGCCTTCCGATTCTGTCCATCTTCGCCCGCGATGTGGAGGGAACGCCGGTCGTCTGGACCGCGCAG
>SMUX01105993.1_pt1 | contig 10163 bp, 5 predicted proteins | sample 2456431 | NCBI WGS metagenome assembly SMUX01 (sample SAMN11095930, study PRJNA526329) | marine sediment metagenome | biome: Marine sediment; feature: Surficial sediment; material: Deep marine sediment; isolation source: Hadal surficial sediment | place: Pacific Ocean | collected 2014-11 | depth 0-1... | reverse complement strand
GGGAAGCCTTGACGATGCCCGGCATCGCCTGCGGCTCCCCTCCTGCCCGCCCCTTGGCCCGTCGCATCGCCCGCGCGATCTCTATGGGTCATTATCAACGAGACCTGGTATAACTCCATATCGCCTCTTGGCTCCGAGTTTTTCAACCCTCTCGGCTATGTGTGGACGGCCCCGGCCCAGAAACACGAAGCCCGCCACGGGGATATGGCGGGCTCCGGCTGGTGCAATCAGTCCGGGGAGATCGATAACACTTGGCTCGGAAGATAACCGAAATCCGCACCCCATTCCACCGTAATTTGGTTAACGTCCGATCTCCCCAGTCAGATACTGACGCGCCTTAAGCCGCCAACTCGTGCTATGATTGGGGTTGCTGTGTCGGGGGGTTTGCAGACAGCCGGCATGGGCGCTACAAGGCGATTCTTGGCCAGGTTATGGCCCGACGAGAGCGGCATTTCCTCGGTCGAGTATGCCTTGCTGCTGGCCTTCATCGCGGCCGGCATTTTCAGCGCCGCGGAGTTGCTGAGCAACGCGGTCGAGAACGAGATGAAAGACACCGCTGCGCTGTTCGACGAGGATACTTGCGGTAACGACGGCAGTGGCGATGGCACCGGTGGCGACGACGGCTCGGGCCAGGGCGGTGGCAACACTTGCTAAGAATTTAGCGGGTGATCTGCCACAGCATGTACTGCCCCGGCCCCTGTTCACACCGTGCCGCGCCCTTGTCACGCTGTAGCCTAAGCGCCACGCCAACGCGCTTGGTCATAAGCCGCAGTAGTTTCTGATCGCTCTTATCCAAGGCCCCGCTCGACAAGAGGCTGTAGCGCGATATCCCGCGTGGTGAGCGGTTCTGCGACGTGTCTCAGTATGGACAGGATGATACGGGTCATTTCGCCGCGCCGGGACCAGTCCTTGGGCGGGCGGAAGGCCTTGGGCTCGATGGCCGCCTTGGCAGGAACGATCTATGCCACCCTCTCCAGCGCCCGCTTCAGCGGCTCGAGATGCCTCTCGTAGCGCCTCCAGCGCTCAATCGAGGTGTCGTAGACTGGCTGACGCGCCTGCCAATCGCTCATTGTATAGATCGGGCGGTCATTCTTGTGGGAAGCGAGACAGGTATCGTCCCAGTCCAGCCCGCAGAACGCAATCATACGCCGGCTGACAGCTTCCGTATCGGTGATCAGCTCCTCGTATCTCACGTCCAGGACCGGCACTTGGAGGACGGCGCTCCAATGCGCCATTAATCTTTCGTACTCCCGGTAATAGCGGCCGAGGTTGGTCAGATCGTAGCTGAAAGGCTGTGTAAGGAAATCCTGGAAATAGCAGGACAGGCACACATCCAGCGGATCGCGCTGGCAGTGCATGATACGGGCGCGCGGAAACAGAAACGCGATCAGGCCGAGGTGGCGGAAGTTATTGGGCATCTTGTCGGTCACCCGAACGGCATCGTCGGAGCGCTCCCGCAGCTGATTCAAATACTCTTGCGCAAGACGACCGGCCGTTGCTTCATCGATCAGCGCGGCGCATTCTGGATAGGCGGCGGTATCCTGCAGCGCCGCCGGCAATTTGGCCACCATCAGAGCGAAATACGAAAGCTCGCCGGCGCCGAATACATCGGGGTGGCTTGCTATGATCTGCTCGACAAGGGTCGTTCCCGAGCGCGGCATGCCGATGATGAAGATCGGCCGTTCAGCCTCGCTCCCGAGCGATGTTCGTTGTTCGAAGAACGGGCGCGTAAAGGTCGCGATGATCCTGTCGGTTTTCTCGGCGAAGGCAGCGGCATCGAACGGCTGGGATGCTTTCCTGATTTCGTTGCCCGCCTGATAGTGGTGGAATGCCTTGTCGAACTCCCCGATATCGTCAAAGCACTTGCCGAGGGCAAAGTTCAAGTGGGCTCTGCCTTTATCGGAGAGCGTTCGGTCGCGCAACAGCCTCTCCATCCGCGGGACGATGTCATCGTCCGCCCGAACCTCCTTTAGGGCGACGAGCCCTAAGTAAGGCCACGCGAAGCTCGGCTCGATCGCCAGGGCCTTCTCGTATTCCGCGGCCGCTTCGTCGAACCGTCCGCTGGCTTTCAGCGCTGAACCAAGGTTGTTGTGGGCCGTCTCGTCGTTTGGGTTGATGGCTAAAGCACGCCGGAATTGGGCAAATGCCTCGTCGATCTTGCCCTGGTGTTGCAGCACGACCCCAAGGTTGTTGTGCGCATCCACGAGGTTGGGATCGATGGCAAGCGCGCGCTGGTAGCAGGCAACGGCTTCGTCCAGCTTGCCCTGATTTTTCAGCACGATGCCAAGGTTGTTGTGCGCATCCACGATGTTGGGATCGATGGCAAGCGCACGCTGGTAGCAGGCAACGGCCTCGTCCAGCCTGTCCTGGTCTTTCAAGAGATTGCCAAGGTTGGCGTGGGTGGCCGCGGACTTCGGATTGATGGCCAAGGCACGCCGGAAATGGACCAACGCTTCGTCGAGCTTGCCCTGGCGTTGCAACACGACCCCAAGGTTGTTGTGTGCATCCGCATAATTTGGATCGATCCTTAGGGCGCGCTGGTAACGGGCCGCCGCCTCGTCGAGCCTGCACTGGTCCTTCAGCATGAGACCGAGGTTATTGTGCGCAACAGCATATCCCGGAGCGATCGCGAGCGCCTGCTGGTAGCAGTCGGCAGCCTCGGTGAGCTTGCCTTGCGTCTGCAGAATGGCGCCAAGATTAATTCGCGCCTCCGCGTAGTCGAGCTTGCTCCCGAGCGCGCGTTGCAGCAGCTTGACGGCGGTTTCGCTCTGGCCCGCCCGATGGGCGAGCAGTCCCAACCGGTGCAAAGCCTCGGGGTCATTCGGACTCCGGTCGAGGATGCGGCGGTAGACGGCAGCGGCTTTCTGGAACCCGCCCCTTCGGTGAAACCGGATCGCGGTTTCCCTCTCGCGGGCGATTTCGCTGCCGAGGTCCTGGGTCGCCGTGGTCGGGGAACGCGCTGACTTTCGCGCCTTCTTGGCCATGCGGCGTTGCTGACGGCTCGAATGTTTCATGTTGGCGCGCCGATGACGCGGGTGCGCCCCACTTAATCAAGGGGTGGTCTCTACCAGTATCGGTTATGGTCGAAGGCTCGCCCGCTGGCCAGTCACCTCGGGTCACTTTGCCGTGACCTCGACCGAGCGAACAGGGCGATGATGGGCGAACCTGTGGGCCGGCAAGACCTTGAAGACGACCGGCGGAGTTCATGACGGCAAAACGCTCTAGGACCGGGCCAGCAAATTCGATTGTGAGGCTTGCCCCCCGAATGCGCGATGCTGTCCAAAATCGCCGGAGCGCCGCATCTCGCGTGACCTCAATGAGGCGGTGCGCGACACGACCCGCGCTTTGATGGAGACCGAGGCTTACGCGGCCTCCAACGGAGAGCGCAAGTAGATCGAAGCGCTATTCGGCGAGGCCAAGAGTATTCTCTCGATGGCCAGGCTCAGACTGAGGGCCCTGACCGGGGCCCGGGACGCGTTCTTGCTGACCGCCACCGTCCAGAACCTCAAAAGGCCCGCCAACCCTACCGCAAGACCGCCGCCACGGCCCATGATCGCCTGATAAATGCCGCGAAACCCCACCCAACCGGACCAATGACCCAAACCCGCCTCAACAAACTGAGGCAGAAACGAAAAATGTCCGCTATTTCTAAAAGCGGAAACCGGAACGCCGTTCCAATCAGACTTCTTCAACACCCCCGGCTACGAGCAGACATCCAGCCACCCGAAATCGAAGCCCACCTTACCCCCACGAGCGGACCTAACAGCGGTAGGTCGCGAGAGTCTGTTTTTGACCCAAGCTGTGTCGAAACTATTGTTTGGAGATCGACGCGAAATACTGAGTCATGAAGTTGGCCTCAGCCGCAATAATGACTGGTCCACGTTACCTTCCGGATTCAATCGTTGCGCAATTGCTCTCGGTGTCCGCGGTTTCACGCAGCCTGGACCCACAGCGGACAAGTGAATTGACCCAGAATGGGGTGGCGATGGTGCGGTCAATACAAATGGCGGCGCCCGACGGCGGACGGTAGCACGACCGATTCTCCAAAGCTGTTGACCATGCGATGCACGGCGCGCCAACCCGTGCAATGACCCGGCACGATGACCTTGAGGTCGAACGCCTCGAGGCCGCGCACCGTCTCCGGAATGATCGCCTCGAATGTCTTTCCCGCCAAATGAAATCCGCCCATCACCCCAAAAAGCGGCGTCGGCGCAAAGGTATCCCGAGCATCTCTCAAAACGTTGATGAGACCGGCATGGGAACAGGCCGTGAAAACCATGATTCCCTTGTCACGCACGTTGACCGCCAGATAGCGCTCGTCCATCACCCAGGGATCGGGTTCCCGATCCGTATCCGCGGCATTACGCCTTACCTGGCTAGGCAAACCTTTCTCATAGGATGTCGTCCGCGGAATTTCGCCGCTCAGGTAGAACATATCATCGAGCAGGAGGCGCGGCTCCGGGTCGTTCTCTACGTGGCCACCCGCTTGTTCGAGCACCTCGACGGACGGAAGGTCCTCGAGCGGGAAAGCATCGCCGGTGTCGAGACGATCGCCGCGGTGCGAGAACGTCTCGGGATTGCCGTGGACCGGGACCCGGCGACCATCGTTGGCCGCCGTGATCGGATCGATTGCCGCCGGCAAGCCGCCGGCGTGGTCGATATGCCCATGCGACAGCACCACTGCTTCGATAGCACCCATGTCGATACCCAAACGCGGTGCATTGTGTTCGACCGCGAGTCCGTTCGGGCCGCCGTCGAACAAGACGGTGCGCACTCGGTCCTCGATCTGGCCGGTCACAACCAAGGAAATACCAAAGCATGCGAAACAAAGGCCATCGCCGGAGAAACTCTCCGCCCCGGTCTCCATGAGGTTGTCCATTTCGTTCGTGACACCGTCGGGAACCGATGACAGCCCGTCGCTGACATTGTCGACCAGAACGAAAACATTGGCGCTGTCCAGAACCGCAAGGTCGGGCGCCGTGTTACCTAGTTTCCTTGCGCACATGCCCACCTTCTACAAAGGTGCGTGCCATGCGACATTGGTGCGCTCACATGTTCGGGTAGTTGGGGCCGCCGCCGCCTTCGGGCGTGACCCAGTCTATGTTCTGTCCCGGGTCCTTGATGTCGCAGGTCTTGCAGTGGACGCAGTTCTGCGCGTTGATCTGCAGACGCGGGTTGGTGCCATCGTCGTCGCGCAGGATCTCGTAGACCCCGGCCGGGCAGAAGCGCTGCTCCGGCGCGTCGTAGCGTGCCAGGTTATAGGCGACCGGCACCTCCGGATCCTTGAGCCGCAGGTGCACCGGCTGGTCTTCCTCGTGGTTGGTGTTGGACAGGAACACCGAGGAATTGCGGTCGAAGGACACCACCCCGTCGGGCTTGGGATAGTCGATCTTCGGCATCGTCTTGGCCGGCATCAGGCAGTCGTGGTCGGCGTGTTGGTGATGCAGGGTCCAGGGCGCGCGCCCGCCGAGCAGCTTGAGCTCGGCGCCGCCGAACAGCATGCCGCCCCATAATCCCAATTTGGCGAAGGCCGGGCGGAAATTGCGCACCTTGCGCAGCTCCTCGTAGACCCAGGAGCCTTCGACTTTGCGCGGATAGGCGGCGAGCACGCCATCTTCCGCCGGGTCGCCCCCCGCGAGCGCCTCGAAGGCCGCCTCGGCGGCCAGCATGCCGGTCTTCATGGCGTTGTGGCTGCCCTTGATCTTGGGCACGTTGAGGAAACCGGCGCCACAGCCGATCAGCAAGCCGCCGGGGAACACCAGTTTCGGGATCGACTGAAAGCCGCCCTCGTTGAGCGCCCGGGCGCCATAGGCGATGCGCGTGCCGCCCTCGAAGATGGGGCGGATCCTGGGGTGGGTCTTGAAGCGTTGGAACTCCTCGAAGGGCGCGAGGTGCGGGTTGCGGTAGTCGAGCCCGACCACGAAGCCGACCGCCGCCTGGTTGTCCTCGAGGTGGTAGATGAACGAGCCGCCCCAGGTCTTGGTGTCCATGGGCCAGCCGGCGGTGTGCATCACCAGGCCCTGGCGGTGCTGGGCCGGGTCGAGCCGCCACAGCTCCTTGATGCCGATGCCATAGGTCTGCGGTTCGGCCCCCTCGCGCAGGCCGAAGCGCGCCATCAGGGTCTTGGACAGCGAGCCGTGGCAGCCCTCGGCGAAGAAGGTGTACTTGGCGCGCAGCTCCATGCCCGGCTGGTAGCTGTCCTTCTTGGAGCCGTCCTTGGCCAGGCCCAAATCGCCGGTCGCAACGCCTGCGACCCGGCCGGCCGCGTCGTAGAGCACCTCGGCGGCGGCGAAACCGGGATAGATCTCCGCGCCCAGGGCCTCGGCCCGCTCGGCCAGCCAGCGGCACAGGTTGCCCAGCGAGACGATGTAGTTGCCGCGGTTGTGGAACTGGCCCGGCATCAGGCCCACCGGCACCCCGACGCCGCGTCCGCCGCCGGTCAGGAACATGAATTTCTCTTCCGCGACCGGGGTGTTGAGCGGTGCGCCCAACTCCTTCCAGTCGGGCAGCAGCTCGTCGAGCGCGCGCGGCTCCAGGACCGCGCCCGAGAGGATGTGGGCGCCGACCTCGGAGCCCTTCTCGATCACGCAGACCGAAACCTCCGGGCCACCCTCCGTCGCCAACTGCCGCAGCCGGATCGCCGCCGCCAGGCCGGCCGGCCCGGCGCCCACGATCACGACATCGAATTCCATCGACTCGCGTTCCATCGTCCCGTCTCCCTGGCGCGGCGGCCCAATCCACCGCGCCTATATTGACCCTGATGCTGTTGTGGTTGTGCGCCACATTCGAAATCAAAGCTGATGCAGAATGGTTCCGCTCCTGAACGCATTCAAGCCGATATTCACGGGAGGAAGAAGCGGCATTGGAAGCGCATCGAGGCGATACCAATTCCATCCCTCCACTTTGTCGGGCTCACGTAAGCTCGGCTCAGCTGAAACACCGTCCGCTAGAAATTCAAAATCTAGAACCAACGCACCACCAATATCGACCATCGCGATTGAGAGCAGAGTCAGCCAATCCGCAACCAGCCCCGTTTCCTCGAACATTTCGCGTTGGGCCGCTTCTCGTACGCCCTCGCCTCGTTGCACCGCCCCCCGCACCAGCCATAGGTACCACGACCAAGTGATGACAATCTCCGTCCAAGCAGAATGGTATTCTCACGCATGATCATGACGCCCGCACCGACAACAGAACATGCTGTTTTACCACTGTTCATCGGTTCGGGGTCCCTCTGCCTTGGCCAAAGGCATGAAGTTTATCTGCACGGGTTCGTTGCTCGGCCAAAATAGAAGCGCCATGCGCCCAAGGCCAGTCTTGTTTGCGTGCCGGCCTCGTTGGTGGCGCTGAGCCACCGCCAGGCGCCAGCCGAAGGCGCGAACGGAATTCCAAGCGGCCGCCGAGGGTGCTATCCTGGCCCCCATGCACAGCGAACCGGACCAGGCCCTGGCCGACCTGGCGTGGCTGGTGGAGGCGGGCGCCGACGAAGCGATCGACGCGGCGCCGGTCGACCGCTTGGCCGCGCGCCCCGCCGCAGGGCCAGCTGCGCCCCCGGCCGCGCCCCCGGCCCCGTTGCCGGCAACCGCGCCCGCCCCCGCCGCGGCGCCCGTGGCAAGCTCGGCCGGGCCCACGCGCGCCCCGGCGCCGGTCCCGCTGTCCTCGACCGAAGCGGCGCTGACCACGGCGCGCGAGCTGGCCCAGGCGGCCGGCACTCTGGACGAACTCAAGGCCGCGCTCGCCGGCTTCGAGGGCTGCGCGCTCAAGCAGACCGCCATGAACCTGGTGTTCGCCGACGGCAACCCCAAGGCCCGGCTTATGGTTTTCGGCGAGGGCCCGGGCGCCGACGAGGACCGCCAGGGCCTGCCCTTCGTCGGCGTCTCCGGGCAGCTTCTCGACCGCATGTTGGCGGCGATCGGGCTCGACCGGAGCTCGGTCTACATCACCAACCTGCTGTCCTGGCGCCCGCCGGGCAACCGCACCCCGACCAGCACCGAGATCGCCGCCTGCCTGCCCTTCGTCGAGCGCCACATCGAGCTGGTCGACCCGGGATACCTGCTGCTGCTCGGCGGCAGCGCGGCCAAGACCCTGCTCGGCCGCAGCCAGGGCATTCTCAAGCTGCGCGGCCACTGGGCCCATTACCAGCACGCCGGCATGGCGCGCCCGATCCCGGCGCTGGCCAGCCTGCACCCAGCCTACCTGCTGCGCCAGCCGGGGCAGAAGCGCCTGGCCTGGCGCGATTTCCTGGCGCTGCGCGAGGCACTCGATTCCGGCCGCGATCCGCTGCTCTGTACGCCCGCCAAGCGTTAACCTCTTATTCACCACAACCGCCGATCCTCCATTCGGGTCCGTAGCCCAGCATGCCTTTGGTCTTGGCTTTGCGGCCAAAAGTTGCCCTGGGCCGCTGCTTTCGATTAACATGACGCCTCACACAGGGGGCATTCTTGCAACTGGATTGTTTCAACAGCCACCCGGATCGGGCGCGCGGCTGGTTCGCGGCGCTGTTGGCTGTCTGCATTCTCGTGCTGCCGGCGACCGGCAATGCCGGACCAGCCACCCCCGACGGCGCGGTCGCGGCGATCCCGGCAACGCCGGAGTTCGGCGGTGACGGCCTGCCGCGGGTGCTCTCGGACCGGGACGTCGGCCTCTACCGCGAGATTTTCGCGCTTCAGGTCGCGGGCGACTGGCGCGCCGCGGACCGGCACATAGCGCGGCTGAGCGACCGGAGGCTGCTCGGCCATCTGTTGGCGCAGCGCTACCTGCATCCGACCGCCTACCGCTCCAAGTACCGGGAGCTGCGCGACTGGATGGCCCACTACGCCGACCATCCCGACGCCCGGCGCATCTACAAGTTGGCGCTGAAACGGCGGCCCAAGAACTACAAGTATCCAGCCCGGCCCGCGGCCCGACCGTCCGGCCTGGCGGCGGCGCGCGCGAACCTTCAAAAGCCCTATCGCTCGACCAAGCGCCTGTCCAAGGCCGAGCGGCGCCGGGCCGCGCAACTCAAGCGCCAGATCCGGCGCAACGTGCTGCGCACCCGCCTGAGCGTCACCGAGAAGCTGCTCGCCGGCGCCAAGGCCAAGCGCCTACTGGATCGGGTCGAGCGCGACGACGGCCTGGCCCGGGTCGCCGCCGCCTGGTTCTACTACGGCAACACCAAGCGGGCCTTCAAGCTGGCCGACGGCGCCGCGCGGCGCTCGGGCGAACACCTGCCGATGGCCCATTGGATCGCCGGGCTGGCCGCCTGGCGCCTGGACCGGATCGAGACCGCGGCCGGGCATTTCGAAAAGCTGGCGGTCTCGCGGGCCGCCTCGGACTGGACCGCCGCCTCCGGCGCCTATTGGGCCGCGCGCGCGCAGCTGCGGCTGCGGCGTCCCGCGCAGATGAGCCGCTGGCTCACCCTGGCGGCCGAGTCGCCGCGCACCTTCTACGGCCTGCTCGCCCAACGCGCGCTCGGCATCAAGCTGCGCTTCGACCGGCACGCCCACGCGCTGCAGCCCGCCCACGTTGCGGCGCTGGCCGCCGAGCCCCGCGGCGCCCGGGCGATGGCCCTGCTTCAGGTCGGCGAACGCCTGCGCGCCGAACGCGAGCTCAAGAACCTGAACGGCGGCGCGACCCCGGCCATGACCGAGGCGCTGCTCGCGTTCGCCGATCACGCCCGCATGCCCGCACTCGCCTTCCGTCTCGGCCACCGCCTGGCCGCGACCGAGCAACCGGGGGCGAACCTGGGGATCCTGGACGGGGCGCTCTACCCGATCCCGCCGTGGCGGCCCACGGGCGGCTTCACCATCGACCGGGCGCTCATTTACGCGCTGGTCCGCCAGGAATCGGCTTTCAACCCGAACGCCAAGAGCCGGGACGGCGCGCGCGGGCTGATGCAGCTCATGCCGAGCACGGCCAGCTTCATCGCCCGCGACCCCGGCTTCCGCAAGCGCAAGCGCAGCAAGCTGTTCGATCCCGAGACCAACCTGGAGCTCGGCCAGCGCTACATCGCCTACCTGCTGGCGGACCGGGCGGTGGGCGGCGATCTGTTCCGTCTGACCACCGCCTACAACGGCGGGCCGGGCAACCTCGGCAAGTGGCAGCGCCAGATGGACTATCGCGGCGACCCGCTGATGTTCATCGAGAGCCTGCCGTCGCGGGAGACCCGCCTGTTCATCGAGCGCGTG
>SMUX01261076.1_pt1 | contig 10165 bp, 10 predicted proteins | sample 2456431 | NCBI WGS metagenome assembly SMUX01 (sample SAMN11095930, study PRJNA526329) | marine sediment metagenome | biome: Marine sediment; feature: Surficial sediment; material: Deep marine sediment; isolation source: Hadal surficial sediment | place: Pacific Ocean | collected 2014-11 | depth... | reverse complement strand
TTTATCCTGGCACGCCCGACAAAAAACGCACAGGACTTAAAATCCTGTGAGGGTTTCCCTCGTGAGGGTTCGAGTCCCTCCCCGGGCACCATAGAATCAATAGGTTACGAGAATCCCGTATTTCCCCAAAAGGCCAAAATCGGCGTTTTGTAACCAAAATTGTAACCGCGCCAAACCCACTCCACCCCATTCCACCCAACTCCAGCCAAGATAAGCGGCAATTTCCATTGCCATTCGACCCCTCCAGGCGTAACATCTAGAACACACAGCGCATAGAGGGGGTCATGCATGGTCGGCCAGACCATCAGCCATTACAAGGTTCTTGAGAAAATCGGCCAGGGCGGGATGGGTGTCGTGTACCGTGCCACCGATACCAAGCTGAACCGGGATGTGGCATTGAAGATCCGCGGCCCGCGTCACCTATCCGTGGCGAATCAGGCGTCAAGCGGCGACGGGTAGCTGATAGAGGCCTCGCCAGCGAGACTGCCGTCGGTAATCGCCGAGGCTGACGAGCCTAAGATCTGCAGCACCAGCTTCGCAGCGCCGCGCGACACCGTCCAATAGTGAACTGATCCATAAGATCTGCACTCCAGAGACTATCCTTGTCGTCTTCACAATGCAGTTCTCGGCTTGTCGCGGCATAGCTGAACCAAGTCTGCGATCCTTGCTGTGCCGACACACATGACGGTGTCTGCAGCGCCCCAATAGATCTTGAGAGTACCGTCGTCCTCGGCAACGGCCCCACAGCTAAAAACAACGTTATGCACGTAGCCTGTTAACTCCCAGGAATCTTCTGGGGACACTATCCAATCGTCGGCAACACCGAGCACTTTGGCGGGGTCGGCAAGATCATGCAGCGCCACACCCAGGCGATATACGCCACCATCCATGGTCGGAAACACGCCGTGGTAAATGCTAAGCCATCCGTCGGGCGTCTTGATAGGCGTCGCGCCCGGACCTATCTTCATTTCGTCCCAATGATACGGGACAGGCCGGATCACCGGCACCGAATCACCCCAGTGAACCAGATCCGGAGACCAGGACAGCCAGATGCACCAGGGGTTACTTTCGGAGTGGGGCCGATCCAGCCGCGCGTAACGGCCGTTGAACGTGTCCGGGAAAATCACGACATTACGCATGTCTGCCTGACTAATAAGCGACACTCTCTCGACTGTCCTAAAATCGCGCGTTTTGGCCAGACCGATGCGCACGCCAAACCTGGAATAAGCGCTGTAAGTAATATAATGCTCACCGGCAATGGAACAAATTCGCGGGTCCTCGACACCGTACTCCTCGTGCACTGCAAATTTAATTTCGCTGGAGGGCACCATGAATGGCTTGGGATCTGCCTGGAATTTGTAACCGTCATCACTCCGTGCGATACCGATAATCGATCGTCCGTTACGTAAGTGCGAACGGAACAGCAGGATGTATTGGCCGTCAAACCTGGTTGCCCCCGCATTGTGAACCGTCTCTACGGCGTAGGGGATGTCGTGCTTGGTGAGGATTGGATTGCCCTGATACCGCGTCACCAACGGTTTATTGATCATCGCGTGCTTCCCCGTTCAAAATCTTCTGGTAAACGCGAACATAGTCGCGTGCCATACGTGTGCTCGTAAAGCGCTTTTCAACATCGGCGCGGCAGATGGATCTGTCAATTGTTCTAACGGCAGCTACCGCATTTATCGCGCCTTCAATGTCCTCAACAATATAACCGGTTTCGCCGTCACGGATGATTTCTGGCATTGAACCACGGTCAAACGCAATGACGGGCGTCCCGCACGCCATAGATTCAATCAGGCTCAATCCAAAAGGTTCGTCGAAACTGACTAGATGCAATAGTGCCAGCGCGTGGCCTAACACGTCCGCCCTTTGGTCGGGTCCCACAGAACCCAGATAATCCACAGTCGTGCCGTCAATATGAGGCTTCACTTTGGTTGCGAAGTAGTCCTGATCCTGAATGATGCCGGCGATCACCAGCTTTATTCCGACGCGCTGTGCCACTTGAATCGCTTCGTGCACGCCCTTCTCTGGATGGATGCGACCAAAGAACAGGAGATACTCGCCCTCGGCGCCCGAAAATGGGAATCGTGCAACATCAATACCGTGATGGATGGTGGCTATGTAGTCAAGTTCCGGAGACCTATCTGACTCACTGATCGCTACGTAGTGGCTCTGAGCATTATATTTTCTGTAGACTGGTATTATCGCCGGCGATGAAAAACCGTGGATCGTCGTCAGTACCGGTGTCTCAACGAGCGCAGAGTACGTGAGCGGTAGAAAGTCAAAATGATTATGAATGAGATCATAATCGGCGGAACGTTCGAAGACCTCGGCAATATGCAGGCACTCTGCGACTTTCGGGTTAACGGAAGGATCCTCGGAATAAGGACGTGGGCACACAGCGACCAGTTTGCCGCTGGTTTGCGAATCCCTGGTGGCGAAAAGAGTCACGTCCAGGCCCAGTCGCACCAACTCTTCCGTGAGAAGACTCACGACGGATTCCCATGGCCCGTAATGCCGAGGAGGCGTCCGCCACGAGACGGGGCTGAGGACTGCGATACGCATAAACATGCTCGAATCTGGTGATTCTCGAAAGTGTGAATTCTAATGCAAGCTTCCGACGGCTTACACGGCTATAATCCGCACGGTCTGAACCTGGGCCACTTACCCATGTTCATTGTCAGTCAGATTAAATTAGTGCGCAAGCATCAATGAGACTTACAGAACGACGCAAGCAACTGGTCAAACGGCGGTCAACCCTGCTGAACGCTGAGAGCGCACGCGTTATTACCCGGCCGTATATTCCAGGAGACAAGGCGCGCATACAAGTCCTGATCGATCGGGTCTCAAAGCTGAGCGACGACGAGGTGCATCAACTGCTGGAGGCCGTATTCCAGGACTTCTCAGGTCGTCACCGGAACTTTCGAGGGGTCCTTCAGAGGAACTTTAGTCGTATTGCAGAACACGTCCCGAAACGTATCTCTTTGTCATCCGAGCAACAACTTCTGCTTGGTGCCTACTTTACCTCAGAGTATTCAGTCGAGGCAGCCGCGCTCTTCAATCCATCTATCGTTCCCCATCCTCACCAGAAGGGCGTTGACAAAGGATCGCAGCGATTCGTCATGAGCTTCAGGGCGACCGGTGAAGGTCATGTGTCCTCGATTGAATTTCGTAGCGGAATCGTTGACAAGAATCACGATATCTACTTCGATCCTATTAGCCAATACGTGGCCACGCCTGAGACGCGCACAGATCCTGTTTATTATCGTCTTCATTTTCGACAAAAACTCGAAGAGATGGGAGCACGCGAGCGGATCACGAATCACCTATTGGAAGGACTAGATGAGACGTTTACGTTTATTGAGCTGGAAACACAGATCAAGAATCTCCGCTCGACCAAGTTTCGACTGAGGGACAAACAGCACGCAATTGATGCGGCATTGTGGCTGGCTCGGTCCAACTATGAAGTGAAATTCCGCCCTGATGAACAGATTTCTGAAAGGGTGATCTTCCCGGTGTCTCCAAACGAGAGCGCAGGCATCGAGGATGCTCGCTTTGTGCGTTTCGAGGATGATGATGGATCAGTCATCTACTATGCCACTTACACCGCATACGATGGGTTTGCCATACTGCCGCAAATTCTCGAGACTGCCGACTTCGTGACGTTCAAGATGCATACAATCAGCGGCAAAGCTGCGCAGAACAAGGGTATGGCTTTATTTCCGAGAAAGATCAACGGCAAGTTCGTGATGTTGTCACGCCAGGATGGCGTCAATAACTACATCATGATCTCGGACAGCGTTCGTTTCTGGAACGAGGCGAAACTCCTGCAGGAGCCTGTGCATCCGCTGGAGTTTGTTCAGGTCGGCAATTGCGGCTCGCCCGTGGAGACGTCTGAGGGATGGCTCGCACTTTACCACGGCGTTGGACCGATGCGCAGATACAGCATCTGGGCCGAGCTTTTGGACCTTGACGATCCGTCGCGGGTTATCGGTCGGCTAGATGAGCCGATACTGACACCTGATGAGCATGAGCGGGACGGCTACGTGCCCAATGTGGTCTATTCTTGCGGAAGCATGATTCATGGGGACGCGTTGGTCGTCCCTTATGGCATTGCTGATCAAAGATGCAGAGTTGCTACCGTCTCTATACCGGAGCTGTTCTCACGGCTCATGAGGTGCCCTTAAGCCGAGACTGTCCCGCGACATGCCTGTCGGCGTCTGATTCCACAACGTGATTGTGATTCGCTGTTAGTCCTCGCAGATTGTAAATGGCGAGTAGGGAGCACAGGTAAGACAGCGTCGATTCCGCGCCCTGATTTTCATTGACACCTTCGCTCGTGAGCCCATCGCGGCATCCGCCGCCAGCATGATCGTAAAGTTTGATTTGTTGATCGTTCTTTCCCAGAAACCAGTTGAAGCAGGTTGATGCCAGCTGAGTCCATTCGTCACGCTGCGTGCATTCATAGGCTTCGATACTGGCGCCGATCATGGAGGCTGCTTCAAGAGGCTGTTGATCGTATCGCGCTTTGCGACCAGATTTCTGGAACCAACCTTTATTTCCAACTGGTGCGAACCATCCGCCAGACGGATCGAGCTGGATGTCTCTTAACCATTCGAGTACATCGATACCGGTCTTCACCATGTCATCATCGTTGGTAACGCGACCACAGGCCATCAGCGCTTCGGGCAGGCGTGCATTGTCGTAGGCCAGCATCGATTCGTGCCATTGCCAGTCTTTGGTGGCGTACTGCCTGAAACGGGCCAGGAGTCTGTCGCCCAGCGACTTGATCAGCTCACGAACCTGGTGGTCATTGTCATTCCTGCGGAGGTACGCCTGCATTCCAAGGATAGGGAATGCAATAGGGCGGGAATCCGAAAAGTTCTCCAGCGCTGGAAGCGCGTCGTGAAAGATCTTCGTAGCGAGAGCGACTTGACCGGAGTTATGCCCCCAGCCAGCCATCACGCCCAGGGCCCAACACGCCCGTCCGTGAGAATCTTCGGATCCAGTGGCGTCTAGCCATTTGCGCTCGTAAGACATGAAATTACGAAATCGCCCAGTCTCTGGATTGAAAGCATCATCCAGAAAACTGAGATAGATCGACGACAATTCCGTCAGTGAGGTATCGGTTCTATCCAGGTCATGCGCTCTGACAGCAACGATAAGTGCGCGCGCATTGTCGTCGACACAGTATCCGTGGGCTCGGTTGGGAACGGTGAACGTCGCATGCTGGAGCACGCCGGTGTAATCGGTCATGGAGCGGAGATGCCTTAAATTTATCTGCGGCAGGCGCTGATCGTGCTGACTCAGCGTATCCAGTGCCGGGAGATCGCGCGCGCGCGCATGTAGCGCCTTGGCCTGCGAGAACAGTTCCAGATAATGACGGCCCATCTGTTGCATCACCATCGGCCGGGCGTATGCATAGGCGGCACGACGCAACTTGAGACGCTCCTCAGGATAGTCCAGAAGTTGATTGATCTCGTGCGCCAGCGCCTGGTGGTCTTTGAATGGGACAAGCCTGCCGCGCCCATCCGCCAACATCTCCTGTGCGTGCCAGTAGGGAGTGGATACGACGGCCTTGCCCGCCCCAACCGCGTACGCCAGCGTGCCGGATACGATCTGAGCCTCATTCAGATAGGGGCTGACGTAGATATCGGCAGCCCGAATCATCTCGAGCAATTCACTGCGCTCCAGGAATCGGTCATGGAAGACGATGTTGTCGCCGACGCCCAGTTCCTTTGCGCGATGGTACAAACTCAGACGATAGTCCTCACCACTTTCGGCTCTGCAATGCGGATGGGTGGCTCCAACTACAAAATAAAGTATTTCCGGATGTGAGGCGACGATCTCCGGCAGAGCATCAATCATGAACTCGATACCCTTGCCCGGCGAGAGCAGACCGAAGGTCAGAATTACAATCTTGTCGTCTGCGGCGATCTTTCTCTTACACGGATCCGGATCCAGGAAAGGCACATCGGGAATTCCATGATGAATGAGAGTTATTTTTCTCTCTGGAACCTGATATATATCTCGAAGAAAATCGGCGGCGTGCTCACTCATAACGACTAAGCCGGCAGAGAGCTTCGATAATTGGACGATGATCTTTCTCTCCTCCGCCAAAGGTTCTCTCAATACCGTGTGCAGGGTGGTAAATAGAGGGCTTTTCAAGTTCTGTGCGAGTTCGATAATGAAGCTGCCGCGTTGGCCGCCGAATATTCCGTATTCGTGTTGTAGACAAACTACCGCTGGATTCCTCAGGTTCAGGAAATCCGCAGCGAGACGGTATTCGTTCAGTTTGTTCTGGCTGATCTGAAATTTGACCGTGTCCGGGTACTCGTAGCCCTCACGCCGATCGTTCATGGCCACGATAGAACAATCTATTCCCGGGTTGTTCTCGAGAATTGCGCTGGCAAGATCAGCAGTAAATGTGGCGATACCACATTGTCTCGGCAGGTACGAGCCGATCAGAGCGACTGATTTTATTGGGGGCAGCATGCTGAGATCCCTCCGGTCTTTCGGTCCCAAATCATAAACTTGAGCGGCAACTCTAACATGCCCGAGCAGCTGATCGCCTTCTTGTGCGGCACTCGACACAGAATCGATCTTGTTCGGGGTGCTGCTGACGACGCATTGATGCGCACCACCCGGAAAACTGTCGGCAGGCGAGAATCCAGAAACGGCGCTCTTCGTGCCACAACCGTGGCCTGACCTGACGCTGCTTGAGAAAAACCAGCTGCTGTCGAAGGCAAATATTTTCGGCCATTTAGGACTTGAAAATGGCTTTGCAAGCGACCAGCAAGGCAGCGAATCACTGGAAAACCCCCTACGTTATTCATATTTGTATTGTACATAGCATTGAGTTATTGACGGTACCATGGCTCCGATACAGTTTTTGCGCTCTAAGCGCTCAGAGGTGAGGTATGTTGTGATTTCCCCCCTTTTCAGATTGGCTGGGTCATTTCGCTCAAGACCGGCATTTGTCTGTTTCTATGGCCATTACGTTTACTGTTCTAAGCCATTTCGCTCCAGCACTGCGACCCACTTTGCGATTTCCAAAGAGACCCCATCTGTGCCTGCTATACGGGTGGATCGGAAACCTACATTTTTGGATCGTTTTCCCGAAGCACGATCGTTCATCGAAGTACGCTCAACTAGCAGGTAAACTTTACTTCAGTTCTGTGTTTTGTGACATAAACTATACGGTTAAAAATAGGCGGTCCAGATTAGGGTGTTGGTGCTGTCGCGGCTGGTGAAACTGGCTTTCGGGCCAATGCTAAATTCCTCCTGGAGTTCGTGAAATCGGATGATGGGGCTCCCAAACTGCCCCCATTTCGACGACCGCTTTCGGGTAGGCTTTAACATTGCCTTTTAAAAAGGGGGTAACTTCATAGGACTCAAGTACCGATTTATCAAGACGTGCATGACTAGTGCCCCTATAATCCCCTTTCTCCTACCTCTCCTCTCCTTCCCCCAAGCTCGGCCAGCCAGGCAGCGACTTCTGCGGCTCGGGATAGACAATACTTCCAGCCTCTAACCTGGCGAAGGAGGTTAAGCGGTGCTCTTTCAACCCGTCTGCCGTAACGTGAACTATGGAGATCTTTCTCAGACCGAGAAGAGCATCAGAAATCAATTGGCGATGACAGCGCCAGGGGACGGCTTCGGCACACATGATGCTGGTTGTAGCTTCTGAAGCAATTTCGACAAGAACATCCAGAGCACTCTGAAATTCATCAATCAGCATATAGTCTGCATAGGCACGGAAGCCTGGGCTTTTCCATCCCAGATTGGGAGACTCTTTTTCGCCCAATTTGCGAAAGCCTCCTAAGGCCTTTAAGTGATAATAGCGGATGCCTATTTCTTCTAATTCTCTGATCAGATTTTCCTGGCTGAAGTGTGGGAATTTCCGGGAAGTGGGGAATGATCGAACGTCTACGAGTCGTTCAATGCCACGTTCCTGAAGTAACTGGGCAAATTCCTGGAAACTGCGTGTCGAATGTCCAATGGTAAAAATCTTCATGTCGTAATTATATGGATCTAGAGCCAAAACCTGATACAGCTAAGCCTCGCTCCAGGGGCTAGGAGGCCAGTCCGAAGCCTCTACATTCTGTCAGAGACCTTTTTCTCGGTGCTCCCTGAAAATAAAAAACATTCTGTATCGACACCGAGAACATCATGACTGCGGCTTTGCAGATGGAGAGCCACCCGCCCTGCACCACAGCCGATACTCACCCGCCATAGAGCAAGCTGGCCCGCTAGGTCCATTTTCTTTAAAAAATGACTGGCTATCAAAGCAGCAGGAGGGTCACCGTCGGATACCTTTCTCACCTTCCCGTTTGGACAGAGTATATTCAGCTTCGTACAAACCACCGCAACAACGACCCTGGCAGAAGATTGTGAATCTTCGCTCAATCTTCAGTTATTTTTCGAATGATCTCGCCATTGATCTAGGTACTGCCAACACACTCATTTATGCCCGAGGACGAGGAATCGTTGTCAACGAACCTTCCATTGTCGCAATTAACAGACGGAACAATAACTTGGAAGCAGTCGGACACGAAGCCAAAGAGATGCTGGGCCGTACGCCTGTCAACATCGTCGCCATCAAACCAATGAAAGATGGCGTTATTGCTCATTTTGACCTGACTGAGGAGATGCTCAAATACTTCATTAAGAAGGCCCATGCCCGCAAGCATTTCCTGGCTCCCCGAATAGTCATAGGCATCCCATCGGAAATCACCCAAGTGGAAAGAAGGGCGATTATGGACACGGCCTGGGGTGCCAAAGCCAGCGAGGTCCACTTGGTGAAACAGGCACTGGCTGCGGCCATTGGTGCCGGCCTCCCCATTACGAAAGCGGGGGGAAACTTGATTGTAGACATCGGAGGGGGAACGACTGACATCGCCGTGATTAGTTTGTTTGGCATAGTCTATGGCCGCTCAGTCCGGGTGGCAGGGAATGCAATGGATGAATCCATCATCCAATACCTCAAAAGGAAGTACAATCTGCTCATCGGAGAACGCGAAGCTGAGCGAGTAAAAATCGAAATTGGCTCAGCTGCACCGCTGGAAGAAGAAATGACGATGGAGATTAAAGGGCGTGATCTGATCCAAGGCATTCCTAAGGTCATGACCATTACGGATGGAGAGGTGCGCGAGGCCTTGTCCGGCACCATCGACACCATTGTCAATGCCGTGCGGGTGGCCTTGGAACAGACGCCTCCGGAACTTTCCGCGGACATCGCGGATAGGGGCGCCGTCGTGACCGGAGGTGGAGCTCTCTTAAAGAATTTGGACTTGAGACTTAAGAATGAGACAGGATTACGTGTGCTACTGGCTAAAGATCCTTTGTCTTCAGTGGTCCTGGGAGCGGGCAGAATGCTAAGTGATATGGCCCTCCTCAAGAGAGTCAGCTCTTCGTGAATTTGTCCAAGGGGGATAGATAGCCATGCCAGTTGGACATCAACGCACCGCGACTCCTCTCCACCGGCAATTTCCATTGTCTTCAATCCTTTTCAAGCGTTGGCATCTAGGGAAATCTCCTAACATTTTAGGGGACAACACTTCTGGGCGAGAAGACCATATCCTACTACAGGATTCTGGGAAAACTCGGAGAAGGCGGTAATGCCCGATATTGTCCCGGACCCGTTGGGGAGAGTTCAATCACCTGAACATCGCAGCGATTCATTGCCTGGAAGAAGCGGATGCTGCGCAGTGGAGCGCAGTCCGCGTAGAGGTTCAAGGGAAAACGCCCTACTTCGCTCTATTACTACCGTGAATTACAAAACCTCAGAGATCCTCTCCATTTTCGCGCGGAACGGAAGACTCTGCCGGCGGGACGGAGCTAGCATGAGCCAGACTGCCATTCAGGAGATCAGACCCTGGGACCGGCCTTTTTTGGAAACCTGCCCGAGGCAAAGTGGTGGTTCTTACTTATCTTGTCTTGATCCATGTATTCGCCTTCATCGGGCTGATTCTTTTTTCGCTGTCGCGGCTCTGTTCATCTTGGGCCACCAGGCCAGCGCGGCAGCTGTCGTTGTAGAATGGTGAACAGAATCATGAAAAAGTCCGGTATTGGCATCCTAACGGGTGGCGGCGATGTACCCGGTTTAAATTCGGTGATCAAGTCGGTGGTCTATGGGGCCAAACATCTTGCTCGCGAGGTC
>SMUX01289804.1_pt1 | contig 10166 bp, 7 predicted proteins | sample 2456431 | NCBI WGS metagenome assembly SMUX01 (sample SAMN11095930, study PRJNA526329) | marine sediment metagenome | biome: Marine sediment; feature: Surficial sediment; material: Deep marine sediment; isolation source: Hadal surficial sediment | place: Pacific Ocean | collected 2014-11 | depth 0-1... | reverse complement strand
TCGTTACTACAGCGGCAAAACACTGCTGGCCACGGACCGGTTCAATTCGATAACCGTAACCGCATCCGAGGCTGAATCAGCGATCGAAGATACAGAATAAGACAGCTCAACAGCGAATCAGAACAACGGATCGTCCTTGTGGTCCTCGTACCACTGCCGCTGCCGGGCGATGTCGGCTTCCAGTTCGTTGACGAGGTCAATCCATTCCGGCTCTTCCCGCATAGAGTCATAGAGCGGAGAGCGAAGCACCCACCAGCCTCTGCGCCAGCCCATGTCTAGGGCCTCGCGCAACGCCGCGATAGCCTTTCGCTTCTCGCCGCGCATGGCGTGGATAAACACATCCATCTCGTCGTACCCCTGTCCCCTGGTGCGGTGCATGGACTGCATGATCTCCAGCGCCCGGTCAAACAGGTAGTTGGCCCGATCCAGCTGGCCATCGACATAAAGCGTGTAGGCCACAGATGCAATCGTCTGAATTTCATACCAACTCTTCGGCATTTCGTTGGGTTTGATGATGAGGTCTTCATCACTGTAGAGTTCTGGCCACCGGTCCTGCCAGATCGACCGGGCCTTGTCCACCTCTCCGTTTAGGAAGTATGACAAGCCGAGGAAGTTCTTCATGTCGGGGCCCAGTTCGCGTTGCGCGAGTTGTTCGATCAGCTTGGCTGCCTCCCGGGGCTGCGACCGGTACAGGTAAAGGAATATTTTCCGGCCAAAAGCCCTTTCGGGGAAAGCCTCCTCCGCTGACTCATAACAACGTTCGGCTGACTGACCATCGCCCAGCTCAAGGTAGTAAAAGCATTCCCAAATCTTAAAATTAAAGACGGAAGGGCCAAGCCTTGTGGCAGCGCGAATCCAATTCATGGACTCACCGACACGCCCTAGCGCGTGCAACCGGATAGCCATGAGTGCATAAAAACTGGGGAATTGCGGGTTTCGTTCGATGCCTTTGAGCAAAGTCGCTTGCGCCTCTTCAACCCGCCCCAGATCCCAAAGCACATTTCCCAAATTCTTGGTGACGATTGCGGACATAGGGTCAAGCTCGATCGCCTTGCGGAGGTGCGGCAGTGCTTCCTCAAACCGACCGCTTCCGCGCAAATACATGGCGTACCAATGGTGCGCCGTAGCGTAGTTTGGGCTGAGCTCAATCCCCTTCAGATAGTACTCTTCCGCTTCTTCATCCTTGAACTCGCGCCACCTCAGGGAAGCCAAAGAGGTATAGGCTTCGCCCAAAAAAGGATCCAACGTAAGCGCCGTGTCGATGGCCGCCTGTCGTGGCGCAATTGAATCTTCCCATTTCAGGTTTCCATCATATTGATATTGCAGGGCGAGCACATCGGTCAGCCCTATGTAGGCAAGCGCGTAATTGGGATCGAGTTCAATGGCTTTTTCAAAATGGGCCTGAGCCCGGAACAGCGCTTCGGCCGTCCGCTTGGCCATTTCCCGATGCCCCAGTACAAATTCCTTATGGGCTTCGAGGCTGGTCGTTGGCGGGGTCTGCAGTCGTTCATTCTCTTCATCGGTAAGCACAAGCTGAAGAGCGCTGACGATTTCGCGCGAAATCTCGCTCTGGATGGCGAACAGGTTCTCTTCAGTCAGTTCGCGGTCGTAGGTCTCGGCCCACAGGTGTTCGTCAGTTTGAGCGTCGATCAACTGCGCATTGATACGCACCTGGTCCCCGGACCGTTGCACGCCGCCCTCAAGTATGGTCGCCACAGCCAGTTCCTGACCGATCTGTTGCAAGGATTTGGTGGTATCCCGGTAGCGTTCCACCGACGTCCGGGAAATCACTTTGTCCAGGGAGGAAAGCTTGGCGAGCTGTATCAAAATGTCATCGTGGATGCCATCGACAAAAAAGGCGTCCTCGACCACAGCACTGCGATTGCGGAATGGCAGTACCGCGATCGAATAACGGGACGGCTCAGACAGTGTTGTGCCTTCGACCGCCAGCTGCGGCGACTCGATCGGACTAATAAGCGTAGACCGATAGATCACGACTACCGCGGCAATGACAATCAGACTCAGGAATGCCGACAAGGCGATGCGGCGACGGCCTCGGTTGCCCAAATCATCTGTGACGTCATCCGTTGCTTCTTCCAAAGACTCGACCGGACAGACAAGCCGATAGCCGCGCTTCGGAATCGTCTGTATGTACTCCGGATCGTGGGGATCATCGTCAAGCGCATGTCGTAATGCGGCGATGCAACGTGTCAGAGGCTCATCGGAAAACGCTCGGCCGTCCCATATATCCTTTAGCAGGGTTTCCCGTTCGACAACCTGGCCCGGGTTGCTGGCAAGAGACTCCAGCACCTGCATGACTTTGGGCTCGATGTGAATCTCACCGCGAGGACCCACCAGAAGATTTCTGAGTGGATAGACCTGCCAGCCCTTAAGACGAAAGCCGTTTTGCGTATCGCCTTTCATATGGAGTACCGCCCCCCAAGGAAGCCACCTTACCACCTTCCGTTTTTGTTCTACATCAACAACACGGCAAAAGGCCGGGCCTTTTCACCCAGGCCCGACCGAAAGGTTGCGAGTTTATTCGTTGCTGGTTCAATCGTTGAGATCTTCGATCGCAGCGGTACTCATTGCGACCGAGGCATTGATCTCGGCGGGACTGTGCTTTACCGATAGTTCCTCAATCAAACGAAAGTTGTCGACGGCCATGAGTCCGACATCCTTAATTTTCAGTTCCTCCAGGTAGGCGTCGAGCTGACGGGGACGAGCGCGTTCGAAGTCTTCGTGGGCACCGCTAAGGTCGCCGGTGAACGCACGATACACGCCACGGTTGTTGTACGCCGTCTTGCCTGGCTGAACCTGAACGGCCTCATTGCAGGCACGAGCTGCCTTGTCCAGAGAGACATTGACAATGTAGGCGGCGCAAAGAGTCGCCAGGATGTCGCCGCTGCTTCCTGGTTCGATCTGCTCTAACTGATCCTCCAGCACCTTGATGCCTGCCTGGATGTTGCCCGCTTCGATTTCCTCGATTCCAGGTACATTCTCGAACGCGACCCGGAACGGAAAGACATCCGCAAAACTCGGGTTGCCGAGCATCAGGGCTGCAGCGGTTATCAGGGCCGATGTGATTGTTACGCGTTTTGATTCTTGATGGTTCATGTCTGTTACTCCTGGTTGTGTTGATGGGTCAGGGTTGTTTGTCCCTGCCATCAACACTGGAGCAACGAGTGCGTAACTAACTGATCAAAATATAGTTTTTCTGTGTGGAATGATGATGTTTCATGTGGAAACGGCCGGAATTTCTGCAGTAGTCAGCGAATGTGTATTTCGGACACGTCCTATTCCACTGTGACGGACTTTGCGAGGTTGCGCGGCTGATCAACGTCGGTGCCTTTGAGCACGCCAACATGGTATGCGAGCAGCTGCAACGGAATGGTGTAGAGAATCGGCGCCTGAAAATCCTGAATCTCGGCAGGCATGCGCGTCGTATGGATGCCGACGCGATCGCCGAACTGCACTCGCGGATCGGCGAACACATACAACTGGCCACCACGCGCACGCACCTCCTGCAAGTTGCTTTTCAGTTTTTCAAGCAGTTCGTCATCGGGCGCGATTGTGACGACGGGCATGTCCTCATCGACGAGCGCGAGCGGCCCGTGCTTGAGTTCACCGGCAGCATAGGCCTCTGCGTGAATGTACGTGATTTCCTTGAGCTTCAGGGCGCCCTCCATGGCGATCGGGTTTTGGACGCCGCGGCCGAGAAACAGCGCATGATGCTTGTCGACAAAGTGTTCGGCGAGCGTCTCGATCGCCGCGTCCAGCGCGAGCACTTGTTTGATAAGCTCCGGCAGCTCTGCGAGCTGCATGACGAGCTCCCGTTCCTTTTCATCATCGAGCCCGTTGCGCCGTGCCAGCGATATCGTCAACAACGCCAGCGCCACCAGCTGGGTCGTAAACGCTTTCGTTGATGCGACGCCTATTTCCGGACCCGCGTGCGTCATCATGACGAGATCAGACTCACGAACCATCGAACTTTCGGGCACGTTGCAGATCGTCAGTGTCGACACATAGTCCATTTTCTTCGCAGCCCGCAGTGCAGCGAGCGTGTCTGCTGTTTCACCCGACTGGCTGATCGTCATGAACAATGTGCCCTCGGGTACGACTGGCGATCGATAGCGGTATTCGCTTGCAATTTCGACGGTGCACGGCAGCCGGCATAATTGCTCGATCCAGTACCGCGCCACGAGCCCCGCGTGATAACTCGTGCCACACGCGACAATGTGTACGCCCCTGGTCCGATCCAGTACTTCATTCGCTTTCGGGCCGAACGCCGCGTCGAGAACCTTGCCGTTCGCGATTCGTTGCGCCAGCGTTCGTGCCACTGCTTCTGCCTGCTCGTGAATTTCCTTTTGCATGTAGTGGCGGAATTTGCCCCGCTCGGCGGCGTCTGCCGTCAGTTTGCTCTTCTTCACCGGTCGCTTGACCTCATCGCCATTCGCGTCCCAGATGCATACCGACTCTCGCTCGACCAGCGCGATGTCTCCTTCGTCGAGAAACATGAATTTCCGCGTGACTGGCAGCAATGCTGCAACATCCGACGCAACGAAGTTTTCCTTGACGCCGAGGCCGATGACGACCGGGCATCCGGCACGCGCAAGGACCAGCTTGCCGGGATCGTTCTTGCTCATTACGACGAGCGCGTATGCTCCTTCGAGCTCTGCTACGGTCGCCTTTACAGCCGCAGATAATTCACCGCAGTCCTTCAGGTGCAGGTCAATGAGATGCGCGATGACTTCGGTATCGGTATCGGTGGAAAACTCGTAACCGCGCTTCCTGAGGTCCTCGCGCAGTTCTTCATAGTTTTCGATAATGCCATTGTGAACGATCGCAATATTGTTGCCGGACATGTGTGGGTGTGCATTCGTTTCGTTCGGCGCACCATGTGTTGCCCATCGCGTATGCGAAATACCCATTACACCGGCTACAGGATTTTCGTTGAGAGCCGTTTGCAGTTCCTGTACTTTTCCGGCCCGCCGCAGGCGTTTGATGTCTCCGTCCTCGATAATGGCCAGACCGGCGGAGTCGTAACCGCGATACTCGAGCCTGCGCAGGCCCTCCATCAGTATCGGGACAACATCTCTTGCGGCGACGGCGCCGACGATTCCGCACATAATACTGGCCTCCGGGACCTAGTTGTTTTTGGCCGGCCCCTTCCAGCCTTCGACCGTAACCTGTTCCGAGCGCTCAAGCGTCAGTTTGTCCTTGGGTGCCGCTTTCGTAATCGTGGAGCCGGCGCCGATCGTCGCCCCTCTGCCAATGTCGACCGGCGCGACCAGGTTGACGCCTGAACCTATGAACGCGCCATCCCCAATCGTCGTGATGTACTTGTTGGTGCCGTCGTAATTACACGTAATCGTGCCGGCACCGATGTTGACACCCTTGCCGATTTTGCTGTCACCGATGTAGGACAGGTGATTGATCTTGCTGCCATCGGCGACCTCGCTTTTCTTGATCTCCACGAAGTTGCCCACCTTGACGTCGTCGGCAAGCGTTGTTCCGGGGCGCAATCTTGCAAACGGGCCGATTTCGCAGTTGTCGCCCGTCGTCGCACCTTCGATGTGGCAATTCGAATGCACGAGCGTACGCGAGCCCAGCTGGCTGTCACGAATCAGGTTATTCGATTCGACACGCACACCATCGCCGAGGGACACGTCCCCTTCGAACACGGCGTTGATATCGATGAAAACATCTTTGCCGCAAGTGAGGTTCCCGCGGATGTCAACGCGCGACGGATCTGCGAAGCCAACACCCTGTGACATGAGATCGTCGACGAGACGGGCCTGCAATGCTCGTTCGGCCTCTGCCAGTTGCTTCTTATCGTTAATGCCCATTACCTCTACCCAATTGTCAGCCTTAACGCCGTGTACACGAACATCGTCTGCAACTGCCATCGCAATGACGTCCGTCAGGTAATACTCACCCTGCGCGTTGTCGTTGCCGAGCCTGTCCAGCCATCGCTTCAGCGTCGGTGCTGAACACAACATGACGCCCGTGTTGACTTCCCGAATTGCTCTTTCCTCTGAAGTCGCATCTTCTTCCTCGACGATCTTCACGACATCGCCATCGTCACGAACGATGCGCCCGTAGCCGGTCGGGTCTTCCACTTCCACGGTCAGTATCGCCATCTCGCCGGCATCTGTCACGCCAATCAAGCGCTGCAGAGTTCCTGGCAACAACAATGGCACGTCGCCGAACAGGATCAGGACCATGCCGTCCTGCTGCATTTCGGGCATCGCCTGTTGCACGGCGTGCCCGGTGCCGAGTTGTTCCGACTGCAATGCCCAACGCACCCCGGCATCGTTGAATGCCGCCGGCACGGCCTCTCCGCCGTGGCCATAAACCACGCATACGTCTCCGGCATCCAGCGCTCGCGTACACGCAAGCACATGCGCGAGCATCGGCCTGCCCGCGAGCGGCTGCAGCACTTTCGGCAACTCGGAGCGCATGCGCATGCCCTGACCTGCTGCGAGAATGATGATGCTCAGTCCCAAGCCGGACCCTCCCTGTCTCGATGCAGGCGGATGATACCGCAAGTGCGCGCAGGTCACGCCCACTCCCCATGCCCCGTAAATGTACCGGATTCACAAATTGTGAGATGGCTTCAAGCTTCACCTGGGAATCCGGCGTACTCTCGACTCATGGCACGGTATATCTCAGCGCTCGTCCTACTTGTCCTGGCCGGCTGCGTCAGCGACTTCTATGTCCGTGACGGTGTCACCGACGGCGACACCTTTTATCTTACCGAGCGCGCGTTCGTCGATGACGACCCGGCACTGCAGAGCTGGGTTGCCTACACACTGATGCTCAGCGCCTGCAAGCTCGACAGCGGCGGTGACAACCCGGCGCGTACCAGCTCTTATGGCTGTGAATTCTCGGCACGCATGCTGCTGGTCGACACCTGGGATCGCAAACGCAAACTCGACACTGAAATCGAGGACAAGTACCTCGATACCCTACTCGCGGTTCGCGAGGCCGGCTTCCTCGACGAATACACGGTGCGCTACTTCGGCCGCAAGGAATGGCAGGTTCCAATTGAGGTCAACGTGGACGAGTTTCGACGCTGGCGCAAAAAACATCTGCCGCGCCACAAACCGAAAACGCTGATTACCGGTTCCTGGAACTACGCTCGTGGCAGGCCGGCGTTATAAGGAGCCTTAATTACTGTTAGTCTCTGCGGCAACATAGCCTCAAAAACATAAGAATCGGGCGCGCGCGTGACAACAGAATCAATCATACTGACCGGCGTCGGCATGTACCTCGCAGCCATGCTCGCCATCGGCGCTTTTGTGTCCGGAAAGTCGAAGACGACCGAAGACTTCATCGTCGCCGGGCGCAGCATGCCGCTATGGCTCAGCACGGCGACGGTCACCGCAACCTGGTTTGGCGGCGGCATGATGCTCGGCGCCGCTGGTGCCGCTTATGAAGGTGGCCTGCTCGGCGTAATTGCCGATCCGTTCGGTGCCACACTGTGCTTGCTGCTCGTCGGGTTTTTCTTCGCGCGACTATTTCGCCGACTGAAGCTGCTCACGTTCATCGATTTCGTCGATAACCGTTTCGGCAAGGTCGCTGCAACGGTTACCGCCTGCATCACGCTCATTTCCAACATCGGCTGGACCGGCGGCATGCTTGTTGCGTTTGGCATCATCTTTCAGACGCTGACAGGAACGCCCATGGAGATCGGCATCGTCGCCGGCGCCATTGTCATATTCGTTTATACGGCCGTGGGTGGTATGTGGGCCGTTGCGCTCACGGACTTCTTTCAGATGACGATTATCGGCGTCGGTCTCATCATGCTGTTTGTCGTCGTACTCATTGACGTGGGCGGGTGGAGTGCGATCACCGCGCAGTTGCCCGAGCATACGTTTCGCATGGTGCCACTCGAGCATAGCGCCGACAGGTGGCTGAATTACATTCGAGCATGGGTTATTTTCGGGCTGGCGGACGTATCGTCACAGACGCTGCTGCAACGAGCGATGGCCGCAAAGAGCGAGCGCGTCGCACAGAATGCATTTTATCTCGGCGGTCTCGGCTATCTGATGCTCGGCATGATTCCGGTCTCGCTAGGCATTATTGCGAGCGTGACGATGCCCGGTCTTGCCGATCCGGAGTCGCTGATTCCTGCGCTTGCGATTGACCACCTGCACCCCATCGCGGTCGCCGTGTTCGTTGGTGCAATGCTGGCTGCCCTTATGAGCACATCGGACAGCGCTTTGCTTTCGGCAGCGGCCGTGATCACTTCGAATCTGCTGCCACTGGTGCGAAGGGCGCCATCCGATCGCCTCAGGCTCAACGTCGCCCGCTTTTCGATACCCGTTTGCGGCACGATCGCCATCATTGTGGCGCTCAACGTTCGAGCCGTCTACGAACTCATCCTCGATGCCAATATATTGGTGCTCGCCTGCGTCGTCGTACCGTTCATCGTCGGTGTCTGGTGGCGGCGCGCAAACCGAACGGGTGCGCTGGCCGCAATGGCTGCCGGCCTGCTGGCCTGGTTGATGACCGGCTTCTTTGCACCGGAGCTTCCCGGAGACCTGATCGGCCTGCTCGCGTCGTTCGTCGTAATGATGACGGTGACGCCGCTTACGCAGAAGAGCGACCCGCCGCGGCCATTGCTCGACGGCGATGGCAATGAAGTCGAATTCAAGGACCGGCTCGGAATACTGACGGGCAGCGGTCGGGCCTGAAGGCCCTCCTACAGGCCTCGTTCAGCAAGTAGGAGGGCCTTCAGGCCCGATCTGCTAGCGCTTGCCCTTGAGTTTTTGTGCGGCACGATATCGCGCGCGCGCTTCGGCCAGCTCCTGTTGGGCGCGGGCGACATCGGTCTCCTCGGATGCGCCTTTCAATGCTTCCTCGGCTTCCTGCTGCGCGGCAAGCGCCGCAGCTTCGTCGAGTTGTTCGCCGCGCAGCGCCGTGTCGGCAAGCACCGTCACGAGGTGCGGCTGCACCTCGAGTATGCCGCCCGTGATGTAGAAGAAGTGCTCTTTGCCGTCAACGTCCTCGACGCGCACCTCGCCCGGCTTCAGCGCGGTCAAAAGTGGTGCGTGACGTGGCGCAATGCCGACTTCACCCATGCGCGCCGGCGCGAACACCATGCGTGCTTCGCCGGAATGAATCTCGCCTTCCGCGGATACGATGTCGACTTTGATGGTAGCCATTTTCGATGTGATGCCTCTTGCCCGGGACGATTACTCGTTGCTAGGGTAGTTTCTTGGCGGCTTCGACGGCTTCGTCGATCGTACCGACCATGTAGAACGCCTGCTCGGGAATGTGGTCGTAATCGCCGTTAACGATGCCACTGAATCCACGGATCGTCTCGGCGAGCGGAACATACTTGCCTGGTGTCTGTGTGAACGTCTCGGCAACGAAGAACGGCTGCGAGAGGAAGCGTTGAATCTTGCGCGCACGATTGACCGAGAGCTTGTCGTCCTCGGAGAGCTCGTCCATGCCGAGAATCGCGATGATGTCCTGCAGTTCCCTGTAACGTTGCAGTACGGTCTGTACGCTGCGCGCGCAGTCGTAATGTTCCTGGCCGATGATGTTGGGATCGAGGATACGGCTTGTGGAATCGAGCGGGTCGACAGCCGGGTAGATGCCGAGCTCGGCGATGTTTCTCGACAATACGAGCGTCGCGTCGAGGTGAGCAAATGTCGTTGCCGGTGACGGGTCGGTCAGGTCGTCCGCGGGAACGTAAACGGCCTGGAATGATGTGATCGAGCCGGTCTTCGTAGACGCAATGCGCTCCTGCAGCACACCCATCTCCTCAGCCAGTGTCGGCTGGTAGCCCACGGCAGACGGCATGCGGCCGAGCAAAGCCGATACCTCGGTGCCCGCGAGCGTGTACCGGTAAATGTTGTCGATGAACATGAGCACGTCGCGGCCCTCGTCGCGAAACGCCTCGGCGATCGTCAGACCAGTCAACGCGACGCGCAGCCGGTTACCCGGCGGTTCGTTCATCTGCCCATAGACGAGCGACACCTTGTCGATAACGCCCGACTCGGTCATCTCGTGATAAAAGTCATTACCCTCGCGAGTACGCTCGCCGACGCCCGCAAACACAGAGTACCCGGCGTGCTCGTGCGCGATGTTGCGAATGAGTTCCATGAGCGCCACGGTCTTGCCAACACCGGCGCCGCCGAACAGGCCGACCT
>SMUX01208858.1_pt1 | contig 10168 bp, 9 predicted proteins | sample 2456431 | NCBI WGS metagenome assembly SMUX01 (sample SAMN11095930, study PRJNA526329) | marine sediment metagenome | biome: Marine sediment; feature: Surficial sediment; material: Deep marine sediment; isolation source: Hadal surficial sediment | place: Pacific Ocean | collected 2014-11 | depth 0-1... | reverse complement strand
TAGAGGAACAATTAGATGGATGACTTTTCCGGCAAGCTTGCTGTTGTCACCGGTGGTGGCACCGGGATGGGACGAGAACTGTGCGTTGCGCTCGCCGGATCGGGTTGTCATGTCGCGATGTGTGATGTTTCCGAAGAAAACATGCGTGAAACGCAAACGTTGTGCGAAGCTGAAGGCCTGACCATCAGCTGTCATGTCTGCGACGTTGCCGATGAGGCGCAGGTGCTGGCTTTCCGCGACGCGGTAATGCAAGCGCATGAAACCGAGTACGTTAATCTTCTGTTCAACAATGCCGGCATCGGTGGCGGCGGTGGGTTCGTTGAGGGTGACAGAGACGAGTGGGAGCGTACGTTTGCGGTTTGCTGGTACGGCGTCTACTACTGCTCTCGGGCGTTCGTGCCATTGTTAGTCGCGAGCGACGAAGGCTATATCGTAAATACCAGCAGTGTTAACGGGTTCTGGGCGAGCATCGGTCCGGGTATTCCGCATACGGCATACAGCGCTGCGAAATTTGCGGTCAAAGGGTTTTCCGAAGCATTAATCAATGACCTGCGGGTCAGTGCGCCGCACGTGCAGGTCGCGGTGGTAATGCCGGGTCATATTGGCACTTCCATTGCGCTGAATACCTCAAAGGTGCTCGGTAAGTCGACGGCACTGGAGATGTCGGCAGAAGAGGTTGATCTGGTTCGTCAGCGCCTGACCGTTCTCGGCTTGCCGGTCGACAACCTGCCCGATCATGAAATTCGGCAGATGATGCATCAGCGTGGTGTGGATTTTCGTGACAAGGCACCGTGCACGGCAGCCCAGGCGGCGGAAATCATTCTCGATGGCGTAAAGAACGATCGGTGGCGGATACTCGTGGGTGATGATGCCCACGCGATCGATGCGATGGTCAGAGCAGATCCCGAAACGGCATACGATGCTGCTTTTATGGAGCGCCTGCATGATGCGGGTCATTTCGCTGGCCTGACCAACGCCGTGGGTGCGCAAGCCAGAGACTAGCCTCATTACAGAACGTCCACTGCACCCCGCAGCCCGATCACCTGCTCCGAGTTGACCAATCAGTTCCGCCAGGAGATCTTCGCTGACGTCAGGCGAAGGTTCAACGCAATAGTGGTGAGGCTGGTAGCTTTCGAAGAGTGTCTGGTCGGCTTTGCTGGGCTCCACCGCAACCGTCATTCCCTGGCGGTGTGTTTTTCAACAAGCTGCGAATGGGCGCGATTGCAACGGACTGCTAGACTGGCAGATCGCCGTTAGCAGGGAACCTGAACTTGCCGCAGGATTTTGTTGAATCAATCGCCACCGATGGCTTTGCCAGATTGCTGGGGACTCATCTGATTTCGCGCGAAACGGACAAGGTCGTCATCAAATTACCCTATCAGGAGATCTTCGGTACAGGGCGTATTCACGGTGGGGTAATCAGCGCTCTGATCGATATCGCTGCAACCGCGGCCTTCTGGTCTCACCCGGACGTGAACGAGAACACCCGCGGTGCGACGGTCGAGTTTACGGTGCACTTTTTGCGTCTGACCGTCGGTCTCGATCTTTATGCCGAAGCCCGGGTCAGGCGACGCGGCGGCACGTTGTGCACGGGCGACGTCAGCATCCGCACCGAATCGGGTGACGAGACGGCGGTGGCCAGGGTTACCTACAAAATGCAGACGGGCAGATCAGAGGCGCCCTAACCAATCCCCCGGCCTGTTGCCTGGTTGCGGAGGATTTGGCCATTCCGGTTGCCGGTGAGTTCATCATCGCGCAGGATGACCTGACCATTGCAGATCGTTGCCTTGTAGCCGACTGCGCGCTGAATGAAGCGTTTCGCGCCACCAGGAAAGTCATGGACCATCTCGGGCATACGCTCATGCACGCTGGACGCATCGATCACGTTCACGTCGGCTTTCATTCCGCAGGCGAGAATCCCCCGGTCGTGTAATCCCATGATGCGTGCAGGTGCCGATGTCAGTCGCCGGATGGCCTCCGCTGTTGTGTAGAGTCCGGCGTCGCGTACCCAGTGAGATAATACGAAGGTAGCCCAGCCCGAATCCATGATCTGACCCACGTGAGCTCCGGCATCGCCAAGTCCCGGGAGGCAGTAGTCACTGGAGATGACTTCCGACAGGGCGTCGAGATTCTTGTTAAAGAGCCGAACAACGAACAGAGCCTGGCCACCGGTTTCCCGGGCGATTCGCAGATAGGTTTCGGCTGGGTGTTCACCGCTGGCATTGGCAATTGCCTGCAGGCTTTCTGACGCGGGGCTCACGTAATTTGGCTTGTCACCGGCGCCCAGAAAGAATATCTGATCGGTTTCCAGGCGGGTTGGGTTTGCCTTCGCATCCGCGACCAGTTTGGCGAACATCTCCGGATTGTTGATCGCGGCGACGCGGCCTGCCAGATCCAGATCCTTGAGTTCCTGCCAGGCACCTTTGCCCCACGCAAGCATGCACTGCATCCCCGTGATGAAGCCTGAGCCGCGGGGAATGGAGACGGCGTTGATGTCGAGTCCCTCGCTGCGCAATGCGTTGACTCGGTCGGCGACCTTGTTGCCCCAGCCGGACGTCGAGCCGGCGCCGGTGCTGAAGAGGACTCGGACGCCGGTCGCCCGGGCCTGGGCTTCCAGGAGTGACATCTCTCCTTCGAAGTCGCCACCCAGATTCAGGACGTTCTGCATCAGGCCGCTTTGCGCGCCGACGGCTTCGGCGATCTGCACCAGTTCATCGTGCTCGGCGTGAGTGCCAGGCACATGGCGGCCGTCGGGGATGTAGTGCCCCAGGAAGCGCGAGGTAGAAAAGCCCACTGCACCGGCTTTTACCGCATCACCGGCGATCTGCGCCATCTGTCGTTTTTCCTCGGCGCTGGCTGCCTCCTCAATGGATCGTTCACCCATCACGTAGTAGCGCACCGCACAGTGCCCGACGAGTCCCCCAACGTTGATGGCTGGCTGCAGGTGCTCCAGCGCATCGAGATAGCCGGCGTAATGTTCCCAGTCCCAGGAGAGCCCGTTGAGAATTGCGTCGCGTGGAATGTCTTCCACCGTTTCCATCATGCTGGCGAGGAATTCCCGGTCCGCAGGTTTACAGGGGGCAAAAGTTACGCCGCAATTGCCGAGCAGGGCGGTCGTCACTCCATGCCAGCTCACCGGTGTGAGCAGTGGATCCCAGCCGATCTGCGCGTCGAGATGGGTATGAATATCGACGAATCCGGGGGTCACCAGATGTCCGGTTGCATCGATTTCCTCGGTGCCAGCTTCCGCTACCCGACCCATCGCGGTGATCCGATCACCCGTAATTGCGATGTCAGCCTGCACGGGATCGCTACCGCTGCCATCGACCACTTCGCCACCACGAATCACCAGATCATGCGCCATTGGAAATTTCCTTAAAATCAGTTTGGTAAACCAAAGTGGTAATCCTAAAAAACCGCCATGAAAGTTGCAAGACGCATAGGCTGACGGGCTCGGTTTGAACCTTCTCCCCGGTGTCCGTAGAGTGGACTAACAGCGTGTTGCAAAACACGCTGATAGTCTCGCGCCAGGTCGTGAGCATTTATCGAGCGGTTAAGTGCTTGATAAATGGAGAGCCCGCAAGGCCAGGGCTGGCCGAAGGCTGCGCGCTTTTTTCAACAGGCTACTGGCTTGGCAGGATTCAAGGGGCTCGCGTGTTAGAGCAATTTAACATCGGTTATTCGGCTCGATGGCTTCATCGAGTCCGTAGCAGGCTGTAGCTGGTGACAGCGCTGGAGGGCTCCTGGCTACTGCGACACCGCTAGCGTTACTTCTGTTGGGACTTGGCATCATTGTCTGGGGCACGAAGGTTGCCCTCGATAACGCGGTGCTTATCGCCCGGCACTACCATGTCTCGGATTTTTTCATCGGCGCCACCGTTCTGGCCATTGGCAGTGATCTGCCTGAGCTGCTGGTTTCGGTCAACGCCGCACTGCGTCAGCTCGACGGTGAGCAGACGGCGAACCTGATCGTCGGCAATGCGCTGGGCAGTTGTTTTGGTCAGTTTGGCCTGGTGATGGGGCTTGCAGGACTCTTCGGGCAGCTAACCCTGCCGCGGCGTCAGGTAATCCGCCACGGCGCGGTGCTACTCGGGGCAATGGCATTACTTACTTTTGTCGGTTCCGATGGCCTGGTGACGCGTTGGGAGGGTGCGGTTCTCGTCGCGACCTACATCACGTATCTCGCCGTGCTTATCCGCGGCGAAGGCGCGTTTGAGAACATCGGCCGCGGTCCGACTGCGCAGATGATTAAAACCTGGGTGCTTCTGTTGTTCGGCCTGGGTCTCGTGGTGGTCAGCTCAGAACTCATCGTTCGAATGGCTCTGACGCTCGCGCGCAACTGGGGTATTGATCAGTCCTACATCGGCATCGTCATCATCGGCGTGGGCACCAGCCTGCCGGAGTTGATCATCTCGATCGGCGCGCTGGTGCGTTCGCGTGTGACGTTGTCGGTGGGCGATCTGGTCGGTAGCAATATTCTGGACGTGCTACTGCCGATTGGCATCGCAGGCCTCATTGTCCCCATCGAGTTCGCATCATCTCTGCTCAAACTGGATGTACCGATACTGTTTGCGCTGAGTTTGCTGGTGATCGTTTTTCTGGGTCTGCCGCAAGGCGTGCGCAAACCCCAGGCGATTGTGCTGTTGTCGAGTTATTCAGCGTACCTGGTCATTAAAACCGCGCTGCTCTGAGCGGGATGTCAGCTCGCCGACTTGACCGATTGCTCGGGTGTCGCGGTGGCGATCTCACGAGTCCAGTGAGATACACAGGGAATGCGATTGCGGTCACAGCGGCTGGCATAGCGCTGGGCGATCTCGGTCACTTCCTGCAGCAGGCCCTGGCGCAGGGTGGTAGGTTGCAGACCCAGTCCCACCAGTCCTTCGTTGCTGGCGGTGAGGTTGTTTTCAGCGGCTTCCTTGCGCGGATTGGCGACGTGCTCAATCGCGACGCCAGTCAGCTCGGAGATTATGTTTGCAAGATCAATCAACCGGTGGGTCTCCGTGAGCTGATTGAGGATGCGGACCCTTTCGCCGATCTGCGGCGGGCTGCTGATCGCAAGTTCGATGCACCGCACGGTATCCTGAATGTGGATGAACGCCCGCGTCTGCTTGCCGGATCCGTGGACGGTCAACGGATACTCGATGGCCGACTGCATCAGAAATCTGTTTAATACTGTCCCATAGTCGCCGTCATAGTCGAAGCGGTTGATCAACCGCTCATCCAGGCGGGTTTCCCGTGTCTGTGTGCCCCAGACAATGCCCTGATGCAGATCTGTAATACGGATCTCGTCATTTTTGTTATAGAAGGCGAAAAAGAGTTGATCCTGCGTTTTTGTCATGTGGTAGATGCTGCCGGGATTGGCCGGATATAGAATTTCCTGTTCCACCTCGGCGCCGTCATCGTTCGTCATCTTCACGGTCAGATAACCTTCAGGAAGACGCACTCCCACGCTCGAATAGCCATAGACCCCCATGGTGCCGAGGTGGACCAGATGGATGTCGAGCTCGCTTTCGACGATGGCCGCAAGGACATTGTTGGTGGCGTTCAAATTGTTGTTGACCGTGTAGCGTTTGTGCCATGAAGACTTCATCGAATAAGGTGCGGCACGCTGTTCGGCGAAATGGACGATTGCTTCGGGTTTGAATTCGCCAATCAGTGCAAGCAGAGCGTCGTACTCCTCAGCGACATCCAGCCGTCTGTATTCGATGACCCGGCCTGTCAGCTCGTGCCATGCAGCGAGCCTTTCACTCAGCGGGCTGATGGGGGTCAGACTCTGCACTTCCAGTTCGTTGTCGATGTTCCGCCGTGACAGATTGTCGACGATGACGACCGAGTGGCCCTGCGTCGAAAGATGCAGCGCGGTCGGCCAACCACAAAAGCCGTCGCCGCCGAGAACGAAAATCGTCATGCAGTTTCTCCTTGAACTTCGTGCAGGTTGATTGGCACGAGGTTGTTGTAGAACTCCTGGACGGATTGATCCCAGGAATGTTCAAGCGCTCTTTGCCGGCAGATCTCCGGATCGATCCCGATGGCTTGTTCGATCGCCACTGCCAGATCGTCATGCAGAATTCCGGCTGCGCTGTCGCCGACCACATCCAGCGGTCCGTGCACTGGAAAACCAGCAACCGGTATCCCGCACGCCATGGCTTCGAGCATCACGAGCCCCAGAGTGTCGGTGCGGGAAGGGAACACGAAGACGTCTGCTGCCCGATAGTGGGCGACGAGTTCTTCACCGAACTTCGTGCCGAGAAAATGGGCTTGAGGAAAACGCCTGGCCAGTTCGCTGCGCTGTGGTCCATCGCCGATGAGGACCTTGCTGCCGGGTGTGTCGAGGCTGAGAAAATCCCCGAGCGTCTTCTCCACCGCGATACGCCCGACGTAAAGCTGGATTGGCCGCGGCAACTCGAGATTTACCGCGTCGCCTGGACAGAACAGTTCCGTATCGACGCCGCGAACCCAACGCACGAGATTGTGGAAATCCTCTGCTTCCAGCATGGCGCGCAGCGTGGGCGTTGAATACATCGTCGCCGTGGCCGCGTTGTGAAATCGCCGAACTGCTTTAAACGTCCAGCGCTCGGGGATGCGAAACCGAACATTGAGGTATTGCGGAAATAGCGTGTGAAAGGAGGTCGTGAAATCGATGCCCCGTCGCGACAGCCACCATCTGGCGCACAACCCCAATGGCCCTTCGGTAGCAATGTGTATTGCATCGGGTGCCACGTCCCGAATTATTCGGCCCACCCGGCCCGGCGTGCACAATGCGAGACGGATTTCCGGGTAGGTCGGGCAGGGCAGGTTGCGAAAGCGCTCGGGCGCGAGAACCTCCACTTCGTGGCCGAGCGCTTTGAGCCGCTCAGTCGTCGTCGACAGCGTCCGCACAACGCCGTTGACCTGCGGGAACCAGGCATCTGTGATCAACAGTAATCGCAACGTGTTTCTCTTAAATTCGGGATTTGCCCGTCGCAGGAGAGAAGATTGAGCGCATGGTAGGGACACGGCGGGCAGACCTCAAGGCACTCGTGCGATGGGCGTAGACAAGGTCTTCTCTCTGGCGGTGAAAATGCGACAATGCGCGTTTTTTCCCTGACCGGAGCATCCCCGGAGGCTGTTTTTCATGGCACGCATCGGCTTTGGCGCGTTTCTCGCACCGCATCACCCCATCGGCGAAAATCCCATCCTGCAATTTCGCCGGGATCTGGATTTCGCCGAACATCTCGACAAGCTCGTTGACTGCGACCGATTAAGAATCTTCATCAGTACACTTCAAGGATAATGACATGCAAGCGATATTCGATACGAGCAAAGGAACCATTCGGGTAAATCTGTTCCCCGATCAGGTGCCGCTCACCGTGGCCAATTTCGTCAATCTGGTAAATCGTGGTTTCTATAACGGCTTGATTTTTCATCGGGTCATCCCTGATTTCATGATTCAGGGCGGCTGCCCGGAAGGCAAAGGTACGGGCGGTCCGTCGTATCAGTTTGAAGATGAATGTGTCGCGGAACTGCGCCATTCGCAGCCGGGTAAGCTGTCTATGGCGAATGCCGGTCCCGCCACCAACGGCTCTCAATTTTTCATCACGCACGTAGCGACACCGTGGCTTGATGACAAACATGCGATATTCGGCGAAGTTCAGGCAGACGAAGACCAGAGCGTGGTGAATTCGATTGCCAAGGGAGATCTAATCAATTCCATCTCGATTGAGGGTGAGACGGACGACCTGCTGAGCTCAATGGCGGAGCGCATTGCCGAATGGAACAAGGCGCTGGATGGCTAACGCGGTATGCAGGGAGGGACCAGGTTCTGAGCCCCGCGGGCGCGCCAGGCTGAAATTTCTGTTGCCTTCAGCCCTGTCTCGCTTCCGGTGCAGCGGCATTCTAGCCGGTTTCAACTCATGACGATGATGATCTATCATTACCACTATGAACGCGCGACTGAGAGTATCGACAACCAGCCCAATCTGGATGACTACCCCGACAGGTGGTTGGTCGGCTTGAACCCATAGGTTCGAAGGCGACCCCAGGGTCGCCAGGTTTGCAACCCCGGACGGCCACCGCCCCGGGGTTTTCTCCTTCTGGGATGTGACAAGGGAGGGTTGAGGCCCTTGAGAGGATAGAGATGGCAAAGGCAAAGCAAAGTGGAGTAAATCATAGTGGCGCTGAACATGTCGGAGCTGAGAGGGTCGACGACGCGCTGTACAAAATCCGGCACAGTTTGGCTCACGTCCTGGCCCAAGCGGTTCTGCAAATGCGTCCGGAGTCGACGCTCGGCTTTGGTCCGCCCATTTCCGATGGTTTCTACTACGACTTCATTTTGAGCGAGCCGCTCACCGAAGATGACTTTCCCGAGATAGAGCGGCGCATGAAGAAGATCATCAAGAAGGGCCAACGGTTCTATCGAGAAGAGTTGAGCGCCGATGAGGCGCTGGCGCGGATCGACGAGATGGGCGAGCCTTATAAACGCGAATACGGCGCGGAGTTGATCGAGAAACAGGGGCTCAAAGGACTGTCGTTCTATCGAAATGGCCCGTTTCTAGACATGTGCGAGGGCCCACACGTCGAAGACACCAGAAAGTTACCCCGAGATGCGTTCAAGATTCGAAGCGTTGCCGGCGCATACTGGCGTGGTGATTCCGACAACGTGATGATGACGCGCATCTACGTTTGGGCATTTGCCAGCAAGGACGAGCTCGACGATTTCGTCAGTCGGTGGCAGGAAGCACAATCACGAGATCATAAGAAGCTCGGTCGTGAGCTTGGCATCTTCACGATCGACGACGACATAGGCCGTGGTTTGCCGCTATGGCTGCCCAACGGTACCGTCATCCGCGATGAGCTCGAGGCGCTGGCCAAGGAGCTGGAATTCAAAGCGGGTTACAAACGCGTCGCCACGCCCCACCTCGCGAAGGAGGATCTGTATTTCAAGTCGGGACATCTACCGTATTACGCGGATGACATGTACCCGGCCATGGAGGTCGTGGAGACTCACGAAGGTGAGCGTGAGGTGAAGGAAGCTTATCGGTTACGACCGATGAACTGCCCGCATCACCACAAGATATTTGCCGCACAACCACGCAGCTATCGTGATTTACCGCTGCGGCTGGCCGAGTACGGACAGGTCTATCGCTGGGAGGATTCCGGTGGTGTGAGCGGCTTGCTCCGCGTACGCGGGATGTGCATGAACGATGCGCACATCTATTGTACAGAAGATCAGATAACTGAAGAGTTCAAGGCCGTGATGGCCATGTATCAGCGCGCCTACGAAATTCTGGGGCTCGATCAATACGTGGTGCGTCTGTCTCGATGGGACCCGGATGATCCCAAAGGCAAGGAAAAGTACGTTGACCGACCGGAGGCTTGGGCCCACTCGGAAGAGATTCTACTGCAGGTGCTAGGAGAGCTTGGCGTGAACTATGTCGAAGCAGTCGGCGAAGCGGCCTTCTATGGTCCGAAGATCGACATTCAGTTTCCCACGGTGACGGGACGGGAAGAATCGCTGTCGACGGTGCAACTCGATTTCGCCCAGCCGGAAAGCCTCGGTCTAACCTACATCGGTGCCGACGGTGCCGAACACACGCCGTACTGCATTCATCGCGCGCCACTGAGCACGCATGAGAGGATGGTGGCGTTTTTGCTCGAGCATTACGGCGGCGCTTTTCCGACCTGGTTAGCCCCGGTACAGGTGCAGGTGATTACCGTGTCGGATCATTTTGACGCTTATGCCAACGAAATCATCAGCGGGATGCGCGACTGGATGGTGCGCGCGGAACTCGCGCCATCGAACGACACGGTGCCAAAGAAGATTCGCCAAGGCACCACGCAGAAAATTCCCAATTTGCTGATCGTCGGCGAACGTGAGCAGGCCGAACGGACTGTGACGTTGCGTCGTTACGGACACAAAGAGCAGCACACGATGGCAGTGGCGACGTTCGAACAAGCGTTGCGCTCGACCATCGAAGAGCGGTCGCGGGAATTTTTATTGCCGTGATGGATTTGACGGACTGCCACGTCGTCTGCAAATCGCCGCCTGGGCCTGAACTCAGGTAGCAGCTGGTCAGGCGGCGTCCGCCGGGTCGAGAATATCGCGCAGATCTTTCTTCAGAAACTTGCCGCTCGCATTGCGCGGCAGTGGTTCGTCGAGGATCCAGACGTAGCGGGGAACCTTGTAGCT
>SMUX01108837.1_pt1 | contig 10171 bp, 12 predicted proteins | sample 2456431 | NCBI WGS metagenome assembly SMUX01 (sample SAMN11095930, study PRJNA526329) | marine sediment metagenome | biome: Marine sediment; feature: Surficial sediment; material: Deep marine sediment; isolation source: Hadal surficial sediment | place: Pacific Ocean | collected 2014-11 | depth... | reverse complement strand
TGGAGAACATCGGCGTGATGACATTTCAGCGGATCGTGCCGTTCGTGATCGTCAACAATCTGGTCGGCAGCAGTGTCATCATCTTGTGGCGTAAACTTGAAAACTGGGCGATCGCACTCCGCGATGAACTGGGTGATGAAGCTGCGTTCGAATGGTTCCAGTGGCTGGCCGAACGCCTTGAGGATTATCAGCCGCGCGACCCGCGCCCCGCGTATGAAGCACACAAGGACTGGATACCGCTGCATCTCCGTCATGAGATTTAGCCGGCGTTGACAGAATGACTGACGCACCGCTCATCGATATTCACAACGCGACAATCTATCGTGGTGATACGCGCGTCTTTGAGAACTTCAGCGTCAGCATCGGCCAGCACGAGCAGGCTGCGATTCTCGGGCCAAACGGTTCAGGCAAGACAACATTACTAAAGGTCATCAACCGGGAAATATATCCGGTCCGTCAGGATGATTCGTGGGTTCGCATCCTCGGCCGCGAAACCTGGAACGTCTGGGAATTGCGATCGCATATCGGCATCGTTTCACACGATCTGCAAATGCACTATCGCAACTCAATGACTGGTCTGAATGTCGTGTTGTCCGGTTACCTGTCGAGCGTTGGTATCTATGGACTATTATCCCGGCAGATAACGAGCGAACAAAAAGAACAGGCGGCAAGCATCATGCGCGAGCTGGGAATCGAGTCATTAGCCGCTACGCCCTTGCGCAAAATGTCGACGGGTCAGCAGCGCCGTTGCTTACTGGGGCGTGCACTCGTGCACAACCCGGATACACTGATCCTTGACGAACCGACGGCCGGGCTCGATCTGCCCGCCAGCTTCGACTACCTGGCTCGCATCAGGCGCCAGATCGCCAGCGGCAAGAACATCGTGCTGGTGACACACCTGCTGAATGAAATCCCCCCGGATATTCAGCGCATCATACTTCTGCGCGAGGGCCGGATCGTAGCCGACGGCCCGAAGGAGGAGATCCTGACTGAAGAAAACCTCGAAAAAACCTACGATGCTGAGGTGAGAATCGCAAAAGTCGACGGCTACTACCTGGCCTACCCACCAAAGTCTGATTGACGCTGATGCATTTCGACCAGTTCACAGTCCTGGCGACCGACAAGCTGGTGGATATCGAAAACGTGACGGAATACGATGCGTCCTATCCTTCCCGGACTTAGTCTCGACTAATGATTCGTCGACTTCTCCCCTATACGTTTTCTTCTGCAGCCATCTTGATTGTTTCGGCGTCCGTCGCTGCGGATGGGACAGCCGATGCCGCAGTCGTTACAGGCCTCAGCAACACGGGAATCGGCCTGTTCATTATCGCAATTGCCGGAGCACTACTCCTGACGCTGATGTTCAGAGCATCCGCTTCACGTGTCACCAGGATCATTACGGAGAAAATCGGCAAACGGCGGATACACAAGATTCTGAACGCAAGGTCTCCCGATTTGCTGGAGGATTTCATCCTCCCAGGCGCCTACGGTGGCCTGACACATATCGATTATGCGATTCTGACATCTGGCGGCATCCTGTGCATTCGAACCAAACACTACAATGGCATCGTATTTGGCGGCACGGACGAACCGCAATGGTCAAATGTGGACGGCGTTAGCCGCCGGAAATTCCTGAATCCGCTAATTCAAAACGAAGGCCGCACCAAAGCGCTGCAAAATGTTGTTCCCGATGTGCCAGTTGCCAACCTGGTTGTGTTTACCGGCACTGTACAGTTCACGACTCCTTTGGCCAAAAACGTAATCCATGTGCGTAAGCTGAACAGCTACATTGCCAAATTCGTATTTGGCCCTTGCAAGATCGCAGATTGGGATGCCGTTTGGCTTACGGTCAAATCTGCAGCTCTGACGGATGAAGAGACTCGCAAAGACTTTCGGGCGCAATTGAGCTTTTCCTGAATTTCCATCGTGCACCGCAGCGGGCGATAGCGCACACCTGACTTTCGTCACTAAAGATCAACCGGCACCATTCGTCACGACGATATTTATCGCTTCAAGCGGATTGGGAGCGGTCTCCTACGGACAATTGCCCATTTGCATTGCGGGCAGTCGCGAACGATTCGGATATAATCGCTGCCAGACTTCCATCATGGCGCACAATTATGTCCGATATACTGATCAGTTCACCTGGGGGAGTACTTGCCGTCCTCTGCGCCGTCGCCGCTTTCTGGTTTTACGTCGAGCAGGTATCCGGTTTGAAACTGTTTCAGTACATCCCGCCGCTGATCTTCATTTATGCCACACCGGTTTTCCTGAACAACCTGGACGTGATTCCGGCGAGTTCTCCGGTCTATTCCGGATTAAGCAGTTATGCGCTACCAGCGTTCATTGTATTGATGTTAATCAAGGTGAATGTTCCTGCGACTGTAAAAATAATGGGCAAGGGTATCCTCGTCATGCTTATGGGAACCGCCGGAGTGGTTGCCGGATGCGTCATTTCCTATTTGATTGTGCATCGATGGCTGGCGCCGGACGCATGGACCGGATTTGGTGCGTTAGCAGGAAGCTGGATCGGCGGAACCGGCAACATGGCCGCCACCAGCGAAATGCTGAACACGCCGCCTGAGCAATTCGGCCTGGCAGTGCTGGCAGATAACGTGGTTTACATTGTCTGGTTACCCATTCTCCTCGCATCAAGAAACTTTGCAGATCGCTTCAACGCCTGGGCAAAGGTACCGGAGGATAGAATCCGCATGATGGATTCGGCTGCAGCCCTTGTCCACGAGGAGGAAAAGGCACCGCAGATGCGTGATTACATATACCTGGGTGCGCTGGCGATTGGAGTCACCTGGATAGCGGCCGCGCTGGCACCCGTATTATTTGACGCGATGATGGGTATTGCACCGGATATGCAAGTCGTGTTGTCGGAATCGACATGGCGGATATTATTGATTACGACGATTGCACTGTCGTTGTCCACGACACCGCTATCGAGGCTGCCGAATGCGACCGCGATGGGCACTGCGCTGATTTACATATTTGTGGCCGGCATGGGCGCCAGGGCCACGATCGAGGGATTCGGCCAGGCGCCGGCATTCCTGCTTGGTGCATTCATCTGGATCTTCATACATGGCGCATTCTGCCTCGCAGGAGCAAAGCTGTTCCGGGTCGACGTGCACAGTGTTGCAATTGCATCGGCTGCAAATATAGGTGCCGCCGCCTCGGCACCAATTGTCGCTGCATTCCACCGTCCGAGCCTGGTCCCGGTTTCGGTATTAATGGCACTTATCGGTTACGCATTGGGCAACTACCTCGCACCGCTGGCCGGGCATCTTGCGCGACTTGCTGCCGGGCAGTAACGGCAGGCGTTCGCATGAATAATGGCAGCAATCCAGCATGAACGTAGTGCTTCGATGGACTCGATATATCGCGCTTGTGCTGCTCGCATTGGCGATCATCGCTGTTCTCGTTTCTGTCTGGTTTTGGCAGAGCCGTCACTCGATTGACGATATTGGCTGGCCGACTGCAGAGGTGGTTTCTGAGCCGACTGACAGGGTCACGGTAACGTGGCTGGGCACTTCTACATTGCTGTTTGATGACCGCGAAACCCAGGTTTTGATTGATGGCAATTTTACGCGCCTGAATCCCTTTGAAATTGCTTTGTTTCTGCGGGTCTCTTCCGATCTGGCGACGATTAACTACGCGCTGGCTGAATTCAGAATGGATCGGCTGACAGCAATTGTACCAGTGCATTCACATTTCGATCATGCAATGGATGTCGGCCATGTAGCGAACCGCACGAGTGCCGTAATTCTCGGCTCCGAATCGACCGCCAATATTGCGCGCGGTGCGAAGGTACCGGTTGACCAGTATCAGATTCTTGCCGACGGAGAGACGCGCCAGTTTGGCGATTTTACGATCAAACTGCTGGCATCCAGGCATGCGCCGATCATGCCCGGCGGTGAAGGGCCCTGGTTTCCTGGAACAATCGACGCGCCGCTCGAGCAACCGGCATCTGTGAACGACTGGAAGGAAGGTGTGGTCTGGTCGGTATTCATCGGGCACCCGCGCGGCACGACCCTGATTCAGGGCAGTGGGGGTTATATCGAAGGAAAACTGGACGGTGAATCCGCGGATGTAGTCATGCTGGGAATAGCGGGCCTCGTTGGCCTTGGCAAGGAATATGTGACGAAGCTCTGGAACGAAACCGTGCTGGTTACAGGTGCAACACGAGTCATTGCCATCCATCACGACGATTTCACAGCACCATTCGGCGAAGTCCGCCTGGTCGCAGATTTCCTTGACAATATCGTAATCACCGCAGGCTGGATCGACGAAATAGTCGCAGAGAACGGTGCGGAAATCACGCTCGAACTACCACCGTTCGGGCAGCCAATCCCGCTGTATTAAGCCCATCGGAGCCCGGCGCATGCCGCAGAGCCCGCTTCGCGTACAGGCGGATCTATGAGATCGGCTCCAGTAACTCTTTCAATAGCTCGTCGATTCGCGAGCTTAATTGCCGCTGGTCAGCTTTCTCCACTTTCGGCAACTGCTTGATACGATATTCGATCCTCGTGGCGACGCTACGATCGCCCACTGCTCGTTCATAGACGAGTTCGAACGGCCCGCGGCCGCGAAGATATTTGGCGCCACGCTTTCCCTGTTCATGTTCACCGATGCGTCGTGATACATTGGTTGCGATACCGGTATAGAGACTACCGTCTCCGCAGCGCAACATGTAGACGCTCCACTCCAACATGCCGCACGTCAGTCCCGCGTTACCCGCTTGGCGGAAGGCGGATATTTTTCGAGGACACTCGCTGACCTGACGGGACGCGGCTGAAAATTGCCCCCGCAGTTCGGACAAACTCCTCCGTACACATCATTAACGCAATTCCGGCAAAACGTACATTCGAACGTGCAGATCATCGCCTCCGGTGAATCGAAGGCAAGGTCACAATCGCAGTTTTCGCAGTTTGGGCGAATTTCGAGCACGAAAACAAAAAGTTCAGGCGTGACCGCCCGCCAGTGTGTTGCCAAGCACGCGAAATGCACCAGACTTGATGCTGCTGCGGTTATCAGGAGAATCATCGTAGGTGAGCACTATTTCAGACGCACCATCCAGTTCAGCGACCGGCTCCCGAAGTTCGAGCGTCAGCATGTTGCCGGTCATCCTCGCCTCCTGAATCAGGTCGTGACCTGCAAACTGATTTTCGTTTATCTCAATATAAATTGACTCGTCGAGATCCTCGCCATCGGCGCGCATCAATAAAAGGTAGTCCTCGATATCGCCCGCGGCTGAGGTCCGCGCGAAAAACAGCATCGTTGCATTTTCCCTGACATCGAATGTAACCGTGTCGTAGTGGCGACTGCTCAACATACTGAATTCCTGCTGCTGAAGGCCCGGTCACCAGTTTACGCCAGTTGGCAGCCCGAGTTTGATATTTCGCAGCCGCGATCAGTGCGCCGCCTGGCGAATAGCTGCAATCCTTTCGTCCTTCTCCTGCCAAACCTGCGTCAGCCATTGGTGAAATTCGCGCCGAAATTCCCGATCATTGACGTAGTCACCCTCCACCATCCATTGTTCCACCGGCCGCTTCTTGATTTCGATAATGATGTGACCAAATTTGCCACAACACATCGCCCAGAATCCTGGTGTTCCATCTGGATATACGATTGTGATGTCGAGTATCGAGTTGAACATCGAACCCATTGAATCCAGCGCTAACGCGAGACCGCCGGCACGTGGCGGTAGAAGATTCTCGAAAGGCGATGCTCGTTTTACTTTCTTTTCCGACGTGAATCGCGTGCCTTCGATAAAGTTAATAACTGATGTCGGCGTGTTGCGAAACTTTTCACAAGCGCTCCTGGTCGCCTCAAGATCCTTGCCCTTCTTGTGCGGGTTTTTCGCTAGATACGACTTCGAATAGCGCTTCATGAAGGGCATATCCAGTCCCCACCAGGCCATGCCGAGGAACGGGAACCAGATCAACTCCTGTTTGATGAAAAACTTGAGGAACGGTATGCGGCGATTCAGCACCGTTTGCAGTGCGACGATATCGGTCCAGGTCTGGTGATTGGCAATGATGAGATACCAGTCATCGGTGCTCAGTTCTTCAAGTCCACGCACGTCCCAGCGCGTGGCATTGACGAGGCCAAAGAGCGCTGCATTACAGCTCACCCAGTTTTCACCCATCGCCATAATCCAGCGTGTCATAAGCCCGCGAAAACCCGTGATTGGTATCAGCAGCTTGAAGATGGCGAACACCATCAATGGCGTGACCCAAAAAATCGTATTGATGGCACAGGCGCCGAAAACGATAATGCCTTGCACGCTATTTAGTGTTCTTTTTAGCAAGGTACGCTGCTTCCTCGTTGGACCGCGGAGACATTTTAGCCCGATTTCGGCGAATTTGAGCGGAGGGATCAAAATCTCCGATTCGGTTGCCGTGATCGGGGCCATCAAGTAGGGTATTCACAGGTATGTGGATGAACTGCCTGCACTACCCCTTGCCTCAAATACAGCGGCGCACATCAGGAATTTTTCAAATGATTACACTGCACATTAACGGCCAGACTCACGAGCTGGCTGTTGACCCGAGCACACCACTCCTATGGGTCATACGCGAGCAAGCCGGACTGACCGGCACCAAATTCGGTTGTGGTATCGGCCAGTGTGGCGCCTGCACGGTGCATCTCAATGGCCAGCCAGTCCGTTCTTGCGTAACGCCGGTTCAGGCGGCGGCCAATCAACAAATCACAACCATCGAGGGCATTGGCCGTGGGGAGACGGGCCTGCACCCCGTACAACAAGCATGGATCGACGAGCAGGTTCCGCAATGCGGCTACTGCCAGTCAGGTCAGATCATGACCGCGGTTGCGCTACTCGAGGATAATCCCGCACCAAGCGATGATGACATCGATGCTGCGATGAGTGGCAATATTTGCCGTTGCGGCACCTATTCGCGCATCCGTCGCGGCATCAAACGTGCAGCAACAACCCTTGCAAGCACCTCCGGCACGGAGGATTCTCACAATGGGTAAGTGGACCAGACGTGCTTTCATTACCACCGGTGTTCTCGCCGGCGGTGCAGTTGTCATTGGCGTCGCGATTCGTCCTGGCAATCGCGCTGGCGAAGTTGCGCCACTCATCGCCGGTGAAGATGAAACGGTATTCAATGTCTGGGTCAAGATTTCGCCGGACAACACAGTGACGGCGATCATCCCGCATGCCGAAATGGGCCAGGGCGTGCACACGACGTTGGCCATGATGCTGGCCGACGAGATGGACGCCGACTGGAATTACGTCTCTATGATCGAAGCGCCGGCGCGCACCGAGTACGCCAACTACGCGCTGGCCAAAGGCTATACGGTAGGCGATGTGGACTTCCCGGCGTTCCTTGTGGATACGATTGACGGCATCTTTCTGACCGCGACCCAAATGATGAGCCTGCAGATCACTGGCGGCAGCACGTCTGTAGCGACAACCGGCCAATACGCCATGCGTGTCGCCGGTGCCGCCGCAAAAGCCGTACTGCTGCAGGCCGCGGCAGAATCCTGGAATGTTCCGCTCGAGGAGTTGACGGCGAAGAACAGCCACATCATTCACGGGAACAGTGACCGCAGTGCGCCTTATGCGGACTTCGCGCGCCAGGCAGCCGAACTGTCACAGCCCGTAAAGCCAACACTTAAATCGCCGGATGAATTCACGATCCTTGGCACGGACGTACAAAAATTCGATGTGCCGGCCAAAGTCGATGGCAGCGCATCATTCGGCATCGACGCGCAATTGCCGGGCATGAAATACGCCACCGTGAAGGCCTCGCCGGTGTTCGGCACAAACGTTAAATCCGTGGACGAAGCATCCATTCAGGATATGCCGGGGCTGCGCAAGGTAGTCAATCTCGACACTGCAGTTGCTGTTATCGCCGACGGCTACTGGCAGGCCAAACAGGCCCTGGATAAACTTGAGGTCGTGTTTGAGGAAAGCGGCAACGCATCCGTTGAGCAGAGTGAGATTTTCGGCCAATTCGCAAGCGACATGGATGCCGCAATTGCGAAGGGCGACGAGATCGTCGACTTCGAGATCGGTGACGTTGATGCGGCAATGGCAACTGCCGCGCGAACTGTTGAAGCTGAGTATCGCGTTCCGTACCTTTCACACGCCACAATGGAACCGATGAATTGCACGGCATGGGTTCATGACGACATCTGCGAACTCTGGACGGGCACACAAAACCCGCTCGGTTTTGCAGCCGAGGTGGCAGGCGTTCTGGACATGGACCTGGAGGACGTCGTGCTGCATAACCAGTACCTTGGCGGCGGCTTCGGACGTCGCGCCTTCCCCGACTACGTGATCCAGGCGGCCCGTCTTGCCAGTGAGGTGCACTATCCCGTAAAGCTGATCTGGTCGCGTGAAGAGGATATGCGCCACGACCATTATCGCCAGGCAAGCTTGAGCCGCTTCAAAGCAGCGCTTGATAGCTCGGGAAATCCGACAGCGTGGGTCAATCAATATGTAGAGAAGCACGACCCGAAGGAAGCGCCCTACATTCCATACGGCATCGACAACCAGTTCATACACTTCACAGAATCACAGACCCATGTACCCTGGGGATTCTGGCGCAGCGTCGATCACTCGCTGCACGCGTTTTTCACGGAATCGTTTATCGACGAGCTTGCGTTCGAGGCTAGGCAGGACCCGTATCAATATCGTCACGACCTGCTTGAGAAAACACCACGATTCCGCAAGGTCCTTGACCTTGCCGCAGAAAAGTCCAACTGGGACGCACCGCTGCCCGAGAATTGGGGTCGCGGCATCGCTATCCACAGGTCTTTCGGCACAATCGTCGCGCAGGTCGTCGAAGTTGAAGTCACCGAGGGCAAAGTACGGCCACGCCGGGCTATCTGTGCGGTTGACGCGGGTTTCGCCATGCACCCTGACGGCATCAAAGCGCAAATGGAGAGCGGCATCGTTTACGGTTTGACCGCAGCGCTATACAGCGAGATCTCGATACATCGTGGCGCTGTTGCGCAGAGCAACTTTCACGACTACCCGATGTTGCGCATAAATGAGTCGCCTGACATCGAGACTTACATCATCAATAGCGGCGAAAAAATTGGCGGCGCCGGCGAGCCTGGCACGCCCGCCATCGCACCGGCGCTGGTCAACGCCATTTTTGATGCGACCGGCAAACGCATTCGCGAACTACCGGTCAGACTCCACGACCTGACCGGCGAGGATCCTGAATCGAAGGATGTCGCTTAAGCCAGGCAAACAATTATCGCTATCGTGATTTCAATCTGTGCGACTGGTTACCTCGAGCAAGTGGTAACCAAACTGCGTCTGCACAGGACCCTGTACTGAATTCAGGTCGGCGGTAAATACCACTTCGTCAAATTCCTTCACCATCATTCCGGGTCCGAACTCTCCCAGGTCACCACCCTGTTGCCCCGACGGGCACGATGAATGCTCCTTTGCCAAGTCAGCAAAATCGGCACCGCCGGCGATCTCATCTTTAAGCGACTGACATTTCTCTTCGGTATCCACCAATATGTGCCGCGCAGTAACTTTGCCCATGCGAACCGTCCCATTGATTACAAGAAGTGCGTGCATTGTCCCGGAAATTGTCAGGCGTCATCAAGCGCTGGTTGGAGATTCAGGTATTGGACGAACGGCTCGAAATCCCGATCTGTAAAGAGCAGTGGAAATCCGCGGTTAATGCAATAGGTCGCAATTATCGTGTCGATGGTTTTGCGGACCGTGATACCCTTTTTACGAAGGAATCGATCATTGTCGGCTGCCCGGATCGCCTGGTCTCTGCCCAGCATTTCGAATACTGTCAAATCCATCAACAGCGATTTTGCTTTTTTATGTTCGCGGTCACTTCGAAATCCCTGTAGCACTTCCAGAAATATCAAGTCGCCGATCCCGACTGGCTCAACGCCCAGGATTTCGTCAAGAAAATTGGTCTGAGGATTCAATTCCCCATTGAAGTACTCAATCCAGACGCTGGAATCAATGAGAACCACGAGTCCGTTCTCATTCTGTCAAGGTCATCTTGCCACCGGAGTTTCCCCCGAAATCCTTTGATGCGTTCCTGTTTCTTGAGCCGCACCAGCGCTTTCAGTCCAAGCTCTACTGCTTCTTTCTTGGTTTTGGCGCCGGATGCCTTGATTGCATCCGCCATCAGTTTGTCGTCAATTACAATGT
>SMUX01008801.1_pt1 | contig 10174 bp, 7 predicted proteins | sample 2456431 | NCBI WGS metagenome assembly SMUX01 (sample SAMN11095930, study PRJNA526329) | marine sediment metagenome | biome: Marine sediment; feature: Surficial sediment; material: Deep marine sediment; isolation source: Hadal surficial sediment | place: Pacific Ocean | collected 2014-11 | depth 0-1... | reverse complement strand
CGGGGTCGGCTATCTCCCGGACGAGGTCCGGCGCGATCTCAAGCTCGAGTCGCACGGCCTGGAGATCGTGCCCGCGGATCCCGTGCTGGTCGCTCCCCAACCGGACGGCTCCGCTCTCCCGATCTGGCGGGATACGGCGCGGACCGTCGCGGAGATCGAGCGCTACTCCAAGGCCGACGCCGCTCGTTACCCCGCGTTCCTCGAGCTGATGGGAAAGATCGCGAAAGTCGTCGGCGGGCTCATGCGGGTTTCCCCGCCCGACCTGCCCGACCTCGGCTGGCGCGATCTGCGCGCCCTGTTGCCGCTCGCCGGACCGGTGCGCTCCCTGGGCCGGAAGAACTTCAACCAGCTGCTGCGCGTCCTCCCGATGACCGTCGCAGACCTGCTCGACGAGTGGTTCGAGTCGGAGGCTCTCAAGGGGGCGATCGCCGCCAACGGCGTCCGCGACCTCACCTGGGGGCCGAAGGAGGCGGGCACCGCCTACGCCCTGCTCTACCGCTGGGCCCTCAGTGGCACGGGGCCCTTCCGCTCGGCGGGCGTCGTGCGGGGCGGCATGGGCGCGCTGACCCAGAGCCTCGCCGAGGCCGCCCGGTCGTTCGGAGCCGAGATCCGCACGGGCTCGCGGGTGGAGCGGGTGGTCGTGGAAGCGGGCCGCGCCACCGGCGTGTTGCTGGCAGGGGGCGAGAAGCTCAGCGCGACCGTGGTGGCATCGAGCGCCGATCCCCATGCCACCTTCCTCGAGCTGCTCGACCCCCATTCCCAGAGCGCCAAAATCGTTCGGCAGGTTCGGAGCATCAAGTACCGGGGCTCGGCGGCGCGCATCCATCTGGCCCTTCGCGAGCTCCCGGAGTTCACGGCGCTCAAGGGCGACGGTACGGCCGCGCTCCTGGGCAGCCCGATCCAGATCGCGCCGTCCGTGACGTACATCCAGCGCGCGTACGACTGCGTGAAGTACGGTGAGTCCTCGCCGCGTCCGTACCTCGACATCCTGATCCCCAGCCTGCTGGATCCGGGCCTCGCGCCGCCCGGGCAGCACGTCATGTCGATCACGGCCAAGTACGCGCCGTACCACCTGCGGGACGCCGATTGGAGCGACCGCAAGGAGCCGTTCATCGAAGTCGTCTTGGACACCCTGGCCGAGTACGCCCCGAAGATCCGGGACGCCGTCGTCCATCGTCACGCGCTCGTCCCGCCCGACCTCGAAGCCACCTACGGGCTGCGGGAGGGCAGCCCCAGCCACGGGGAGATGACCCTCGATCAGTTCTTCCACATGCGGCCGATTCCGGGCTACGCGCGCTATCGGACGCCGGTGGCGGGCCTCTACCTCTGCGGCGCGGGAAGCCACCCGGGCGGCGGCGTCACCGGAATCCCCGGGCGCAACGCCGCGCGCGAGATCCTGAAGGACGGGTGATTACAGGCGCCTGCCTTCCAGGCTCGAGATCGACGGGGAGGGCTCCACGCCTGCGTGTACGCGCGAGTCGGCGACCGGCCCGCCGAGCGCGGTCACGATCGGAATCACGCCGGCCCACACCCGGATCTCGTAATCCTTCTCGTCGTCCTCCGGTGGTCCCTCGGAGACTTTGGCGGAGGCGGACTCGATCGCGAACTCCACCACGCCGGTCGCCTTCAGCTCGCGCTCGGTCGGTGTCCGCAACTCGTTCCAGCGCCCGGGCATCACGTGCTCCGAGATGGTTCGCAGGGCCTCCAGGCGCCGGGCCTCGTCCTCGACCGGGCGCGCCCGACCGAAGGCCACGACGGAGCGGTAGTTCATCGAGGAGTTGAAGGCCGAGCGCGCGGCGACGATGCCATCGAGCAGCGTCACGTTCACGCACGCCGGAACGCCCGATCCGAGCAGCCGGACGATGCGGGCCTTCGAGGCGCCGTGAAGGTAGAGGCTCTCCCCGTCGCGGCCGTAGAGCATCGGGATCACGCAGGGTCGTCCGTCCTCCGAGAATCCGACGTGCGCCACCAGCCCCGCATCGAGGATCGCGTGCACGGAATCCGCGTCGTAGTGAGCCAGCTCGCGCAACTGCCGGACCCGATTCAACTCGGCGACCTCGTATTCGTTGGTCACGTGCCTCCTCTCCCGGCCAGCACCCGATCGAGGGTCTCGACGAGGCGGTCGGCATCGGCGTCGGAAAGACCATGGGCGGTCAGATCTTGAGCACGTTCCCGAGCGGCCCTTCGAGACCGCGATCAGCCCCCTCCTCTGGTAGAGGGACCGTCTGGAGGGACATCGGAGGACTAGCTCTGGGCGGAGAGGCGGATCCAGGCCGACTTGGTCTGGGTGTAGCTGAGCAGGCTCTCGAAGCACTTGTCGCGCGCGTTGCCGGATTGCTTGTATCCGCCAAACGGCTGGGTCATGTCGCCTTCGTCGAAGCAGTTGACCCAGATGACGCCCGCCTCGATTTCCTTGATCAGCCGATGCGCCTTGTCCAGGTCCCGGGTCCAGATACCCGCGGCCAGCCCGTAGGGGCTGTCGTTTGCGATCGCGATCGCATCGTCGAGCCCATCGAACGGGATCACCGCCGCCACGGGCCCGAAGATCTCCTCGCGGGCGATCTTCATGCGGTTCTCGACCTCGGTAAAGAGGGTGGGCGACACGTAGGCGCCCGTCCGGAGGTCCCCGGGTACGTCGCCCCCGAACACGAGCCGGGCGCCTTCCTGCTTGCCGGACTCGACGTATTCCAGCACCCGCTTCTGGGCCTCGGTCGTCACGAGGGGCCCCATGTTGGTGCTCGGATCGAGGGGGTCGCCGGGCCGGTAGGCATCCTTGCCATCGGTCACGAAGCGATCCACGAAAGCGTCATGAATCCTGCGATCGACCAGCAGGCGCGAGCCCGCGTTGCAGACCTCACCCATGTTGGAGAAGATGCCGTTGTAGGCGGCGGACACCGCGCGGTCCAGGTCCGGGAGATCGTCCACGAAGATCTGCGGCGTCTTGCCCCCGCATTCGAGCGACACGCGCTTCATGTTGGATTGGCCGGCGTATTGGAGCAGCAGCTTGCCGACTTCGGTGGAGCCGGTGAAGGTGACCTTCGCGACGTCGGGGTGGAGGGCCAGCGCCCTTCCGGCGACCTCCCCGTAGCCGTTCACCACGTTGAAGACGCCGGGCGGCCCACCGGCTTCCACGAAGAGCTCCGCGAGACGAATGGCCGAGAGCGGCGACTGCTCCGCCGGCTTCAGAACCACGCTGTTCCCGGCGGCGAGCGCCGGAGCCACCTTCCACGTCGCCATCAGCAACGGGTAGTTCCACGGCGAGATGGCGCCGATCACGCCGAAGGGCTCGCGCAGGACGAAGTGCACGATATCCGACGGGGTGCTCGTGACGGCGCCCTCCACCTTGTCGATGCACTCCGCCATGAAGCGGAAGGTCTCGATCACCTGCGGGAGGTCGATGGAGACCATGTCGGCGATGGGCTTGCCCATGTCGAGCGTGTCCAGGAGCGCGAGCTCTTCAGCGTGCTCGTCCACGAGCTCCGTCAGGCGATACAGCACCTGCATGCGGTCCCGCGGCGCCATGCGCGACCAGGAACCCGACTTGAAGGCCCGCTTCGCCGCGGCGACCGCGGCGTCTACGTCCTTCGCCGTGCCCTCGCACATCTCGGCGAGAATCTCCCCATTGGCGGGGTTGACCGTCGGGAAGCGGCCGCCGTCGACGGCGTCCACGTAGTCGCCGTCGATGAAGAGACGAACCTCGGGCCGCTGCCTCACCCGGGCGGCGGCCGTCTGCCACCGTTCCTTGTCGTAGGTTTTGAGTGTCGCGATGCTCATTTCGCTCTCCCTCGCCGATGCCTGAATGATACCAGGCCCGCCGGTCAAGGCGAAGGTCGACGCGCGGGCGCGTCGAAACCGCCGAGCGCTCTCTCGTAGGCCGCAGCCCCGCGAAAGATGCGGGCGTCGTCGTAGGTGCGGCCGACTATCTGGATGCTCTTCGGTACCCCGCTTCGCGCCTGCCCGCTCGGCACGCTGATCACGGGGCAGCGACTCACCATGTTGAACGGATACAGCCTCAACGTTGAGCGAGATCCTCGATGGCACGATGAGCCTGGTCGATCGCCGAGTCGACCGTGGCCCGTGCCCCCGCGTCGGAGTTGGCCACGGCAATCTGCCCGAAGCGCGCCCGGCCGATCACGTGCGGGGGCTCGTCCGCAGCATCCACGGGATCGAACAGCGGGTTGTAGGAATAGGCGTATCCGTGAGCCCAGCGGTTGACGGTGATGGCCTCGATGTCTCGTGCCGGATCGAAGCCGCCGCTCGCAAGCGTTCCGGTAAGCTGGGTCCGAATCTCACGCTCGATCTCGGCGAATGGCGTCCCCAGCATCCGATAGCGCTCGGCCCGGAATTGCTCGCGAGGCGTCAACGCCGTGTCGGCGACCTTCCCGAATCGCTCCATGTGGACGACAATCGGATCATCCGGAGTTCCGGAAAACTCGTAGCCACCAAGACTCACCGGGAAGTCGAGCAGGGCGTTGGCGTGGTAGCTGCCGGGAGCCGCCACGGCCGCGATTCCGATTTCTTTCCAGGCCCGCCAGTTTCGCAGGAGTACAGTCGAATAGAGAATGGGAATCTTCACGGCCAGCGCGAGCGCCTCGCGTTGGCGATCGGGCAGGTCGGGACACAGGTAGGGGATCATGGCGTTGTAGCCGGCGAGCACGCAGGAACGTGCCCAGACGCGATCGGCACGACCTCCACGGACGTAGGTGATCGCCACGCGATCTGCGGTGCCCGGCGCGCCGTCGTGCTCTACTCGCACAGCGGTGCTCGCAAGCCGCAGTCTCACGCGGGAGCTCGGCTCGTCGAGTCGCGCGTAGTCGAAGCGCGCGCCGACGATGTCATCCATGGTCGAGCCATATGCAACATCTGGAATCATGGCGCGGACGAGGAGACGCGCGATCGATGCGTTCCCGTCCGGAAAGTGCGCGACATAAGGATCGTCTTCGAATCCCACGCGAGGAAGGCTCGTGGCTCCGATCCCCGGCAGACCGACGTAAGCGAGCGAATCGATCGCCGGAGCGGCATCGATTGTGACGCCCAGTTCGGTCGAGATGCCCTCCAACAGGGCGAAGACCTCGGGCTCGCGGATGTCGAGATAGCGTTCGAGGAAGGCTCGGTAGCTGATGGTCTCGAGATAGGAGCTCTGGCGATCTGCCGGGATCTCCGTGAGAAGGTTCTCGCGGGCCTCGAGCAGTCGCCGCATCTCGATGCGCGCAGGCTCCGAGATCGGCATCTGGGCAACGGCCTCTGCGGCCGTAATCGACGATGGGACGAGCGGGATGTAGCTGGAGTAGTCGACGAGCTCGAAAGGCACGACGCGATCGACGCCGTAAGTCGCGCGATCGAAGAATGTGCCGCCGGCCAGTCCGTGCCGACGATAGAAGCCGACGTCATACGCGGCGTCTAGATGCTTGATCTCGATGCCGATGTCCCGAAGCAGCTTCTTCGAAGTGTCGCTGTAGTACTGGGGACTCTCGAGCGTCTGGCTACCGCCGTAGGCGATCACCGTTCGGTCCCCAACCTGGAACTCGTTGCGCTTCGCGTGCCCTCCAAAGTCGTCGTGATTGTCGAGGATCAGGATCCGCGCCGAGGGGTCTTTGCGGAGCTGAAAATACGCGGCCGACAGGCCACTGATGCCAGCCCCCACCACGACGAGGTCGTAGAGGCCCGAATCCGGCTCTCGGATCGAGCCCCAGCCTTTCCGGCCTCGAAGCGCCAGCTCGTGAGCGACCTCGAAAGAGCCGGCGTGACTTCCACGCAGGCCACTGCGGGCGGGCGGATAGTTGGCTACGGCTCCGCCGGATTCCGTCGTAGCCGGGCCGACACATCCGGGGACGAGCGCCCCTGCAGCGACCACGCCCACGCCGTTGAGAAAGTCCCGCCGCGAGATTGCGCGGTCCATTCCAAGCCCGCGATCACTGAGGCTCAGATCATCCCCGCTCAAGCCGATGTTCGCGCTCGGCTGTAGACCTGGATCGCGACCATCGAGTCGTGGTACTCGTCCTGGTGCTCCATCGTCCGGACTCACTCCCTCTCGTCTTCCGCCGCGCTATTGTGGCGAAATCGCCTGGCCGACGCTGCAGGGGCATGAGGAGGAGCGTAAGGCGATGGACACCCTGGAAAGAAGTCAGAGGGCATTCACGGGTCAGTCCCGGGGTTTCTCGAGCAACGGGGAAACCTACGCGGATGCCGAAGGACTCGCATGGATGCTGAGGGATCTCCCCGTATCGCCCGACGCGGAGGCTCTCGACGTTGCGACGGGGACTGGGGAGTTCGCCCGCGCCTTGGCGCCACACGTCGCCAAGGTGATCGGGCTCGACGCGACGGACGCGATGATCGAGCGGGGGAAGAAGTTCATCGAAGAGTCCGGCTTGGAGAACCTGATCTTCCAGAGGGGCATCGCGCAGGAGCTTCCCTTCGAGGACGAGACCTTCGACATCGTCTCATCGCGCTACGCATTCCACCACTTTGCGGATCCAAAGCCCGTGATCTCGGAAATGACCCGGGTCTGCAAGACCGGCGGCCACGTCATCATCGTCGACATCGTCGTTCCCGACGCGTCGACCGCCGCTGAGTACCAGTACTACGAGTGGCTCTGTGACCCGTCCCACACGCGGTGTCTCGAGTCCAAGGAGTTCCAGGCCTACTTTCGGCTCTTCGGGTTGGAGGTTGTGTCTGCACGGGTCCGGGTTCTCGCGGAGGAGCTCATCGAGTGGATGGACTTCTCCCTCACGGAGAAGGAACCTCGCGAGGAGATCCTACGCGCCGTGCGCGCCGAGCTGGACGGCGGCCCGAAGACCGGGCTATCGCCCCGCGAAGAGGACTCCGTCCTCTTCTTCCAGCAGATCGATCTGTCGATCGTCGGGCGCAAGCTGTAGGTCTCTACTCGCGCGGACGCCGCGCGTACAGGGAGAGTGCGGCTGCGAGCAAGACGCCGGGGATGAGCAGGAGGAACCACACGCGTGGCCTTCCCGAGTCGAGAGTGACCCACACGCGGTCACCGAAGACCAGCAGCAACGCCTCCATGCGCCCCCCCCAGCCGTGCAGCGAGACGATTCCCAGGACGAGCGCGACCGCCAGGGAAACAAGCAAGCTCGTGGCGACAACGCGGGAACGGCGCTTCAATCGATCCTCCTGGAACCGCGGCGACACTTTCTCCATTTTGTACATCAACTTCTAGCTGGCGAACGGGGGTGTCGTCATGCCTGCATAGGATCCCCCGGTGACGAGCCCGCGCGGCGGATCATCGAGCGGGCCTTCCCAAGCTGCGCTGACTCAGACAGGCCCGGCGTCGGCGACCTGCCACCACGGCGATATGGGCCATGCCGACGTTTCGTTAATATGTTGAGGATCCTCAATATACCATGGCCACAAGTGAGATAGATCCACTATTTAGCACGCGAAAAATAACTCTTGTTGATTTACATCAACAGCGAGACACTGGAGTCGCCAAGGGCGCAGCCAGGAGCGAGTGTGGTAAAAAGCACACTAGCCGGCCGCGGCGATTGTAAGCGGTGTGGAGGAATGCATGGGGAGATCGAAGCGCGCTCTCGTCGGGGTGTTGGCCCTGGGAGCCCTCTGGCTGCCTTTATGGGCGTACGCGGAGCCGGAGCCGGACTCGGCGGCCCCAACGGAAGCGTCCCGGCGCGAAACCCTTGACGATGCAGTAGAGATACGCGGCCAGGCGAACTCCGAGCTGACCGACGCCCAGGGCCGCATCGAGGCCCTCAGCGACGCCACCGACGATCTTCTCACCGAGTATCAGTCGGCGCTGCGTCAGCACGAGTCGCTGCGCATTTACAACCGCCAGCTAGACGCGCTCATCGCCGCGCAGGAAGTCGAGCGGGCGTCGCTCGAGGAGCAGACCGATCGGGTGGAGCTGGTGAGCCGGGACGTGACGCCGCTGATGCTGCGGATGATCGACGCGCTAAGCGCATTTGTGTCGCTCGACGTGCCGTTCCTCGAGGAGGAGCGCACAGAACGGGTCCTCGACCTCCGAAAGCTCATGCAGCGCGCAGATGTGACCGAGGCCGAGAAGTACCGCCGCATCATGGAGGCCTACCAGATCGAGAACGAGTACGGCCGCACGATAGAAGCGTACCGCTCGACTCTCGCCAGCGAAGACAAAGAGGTGATAGTCAGCTTCCTGCGGGTGGGTCGCATCGCACTCGTCTATCAGACGCTGGACGAGTCCGAAGCAGGGGTCTGGAACCAGGACTCGCGCCGCTGGGAGCCGCTGGACGGGAGATTCCGCTCCGCGATTCGACACGGCCTGCGCATCGCGCGCAAGCAGACCGCCCCGGACCTGATCCGGCTCCCGCTTCTGGCGCCCAAGGGGGGGTGAGCTGATGCGGCCGCAGTGTCGACCCGTGATCAGAATCTGTTCCCTGGTAGCAGTGGTGCTCACTGTCACGGCGGTGGTCGCACAGGCTCAGGACCCGACCACCGCGTCGTCGACCGCCGCTCACGGGCCCCAACCGGTTTCGCTGGACGAGCTGCTGGATCTCGTGAGCAGCGGTTTCCACCGCGAGCGTGAGGAAAACAAGGCGCGGGAGGCGCGCTTCGTGCGTGCGAAAGAGGAGCAGGCGGAACTGCTCCAGGAGATCCGGGACCAAGTCGCGGCCGCGGAGGCGCGAAGCGACCGGCTGGAGACGACGTTCTCGACCAACGAGACGGCGCTCGCACAGCTCGAGGACAACCTCGAACAACGACTCGGAACGATGGGCGAGCTGTTCGGCGTGGTCCGCCAGGTCGCGGGCGACATGCAGGCCCACGTCTGGGAGTCGGTTACGAGCTCGCAGCTCCCAAATCGTGAGGATCTCCTCGAGAAGCTTGGCCGCGGCAAGGAGCTCCCGAAGACTGACGATCTCGAGAAGCTCTGGTTCGAGCTCCAACGCGAGATGACGGAGCAGGGGAAGATCGTCCGCTACTCGGCCACGGTGCTCACGACGGACGGCGACGAGGAGCGGCGCGAGGTGATCCGAGCGGGTGTATTCTCGGTCGTGTCAAATGGGCAGTACCTGGTCTGGGACACCGACATCCAGAAGATCCGCGAGCTGAACCGCCAGCCACCGACACGCTATCTCCAGACCGTGGCTCCGTACGAGGCGAACACGGGCACCAACTTCGGTGTCCTCGCAATCGACCCCTCGCGCGGCTCGCTGCTCATGGCCCTGATCGATACACCGAGCCCGACGGAGCGGGTCCAGCAGGGCGGCCCCGTCGGTTACGCGATCATCGTGATCGGCGTCCTCGCGCTGGCGGTAGGGTTCGTGAAATTGGTGACGCTGTCGATCACGAGCCGCAAGGTGAATGCTCAACGCAAGCGCGACGACGCGAACTCGGACAACCCATTGGGTCGCGTGCTACTGGCCTATCAGAAACACTCGGCACTCGACCCCGAGGCCCTCGAGCTGCGGCTCGACCAGGCGGTGATCGAAGAGGCGGACCGACTGGACCGATTCATGTGGCTCGTGCGCGTGGTCTCCGTAGTCGCGCCGCTCATGGGCCTGCTCGGCACCGTGACCGGGATGATCCAGACCTTTCAAGCGATCACGATGTTCGGGGCCGGCGACCCGAAGATGATGGCGGGAGGCATCTCGGAGGCGCTGGTCACGACCATGCTGGGACTGATGACGGCCGCACCGCTCGTGCTGCTCTACGCGTTCCTCTCGACCAGCCGCAAGCGGATCCTCTCGATCCTGATGGGCCAGAGCGCGGGCCTCGTGGCGATGCGGGTCGAGGAGTCCAATGCCTGAGATCGAGGCGTATGCGGAGGTGCGCGACTTCGTCGAGACGGGCGGCGACGTGCTGCTCGTGATTGCGGTCGTGACGTTCGGCATGTGGCTGTTGATCCTCGAGCGCTATTGGTTCTTCTCCTGGGTCCACCCCAAGACCGCGGACGCGGTGCAGGAGCAGTGGGACGCGCGGCCCGATCATCAGAGCTGGTTTGCCCGCCAGATCCGGCTCCTGCTCCTCACAGATGTGGATCTGGAGCTCCAGCGCGGGCTCCAGATCATCAAGTCGCTGGTGGCGCTGTGCCCGATGCTGGGACTCCTCGGTACGGTCACCGGCATGATCGAGGTGTTCGACGTGATGGCGATCGCCGGCAGCGGAAACGTGCGCGGCATGGCCGGAGGCATTTCGAAGGCGACGCTGCCAACGATGGCGGGGATGG
>SMUX01055709.1_pt1 | contig 10176 bp, 5 predicted proteins | sample 2456431 | NCBI WGS metagenome assembly SMUX01 (sample SAMN11095930, study PRJNA526329) | marine sediment metagenome | biome: Marine sediment; feature: Surficial sediment; material: Deep marine sediment; isolation source: Hadal surficial sediment | place: Pacific Ocean | collected 2014-11 | depth 0-1... | reverse complement strand
CAGATGCCAGTACCAGGGCATAGCAAACATCGGGTTGGTATTACCTCCAACCAAGTTGAGAAGGAGCGCTGTTAATATCATCCCAAGGGTCACCCCCGCCATGATACGCCAGGATGCGATCCGGGTGTATAGCAAGAAAACTGCCCCGAGCAGGCAGGCCAGTGTCGAAGTTTCACCCATGGATCCTTGGACCTGACCGAAAAAGGACTGGGTCCAGGTAATTCCCGCCTGGTGAATTGCATCCATCCCGCCAATCGCAGCCAGGCCTAAAGCGGTTGCTCCGCTGAACCCGTCTACTGCGGTCCATACAGCGTCCCCTGACATCTGCGCTGGGAAGGCGAAAAAAAGAAAGGCACGTCCGGTCAGTGCTGGGTTCAGGAAGTTCTTGCCGGTCCCCCCGAAGATCTCCTTTCCTATGACGACACCAAACGAGATCCCGAGTGCGACCTGCCAGAGAGGAATGGCAGGAGGCAGCGTTAGTAGAAATAGAATGGAAGTAACGAGAAACCCCTCGTTGATTTCATGATTGCGAATCCCGGCAAATAGCGCTTCCCAAAACCCGCCTACGGCCAGCGTAACGACATAGATCGGCAAAAAGTAAAGCATGCCGTGCCACACATTGGCCCAGATGCTGGCCGGGTCGTATCCGATGCCGAGCCCGTTGAGCACAGCCCCCCGCCAACCGGGCGCTGACTCGATGCCCATACTTTCCATAGCCGTGTTTGCCTGGTAGCCGGTATTCCACAGGCACACCAGGATACCAGGGCCCAGGGCCCACACAACGTAGACCATGACCCGTTTGAGATCGATCCCGTCGCGCACGTGGGGGGCGTCCCGGGTCACCTCTGGCGGAGAGAAGAGAAAGCCATCGACCATCTCATAGAGCACGTAAAATCGCTCGTATGGCCCGCCTTTGGCAAAACGCGGACGCAATCCCTCGAGCCAGCGTCGTAACCACTCCATTTGGATCAGCCTTCCCTCTCTATTCGCTCGAGATTGGTTCTGAGCAAAGGTCCAAAATCATATTTACTCGGACACACGAACGAGCACAGGGCCAGGTCCTCCTCGTCCAACTCCAGGCATCCGAGGGTCTGAGCCACGTCTGTGTCTTCAACCACCAGGGCCCGCAACAATTGCGTGGGCAAAATGTCCAGAGGCATGACCTCCTCGTAACTGCCGATGGGTACCATGGCCCTTGGGCTGCCGTTGAGTAAGGTGGTCAAGCCAAATTGTCGCTTCCTGGAAAAGCTCGTCCAAAAGACGTTAATGGCGGAATAGTGATTGAGCCCAGGTAACAGCCAGCCCAGAAATGCCCGCAGCTCCCGTCGCCCGCCTTCAGGAATGACCGTAACCTGTGTATGGTAACGGCCCAGGAAAGTTGCCCAGCCCGCCGCGCGGCGCCCTGACAATATCGAGCCAGAGATCACACGGGCGTACAGGGGCGGCAGCTCTCCGTCTACCAACTCCTCCGTATTGGCCCCCAAACGGGTACGGATGAGGCGGGGGGTTCGTATGAGGGGTCCTGCTAACGAGATGGTTCGCTCTGTCCAAAGCCTACCGGTAGTAAACAGTTTACCGATAGCGATGACATCCTGATAATTCAGATGCCAGACTGTCTTTGCGGCGCTAACGGGATCGAGGCAGTGGATGTGAGTTCCCACCAGCCCCGCCGGATGTCGCCCTTGAAACTCAGCAATGGTGATCTGACTGCCAGCGTTTGTGGGAATGTCAACAGCGGGGTATTTGCAGACAAAGACCTTTCCCTCGGTCAACCGAGATATGGCAGTCAAACCATTTTGGAAGTCCTGTTGATAGGAGTTGATCACCACATCGGATTTTAGCGCGAGCGGGTTGCTATCCATGGCGGTGACAAAGATGGACTGGGGTAAAGCAAAAGCATCCGGTGCGGGGACTTTGCTATAGGGTCGGGTACGGAGCGCGGTCCAGAGGCCGGATGCCAAAAGGTTGTCCCTGACCTGCTCCCGGCTCAACCGAGGGAGCTCCTGCTGGGAGTAGGAGGTAAATGTTTCCTCCTCGTCCCCCTCTAAGGAAATCACCACGGATTGCAAAACTCTGCGCTCCCCACGATGGAGTGCACTGACCACACCACTTCCAGGTGAGGTGTAATTGACTGCGGTTGTCTTGTCTGTGAAGAGAGTTTGACCGAGCTTGACCCGATCCCCTTCGGCCACCTGCACGGTTGGTTTTAAACCGTTATAGTCAGGGCCTAGAAGGGCGACCGAATTAACGGCTGGCTTATCGTAGATCTCTTGCTCCGGCTGCCCGGTGATCGGGATATCCAGCCCTTTTCTAATCTTGATTAGCATGGCGACGCGGTCCCATACCGCCAACAATCTCTAGCAGTCGGCTAGCTCGTATCAGGCCATAGATGAGGGATGGAATTAACACAGTGGGATTTTCCTTACAACTAGTAAATCTACTTGTTTTTTTGAAAAATCGTACTGTTTGATGTCAACTAAGTCCCCTTGGGAGTTCTTGGTTTGATGTCTACGTTGCCGAGAAGACAAGTAAATTTTGCGCCGAAAACTAGTAAATTTACTAGTTTCCAAATGTTCACCGATATTTTATAAGGTTGTCGAAAATAGTTTACTTATTGGGCCGTTTTGCGGTAATAGGAATCCCATAGTTTTTTGCATCAATCTCTACAGGGGAAACGGTTTTCATGGGAGCTAACGGACTGAATAAACATTTTTTGGCGAGCCTGGTTGCTCTGACCTTGTTGGTGAGTGGGTGCATCAAGGTTGGGCCGGATTATGTTCAACCCCCAGCACCCGTCCAGCAAAAGTGGCTTGAAAGTAAAGATCCTCAGATTAAGCATGAGCCGAGCGAACACCGCGACTGGTGGAAAATGTTCAAGGACCCGGTGCTCGATTCCCTGGTGGAGACTGCGTACCAACAGAACCTGACGGTACGCACCGCAGGAATTCGCATCCTCCAGACTCGGGCAGAACTGGGCATTGCCGTAGGGGCGCTATACCCGCAGGAACAGGGAGCTACTATGGGATGGACGCAGTTCAAGCTGAGTGATGAATTTAGTACAAGCGGGGCGCCTTCTCCGCAGCGCAGCTTCGATGGCTGGGATATTGGATTGGACTCTGCATGGGAACTGGATTTTTGGGGCAAGTTTCGGCGCAACATAGATTCTGCCACTGCGGGCCTTGAGGCGTCGATCGCTGCCTACGATGACGTATTGGTTACCCTTACGGCCCAAGTAGGGTCAACTTACGTCCAGATTCGCACACTTGAGGAACGGCTGCGACATCGGCGGGAGAACGTGGTGATTCAGGAGCGGAGTTTGCGCATAGCCGACGTACGGTTCCGTAATGGAGCGGTCACCGAGCTAGACGTTACCCAGGCTACATCTCTCTTACGGGATACCCAGGCAGTCGTTCCCACCCTGGAGGCATCCATTCGACAGGCAAAAAACGCGCTTAGCACTCTTCTTGGCACGCCCCCAGGAGATCTCGGAGATGTACTTGGCCCCGCCAAGCCCATTCCGGCGCCACCGGCTCAAGTTGCGGTGGGCATGCCCGCGGAATTGATACGCCAGCGCCCGGACATTCGCAGGGCAGAGCGGCAAGTGGCTGCCCAGAGTGAACAGATCGGGATCGCTAAGGCGGACCTGTTCCCGGCATTTAGCATTGCCGGGACCATTGGCTGGCAGGCAACCGATTTTACCAAGCTCGTTCAGGGGAGCAGCTTCGGCGGATCCGGAGGTCCCTCCTTTCGATGGAACCTCTTCAACTACGGGCGGCTGAGGAACAACGTTCGTGCCCAGGATGCCCTATTCCAACAGCAAGTGGTCGACTACCAGAACACAGTCCTTAGGGCCTACCAGGAAGTAGAAGATGCAACCACTGCCTACCTGCGGGAGCAAGAGCGGGTAAAATTCCTTGAGGATAGCGTCACGGCATCGAGGCGTTCTGTTGATCTTGCACTCATCCAGTATCGAGACGGGGTAACCGACTATACCCGCGTGCTGGAAACGCAACGAGCCCTTGTCAACGGACAGGACTCCTTGGCCGATAGCCAAGGCAACATCTCCCTCAATTTGATTGATCTCTACAAGGCCCTGGGAGGCGGCTGGCAGATTCGTGTGGGTAAAGATTTTGTGCCTGACGAGATCAAGAAGGAAATGAGGGAGCGGACCAACTGGGGAGGCTTGTTGTCGCCTGAGGAAGTCGAATCGCCACCTAAGTGGAAGCCTGACTGGTAATTATCAACCCTTGAAAATTTTGCATACGAGGGGTGACTCATGAATATGTTTATCAAGCCCCATTGGATCTTCGTGATCGTCGTGGCTCTTGGGGTCGGAGGATGTGGGGAAGAGCAGGTCCCTGAGAAATCCGTTGTTCGTCCGATAAGGGCGATAAAGGTGGCTGATGCAACCCAACTCGGTCAGCGCTCCTTTCCCGGCCAGGCCAAGGCGACCCGGGAGATCAATCTTTCCTTTCGTGTAGCGGGGCCCCTCATTGTCCTGCCCAATGATATCGTCGGCAAGAGCTACAAGAGAGGTCAGCTCATTGCCAGGATAGACCCACGCGATTATGAGGTCAGGCTGCAGAATGCACAGGGGCACCGCGAGAGGGCCCAGGCCGACTTGACACGGGCCCAGGCTGACTACGACCGCGTCCTGAACATCCAGAGGGAGGAGCCTGGGGCAACCAGTCAGGCTGAGGTCGATCGCAAGCGCCAGGAGCGAGACACGGCAAAGGCGAACATCAAATCCCATGAGGCGAGCGTAGCCGCAGCCAAGGACCAGTTGAGGTACACGTACCTCAAGGCCTCATTTGATGGAACTGTCGTTGCGAATTATGTTGAGAACTTTCAGGCCGTGAGGGCCAAACAACCCATCGTGAGATTGCTCGATGACTCCCGGATCGAGATGATTATAAACATTCCGGAACAAATCATTACCTACGCCCCGCAGGTCAAGAGGGTCTTCGTTAGGTTCGATGCCTTTCCGGACCTGGAGATCGCCGCTACGATCAAGGAGATTGGCAGTGAGGCTTCACAGACCACCCGTACCTACCCAGTGACTCTAATCATGGATCAGCCGAAGGGTAAGAAAATCCTGCCCGGCATGGCAGGGCGAACCCTACGTGTTGAAATCGAGGGAGAAATGCCACAGAGACTAGCAGCGTCGGGGATCGACGTGCCGGTCTCCGCGGTGTTTTCGCCGGACGAGTCCGGCAAGAGTTACGTGTGGGTCATCGACCAGAAGACAAAGACGGTCAAGCGGCGTGAGGTGGAAGCGGGCAAACTCACGGATCGAGGGCTCCAGATACTCAAAGGTCTTAAACCCGGCGAGTGGATCGCCACGGCGGGCGCCCACTATCTGCGGGAGGGGCAGCAGGTCAAGCTGCTCCGGGATTAAGTGGGCCACAGGCAATGAATCTCGCCGAGATCGCACTCAAGAACCGGGTAGTCACATACTTCACTGGCGCGCTCGTGGTGATGGCCGGAATTGGCAGCTTTTTCTCCCTCGGTCAACTCGAGGATCCTGAGTTCTCGATCAAGACCGCCACCATCACCACGCTGTATCCAGGCGCGAGCCCCAAGGAGGTGGAGCTCGAGGTAACCGACCGCATCGAGCAGGCCATACAGGAGCTTCCGGAGCTCAAATACGTGGAATCCTTCTCGCGTGCCGGCATGTCGCTGGTCATCGTGGAGATCAAGCCTAAATATTGGTCGGACGTCCTACCCCAGATATGGGACGAGATGCGCCGGAAGATTCGGGACATCGAGAGCCAGCTCCCGCCGGGGGCGGACCGCCCCGTTATCAACGATGACTTTGGCGACGTGTTCGGCTTCCAGCTGGCGGTAACCGGGGACGGCTTCAACTACGCCGAGCTCGAGGAGTACGCCAAGGACATCAGAAAGGAGCTGAGCATCGTCAAGGGCGTGGCGCGGGTGGATCTCTGGGGCGTCCAGAACAAGGTCATCTATATTGACGCATCCCAGGCGCAGCTCTCGCAGCTCGGTCTCACCAGCGTCAACCTTAAGGCTACGCTGCAGCAGCAGAACGCGGTGGTCGATGCGGGCAGCGTGGATCTCCAGGACAAACGATTTCGGATCGAACCTACGGGGGAGTTCCAGTCACCTGAGGACATTGGCGACGTGGTGGTGCGGGCCTCCCTCGGGGCAGAGTTCTTGGGCCAGACGGCGACGGCACAAGGTAAAAGTAACGAGCTCATCCGAATCCGCGACATCGGTTCGGTGCGGCGCGGATACCTCGAGCCGCCCGCTAGCCTGATGCGATTCAACGGCGCGCCCGCCATTGGTATCTCGATCACGAACATCTCAGGTGTGAACATTGTCGAGGTCGGCAGACGCATCGATAAGCGGATCGGAGAGATTGTGGCCACGCTGCCCGTGGGCCTGGAGGTCCACAAGGTGCACTGGATGTCGGACGTGGTGGCGGAGGCGGTCAACGGCTTCCTCATCAACTTCGCCGAGGCGCTCGCCATTGTGCTAGCGATAGTCGCCGTCGGAATGGGGTGGCGCATGGGTCTGATCATCGGCACAGCGCTGATCGGCACCATTTTGAGCAGTTTCGTGCTCATGGCGATATTCGGCATCGACCTGCAGCGCATGTCGCTGGGGGCCCTGGTGATCGCGCTCGGCATGATGGTGGACAACGCCATCGTAGTGGCGGACGGATTTTCGACGCGCTTGCAGCGCGGCATGGATCGAAACCAGGCCGCCATGGAGGCGGCCTGGCAACCCGCGATGCCGCTGCTGGGGGCCACGGTCATCGCGGTGATGGCGTTCTACCCCATCTTCGCCTCTACCGAGAGCGCCGGTGAGTATTGCCGCACCCTGTTCACTGTAGTGGCCATCTCTCTGCTGGTGAGTTGGTTGATCTCGGTGACCGTCACGCCGCTGCAGTGCATCGATATGCTGCCTGAGCCGAAATCGAGTGAGGTGGACAGGGACCCTTACAACTCCCGTTTTTTCCGCATGTACCGAACCCTACTGGAGTTCTGCCTGCGTGCGCGGGTGCTCACCGTCGGATCCATGGTGGCCCTTCTGGTGATCGCGGTGATCAGTTTTGGCAACGTAAAGCAGCTCTTCTTCCCGGACTCGTCAATGACCAAGTTCATGATAGACTACTGGGCGCCGGAAGGTACCCGCATCCAACAGGTCGCAGCGGACCTGCGCAAGGCGGAGAAGAAGCTGCTGGAGGACAAGCGCGTCGAGAGCGTGGCTGCCTTCATTGGAGCTGGCCCCCCGCGCTTTTACCTGCCCGTGGACTCGGAGCTTCCCAACCCTGCCTACGCCCAGCTCATCGTCAACGTGAACGATTTCCGCACCATCGACGGCCTGATGGACGAGCTGACGGAGTGGTTCCGTGCAAACTACCCAGAGGCTCAGGTGCCGATCCGGAAATACGGTGTGGGTCCGAGCAACACGTGGAAGTTCGAGCTACGCATCAGCGGCCCGGCCGTGGCAGACCCGGGGATATTGCGCTCGTTTGGGCAGCAAGGGGAAAAGATCCTTGTGGACAGCCCAATTGCCGGAGAGACTCAGACCGACTGGCGTCAACGGGTGCAAAAGGTGGTACCTGAGTATAACCAGGAGCGTGGTCGCTGGGCCGTGATCAGCCGCCCAGCGATTGCCAACGCGACCAAGCGGGCCTTCGACGGCCTCACTATTGGGCTCTACCGGGAGAAAGACGACCTGATTCCCATCGTCTTGCGGCACGTTGAGGAAGAGCGCAAAAAGGTCGGCGGCCTGGACTCGCTACAGGTGCAACCGTTGATGTCCACCGCCACTGTGCCACTGGCGCAGGTGCTCGATGGCATCGATACAGCATGGGAGAACCCCATGATCTGGCGGCGTAATCGACAGCGCACGATCACGTTGCAATCGAATCCCATCCTCGGGGTCACTCTTCCCACTCTCTGGGCGAGTGTCCATGCGGACTTCGATGCAATCAAGCTGCCGCAGGGCTATACCATGGAGTGGGGAGGCGAGCATGAGGATACCCTGGACGCGCAGGCTTCACTGATCCCGGGGATGATTCCTGCAGGGATGCTGATCGCCTTCATCATCGTGGCGCTGTTCAATGCCTTCAAGCCGCCGCTCGTCATCCTCTGCACGATTCCGTTCGCGATGATCGGCATGACGTTCGGGTTGCTCGTCTCCAATGTGCCGTTTGGCTTTGTGGCTTTGCTGGGGGCCATGAGCCTTGTTGGCATGATGATAAAAAACGCCATTGTATTGCTCGACGAAGTCAAGCTGAACCTGGCAACAGGCAAGGCACCCTACGAATCAGTTGTTGAGGCAGGCATATCGCGCCTTCGGCCGGTGGTGCTGGCCGCCGCCACTACCGTCCTTGGTGTCATCCCGCTGCTGCAGGACCTTTTCTGGATCGGCATGGCGGTGACCATCATGGCGGGCCTCACATTTGGCACGATCCTGACCATGATCCTGGTGCCGGTGCTGTATACGATTTTCCACCGGATCCCCTCACCGTCCACCAAGGCGGCGAAAGCCGGCTAGATGCACGCGATTCGTACTAAAATGCAGGTCCAATCTTTACCGACATCTACTCTTGTTTGGTAAACTGCGACCTTAACGCACCGAAGGACCAAGGGCTCCCGGTAGTTGTTGATGAAGAGAGGTCTGAGATAAGCTGAGATTTATGACTAAAAGTACGCTTGATTTTATAGCCAAATACAAATTCATCTACTTATTAGTATCTATACTGCTTTTGTTGTTAATCCATCCTTTTTTCGAGCGACTCGTTGTCGCCCGCATCCTGCTTCAAATCCTTGACTCTGCGGTTCTCGTTACTGCCATATACACCGTCAGTCAAAATAGAAGGCTGTTTATTGTCGGCATTTTACTTTTGTTACCTGCAATTATTGGCGGCTGGTCAATGTATTTCACTGAAAGCCTGATGCCGGAGCTGGTGGGCAGGAGTTTTAGCGCATTGTTCCTTGCCTTTGTGACAATTGTCATGATGTCGAATGTGTTCAGGGAACAAGAAGTTACGCTTGACACCATATCTGGAGCGCTCTGCGTCTACCTGTTGATTGGACTCACATGGACATTTGTCTATTCCGTCTTGGAGTTTTTTGAGCCGGGATCCTTTGCTGTCAATACGAATGCGTCCGTTTCACCTCGTGGGGATAGGTATTATGAAATTTCACTCTTTCTCTACTATAGTTTCGTCACGTTAACGACCTTGGGCTATGGGGACATTCTCCCATTGACTCCACCCGCCAGGGCCTTTTCCTACGTCGAAGCAATTGTAGGACAGATCTTTGTAGCGGTATTGATTGCCCGGCTCGTGGGTTTACATACTGCCCATTCCAGTCGGAGAAATTCTCACTAGTGAGTCGAGTGATTATTCAGGAGGAGTGGATGAGGTGTGGGAACGACTCAAGGGCGGTTGGGATTGCCGACAAATCCGGGGCCAAAGCCGGCCTCTTGGGCTGCCGTCGCACCGGCCACGCGGCCGCTAAAGATGGAAGGGCCAAGCATGGTCCCTTCCAAGCCGGCGCGCCCGTTGATATGTCCCCCGGCCATACCGGACACCTCACCTGCGGCGATGAGTCCCGGAATAGCTTCAAAATGGATGTTCAATACGCGGCATCTGAGGTCCGTTTTGATGCCGCCGAAGTTCTTTCGGGCCAAGGGGAACATCTGAATAGCGTAAAAAGGTGGCGTGTCGAATCTTTTTGAATTCTTTAAAACCTTACCAAACTCCGGTTCCCGCTCCAGTCCGTTCTCGCAGGCTCGATTGTATTTCTCCACCGCGGGTTGAAAGTTTGTAGGGTCCACATCCATCTTCCGTCCGAGTTCTGCCAGAGAGCTAGCCTTGCGGACGTAAGGTGAGTTGTCCAACAGGGTCTGAACGTTTTCTCGTATGTCTTTGTCCCCTTGTCGGTAATGAGGATCGGCGATTCCGAGTTTTGCCGCCATGGCCGTATCAATGATCGTCCAGGCATGGGGCGGATCCTGAGCCATCACTGCGGGTGAGCCCGTAGCACCGCCGCTGCGGGATTCGTCGTGAAAGCGTCGTCCCTGTTGGTTGACCCAGATGTAGCCCGGAGTTCCGCGGAATACCAATCCCCGTCTGCCGCTGGTATCGAGATAGTCCGGAGTGGCGTATATATAAAACCAGATATTATCCATGTGGGT
>SMUX01048078.1_pt1 | contig 10179 bp, 8 predicted proteins | sample 2456431 | NCBI WGS metagenome assembly SMUX01 (sample SAMN11095930, study PRJNA526329) | marine sediment metagenome | biome: Marine sediment; feature: Surficial sediment; material: Deep marine sediment; isolation source: Hadal surficial sediment | place: Pacific Ocean | collected 2014-11 | depth 0-1... | reverse complement strand
TCGACAAAGCGGTCACCATGTTCATCCGGTGACCCGGGTGGGCCGCCGGCAACTTCCGGGCCGTGATCGTAGAAGATTTCGCTGCATGGACCGCAGGGCCCAGTGTCGCCCATCGCCCAGAAATTGTCTTCAGCGCCCATTCGTGAAAAGTGATCGGGATCGATCTTGATGTCATGGAGCCAGATGTCTGCGGCTTCGTCGTCTTGGTCGAAGACGGTGATCCACAGGTGCTCGGGAGGCAGGCCGAGGTCCTCTGTCAGGAACTCCCACGCAAGTTTTATTGCCTCTTTTTTGAAATAGTCGCCGAAACTGAAGTTGCCGAGCATCTCGAAAAACGTGTGGTGCCTGCCCGTATAGCCAACGTTTTCGAGATCGTTGTGTTTGCCGCCGGCGCGGACGCAACGTTGCGACGTCGCCGCTCTCTTGTATTTTCGCTCGTCCAGACCGAGGAAAACATCCTTGAATTGAACCATGCCGGAATTAGTAAAAAGCAGAGTGGGATCATTGCCCGGTACCAGCGGCGAACTCGGGACCAGCTCGTGACCTCGTTCTCCGAAGAATTCCAGGAAGGCCTGACGCAACTCGTTGGTTGTCATGAATTTCATTGAAAAGTCTTAGGCCGGAGGCGGCAAATCAACAGCCAGTAGTGTAGCGGGATCAACTAGTCATCACCATGCGGCGCAGTCGCCGCCTGGATCTGGCCTGACTCAAAACCACGGTATTGCAGGAAGCGCATCTGTCGCGCCTTTGCTTTGAATTCGACCGGCAACTCGGCGCCGAATTTTTTCTCCCGAGTTTGCCTGGCCAGGACCCTCCAGTCTTCGCCGCACTCCGACAGGAGCTCATCGACAAGGCCGGCTTCGAGATTTCTCTCACCAAGATCAAGCCGGATTCGAACTGGCCCCTTACCCTGATTGATGCGGGACTGAATAAAGCACTCGACAAATCGACGATCGCACTGCAGGCCCTCGCAAGTCAGGCGATCAACGGCGACTCTCGCCGTCTCAGTAGTAAATCCTGCGGCCTCGAGTTTGGCCTGGAGTTCGAGTCGGCCGTACTCGCGACGGGCAAGATAATCCATCGCCTTTTTGCGTGCCTTGACCGGATCGTTAAAGGGATCGTCCTCTCCGGGTGTGAAAAGGTCCTTGTTCAGCTCGTTGACGGAGTGAACTGTTTCAGACATCCGGGAACCCTCTACTTGCCTGTTTCGCAGTTGCGTTGCTGCCCCAGCCGCTCAAATAGCAGAGAGTTCTGCCACTCAGGCTTCTTTGGCAACTGCCTCCGCTGCTTCCGTATCGGCCGATTGGCTTTGTTTCACTTTATCCGGAAGAAGCCTGGCACGAATTTGTTGCTCGATCTCGGCGGCCATCTCCGGATGCGTTTTCAGGAACTCGCGGACATTTTCCTTGCCCTGACCAATGCGGTCATTCTTGTAGCTGTACCAGGAACCGGCTTTGTCGATGATTCCCTGCTCTACACCGTGATCGATGATCTCGCCTTCGCGGGAGATGCCCTCACCGTAGAGGATCTCGAACTCAGCGGTCTTGAACGGCGGCGCTACTTTGTTTTTGACCACTTTGACCCGGGTCAGGTTACCGATAATCTCGTCGCCTTTCTTGATCGCGCCGATGCGGCGAATATCGAGTCGAACCGACGCGTAGAACTTGAGCGCGTTGCCCCCGGTCGTTGTCTCCGGGCTGCCGAATATGACGCCGATCTTCATGCGAATCTGGTTAATGAAAACCACCATCGTGTTCGAACGGCTAATATTGGCGGCCAGCTTGCGAAGCGCTTGCGACATCAGCCTGGCCTGTAATCCCATATGTGAGTCGCCCATCTCGCCTTCGATCTCGGCTTTGGGCGTAAGCGCTGCCACCGAATCAATGACGATGATATCGATGGCACCGGATCGAACCAGCATGTCGGTGATCTCAAGCGCCTGCTCGCCGGTATCGGGCTGGGATACGAGTAATTCATCGACATTGACGCCCAGTTTTTCAGCATAAGAAGGATCGAGCGCGTGCTCGGCGTCCACGAAAGCTGCTGTACCGCCCAGTTTCTGAGCCTCGGCGATGACTTGCAGCGTCATGGTCGTCTTGCCCGATGCTTCTGGTCCGTAGATCTCGACGACGCGGCCCCGGGGCAGGCCACCGATACCCAGCGCAACATCGAGGCCGATCGAGCCGCTCGATACCACATCAATACCCCTTGCGCTGATGGCGTCGCCCAGACGCATGACAGAGCCTTTTCCGAATTGTTTCTCAATCTGGCCTAGGGCTGCAGCCAGCGCTTTCTTGCGATTTTCATCCATTTTTTTGTCGCCATAGAGGTGCCGAAAGAAGCCGCCATTATTCCATAAAAAGCCGGCCGCAGGCAGCCACCGTGGCGCGGACAATCGGAACTGAATATTAAGAAACGTGCCGAACTTATTGTTTCAACGGCTTGTACTGCACGCCGGCCGGCGTCGAGACAGACTCGATCAGGTGGAAGTCGGACCATTGAAGTTCAACAGGCTGCGCCAGGCGGATTGACTCGAAGAATCTGGCCCGACGGGCGATCGTCATGTGCGGTTGGTAGCTGCGCTTTTCGGGCTGAAAGCCGAACCTCGTGGCTGCCTTTTCCAGCGATCTGACCAGTTCGATTAGCTGACTTGGGAAGAAATCGGCCTGCAGGCACATAATCTTCGGCCTCGCCCAGAAGTCGATCCGCTCGAATCTCAGTCTGATGGCCGGACTCCGTATGTTGGCCGCTGCCGCCTGCAATGCCGGTATGTCTTTTTCGGGAAAACCGCCGATGAATACGAGCGTCACATGCAAGTTGTCACGTGAGATCCACTTGCCGGCGAGACTGGCCTTGCAGGGCTCTATTGCCGAGTCAATGATCTGCCGTTGCTTCTCCGACGGCCACAGGGCGAAGAACAGGCGACGCTTTTTTATTGCATCAGTTTGAGAATCGTCCGTCAGAACAGGCTCCAACAGAAACTCAGTCACAGTTCCCGCAATCGTTCGCGAATGCCCTGCAAGGCGATAACGACTGTCTGCGCGCGTATGCTTTCGCGCTCTCCCTTCAGGAGCCGTTTCTCAGCGTCGATCTCCGGTTTGCCCTTATTCCGTGTTGCCCATGCGAACCAGACAGCGCCTACGGGCTTCTCCTCGGAACCGCCGTCCGGCCCGGCGATCCCGCTGACCGCAGCCGCGATATCGGCGCCGCTCAGATTCAATGCGCCCTCCGCCATTTCCTTGACGACCGCCTCACTGACGGCTCCATGCTCCGTCAGCGTTGCCGGGTTGACGCCGAGCAAGGACGCTTTGGCGCCGTCGCTGTAACTGACGATGCCGTAGGCAAAACAGCCGGAGCTGCCGGAATTGTCGGTGAGCGATTTGGCAATCCACCCGCCGGTGCAGGACTCGGCGGTCGAGACGGTTTTACCGGCGGCAAGCAGCTCGCCGACCAGTGCTTCGGAGAGCGTAGCTATGGATTCAAGGTCCGCCACTCAGAATCGACTCGTAAAGTTGTACATGATCATCAACCATCGCTTCGATCGAAAAGTCGTTTTGCATGCGGATACGGCCAGCTTCACCGAGTTCGCGTCGTAAAGCAGGACTCTCGATAAGTCTCGCAATAGCCCCCCGCAATGCCTCGACATCTTTCGGTGGCACCAGCAGGCCGGTCTCACCGTCCGCTACCGCTTCGGGTAAGCCCCCAGCCGCGAATCCTACCACCGGAACACCGGCCGCCGCCGCTTTCAGGACCGCAACGCCCAGCCCTTCGGCGAGGGCCGGATGCACGAGCAGATCCAGACAAGCCAGGTAATCGTCGAGATCCCGCCTGAAACCTGCAAATTGCACCAGGCCGCTCAAGCCCAGCTTTGCGGTCTGCGCCCGCAGTTCTGTCTCGAGCGGGCCCTGGCCGAAAATGATGACCTTGAGCTGCGGGTAGTTGGCCTTGAGTTGCGCCACGGCTTCAAGCAGATACCGGTGACCCTTGCGCGGAATCAGTTGGGCGATTACGGCCACCGCAAAATCGCCATCGGACAAGCCGAACTCGACCCGAAACGCCTCCTGATCGGCTGGCGCCATGAATCCCTCGGTATCGACGGCATCCCGAATGACCGTCAAGCGAGCCTCATCAAGCCCTGCCTCGCGCAATACGCAAGCGATCGCTGCCGAGATCGCAATGACTTTGCAAAAAGGCCGGTAACGCCATCCGGCGATCAGCGGCGACTCCGTGTTATCGACCCGCCTGGAGATGACTGCCGGAATCGAGGTACCGGTCACTGCCAGGCCGCCGAGAAAATCGCCGCCACGCCGGCTGTGACAATGGATGATGTCCGGTTTTTGGTCCAGTACGCATTGGCGCAGGCGAAAGGCGAAGGCCAGGTCGTGATCGCCGGCGCATTTGAGGTTGGCAACGCTAACCCCCGCTTTGCGGGCAGCGAGGTCGATATCTGAGTCAGGCAGACAGACCAGAATATTGCCGATTCCCCTCTCCGTAAGCGCCCTGGTCAGGTAAAACACCTGCTGTGCGCCGCCATAAAGATGGCGTCCCGTTTCGACATGCAGTATTTTCATTGGGCACAGAATAGTTCATTTAAAACAATGAGTGCCACAGTCACATCCGTTCATACGCCAATGATGCGTCAATACATGAGCATCAAGGCTGAGTATCCCGACATGCTCCTGTTTTATCGCATGGGCGATTTCTATGAGCTTTTTTATGACGATGCGAAACGCGCAGCAATGCTGCTGGACATCACGCTGACATCGCGCGGCAAGTCGGCCGGCGATCCCATCCCGATGGCGGGCGTGCCTTACCATGCGGTGGAAGCCTACCTCGTCAAACTCGTTCGCAAGGGCGAATCGGTCGCAATCTGTGAGCAGATCGGTGATCCGGCAACAAGCAAAGGACCGGTAGAACGCAAAGTCATGCGGGTCGTCACACCGGGCACTCTGACTGACGAAGCTCTGCTCGCCGAGAGCCGCGACAATCTCGTCGCCGCAATTCATAGGGATCGAGTGGCGATCGGTCTCGCCTGGCTGGATCTTGCGGGCGGCCGGTTCCGCCTTACTGAAGTCGTTGACACCGAGGCGCTTGCGGGCGAACTCGAGCGTCTGCGTCCCGCCGAGCTCATCATCGACGAGGAACAACCACTGCCTGAGTCGCTTCGGGACGAAGTCCGGGTAACAGGCCGGCCACCCTGGCATTTCGACCTCGATAGCGCGACGCGCCTGCTTTGCTCCCAGTTCAAAACAAAGGATCTCGCCGGATTCGGTTGTGATGAATTCCCGCGTGGCGTTGCTGCCGCAGGTGCACTGCTTCAATACGTCAGCGATACACAGAAAATGGCCTTGCCGCATTTGCAGTCGATCAGCGTGCAGCGAAATGACGATGCCGTCGTGATGGACGGGCCGACCCGCCGCAACCTCGAACTGGAAGACAGCCTGAGCGGTCACCACGAGCACACGCTCGCAGGCGTGATGGACAGATGCAGGAGCCCGATGGGCAGCCGACTGCTGAAACGCTGGATACAGCGGCCGCTCCGCGACAGGAGCATACTCCGGGCACGTTATCAGGCAATAGAAACCGTGATCCTCGGACGCCTCACGGGTTCATTGCAGGACCAGCTCGCTGGCATCGGCGATATCGAGAGAATTCTGTCGCGGGTCGCACTACGATCCGCACGACCACGGGACCTGCGGCAGCTTTTGGCTGCCCTCGAGCGCATTCCTGCCTTAAGGGAATCGATCGAGGAAGCGGACTCGCCCCTGCTCGAATCTTTACGCGAGCAAATCAGCAAACATGCACGACAGCGAGAACTGCTGCAGAAAGCGCTCGTCGACAGTCCGCCGATGCTGATCAGGGACGGTGGCGTTATTGCTACGGGTTACGACGAGGAGCTCGATGAGCTTCGGGCAGTCGCCGAAAACGCCGATCAGTATCTGCTTGATCTCGAATCGCGCGAGAAATCTCGCACCGGTATTTCGACCTTGAGACTCGGCTACAACCGGGTGCACGGTTATTACATTGAGATCAGCAAAAGACAGGCCGACAAAGCGCCGGCCGACTATGTACGCCGGCAAACGCTGAAAAACGCCGAACGGTATATCACGCCCGAACTCAAGGAGTTCGAAGATAAAGTATTGAGCGCGCGGGAACGTGCCCTCAATCGTGAGAAGCATCTATACGAGGGCCTGCTCGACAAACTGATGGACGTACTGGCGGACCTGCAATTAACGGCCGGCGGCCTCGCCGAACTCGATGTTCTCGTTTGCTTTGCCGAGCGCGCCGAAAGCCTGAACCTCTGCCAACCCGAAATCGTCAATGAACCCTGCATTGAAATTCGGGGCGGGCGGCACCTCGTCGTCGAGCAGGTTATTGATGTGCCATTTGTATCCAACGATCTCTCGCTGAACGAACATCAAAGGCTCACGGTTATCACCGGGCCGAATATGGGCGGCAAGTCGACCTATATGCGGCAAGCCGCGTTGATAGTCATCCTCGCACACATCGGCAGTTTTGTGCCTGCTGACAGTCTAAGAATAGGACCGATCGACCGGATCTTTACCCGCATCGGTGCATCCGACGATCTCGCCGGCGGCCGTTCAACATTCATGGTCGAAATGACTGAAGCAGCAACGATTCTGCATAACGCGACCGACTCGAGTCTGGTACTGATGGACGAAATCGGTCGCGGCACCAGTACCTTCGATGGCTTGTCGCTGGCCTGGGCTGCTGCACACTACATTGGCGAGCACGTGCGGGCGTTTACGCTGTTTGCGACTCACTATTTTGAACTTACCGCACTCGCTGACGAGTTGCCGAATTGCGTGAATGTGCATCTGGACGCGACTGAACATGATGGCCAGCTGGTTTTTCTCCACGCCGTGAAGCCCGGACCCGCCAATCAGAGCTACGGATTGCAGGTGGCAGCGTTAGCTGGAGTGCCACCACAAGTCATCAAACGCGCCAGGGAATACATGGACACGCTGGAATCCCAACAGCTTCTTCACAATGAGAGCCCACAGGCACAACTCCCGCTCACCGCAGCCAGGGAAGACGACGCGTTGCGTGACGAGTTGGCGGATATTGATCCGGATTCGCTGACGCCCAGGGATGCGCTGGAGGCGATTTACAAACTCAAGAATTTGTCGTAGGAGCGGCTCGTAGCGGCTTTAGCCGCGAATTTCGAATCCGATAAATCGTGCATCGCGGCTAAAGCCGCTCCTACGAACCATTCCTACGTGTCGCGCAGGAACTCACCGCGCTGCAGGAATGCCGCAGTCTGATCGGTGACGTATTTGGACAGAAGCAGGCCTGTATGACTGACGGGCAGGCAAAGGTGATCTGTCAGCCCGGGCAGACGTGTCTCGGAAATGGCAACGGTTCCATCATTGTCTTCACCGAATGAGGTCACAAGCCGCCCCATGCCTATCGGTACCGTTCCGGCGATGACGCCTATGTCACGAGATGCGCAGACCTCCCTGGCCCATTCACTGGCCGTGTCGTCGACCACGCCAGCCGTGACAGACTTGCCGAGGATCGTGTTGCCCCAGTGCGTCCGGGTCAGCTGCGATGCGGCACGCGAACCGCAGAGCGGCGATCCCAGGCAAACCACTCGGTGCACCGGCGCTTCCGGCTTCAGCACAAGCATTCGAAGTGCAACAACGCCTCCGAGGCTGTGTGCTACCAGATGCACCTTGTCGAACTCCTCCGCCACAATGAATTCGGCGAGTGACCGGGCATTGTCGTCGAGCGTACCGTGATGAGAAGGATAATCGAACAAGTGAGCGCGATACTGATTCTCGTTCTGCAAGCGGCGCTTCACTAACATCATCACACCGCCCGGCATCCAGACGCCGTGAATACACACTACTGTCTTTACCGGGCTCAACTGAGTTCGGCCTTAAGCTGCTTTATTGCATCCCGATTGGTCCAGGACCAGACAGTTCTGATCGCCTCATCAATCGGCAGCCATTGATATTCGGAATGCTCTTCTTTGTCGAGTTTGATACCGCTGACTGCCGGCAGCCTGTAGCGCCACTCGAATTCGACATTTTCAACGACACCGGGCGCAAAGCGGTCGCGCCAGCGAGGATCGATCACGAACTGCCGGCTTACGCCACTGTAATTCAGCTCGCCCTCCTCGGTGAACCCGGTCTCCTCCAGCAACTCCCGGGCTGCCGCGTCCGCATGAGATTCATCATTCTTGAGGCTGCCTGTTACAGATTGCCAGAAATCGAATGGCTGGCATCTTCTGAGCAAGAGAATCTGTGCATCGTCTGTAAAAACAACGACCAGCACGGAAATCGGTCGGCGATATGTGGGTCCGGGCTCTCGTGCAATATTCGGGCTGGTCATTCGCTGCGAGGGATCCGCAACCGAATACCGGTTTCCTTGAGCTGCTCAGCGGACACTTCACTTGGCGCGTTAGTCAATGGACAACTGGCCGTTTGTGTTTTCGGGAACGCAATGACGTCACGAATGCTCTCCGCACCCGCCATCAGCATGACGATTCGATCGAGACCAAATGCGATCCCGCCGTGCGGAGGACAGCCATATTCCAGCGCCTTCAGAAGGAATCCGAATTTCTCATCTGCCTCTTCATCGCTGATATCGAGGAGCTTGAATACTGCCGCCTGCATCGCTCTGCTGTGAATTCGAATCGAGCCTCCACCGATTTCAGATCCATTCAACACCATGTCGTAAGCGCGTGACAAAATAGTTCCCGCGGCGGCCTTTAGTTCTTCAGGATCATCGGTAGCGGGCGACGTAAACGGATGATGCAATGAATTCCACCGTCCGGTCTGATGATCTTTTTCGAACATCGGAAACTCGACGACCCACAAAGGCTGCCAGCCCTCGGCAACAAGACCCTGATCCTCGCCGAGTTTCACGATTAACGCGCCCAGCGCATCGTTCACAATGTGCGCTTTGTCGGCCCCAAAGAAAATAAGATCACCGTCTTGTGCCCCGGTACGCTCCATTATTCCAGCGACAGCGTCGTCCGGGAGGAATTTAAGAATGGGCGACTGCAGGCCATCTCGACCCCTGGACGCATCGTTCACTTTGATATACGCGAGCCCCCTGGCGCCATAATGGCCGACGAAGTCCGCGTAATCGTCGATCGCTTTCCGGCTGAGTTCACCGCCGCCCGGCAAACGCAAAGCGGCAACACGGCCATCCGCGTCTTTGGCCGGACCCGAGAAAACCTTGAATTCGACCGCTTCCATCAGATCGCCGACCTCGACCAACTCAAGCGGAATCCTGAGATCGGGTTTGTCGGAGCCAAATCGCCGCATTGCCTCGGCGTGAGTCATGCGGGGAAACGGCGACGGCAAATCGACCTCCATGACTTGCTTGAATACCGTTCGGATAAGCTCCTCCATCACGCCGGTTACGTCATCCTCGTTTACAAAACTCATTTCGACGTCGAGTTGTGTGAATTCGGGCTGGCGGTCCGCGCGCAGGTCTTCGTCACGAAAGCAGCGGACGATCTGATAATAGCGGTCGAGGCCCGCCATCATCAGCAACTGCTTGAAGATCTGCGGCGACTGCGGCAGCGCGAAAAACTTACCGGCGTGAGTCCGGCTTGGAACAATATAATCGCGCGCGCCCTCAGGTGTCGCCCGGGTCAACATCGGCGTTTCGACATCAATGAAACCGTTGGCATCGAGGAACTTACGCATTGCCTGCGTGACTCGATGGCGCAATCTCAGGTTCTCCAGCATCGACTCGCGACGAAGATCGAGGTAACGATACTGCAGACGCAACTCTTCGTTCGCGTGTTCATCATGATGAAACGGCGGCGTCTTGGAATCGTTGAGCGTCGTCAGCTCCTGTGCAAGGAGTTCGACCTTGCCGGTTGCCATATTCGGGTTCACGGTCCCTTCGGGTCGCGACCTCACTTTCCCTTTGACTGCCAACACATACTCGCCGCGAATCCTTTCAGCCTCGGCAAAGATCTCCGGCGTATCCGGGTCGCAGACAACCTGCAGCAGGCCTTCACGGTCACGCAGGTCGACGAAGATCACGCCGCCATGGTCGCGACGACGGTGAACCCAGCCCGTGACGGAGATTTCTTGTCCGATCAGGCTTTCATTAACTTGTCCGCAATAGTGGCTGCGCATGGTGGAATCCGGGTGAAAAGGAGGCGGCATGGTAAGCGCTGAACACGGTGTC
>SMUX01296117.1_pt1 | contig 10191 bp, 5 predicted proteins | sample 2456431 | NCBI WGS metagenome assembly SMUX01 (sample SAMN11095930, study PRJNA526329) | marine sediment metagenome | biome: Marine sediment; feature: Surficial sediment; material: Deep marine sediment; isolation source: Hadal surficial sediment | place: Pacific Ocean | collected 2014-11 | depth 0-1... | reverse complement strand
GACCATGCCGACACCCCCGGCGCGCGACGTGCGATCGGGCCACCATTCGACCCGATGCCCCAACGTGGCCAGGGCCTCGCCGGTATCGGAGGGGATGCGGCCTTCCAGGTTCAACTGGCCGGGGAAATAATCGTGGGGCGAGAACGAATCCGGAAAGCTCTTGGAAACGAACCGGGGAGCTTCCACCGCGTTTTGCGGATCCATTCCGAAGACGGCGACGTTGAGAAAGGCCTGCAGCATGACCTGGGGCTGAACGTCGCCTCCCGGCGTGCCGAAGGCCAAGAAAGGCTCGCCGTCGCGCAAGGCAATGGCCGGGTTCGGTGTCAGGCGCGGGCGCTTGCCCGGCTGCACGGATGAGGGATGGTTCGGATCGGCCCAGGACTGGGTGCCTCGGGACGACGGGCAAAGACCGGTGCCCGGAATGATCACAGTGTCGTAAGAGGGGTCGCTGGGCGAGGCGGCGAAGACGTTTCCTTGTCGATCACGGGTGCAGACGAAGGTGGTGTCTGCGGCCGGCATCGAGGCGCCATCGGCGGCGGCGGGAAGATCCTGCGATGAAATCACGGGCTTGATGGCCCAGGCATCCCCGGCCGGAGGCATCTCGGGCCAAGCCAGATCATCACGGATCAGTTCACGCCGCTTCGCCGCGTACTCGGATGACAGCAACCCCGCGGCTGGAACCTCGACGTGCCTGGGATCGCCGTAATAGCGGTGCCTATCGGCGAAGCTGAGCTTGAGGGCTTCCACCACGGTGTGGATATAGCGCGGCGAATTATGGCCGATCTCGGCCAGCGGGAAGCCTGCGAGCAGGTTCAGCGTCTGGAGCAGGACCGGGCCCTGGCACCAGAAGCCGCAGCTAAGGACCTCGATGCCTTGAAATACCGTGCGCGCGGGAGGTTCGATCTCGACCCGGAAATCCGCCAGGTCCTCTACCGTGAGAAGTCCACCGTTGTCCTCATGGTATTGGACGATGGCGCGGGCGATGTCCCCTTTGTAGAAGGCGTCGTGGACCGCGCTGAGCCCCGCCTTGCGGCCATGCTTCGTGGCCGCGGCTTCTTCATCGATAAGGAATTGGAGCGTACCGCCGAGATCGGTCTGGACGAACAACTCTCCCGGCTCCGGCGGCCGTCCGTCGGGCAGGTAGATGGCGGCGTTGGACGGCCAACGGCGGTAATGATCTTGGCGTTTGTCGATTTCGGCGGCGGTAAAGGGGTGGATCGGGAATCCGTCGCGGGCGAACCTGAGGGCGGCGGCGGCGACGTCGGCGAAACTCATGGTCCCGAAGCGCTCGAGCGCCAAAAGCCAGGCGGCGGGTGCCGCCGGCACCACGGTGCGCAGTATCCCCTCGGGGATAGCGCCGCCGTGCCGGCTCTGGAAAAATTCGCAGGATGCCGCCTGCGGCCAGGTGCCGACGCCGCTGATAGTGATCACCTCGCCCCGCTCGGCGAGATAGATCATGATCGGGGCGACACCCGCGAAGGTGACCTGGTCGCTTTGGACGATTTCCTCGGTGATGCCCGCGGCCACCCCGGCGTCGATCGCGTTCCCGCCGGCCTCGAGGACCGCGAAGCCGGCGTGGGCGGCGAGGTAGTGGCCGGCGACGGCCAGGTGACGGGTGCCCCTGATGGTCGGGCGGTAGGGCCAACTGCCGCTGACCTCCTCGTCGTGATGAAAGCGCACGCTCTTTGCCATGAACTACCTTCTCTGCCGCGAGACCTGGCGAGCCTACTCCGGTGCACGCGAGAAGCCGGATGGTTCGGCAAAAATAGGGGTATTGCGCGCGTCGGGTCAATCGCCCTTCCGGCGCCGGGGAGTTTGCAAGATCGATAAATTATTCAAATGGCGCGATGAATTAGCCCAACTGCCTCTCTGGCGGAGTTAATTGCTTGCTTAGCCGGTGGATAGAGAACTAGAATTAAACACTCGAACAGGAACAGGGGGGACGGGGCGAGGCGACTCGAGGCCAGTGGCCCGAGGTCGCCCTCGATTGGTACCGTCTTCCCGCAAGACAAGCCCACGGTGATCAGAGACCATCCGGTTTGTAAACACCGGGGCAGGGAGGAACCATGAAACGTTTGAGCATCTTTACCGTAACATTGGTGTTGCTGCTGGGCTTTGGCCACCTGGCCGTGGCCGAGAGCGGTTCGGTGGTGTTTTACAACGCCGGCGGATCGAAATTGGGAAAGGCACTAGCCCGGGGGTTCAACAAGCACTATCCGAACATAAAGCTGGACCTCATCAGCGCCGGGTCCGGTGAACTGCTTACCCGGATCAAGGCGCAAAGGAAGAATCCGCGTGGTGATGTGGTTTATTTCACCATGGCCTCATTCGACTCGGATCGGAGCCTTTACGAGAGTTTCAAGCATCCGGATCACGACAAGTTCCCGCCTACGGCCGTTGGGCCGGACTTCAAATATTACGGCTTCACGGACACCATCTATACCTTGATCCTGAACACCAAGGAAATGTCGAAGGCCGATGCGCCGAAGACCTGGAAGGACCTTGGCGATCCCAAATACAAGGGCAAGATCATCATGGCCAACCCGGCGTTGTCGGGCTCGGCCTTCAACCAGCTCGCCACCTTCGTTCAACTCTACGGCTGGGGTCTGGTGGAGAAAATCGTCGCCAATGCGATCATCGTACCGAAGTCGAGGTTGGTGTATTCCCTGGTGGCCAAGGGTGAATACCCGGTTGGCGTGACCGAGGAGACCAAGGCCTACCTCCAGGCGAAGAAGGGCTTCCCGACGATCTCGATCTATCCCAAGGACGGCATGCCGCTCATGGGGTCCGCGGTCGGCGTCATCAAGAACGCCCCCAATCCCAAGAACGCCAAGCTCCTGGCGACCTTCATCAACTCCAAGGAGGGTCAGGGCATCCATGTCAAGGTGAGGGGGCGGCGCGTGCCGAGAATCGACGTCGACTCGCCCAAGTTCCTGCCGAAGATCAAAACACTGAACATCCTCTATAAGTTCGATGCCCGCAAGGCGGCGGCGAGCCGGGATAAGTATCTCAAGAAGTTCGACGAAATTTTCGCCAATAAGAAATAGTCGTAACTTCAGCCAACCATTGGCGTCCGTGCCGGACGGTCAAAACCGGTCCGGCACGGGCGTGGCTGTCGCGGGTCGGGTCGGGGTCTGGCGCCGCCCGGAGGCCGCATCTTGTTCGCCCGGTCGCGCCGCCGCGGTGGTGTAACATCGGCAATCCGGTTTGGATTGCTCGCTTCGGCGGCAAAGCGGTGCGCTTGGGAGAGACCGAAGCATGGCGGCACATGTTCTCGCGGTGAAGGAGCTGAGGAAGGTCTTCGACACCGACCAGGGCCAGGTCCTGGCCGTCGACGACATCAGCTTCGAGCTTTCGGGCGATGAGTTGTTCACCATGCTGGGGCCGTCGGGCTGCGGCAAGACGACGACGCTGAGGATGGTGGCGGGGCTCGAGACCGCCACCGCCGGCAGCATCTTCTTCGACGGCGAGGACTTTTCCGGCTTCTCGTCCTTCCAGCGCAACATCGGCATGGTGTTCCAGTCCTACGCCCTGTTCCCCCACATGACGGTGTTCGAGAACACCGCCTACGGTCTGCGCGTGCGCGGCATGGCGGCGGCCGACGTCGGCGGCAAGGTCGGGCGCATCCTCGACCTGCTGGGGCTCGGCGATCTGGCCAAGCGCTACCCGGCGGACCTTTCCGGCGGCCAGCAGCAGCGCGTCTCCATCGGCCGCGCCCTGGTGTACGACCCGGGGATGCTTTTGCTCGACGAGCCGCTGGCCAATCTCGACGCCAAGCTGCGGGTCGAGATGCGCGAGGAGATCCGCCGCATCCAGAAGGAACTCGGCATCATGTCGATCTACGTCACCCACGACCAGGAGGAGGCGATGTCGATCTCCGATCGGGTGGCGGTGTTCAACCTCGGCCGGCTGATGCAGGCGGGTCCGCCGCACGAGGTCTACGCCAACCCGACCTCGCTGTTCGTCGCCGACTTCATCGGCAAGGCTAACTTCTTCCCGGCGCGGATCACCAGAAGCGACAACTCCGGCGCCAAGGTGGCGCTGGCGAGCGGCGTGGAGCTGGCGCTGGAGCGGCTCAACGCGATCGAGCCGGAGGAGGAGGCCCAGATCGCCGAGGGTTTCGACGCCACGGTCATGGTGCGTCCCGAACACCTCGGGATCGCCCAGGCGGGCGGCGGCGGCCTTCCCTGCCGGGTGCGCCGCATCCAGTTCCTCGGCAGCACCATCCGCTATCACGCCGAGTGCGCCGACGCCGCGGGCGAAGTCATCGTCGATTCGACCAGGCTCGTCGGGGGCCTCGAGGAGGGAAGCGAGGCCGTCCTCGCCATGGCGCCGGCGGACTCGATCCTCTACCACAAGGGGCAGGCCCGATGACCGACGCCGCGCACGCCGGGCCGGCGGTTGCCCGGCTCAGGCGCAGGATCGATTGGCTGCCCTATGCCATCGGCGCCGTGACCATCTTCATCCTCGTCGTCTTCCTGCTCTATCCCATCGTCAAGACCGTCATGTTCAGCTTCGTCGAAAACGGCAAGGAGTTGGCGTTCGCCAACCTGACCCTGATCAATTTCGAGCGCTTCCTCGATGGCGCCACATTCACCAAATCGCTTTGGCACTCCATCGTCGTCGGCGTGCTGACCACCATCGTATCGACCATGCTGGCGTTGCCCGCGGCTTACGCCATGGCGCGCGTTCCCATTCCTTTCCGTAATTTCGTCCTCGCCCTCTCCGTCATTCCGATCATCGCGCCGCCTTTCATCGGCGCCTATTCGTGGATCATCCTGTTGGGGAGGCGCGGCATCATCACCCATTACCTCGACATCTGGTTCGGTATCGAGATGCCGTCGCTTTACGGGCTCTATGGTATCGTGCTGGCGCTGTCGCTCCATTACTTCCCGTATATCTTCCTGTTCGTCCAGGGCGCGCTCGCCGCCTCCGACCCCACTATCGAGGAAAGCGCCGATGTCATGGGGGCGTCGCGCTGGCGGATTCTGCGGACCATCACCTTCCCGCTGGTGTTACCGACGATTTCCGCCGGCGCCTTGATCGTCCTGGTGAAGGCCTTGGGGAACTTCGGCGTGCCGGCGATCCTCGGCGGCGAGTATTACGTCCTGCCGACCCTGATCTATTATCAGGTTCACGGCTATTTCAATCTCAACGCCGCCTCCGCCATCGCCCTGATGAACGTGCTGGTCACCCTGGTGGCGATCTTGTTGCTCGCCCGTGTCAACCGCAAGCGCCGCTTCGTCACCGTCACTTCCATTGCGCGGCGGGCCAAGCAACACACCGGCCTCGGCGCCCAGATCGCCGCCAACGCTTATATTTGGATTCTCTTGGTGGCCGCGCTTTTGCCCCAATTCGTCATCCTGTTCACCTCTTTCGCCGAACGCTGGGGGGGCACGCTTTTTCCCACCGCCTACGGCTTCGGCAATTACATAACGACTTGGGAGGAAACCACCACGCCCATCATCAACAGCCTGATCCTGAGCAGTGCGGCGACGTTGATGTGCGTGGTATTCGGCACACTTGCCGCCTATACCGCGGTGCGCAAGCGTTTCAAGGGCAAGTGGGCGCTGGATATGACGATCATGCTGCCCTTCGTGCTGCCCGGCATCGTCACCGGCGTCGCCTATCTGACGACCTTCAACTCCGGCCTCATCGTGCTCACGGGTACGGCGACGATCCTCATACTCGCCTATTTCGTCCGCCGCATCGCCTATATGTACCGCGCGGTGGCTGCCGCGGTCGGTCAGATCGACGAAAAGATCGAGGAGGCATCGACCATGTGCGGCGCCACCTGGGGGCGGACCATGCGCAAGGTGACGGTGCCGCTGATCGCGCCCGGAATCATGGCCGGCGGAATCCTGGTGTTCTCGACCCTGATCACCGAGATCAGCGTCACCATCATCATTTTCTCGGCACGGTGGAAGACGATCTCGATCGCCATCTTCGAATTCCTGACCAGCGACGATGTCCTGGAAGCGACGACGATCGGCTCCATCGCCATCATGATCACGCTGCTCCTGGTCTTCACCGCCAGCAAACTGATCGGCAGGAACATGGCCGACATGTTTCGCTAGCCAGAGCCGGTTTTTACAATCTCGCCGGCGCCAGGGTATCCAGGGTGTATTGTCGCCGGAGCCAGCAACAAAGGATTCGACCATGCCTGCCGACAATCCCGAGGAAATTGCCGACCGGCGGGGAGGCGTTCTTCCGCCCCAGCCTTGCCGGCCCAACGTCATGGCCACCCGTCACGCGGCGGCGACGGGCCATTACCTGGCCACCCATGCCGCCTTCGAGGTGCTGGAGGCCGGCGGTAACGCCGTCGATGCGGGCGTGGCGGCGGGTCTGGCGCTTGGCGTTCTGGAGAGCGCGCTGGTCAGCGTCGCCGGCGTCGCGCCGATCATGATTTACCTCGCCGACAGCCGCGAGGTGATCACCATCAGCGGGCTCGGCACCTGGCCGAAAGCGGCGAGCTGCGCCTATTTCCAGGACAAGCATGGCGGCGCCATCCCCAAGGGCGTGGAGCGCACCGTCGTGCCGGGCGGCCCCCGATGCCTGGATCACGGCGCTCGAGAGGTACGGCACCATGCGCTTCGGCGATGTCGCCGCCGCCGACGTGCGCCGCATGGCCTATGCCCTTGGCTGGTGAGCCGGAGCGGGCGCCGTGGATCCATCAGGATGTTGCCGGGGTGAGGGAAGTGGCTAGAGCGGCGAAGAATTACGGCGACGATATGAAGTTCGAGCCCTATTGGTGGGAACAGGCGCCGCGCCCGGAACTTCCTTCGCCGGTGGTGCCCGCGAGGATCGATGTCGCCATCGTCGGATCGGGCTATACCGGACTTTCGGCGGCGCTCACCCTGGCCCGGGCGGGACGCAGTGTCGTCGTCTTCGAGGCCAGCGAAGTCGGCCATGGCGGCAGCACGCGCAACGGCGGCGGCTTCGGCATGACCCTGAAGACGCCGTTTCCCACCCTGGCGGCGAAACTCGGGCTTAAGCGCGCCACGGCCCTGTTTGCCGGCGCCCTGGAGGCGGTGGATTACCTCGGTCATCTTATCGAAAGCGAGGGAATCGACTGCCAATACGACAAGGTCGGTCGGTTCATCGGCGCGCACAGGCCGAAGGATTACGACGCCCTCGGTCGCGATCTGGAATTACAGCGCAAGCACCTTGGAATCGAAGGCGAGATGGTGCCGAGGGAGGCGCAGCGCCGCGAGGTCGGGACCGACCATTACCACGGCGGCAGGCTGCTCCATGCCGGCGGCGTGTTGCAGCCGGCGCTCTATCACCAGGGTCTGTTGGAAAGGGTATTGCAGGCCGGCGTCCGGATCGCCGCGCACCGGCCTGTTAACGCCATAGGACAGGGGCAAGACGGTTTTACCGTGGTCACCGGTGAAGGAGACGTCGAAGCGCGAGACGTGATCGTTGCCACCAACGGCTACACCGGGACATTCATGCCCTGGCTTCGACGCCGCATCATTCCCATTCAGAGCCAGATCATCGTCACCGAGCCGCTCGCACCGGGGGTCATGGACCGGCTGATTCCCAAACGGCGCATGCTCGGCGATACCTGCAAGCTACATCATTATTACCGGCCATCGCCGGACGGCAGGCGCATCGTCTTCGGCGGCCGCGCCGGCGCCACCGAGATCGGCGATGCCCATGCCAGCGGCGCCCATCTCTACCGCAGGCTCACGGCGCTGTTCCCCGAGCTTGCCGATATCCGCATCACCCACTCCTGGACCGGGTTCACCGGCTATACCTTCGATACCTTGCCTCATATGGGGGTTCGCGACGGCGTTCATTACGCGGCAGGGTTTTGCGGCAGCGGCACGGCGATGGCGGCGTATCTTGGTCACAAGATCGCGCTTCGCGTCCTTGGCTCACCCGAGGCCGCCAACATTTTCGACACGCTCAACCATCCGACCCGGCCGCTTTATTACGGCACGCCGTGGTTCCTGCCTCCGATCCTCACCTATTACGGCTGGCGGGATGGGTTGCGCCTGTGATCTGGTGAGCTCAACCTTTCTTTATTCTCAGTGATCGATCGACCGGGAGGTGTCGGCCTCCATAGCCACGATCACGGATCGTTCACCTATATCGAAAACGCATATACTGTCCCCAATATTACTTTCCAAAATAGGGCTATTAAATCCCTGGACTCAATCGGTTCTTGGATGTCCACATAGCATCTATTTATCGATTCCCGGAAATCCGCCTTTTCCAGGATAACTTGGGGCTCCGGGCGTCCCGGTCTGGCCCTGGCTTAACGGTTTGATCGCTGAATTCGGGTAATCTTAACCGCTCCGGTTGACGTTCTAACCGTTGCCGACAAGGTGCCGATACCCTGGTTTCCTTGCCGTTTCCATTGGTTCCCGACCGCTTCGGGCCCTTCGATTTGCGCAATTTGCGGGACCGAACCTCTCTCGCGGAGCCTTTTGGTCCGAGATTGGAACTCACCCGAAAACGAGGAAGTATAATCTATCCAAAAACCAAAGAATCCGTGCCGTGCAGGCCGACTCAAAATCGACCGTTAACTATAAAAACTATCGATTTATTAATCATTATTAGCAACCATATAGGCTCGGGTGAGTGCCAGGCTACAAGCGGCCTTGCGCGGGAAGTGCGCTTGAATTGTACTTTGAGATCGAGGCGATGAGCGAAACACGCACGTTCTTCGGAAGGCGAAAGAAAGCGGAGCACCAAGACGCGGCCGGGAAGAGACTTCAACGTCTCATCGCGGATGATGTCGTTCGCATCATCGAGGAAGGCGAGCCGCCGCACCCCGAGAGCAAGGAAGACGGGGGGGCTCAGGAAAACATATCCCCGGACCGGCAGGCGGGTGCGGAATGGAGCATCGATCACGAAGCGCCACCCCAGGTCCCGGACCCGACGGCGACCGTCGAGCAGGATCACGACGGAACCGCTACAGGGGAGCCGGAAGCGGTCAATGGAGAGGATGCGTTTCCGGGTAGTGCGCTGGAAGTCGAAGCCGAGGCTGTGGGCGATGAACTTCTGAACGGAACGCAAGAGGCGCGGGAAGCCGAGACGGAACGCGGTCTCGCCGCCGCCGAAGCGGAGTGGAAGGAAAAATCCGACAAACGCCTGGTCGCGGCCGAGGCGGAGTGGCGGGCCGAGGAAGAAGGCACTCTCGCCGCCGCCAAGGCCGAGTGGCGGGCCAGGGTAGACCAAAGACTCGCCGCGGCCAAGGCCGAGTGGCAGGGCGAGGAAGAACGGCACCTTGCGAATGACCGGGACGAGCACCTGAACTCGGCAAGGGAGAATTGGACGGCGGCTGAAAAGGAGCGCCTGGCCGCTGCAGAGGTGGCGTGGACGGCCGAAGAAGAAGAACGGTTGGCCGCCTTGAAGGCAAAAGGCAAGGCCGCGGCCCAGAAGCGCCTGGCCGAGACGGAAGCGAAGCTGAAGGCGGAGGAAATCCAGCACGTCGAAATGGCGACGTTGGAGTGGGAGGCCGGAAGACAACGGTCTCTCGCCGTTGCCAAGGCGGAGTGGGAAGCCGAGGCCGAGCAACATATGGCGGCGGCGAAGGCCAAGTGGCAAGAGGAAGTGGACAGGCGCCTCGGCGACGCCAAGGCCGAATGGCAGTCCGAGATCGATCAACGCATCACCGATGCCAAGAAGGTATGGAAGGCCGAGGAACGCGACGGGCTCGGCGCCGCCGAAAGCAAGCGCAAGGCGGATTTGGATAAGCGCCTGGCCAAGGCGGAATCCCGGCGGCGGGAGGATGAGGGAAAGCTCCTGGCCGCCGCCGAAGCAAAGGGGAAGAAAGAGTCGGACGAACGCCTCGCCGCCGCCGAGGCCGAATGGCGGGCCGAGGCCGAGAAGCGCCAGGCCGAAGCGAGGGCCGGTTGGGCGCAAGAGGGGGAACGGCAACTCACCTCCGCCGAGGCCGAGTGGCAGGCCGAGCACCAACAGCGCCAGGGGTCGGTGAAGGCCGACCGGCAAGCGGAGGAAGAGGAACGCCTCGCCGCCGCCGAGGCCGAATGGCGGGCCGAGGCCGAGAAACGCCAGGCCGAAGCGAGGGCCGGTTGGGCGCAAGATGGGGAACGGCAACTCGCCGCCGCCGAGGCCGAGTGGCGGGCCGAAATCGATCGACGCATCACCGATGCGAATTCGGCGTTCAGGGCCGAGGAGAGCGAAAGCCTGGCTACCATCGAGGCGAAGCGCAAGGCG
>SMUX01125276.1_pt1 | contig 10192 bp, 6 predicted proteins | sample 2456431 | NCBI WGS metagenome assembly SMUX01 (sample SAMN11095930, study PRJNA526329) | marine sediment metagenome | biome: Marine sediment; feature: Surficial sediment; material: Deep marine sediment; isolation source: Hadal surficial sediment | place: Pacific Ocean | collected 2014-11 | depth 0-1... | reverse complement strand
CGGTTCATCCAAAAAATAAATTTCAGCATCGGATAGTAGACAGGCTGTAACAGCAACCTTCTGCAGCTCACCACCACTCAGGGAGGAAACGTTCTTATCGAATAATTTATTCAGGGACAGTGGAGCAATTATCTCAGATTGGACCAATCCAGATCCTAGAGTTCCATTGGAAGCAGTATCCAGCAAGCTTCGAACATCGCCATCATAGTCAGAAGATAGATACTGGGGCTTGTAAGAGATCTTTGCTTTTATCTCAACTTTACCCTCTGTAGGCTTCTCTACTCCACCCAGCATTTTGAGAAAGGTTGTCTTACCAAGAGCATTTGCACCAAGTATCCCCATAACCTGCCCTTGCCTTAGTTCTCCCGCATTAATTTTAAGCACGAAGTCCTTGTAATGCTTCACAAGATTAGGATATCTGGCTACTACTGGTGTCTCTATCTCTTGATCCAGAGGTGCATAGATCTCGAACTTTACCGGATGATCTCTAAACCTAATATTTTCTCGGGGGAGGTAGCCGTCCAAGAGAACATTTAATCCAACTCTGGCTGACATGGGGCTTGAAACTATTCCATAGGCGCCTGGCTCTCCGAAAAGGATCTGCACGGTATCACTCACATAGTCCAATATCGTGAGGTCGTGCTCCACTAGAAGGACAAACTTTCCCTCCCTTGCTAATTCAGTAATGACATTAGTTACAGCGAGGCGTTGATAGACATCATTATATGAAGATGGCTCGTCGAAGAAATAAAAGTCAGCATCTCTGCAAACAGCGGCAGCTACTGCGAGCCTTTGAAGCTCACCCCCACTCAGGTCGGACAACTTCTTGTGAATGCTCTCTTCCAGATTCAACCGTGAAACCAAATCATCTCTATTTCCTCGCTCATCGACCTTCTTGAGCATCGATAAACCATCCCCCTTCCAAACCTGGGGGATCTGATACACAGCCTGGGGCTTTATCGAGATCTTTAGTTTACCAGCTGCGATCTTCTGGAAGTGCTCTCTAACTTCCGGGGTCTGGAAAGTATCGATTATTTGGTCCCAATCAGGATGAGAGTCCCAACTGCCCAAATTTGGTTTGAGGTTACCCGCTAAGATATTGATAGCAGTACTCTTCCCTACACCATTCCTGCCCACTAGTCCCGCAACAGTACCCCGTCTTAACGTTGGAAGGCGGTAGAGTCTGAACTCGTTAACCCCATACTGATGGACCTTGTCTGTCCCAAGTTCATTAGCTAAATTAACTATTGTGATTGCATCGAAAGGGCATTTTTTTATGCAGATTCCGCAACCTGTGCAGAGTTCTTCGCTAATTACAGCCTTGCCCTCATCTCCAAGAACAATACATTCGGAATCCATCCTATTGACTGGACAGAAGTTGATGCATTGTAACTGGCATTTTCGTGGCAAGCACGACTCTTTATCTAACGCAGCTATTCTGAGCGTCAAGTCCTCTAGGCCTATAGAAAGATCGCTGAAATAATCTCAGCTGCCATCAGATGGTATATCGTCAAAAACCGCTATCACATCAGGAGATGATTTCCCGACTTTAATCTTTTGCTTTCATACGTCCCGGAATAGGACAATGGGCACAGATCTGCTGAGGCTTCCTAATCTTTTGCCAGTCGTAGATTTTCTTTATCTTAGACCATACCTGCGTCTCCCCACGTATACCTGAGATGTGAAGGTTCTCGTGCTCCAATATCAATGGTAGAAACGTGCATGAGTTACACATGGGTTTAACAAAAATTAGTCCTGGGGAAAGGGAATGGACGATCATCATAACGCCCATACCACCTAGTACCCAGAAAAGGAGTGGATAGGCGTACCCGCCTATTAGTAGATAAAAAGCTCTACCAATAATGATTGAAGTCGGGATCAATGCTATGCCTACAAAGAGTTCGGTCTTTCCCTTCAGCATAGTAAAAGCCAATACCTTCTTCCTAAATGATGCTAGGATAATGAAAGGTAGGATGACATATATCAAAGTGCCCAAGACAATCTTGGTAGGTTTTTTCATCAACTCGAAGGAATAACCCAGCCCAATCCAGTATTTGTTAATAAATATGAAGGATAGTAACTTTGATACTTAGCCCAAGATCTTTGATATAACCTTATGCACTTCTTCTTGTTTAAATCCGAAGTAACCAGCTGCTTTTATGAGATCATCTTCATTCCGACTAAAGAGAAAAGCTCTAAGAAGGTATTCCTCTACGGGAGAACACTTCAATTCCCTTACGATATGGTCCTTGATACACTCTAATTCAGTCATCTCTTCAAAGATTCTCGACTCACGGTTCCTTAACAGTCTCAATCTTCGTTTCAGTTGATTCAACCCATCTTCTGTTTCACCTAATACTCGAGAAACACTTTTCTTTTCCTTAGGTATACGGTATGATTCCGGTGTTTTTAAGGACAAAAACAAGGATAATCTTTCATCTTCCCATCCTGAATAGATATAGACAGGCTTGTCAAGCCTATAATAGGCTCGAATGAGACTTCTTGACGATTTATCACGATTCACATTAACTATCTTTACCAAGCCATCAGCCACTAGACTCTTTAGATGTTTAGAGATGCCTTGGGTTGAGACACCAGTTCTATCAGCAAGTTCCGATAAACATCTAGGCCTAGAGCTTAAGAGGTCTAGGATGTGAATCTTAGTCCTAGACGTCACGCTTTCGATCAACTGAAACTCCCTCGTATCTACCAATGGAACATAAGCTTTATAAACACTTGGTTGTAAACTAGAGGTTGATAACCATTGGCGTATTGGAATAGGATAAGAGCTCAGGACATAATGGATACGTTAGATAGTATCATGGAGGAAATGGAACGGGATTTCGAGATAGTATTACGAGGAGCATTAGATTCCCAAGAAAAGTTTGAGAAGCCACTGTATTATGGATTTTCAGTTCAGATTGGTGATGATGGTAACCCAGTTATCCAGACTTATGGTAACACTGGTGTAAGCGGAGAAGGGACTAGGGAACCTATCTATGAAGAGATTCTCGATCCTACCAAAGGCCAAACGCGATTAGTCATCGAACTTCCCGGGATCGAGAAGGAAGATCTGGAATTAAATTGTACCGAAGATACGGCAAACATTAAGGCGTCTAGAGGAGAGCGTAAATACGTATCGGCTATTAAATTAAAGGAGAAGGTCGAACCGGAAACTGCTTCAGCCAAATATAGAAATGGTGTATTAGATATTACTTTTAAACTAAAAGGCAAAGATATTAAGGGGCAAAGCAGGATCAAGATTAACTAGCGTGATAGAGAGATGCCGAATCAACAACAACTACTTCTGAAGGTTCTAGAAGCCTATACTAGGGATGTAGGTCGAGGAGTAGCAAGAATCGATTATGATGCAATGGATGCGCTAGAAGCATCTACGGGCGACATTATAGAGGTCAAAGGTAAGAGAAAGACTGTTGCGAAGTGTTTGCCACTTTACCCCTCAGATGAAGGAAGAGGTGTAATTAGGATCGATGGGCTCATCCGAAATAACACAGGCATAGCTATAGGAGATTCTGTGACAGTTAGGAAGATAAAGGCGCCTATCGCAGAAAAGGTTGTAGTCGCGCCTCTAGAAGCGATCCCACCTATAGATGAGAGATATCTTGCAGACGCCTTAGAAAGCGTTCCCGTTACAAAAGGTGATAATATAATGATACCTTACTTCGGGGGCAGGTTAACATTTCAAGTTTTAGCAATTACTCCGGCCGCTGACGCCGTACTTATTACTCAGAGAACAACATTTGCCATATCTGAGAAAGGAGAGGCGCTCCGAGGTGTGCCTCAAGTCACCTATGAAGATATCGGCGGTCTTAGGGAGGAGATCCAGAAGGTTCGGGAAATGATCGAGTTGCCTCTAAGGCACCCCGAGATCTTCGAGAAACTTGGTATAGAGGCGCCAAAAGGTGTACTTCTTTATGGTCCGCCGGGTACTGGTAAGACTTTACTTGCAAAGGCTGTTGCTACAGAAAGCGCTGCACATTTCATCAGTATTAGTGGACCAGAAATCATGAGTAAATTCTATGGAGAATCAGAAGCGAGGTTAAGAGAGATCTTCAAAGAAGCGAAGGAGAAGTCGCCTAGTATAGTATTTATTGACGAAATCGACTCAATTGCTCCCAAGAGGGAGGAGGTCACTGGAGAGGTAGAACGAAGGGTTGTAAGCCAACTTCTCTCTTTGATGGACGGTCTTGAGGGTCGAGGTAAGGTTGTCGTAATTGCTGCGACCAATAGGCCCAACGCTATCGATCCTGCTTTACGTAGACCGGGTAGATTCGATAGGGAGATCGAAATTAAAGTGCCCGATAAGAAGGGACGAATGGAGGTCCTTCTCATCCATACGAGGCATATGCCGTTGACAGAAGACGTGAATCTAGACAAGATATCAGCGGTAACCCATGGTTTCGTTGGAGCAGACCTTGAGGGTCTTTGTAAGGAAGCAGCCATGAAGACCCTTCGCAGGCTCTTACCGGAGATGAAGCTGGAAGAGGAGAAGATAAGCCCAGAATCTCTAAACAAACTTGTGGTAACGGGAGACGACTATGCTCAGGCTATAAAGGATGTAACCCCATCAGCGATGCGGGAAGTTTACCTGGAATCTCCTGATGTAAAGTGGTCACAAATAGGTGGCTTGGAGGATATCAAGAAAGAGCTTCAAGAGGCGGTTGAGTGGCCTCTCAAATATCCAGAGGTATACTCAGCACTTGGATATGATATGCCAAAGGGGATGTTACTTCATGGACCATCAGGTGCTGGGAAGACTTTGATGGCAAAAGCTGTCGCTACCGAGAGTGAAGCTAACTTCATCAGTATAAGGGGGCCCGAGTTGTTATCTAAATGGGTAGGCGAATCAGAGAGAGGAGTTAGAGAAGTCTTTAGGAGGGCTAGACAGGCATCACCATGCATCATCTTCTTCGACGAGATCGATGCTTTGGCACCAGTTCGTGGTCTAGGAAACGATAGTATGGCCACTGAACGAGTAGTCAGTCAACTTCTTACTGAGCTAGATGGTATGCAAGCTTTGTCAGGAGTAGTCGTCATAGCAGCAACTAACAGGATTGATATGATCGATCCTGCCTTACTGAGAGCTGGGAGATTTGATAAGATACTGTATATGCCGCTACCGGATAAAGATGCCAGGAAATCTATCTTAGAAATTCATCTGAAAGGCAAGAAATTAGTATCTGACGTGGATGTTGGAAAACTTACAGAGATGACAGATGGGCTCAGCGGAGCAGACCTTGCATCAGTTGTGAATACTGCCATGTCCCTTGTTCTTCAGGAGTTGATAGAGAAGTACCCTAACCCGGACGATACCAAGAAGTATGCCGCTGAGGCATTGGTTGGGATGAAGTACTTTGAAGATGCCATCAGGAAAGTCAAGACATCTAGGGAAGGTAAGCCTGTTGACAAGATAGCCGTACCCTATTATAGATAGAAAAAAGCGACTATATTATCTCCGGGATCAGCAAACTAGTTTATGCCATATACCAGCTCTAGATGTATCTGTAGTGAGTTTTGTGGATAGAGAGAGTCTCAAAAAAAATAATACTGACCCCGAATTTTACGGCAGCATCCAAAAGGAGATTGTAGCCTGATAGTGTTAAGGGGTCTGGATTGGTAATAATAGGAAGGGGTACCTGGATCGATCAGCTGGCTTCTAAGATCATTGAGAGGGAAAAGAATCTAGGCCGAAATCTCAAATTATTGCGTGTAGAAAGTGGTCTTGGTGCCTCTGGTATTCCTCATGTTGGGAGTCTGGGGGATGCCGTTCGAGCTCATGGAATTAGGTTGGCATTGAAAGATAGTGGGTATCGTTCTGAACTAATAGCTTTTTCAGATGATCTAGATGGACTACGAAAGGTACCGGCAGGTTTTCCAGATTGGCTTGAAGACCATATAGCCAAGCCGGTTTCAGACATTCCAGACCCGTTTGATTGTCACACTTCCTACGGGGCACATATGAGCTCTGTCTTGACGGATGCGCTCGACAGGTGCGAGATCCCCTATACATTCAAAAGTGGTACTGAGACATATAGAGAAGGGACTCTAATTGAGCAGATAGACCGTATTTTGGAACATTCAAAGGAGATCGGTCAACAAATTGCTTTGATGTCCGGACAAAAAAAATATGAGGATGTATTGCCCTACTTTCCCATTTGTGAAGGGTGTGGTAGACTGTATGTCGCTGAGGCCTATGAGTATAAGAGTGAGGAACGGAAGGTTCTATACAGATGTAAGGGGACCAAGATTCAAGATCGGAACCTGAGGGGCTGTAATTACGAAGGAGAGATCAGCATCGCTGATGGGCGCGGTAAGCTGAGCTGGAAAGCGGAGTTCGCTGCAAGATGGTCCGCATTAGATATCAGGTTCGAGGCTTACGGAAAAGATATTGCCGATTCGGTCAGGATAAATGATTGGATAGCGGATAATATTTTAGACCATCCGCATCCATCCCATGCAAAATACGAAATGTTTTTAGATAAATCGGGAAAGAAAATATCGAAGTCGAAAGGAAACGTGTTCACGCCTCAGACGTGGCTAAGATATGGAACCAAGGAGTCATTACTCTTGCTCATGTTCAAAAGGATAGCTGGAACACGAACTATTTCTCCTGTAGATATACCCGTATATATGGATGAATACGATAAGTTAGAGAACATATATTTTGGCAGGTTAAAAGGAGAAAAATCTGATGAAATGAAGTTGGTCAAATTGAGAGGGCTATACGAATACATTAATTCACTAGACCCACCCAAAGCCCCCAACGCGCATGTTCCATATCAGATGCTAGTTCAATTGACCTCATATGCACCCCAAGACTCCATTGTGGAATATGTTGAAAAAAAACTTCTAGCCTATAATACCATCTCAGAACCTAATGAATCGCTAAAAAATAAGATCATGCTCGCATCAGATTGGGCTAAGGACTACACCGCATTAGTTTCCTCCAATAAAGTTAAAGTTAGTTCCGAGGGAATTCGTGCACTGACCGCGCTCGCTACCTTCTTACCAGGCCAAAGCGATCCGAATGCTATTCAGACAGAAATTTTCGAGATAGCAAGGAGGAATGATCTGTTACCGAAGGAGTTCTTTAGCTTGCTTTACCTTATGCTATTAGGCGTTGAACGTGGACCTCGCTTGGGACCTTATCTCATAGATATTGGGATTCAGAACGCTGTAAAAATTATTCGGAAGCAACTCGACAAGGCATAAGAAATAGTATGATATTTATGTGGCATACCGGAGCATTATCAGGGGCCCGTAGCCTAGACTGGACTCGACCCATCAAGGCTGGTTCAAAGACTGGATTAGGGCGTCGGGGGTAATTATCCCGCGCAAGCCTGCGAAGCCGGAGGTCGTGGGTTCAAATCCCACCGGGCCCGCTACTATTTAGGCTCCCAGATAGCACAGGATTCTAAATGGTTAATCAGGGGAACCTCTAATCTAGTTCAACAGTAATGTTGAACTATGTTCCCCGTCTACTCATAACCTCTTGCTAAGAATAAGGAATGGTACTCCTGCCTTCCTTAATAGAACGCGTAGAACGGTCTGGAATGGTTAAGAACGTTCTAGAACGTGATAGAACGCAATAGAACGTACCAAAACACTCTACTTTCCCACTAACTGAAACTATCGAGCAGTAATACAATTTGACAAATTCGTTGTAATTTTTTTCCATAGTTCATTATTTGCTTTATCACTCTACTCTTAATAATCTAATGAACAAATGTCCAAAGTGTGATGGTGCTGCGTACAGATTAGTACCCATCGAGAATATGGGAGGATCTGTTTCACTTGTGGGTAAGAGGGTCTGCCTAGATTGTGACGAAACGTGGCTAGAACCGTTCGCCTAAATTAGTTTATTAATTAACTAACTATTTTTTAGAAGCATCTCGCTTCAACTTGACTTCTAAAACGCCATTTAGGTAGTTAGTATTCAGGATGTTAAGTATCTTCGGAAGCGTTACTGTCTTGAAGAAGTTATTGCCTCCTCTGATCTCCAACTTTTCACCTTCTAGCTCAACCTTAATCTCTTCTTCGGGTCCTGGAACATCAGCTACGAGAGTAACCTCATCTTTCATCTCCATTAGGTCATAGTTCCAATCGGGCTTGGATCTACTAACACCGTCACTAGAAAACTCCTGCTTGACGATATTTCTGACTTCTCGGAGCCAGTAGATGAGCAACCCGGAAGCTAGTGCAGCCAATATAATCCCAAGAAGTCCACGCTGCACTCGTACTAGCAGCATGAGAATTACGCCGATAACAATTACACCAATAATCAAAACGGCAAGCATTATGGTGCTAGGAGCTTCATTTCCTGGTTTGCCGCGCATTCCCTTAAAATCCATCTTTCACTAACCTACGATAAATAGCGCTATAGGGCTTATTATCTTTAATTTAATCTTGCCCAAAAGTAATGACCAGGAAATGTAATTCAACCACGCCATTTACACTCGTTACCGCGCCGAAGAAGATCCTCTGATCCTGTACCCACATCAGTATAGTCTCGCCATCTATCCGCTCATCTATGAATTGAACGATTATTCCCTCTATATTAGAGAAGTCCGCCTGGGAAGTGAAGGTTAGATTTCCTTCTAAGAACGTTAGGTTAGGATTGACAGCATCAACGTTAACCACAGTAACATTTCTCGTACTGAATATATCAAGAACCTGCTCTAATTTACTCTTCTGCTCTTCAGTCTCGACCACTATTTCAATAGGAGCGGCTTCAAGGCCGGTGGTATCAGCCAGATATGCCCTGAACGCGTCTTCCGCGGTCAATGCAGATAATGATAACCCAATACTTATTTCTCCGGTGAAGAGAGCTCCAACAGCTGCTACCGCAGCCAATTCTGCTACTACTCCGCCTTCACCAGCAGTGTATATGGGGATGAAGTAGACATCATGCGATCCTACCCTGTAAAGGATATTGTCACCTAATCGTGGTTCTCGAAGGAGGGTCCTCAACTGCCTGAACTGTGAGTCCTTTTCAAGAGCTTCTACTACGGCACTCGGACCGAGTAACTTTGTTTCAGAGTCTAAGGGAACAGCATAAAACCTCAGATCACCAAACTGTTCGAACTCGTTACCAACCGTCATATACCCTGCCAAGTTACGTCCTCCAGATCCTCTCAATTCCAGTGAGAGTAAGCCCATGTATGTAGGCTTCTCAAATCCAGGAGGTTCCGCGAAGATATAGAACGTTTCTAGACCCTGAGGGATCTCAAAGAACTCTCGAGCGTTAATGAAGATCTCCGCATCTTCGACATGGTAGAAATTGAACATCGATACTCTCCAAAAGAAGAGTTGCTCTGGATATTTCAGCTGGTCCTTCAGCCAGTCCGGTGTCTCTCGGAGAATCTCCAATTCATCTACATCAGCATATGTCGTTTCGAATAAGGAGGTGAAGAAGTCATCCCCTAGAAGAAGGACACGCATCTCTCCAGTAAAGATATCGATGATGGAATATCCCATCAGCCTCATCAGTTTGTTTCCGCTACTCCAAGGAACCCGGCTACCATCAAGTTCTACTATCAATGGGTAAAGCCAAAACGTGTTTCCACTATTGTCCCTGACAGGGATCATATCGATATCACCCCGACCTCGGGTTCCCTCAAGAAAGTTGGCGAGGAACGGGAAGAAGAGTGTCATCCTGTCATGAACGTCTCTAAATCGAAGAAGCTGAACATCCGTATCCCTGAACGCGAAGAAGAAGTTCGAATCGAAGAACCAACTTAATGGTGGAGGAACAGTTAGTCCACCCCCTCCGTCATAGGTAAAGCCTCCGAGCTCATCACTTCTCACCCTATCTGTAGGATAAGCCATCCAGGTCTCTTCTAGGAGGCCTCCCTCACCATAGTAGATCCGTCTTTGGTCAAAGTGCTCAGAAGAGTCGACGATCGTGCCTTTTTGTCCGTTGAGAAGGAGGAATCCGTTCGGTACATGAGTATAGACTAGATGCTCATTGAACCAAGCATCATCTGCTCTTACTGATGAGGGGAGTATGGGCTTCATGGAAGCACTCCAAAAGAGAGTGCCGTTGAACCTAATGATATCCGAATCACGAAAGTCTACAAATGGAATTAGACCTATCTCAGGTTTGAGCTTCGCAAATGCAGCCGACCAATCCCAAAGGCGTACCTTTTCAAGAAGCTCTATGTTATCTTCT
>SMUX01286921.1_pt1 | contig 10193 bp, 8 predicted proteins | sample 2456431 | NCBI WGS metagenome assembly SMUX01 (sample SAMN11095930, study PRJNA526329) | marine sediment metagenome | biome: Marine sediment; feature: Surficial sediment; material: Deep marine sediment; isolation source: Hadal surficial sediment | place: Pacific Ocean | collected 2014-11 | depth 0-1... | reverse complement strand
TGTCCGCACCCCTGGTGGGATACACGATTGAGCGTGTCTTCTCAAGCACGGTTGTCAGCCTGCTGGGTCTGCTGCTTGTACTCCTTTCTTGGCCTTGGCTAACAGGCATTCGCTCTCGGCCCCTAATTCCCATCCCCGACCGGCCGTACATCAGCAGTGTAATTGTCGAACCCCGAGATAAGATGTACTTCGGCAATGCACCTGAATTGGAGGCTCCCTACGAGACTATGACTGAATTGATCCGATCAGCCGGGTGCTCGAAGGTGGGGATCTTCCTGTCGGGGAATGGAGTCGAATATCCTATCTGGGCTCTGCTGGGCGCACCTCGAGCTTCCTTGCAGATAGAGTGGATCGTGGCCGGGACATCCTCGGAGCGCTACGCGAAACTAGACTTCCACCCGTGCGCAGTAATCTGCCACAGGTGCCCCAGCGACTGGACGACCGTGCGTAGCTTGCCTCAGACCTACGAGTACGGCAGTTATCGTCTGTTTTTGGCCGAGCAGGCTGTAGTAGGGTCTAGCGCGAGCAAGTTACGATGATTCGAAGGTTGAAAAGCCTGACGCCTCGCCCCATCTGGCGCGTCCTTACGGGTCCGTACTGGTGGTGGCATAACCGCGCTCGCCACCAGTTTGCCGCGGCTATCAGCGACCGCTTGGAGGAGAGTCAGGGCGTCCTTCGATCGATGCAGGGGGGCCACCGAGGTCAGCGATGCTTCATCTTAGGCAACGGACCGAGCCTTGGCAATATCGATTTGAGCTTGCTCCGAAACGAGGTGACGTTCGGTATGAACCGCATTTACCTGCTGTTCGGGAAGATGGGCTTTCAGACTACCTACTATGTGGCCGTCAATACGTTGGTTGTCGAGCAGAGCGCACAAGAAATAAAATCATTGTCAATGCCGAGGTTTGTGACGTGGCGCGGCCGGCGATGGCTGGGTAGCGATCCGGACATCATCTATCTGGACAGCGACTATACGGGCCCACCCACATTTTCTGGCGACGTGACGGGAAGGGTGTACGAAGGCTCTACGGTCACCTACGTCGCACTGCAGATTGCCTACCATATGGGATTCGAAGAGGTGATCCTGACGGGAGTGGATCATAGTTTTTCGATTCAGGGGCCGCCCAACGTCACCGTAGTCTCTCGAGGGGATGATCGAGACCACTTCTCTCCCGACTACTTTGGCGAAGGATTCCGGTGGCAGCTACCGGATCTGGAGGCTTCGGAACACGCCTATCGGATGGCGCACGCGGCATTTGAGAAGGACGGGCGTAGGGTTCTCGACGCCACCAAGGGTGGCAAGCTAACCGTCTTTCCCAAGGTGGATTTCGACAGCCTCTTTGCGAGGACTTGACAAGTTGGGACATTCTTTTCCACATCCCGCAACCCGGGACAGAACTTCCTCGAATCGGATGATTGGCAGGCTCTACATCGGTTTGGGTGTGATCCTGCTTGTTCCTGCAGTGACCCATGCGTATGTCGGCTGGTTCTCTCGCTACATGGCCGATGACTACTGTACGGTGGGTGTGCTGCGTGATTCGGGATTTACGCAGAGCCAGGTTTACTGGTATACGAGCTGGTCTGGGCGGTTTGCCTTCACTTTTTTTGTCAATGTCGCCGAGCTCATCGGCCCAGGCCTGGTTCGGTTTCTCCCGGCCGCCGTGATTTTACTGTGGCTGGCGGCGTTGTTCCTCCTCGCCCACCGTTTACTGGATGCGCTAGGTTACCCACGTCACATAGGGGCCGTACTAAGTCTAGCTGCGGTAGTTATGCTTGGAACGCTTTGGGGCGCCCCGAATATTTACCAGTCGATCTACTGGCAAACCGGCCTTCTGACTTACGTGGTTCCTCTCGTTCTGCTCTCTTACTACTTGGGGTGGCTATTTCTCAGGCAACCGCGACAGCCGCTTGGCCGAGCCGGCTGGGCAATGATCGCAGTGAGCGCGGCGACGGCATTCGTGATCGGCGGCTTCTCCGAGACCAATCTCAGTCTCCAAACTCTCGCCTTACTTATGCTGCTGGTCAGTGGCATCTACCAAGTGAGTAAGGGATCGAAAGTACAAAATCGCTGGCTGATTGCTGGAGGGCTGGTCGGCTCTCTCGCCGCGGCGATATTGATAATCGCCGCTCCGGGGAACGATGTCCGACAAGGTCTAATGCCCACGCCATCGGAACCGGTCGAATGGCTCGGCCGCACAGCTTGGGATGTCCTGCTTTTCGCTAACAGAGGTCTTCAAAGGTTAACACTCACGACCGTGCTTGTGACGATGGTGCCTTTCCTCCTGGCATTTTTCCCCGCGAGAGAAAACGCCCGCCGATCTCAAGGAAAAACCGAGGAGCTACGCAAATGGGGCGCTCTTGTGCTCCTCATTCCTCTGTGTACGGCACTGCTGATGTTCGCTACAATCGCACCCTACGAATATGTCGTCTCAACTTATCCGGATGGTCGAGTCCTTGTGACGACGCAATTCGTTCTGGTGGCTGGACTTGCCGGATGGGGATTTGCTGCGGGAAAGCTCGGCAGGACCATTCTCCCTCTTTCGCTAACTGCAAAGCCAGGTCTAGTTGCCGCGGTCTGGCTAGCCGCACTAATCCCGATCTCAGTGGGTGTGGTGAGAGCCACCCGGCACTCCCTGGACCCGCTTGCTGACGCTCAGGAGTTTGCGATCACTTGGGACCAGCGCGACGAGACGATTCATCGGGCGGTCGAGAGAGGTGAAGAGGCAATGGCCGTACGTTCGCTCAACCATATGGGAGGGTTGGCAGAGATTGGCAGGGATCCAAACGAGTGGATAAATCGCTGCGTGGCCCAGACCTATGGATTGAAAACGGTCGAAGCGAAATAGCCGGATGTCCCGCAACGCCGCGCCTGTGAGCGCGCCTCCTCCCCTGGTTTCGATCGTCACCCCCTCTTTCAATCAGGCGCAATTCCTCGAGCAGGCGATCCGTTCTGTCTTGGCGCAAGATTATCCTCGCATAGAGCACCTGGTCATTGATGGCGGATCTACGGATGGCAGCCTAGATGTGATACAGCGCTTTCAAGCGGAGTTGGCTTATTGGGAGTCGGAGGAGGATCGAGGGCAAGCGGATGCTATCAACAAGGGGTTTCACAGGGCGCGAGGAGAGATTGTTGCCTGGCTCAATTCGGACGATCTATACCTTCCATGTACGGTGAGTTCTGCAGTTAAGGCCCTTGAAGCCAATGCCGACATCGGGATGGTGTATGCAGATGGGCTGATGGTGGACGCCGATCTCAGGCTACTTGACAAACATTACTATCGCAACCTGAACTTGCTGGACTTGCTGAGTTTCGAGGTGATCCTGCAACCTACGGTATTCATGCGGAGAAGCGCATTGGAGGAAGTTGGCTACTTGAGCGATGAATATGATCTAATACTGGACCACGATCTCTGGGTGCGAATTGCCAGCCGCCATGCGATTCAGCATATTCCGGCCTTTTGGTCACTTGAACGGACCCATCAGGAGGCAAAGACAATTGCGCAATCGAGGGCTTTTGTGAGCGAGGCACGACGACTGGTAGCATGGGCTGAACGCACGCCCGAATTCAGGGATCTCGCACAGCGTGAGAGCAGGCGGATTCACTCCGGTCTGAATGTATTTATTGCTAGACGCCTCTTAGATTCCGGGGAACCCTCCCTGGCGTTTCGACATTTGGCGCGGGCCGCAACGCTGCATCCTCCCACAGTGCTTCGATATTGGTACAAGGTGGTCCAGGCCGGCCTTAGCGCACTTGGGCTCGGTGCGGCGTTTGAATGGTACCGGAGGACTCGGCGACGGGTCCTCTTCCGCGGCCGAAGGGTTGTGTGGTCAGCGGCGGCGGAAGGCGCTTCGGCCGCAGACTCACCTAGGCACAAAAGCGGTGGGAAGGGCTACTGAACCCTGGTCGTGAGGTTGGGTTAGGGTCAATGGACGACCGCGCACCGCTTGTATCTATTGTGACTCCTTCATTCAATCAATCTGAATTCCTCGAGGCAACCATTCAGTCGGTGTTAGAGCAGGACTACCCCCGAATCGAATACATCCTAATGGATGGGGGTTCGACAGACGGGAGCTTGGACATCATCCAGCGCTATGCGGATAGGCTGGCGTTTTGGGTCTCAGAGCCTGATCTGGGCCAAACCGATGCCATCAATAAGGGCTTTGCCCGCGCAGAAGGCGATATTCTTGCCTGGCTGAACTCAGACGATCTATATGATCCGTGGGCCGTTTCGGAGGCGGTCCAATTCTTGAGCAGCCATCCCGAAGTCGGGATGGTGTACGGAGCGGCATACTACATTGATGAGCTTGGGAGCGTAATTGCACGCTATCCGGCCCGGCAAACGGACTACAAGCGTCTACGGAGAGGGATCGCCACGATTCCACAGCAAGCCTCCTTCTTTCGGGCCATACTCTGGGATCAGGTGGGACCGCTGGACTCAAGCTTCTATTACGCGATGGATTATGACTTGTGGGTTCGCATCTCTGGCCGAGCGCCCATTGCCTTTGTCGACAAGCCCTGGGCTAAATTCCGCCTGCATGGGCAATCAAAGTCGCTGCGTGAGGCCTATCGCTGTTGGCCTGAGATGGTTCGGGTTCATCTTCGCGATGGTGGCAGCAAATTCTCCGTTCTGTATGGCAAGTACCTGCTGCGTCGCTTGGTCGAGCCGCTGATGCCGTGGCGTATGAGGGCAAGGATCTGGAAATACAAGTTGGAAGGTCTGTGGCGATCGGATGGATCGCTTTGATGTTTGGGGCCTCCCGCGGATCTGGAAATGCTTACCTTCGTAGCTCCGCGGACGGCGGTAGCGCAAATCGCACTCCCCTTGCGGTGCCGATCCAGCAGCGCAGTCTTGAAGCAGCCACATGCGAGTTCTGATCCTCCACATGCGGTACTGGCCGGACGCCACCGGCACCGGACCCCTCGTCACAGAGCTGGCCGATGATCTTGTTGCCATGGGAGAGCAGGTGACCGTCGTGACCAGCGTTCCACACTATGGCCGAGGTGAACCCACAACGGCGTACCGTGGGCGGGTCTTCTACCGGAGCAATGAATCCGGGGTAGACGTCTTGAGGACAGCTTCATTAGGATCGACGTTATCGAGCCCAGCAGCCCGCGCGATAGATTATTGGGCCTTCACCCTGCTGGCGACCCTTGCTGGCCTTGGGAGTAGCAGGCCAGATGTAATTCTTTGCATAGCGCCGCCATTCACAGTGGGACTAGCAGGCTGGATGACTCGTTTGCTCAAGCGAGCACCGATGGTTTTCAATGCCCAGGATATTTGGCCAGATGGTCTGGTGAGCATGGGAAGACTGCGCAGCAAGCCCCTGATAGGAGTACTCAGGGCAATCGAGAAGTTCGTCTACCGGAAGGCCGATCGGATATCGGTCGTATCGGATGGCATGAGGGAGAACCTCATCGAAAAAGGGGTTCCGTCGGAGAAACTGGCCGTCATTCCCAACTGGGTGGACACGGAATTCATCACACCGGCCGAGAGGATGAATCCCTTTCGCATCGGTCAGGGCCTCGAAGATCGATTCCTTATCCTCTTCGCGGGAAATGTGGGCTACGCAGCAGGACTGAGGTGCGTGTTGGAGGCCGCCCAGCGGGTCGCCTCGGATCCGCGTGTCTTCTTCCTAGTTGTTGGCGAGGGTAGCGCAAAGCATGAATTGCAGGCTTATGCAGACACCTTAGGATTAGAGAATGTTCGCTTCCTCACCACTCAACCGCGCGAGCTCCTGCCGCAGCTCCTCGGGTCGGCGGATCTATCGCTCGTAACGCTTCGGGACGGCATGGGATCATTGAGTGTTCCGAGTAAGTCCTACGCCATCATGGCCAGTGCCAGACCCATGTTGGCTGCGGTGCCGGAAGACTCGGCGGTGCGAGATCTTGTTCTTGAGGCTGATTGCGGTTTATGGATAAGGCCGGACCATCCGGAAACCATGGCGAAGGCGATTCTGTCGCTCCTAGATCAACCCGATCGGCTCAAGGCCATGGGGCAGCGAGGCAGGGAGCTCGCGGAAAGGGAATTCGCGCGCCCAATTGGGACCGCTCGATACAGGGAGTTGCTGCTCGATTTGGCGGAACAAGGATCCCATCCGGGATAATCGTGTCGTGAACGATCTCGTTCCTAAAGATTTTCTTGGGAGGATGCGGGCAAAGTGGGTTCTCGTGCTCATGACGGCGATCGTTGGAGGAGTCGTGGGCCTGGGACTGAGCGAGATCCGCCCTCCTCGCTTCCAGGCGATCGCGGTGCTCGGAATCGGTATCGATTATGGGCGTACGCTGCGCTTGGATCCGCTGACAGAAAGGAAAGCGCTGAACCGCGTCCGTGGGCTTCTGCTTTCGGACGATACGCTTCGGGGGGCAACCCGCAGGATGGATGACTCCGTCGAAGGCGATGAGGGACTATACGATATGTCGCAATTGCGTAAACGAGTTCGACTCGGTGAGAAGGGCGGACGCTGGGAGCTGTCCGTAGTAAGTGCCCGGCCGGAGTTGGCAGCCATCGCGGCCAATGCCTGGGCGGACAGCGCTCTTGCAGAACTGGACACAGCTGTTAGCCATGCATGGAGGGTCGCTGAGCTTCAAAGCGTGATCTTTGAGGTAGGATGTCGACTGGTATCTGGGCAAGTGGACGGCGCGGCCGCGGTCTGGAGCTGCGAGGAAGAAAGCGCGTCGTCCGAGCTCGAGCAAATCAATGCTGAGGTTATTAAGGAAGCAACGCAGAGCCGTGGGATTCTTCCTGCAATATCATTTTCAATGCTTGAGAGAGCCTTTCCTCCAACGCAGCCCATATTGTGGGGACGCGGTCTCATGGCATTGTCTGGAGCGATGATTGGATTGCTGCTTGGTGCTGCGTGGGTGGCTGGTAGGCGTGGATAAGGGAGGCCTACAGAGCAGGTGAGACCCGCGAATTCCGCTCCAAGGGACCGAGCTTCAGCGACACCGCCAGGTGGCCCTAAGCCATCGGACATTCGGAATCGGCTAGTTTGGGCGCTCTGGCTCCTGCTGCTTATTTCGGTCCCCATCACGAGTGCCCCAGTGGTGGCGGCGCTCCTAGGGCCCAATCCCGTCAGCCCAATGGCGATGATCCCAGCTGCAGGAATATTGATCGTCTGGCTGGTTCCTTATCTAATCAAGGGTGGCCAGTTGCCCGCTCTCGCATTACCCCTCTTTGTCTTCGCGGGTATTGCCTTGCTTTCTTCCCTTGTCGGTTTTGGGTTACCCATTCTCCCGTACAAGGGCCAGGACCTATTGTCCCGGGAGATAAGAGCTCTTGGATCCCTCGGACTTGGAATCAGCATCTACCTATTTGCAAGCTGTATACCGAACACAGAAGACGGTCTGAAACGAAGCCTGCGCGCAATATATGTCGGAGGAATATTCGTACTCGCATGGTCGACCGTTCAGGCCACCTTCGTGCTAGCGGAGGGTCGCAGAGTTCCCCTAGTCCTCACGAACCTGCATCATCTGCTCTCTATTCGAGACCTAATCTACAATCGGGTTACGGGATTTTCGTTTGAGCCGTCGTGGCTTGGGAACCTACTGCTCTTGCTCTATCTGCCCCTCTGGCTGGGGGGCCTACTTACACGGAGTAGCGTCATTTCCCGCCCGCCGAAGTGGCCGGTTCCGGAACTCGTTCTGACCGTCTGGGGTCTCGCTATCCTATACCTCACTCGTGCCCGCATCAGTTGGCTCAGCCTGCTGGCAATCACGGCAGCAATTTTCCTTAGCTTGAGTTGGACGGCTTCGAGTCGGATGATTACGAAGCTTCTCACCAGTTCGGACGCTGACGCGCGCATCCGAAGTAGAGCGCTTCGAGCTCTATGGCTTGCCGTGACGATGTTGGCACTGGTCGGTCTGGTGGCTGGTTCCGCCTGGCTTCTAAGCAAAGTAGACAGGCGAATGGGCCGCCTCTTTTCGACGTCAGACCAATTAGCTGAGTTTCGCTACTTCTACGCCGGTGAGGTCGGTTTTCAGGTGGCCGACCGGTTGGCCTTCGGTGAACGGGTTTCATATTGGGCGGCTGCTTACGGCACATTTGAAGAATATCCCATCCTGGGTGTAGGTCTGGGAAACTCGGGCTTCTTCTTTGAAGAAATGTTGCCCGCATACGCCTATCGCCTGGCAGAATTCCAGCGGCTGCTCGATGGCGATAGCCCCAACTTCCCGAACCCCAAGAATTTATGGATCCGGCTCTTGGCGGAGACGGGTCTGGTAGGATTCTGCACATTCGTCGTATGGCTGGGATTGCTCGCAATCACCGCGCTGAAATTGCGACTCATTGGCACCCGCCTGCAGCGTATGGTGGCCGTTGCGGCCCTACTCGCCCTGACAGCGCAGCTCCTGGAAGGATTTAGCCTCGACACCTTCGCGCTCCCTCAGCTCTGGATTATCTTGGGCTTATTGACCGCAGCAGCACGGCAAGCACCTGAACTGCTGGGCTCAAGCCTGCAAGAACAGAGCGGCGCGCAATCGGCCACTGCACTACCGACGGGCGCTTGAGGCGATCATGGCAATATCCGCCCTTGCTGGCTGACCATAGATTGAGATCCGCACGGTGTGCCGAGGGAATTGGGTCCCACATCCCCACCTTGCCTTGAGGCGGGTGGTGAGATTGCCACTGTGATAGAGCGGCTGGCTGACTTCTTCCCGGTAATCCTGTTTTCCGCCGCGATGGCGTTCGCCTCAGCACCGTTTGTCATTCGTATCGCACCGGCGTTAGGCCTCGTCGATCGACCCGGATCGGCCCCTCACAAAGTGCATTCAGACCCCACGCCCCTGGCCGGCGGGCCTGTGCTGGCGCTGTCTTTGGCCACGGCCTACGTGATTCTCCGTCCTGCTACGGATAGGGAGGTGGTGGGCATCTTGCTAGGGGCGGGTCTTCTGCTCATATGGGGATTGTTGGACGACCGTGTAGAACTGGGGGCGCTGCAAAAGCTCGTCGGGCACTTCCTGGTGGCATTTCTGCTCATCTACGTGGGGGTGCAGGTGCGAATCACCCGGATAGTATGGTTAGATATCGCACTCACGATCTTCTGGGTCGTTGGCTTGATCAACGCTTACAATTTCGTGGACAGCATGGACGGGTTGGCGCTGGGCCTGGCAGGCATAGCCGCGGCCTTCTTCATGCTGGTCACAGTGGATTCGAGGCAGCCTCCACTGGCGAACTTGTCTGCTGCGATCTTCGGTGCTGCGATGGGAACCTACTATTTCAATGCAAGCCCGGCGCGCATGTTCTTAGGCGACTCAGGGGCGCAACTGCTGGGGTATCTATTGGCTGCAATTGGGATCGCCTACGTGCCAGCCGGTGCGGGTCTGCCGCAGGGCGTTTCATGGTTCACGCCGATCTTGGTGATGGGGGTTCCGATTTTCGACATGACCCTGGTCGTGGTTTCCCGTCTTTTGCGCAGGACCCCCGTGTATAGGGCAGGACGTGATCACACCTACCATCGCCTGTTGGCGTTGGGTCTGGATCCGACCCGATCGGTGCTGGTCATGCATCTCGTGGCAGTCATGTTGGGGCTTACGGCCTTCATCGCGTTAGACGCCAATGTGATTCTCGCCAATGTGATTTTCGCGGCCATTGCCTTAGTGGGATTGGGGTTGCTGGTATACCTTCAGCGAGCCACCTCAATTGAAAAGACTTAAAGGCTACTTTTGCCCCCCCTACAGCATACAAACAGCGGTCTCCGTCTCCAGTCAGCTCGAGGCCGCGGGGGCAGGCACGAGGTTGAGCTCCGATGTTGGCAAGGCCGCCGCGAGTAGTAGCAGAGTGATCCCGTGAAACTGATTATCCAAATCCCATGCTTCAACGAGGAAGAGACACTTGCAGAGACCGTCTCAGATCTCCCAACGGAGCTGGAGGGATTCGAGTCTGTCGAACTGCTGGTAATTGACGATGGCAGCACCGATCGCACCTCGGAAATTGCACGCGAGTTGGGCGTTGATCATATTATTCGATTCCCCAACAACCGTGGTCTAGCCACCGCGTTTGCAACTGGGCTGCAAACGTCGCTGGAGCTAGGCGCGGATGTAATTGTCAACACAGATGGCGACCATCAGTACCAAGGCGATAGCGTTCGACGTCTGGTTCGTCCAATCTTGGATGGCGAGGCGGACATGGTAGTGGGCGACCGACACGTGGAAACGATCAGGCACTTCTCGATGACAAAGAAACTGCTACAGAGAC